>Ga0209147_100028_pt1 | contig 383994 bp, 366 predicted proteins | sample AraplaCol_mLB_r2_FD_184278 | JGI IMG/M metagenome (GOLD analysis project Ga0209147, IMG submission 184278) | Arabidopsis root microbial communities from North Carolina, USA - plate scrape CL_Col_mLB_r2 (SPAdes) (version 2) | ecosystem: Host-associated > Plants > Roots > Endosphere | place: USA... | reverse complement strand
CACGCCGCCAGCGTTCGTCCTGAGCCAGGATCAAACTCTCCATAAAAGTTAAGTTTAAATCTTGTATTGCTCAAAAAACTAATAATTGACGTTTACTTCATGTTTTGTTTAGTTTTCAAAGTTCACTGTGTCGCGTCATTAGCGACTTTTTCATATTAACATCTCTTTATCAGCGAGTCAACATTTTTTTTATTTTTCATTACTTCATTTCGTTTTTTGTCGAACCATCTTGGCGACGTATATAAATATAACATCCCATTTTGATTATGACAAGCCCTTTTTTCATTTTTTTTTATAAAAGATAAAAAAATTTATATCGAGTACGAAGGAAGTGTAATAGGCAATGTCGAATTAGCCATAAACTATATAGAAAAGGGGTTTAGAAAATGGATCTACAACCAGATATCCTCATAAAATTACTAGTATCAGCAATGTTAGGTTCCGTTATCGGTTTAGAAAGAGAGTTAAAAAGAAAACCTCTTGGATTAAAGACATGCCTTGTTATTTCAATAATGAGTTGCCTATTAACAATTGTTTCTATTAGTTCTGCCTTTTCATTTCACGGAAGTGATTATTTAAATATCACAATGGATCCATTACGTTTACCGGCTCAAATAGTATCAGGAATCGGTTTCGTTGGAGCTGGTGTAATTCTCCGAAGAGGTAATGATACAATAGCTGGGTTAACAACAGCTGCTATGATTTGGGGCGCATCGGGTATCGGAATCATTGTTGGGGCTGGCTTTTACGCAGAGGCTTTAGCAGGCGTAGGCTTATTAATAATAAGTGTAGAATTAATTCCTTACTTAATTAACAAACTTGGTCCTAAAAGATTAAAAGAAAGAGATATCAGTTTAAAGCTAACAGTAATAGGAAGCGAAAATATAAATATTGTCATTGATCAAATAACCGCTCAGGATATTACAGTTAAAAACATTAAAATAAAAGGATTAAATAATGACGAACATTATGTACAAATGAAATTATTAGTGTTTAATAAACGAAGAACAACAGAAATTTATTATGATATTGAACAAATAGAAAACATCCGTGGTATTGAAATAGAAAGTATATAGTAGTGATAAGTTATTGCTTATTGGGAAAAATAAGTGTTACGAAATTGCGATGGAGGTATAAGCTTGAAAGTGTTTCGTAACCAACCTATCTATTTTAAATCCTATACACTATTAAAAATTACATTAATCTTATTATCGTTGATTGCTATTTTCGGATCAATCATCCATTTTGCTGAGCCATTTACTTTTCCAACTGTTTGGGACGGTATGTGGTGGTCGATAGTTACTACATTTACAGTAGGTTACGGTGATTACGTACCTCTATCTCCAGTTGGACGTTTTTTTGGAGTTTTATTAATTTTACTTGGTACTGGAATTGGTTCTTATTATATGATTTCATTCACAGCACAAACATTTAGGAATCAGGACGCGGATTTTAGGGGTGCACTTACATTTACGAAAAAGAACCATATTATAATAGTAGGTTGGAATGAACGAGTTAAAAATGTTATTAAACAATTACGTGCATCTTCAAACCAAGTCTATATTGTATTAATTGATGAAAGTTTAGAGTTATTACCTCCTGATTTAGAAAAGGTGCACTTTGTAAAAGGCTCAGCTTCCAACGACTCGGTTTTAGAAAAAGCAAATATAAAATTTGCCAATACAATCTTAATTACAGCTGATCAAAATAAAAATGAGCAAGATGCTGATATGCAAACAATTTTAACAATCATCGCTACGAAAGGACTCAACCAATCAATTAACTGTATCGCAGAAATTTTAACCAAAAATCAAGTTATTAACGCAAATCGAGCTGGCGCCAATGAAATAATTGAAGCGCATTTGTTAACTTCCTATGTAATGTCAGGATCAATTACTCATAGAGGATATTCAGATGTTGTGCTTAAGTTAACAAATCAATTAGAAAACTTTACAGTAAAAATATTGGAAGTTGAACAAGAAATGATCGGAAAATTTTATTTCGATATTGTAGTTGAAGAATTAAACAACGATAAAATGATTATTGGAATCATTCGTGATAAACAAACAATCATTAGACCCGATAAAAGTATTAAAATTGCAAAAGATGATTTTCTTATCTTACTTACTTAATAATTCTATAAAAAAAAGAGCCAATCCTAAAGATTTGGCTCTTAAGTGTGTAGACAAAGTCCAAAAAACTGAGTTTCAGACTGATTGCAAGCGCTTGTCTTTCGAGGCGCGAAGCCTGGTGAGGAGCGGAGTTACCTTAGACGGTAATGAGCACCGCAGACAGGCGAAGTAACGAAGAAAGCGAGCGTTTGTCAATAGTCTGAAGAGCCAATCCTAAAGATTTGGCTCCTTTTTTTATAAAAGTTCGTCCTCAATTCTCTTAAGAATTTCAAACCCTTTTATTTGATACTTTCTAGGAACTTTTCCATCTTTATCAACTGGCTCTTGGAACTGGTTTAATGATCCAGTTAAATTTCCCTCTAAACCAACGTTATCATCTAGCCCCTCATTATAAATATGAGTTAATAAAAAAGGAGTCTCAAATTGTATAACTGCTCCATTCATATCTAACGAACCCGAAGTAACATTAAAGGGTAATCTTAAGTATTGATACCCGTCATCATCTCGCATTAATAAATCAAAACTCCCATGATCATATTCCCAGTTTGCTCCAATTACAAATCCATGATTTTTTAATTTCCCCTCAATATCATTAAGCGGAAATATTGCATTCTCTAATTTTGATTTTAAAGGATACATGCTTTTCTCCTCCTTTTTCAATAGTATTTTCTTATTAAGTAAAAACATGAATATTAATTTTAATTTCAATAAAAAAACCGCTGTTAAAGTAAATTTAACAACGGTCTTTTGACTTAATATTATTTTAAGCGCTCTTCTAATTGCATTTTTAGTTCTTCAAATCCTGGTTTACCTAATAAAGCAAACATGTTTTTCTTGTATGCTTCAACACCTGGTTGATCAAAAGGATTAACTCCTAGTAAATATCCACTCATCGCGCAAGCTAGTTCAAAGAAGTATACTGTATAACCGAAAGTATACTCATCTAATTTTGGTAATGAAACAATTAGATTTGGTACCCCACCGTCAGCATGAGCTAATATTGTACCTTCAAAAGCTTTTTTATTAACAAAATCTACTGTTTTACCAGCTAGATAATTTAATCCGTCAGAATCGTTATCCTCAAGTTCAATTGTTAATTCATGGCGAGGATTTTCAACAGATAGAACTGTTTCAAATAAATCACGTCGACCTTCTTGTACATATTGGCCAAGTGAATGTAAATCCGTTGAGAAGTTTGCTGAAGATGGATAAATACCTTTTTGGTCTTTCCCTTCACTCTCTCCAAATAATTGCTTCCACCATTCTCCAAAATATTGTAATGATGGTTCGTAGTTAACAAGCATCTCTATTGTTTTACCTTTGTTGTACAAAACATTTCGTACTACTGCATATTGATATGCTTGATTATCTTCTAATTCTGAAGAGTTGTATTCCTTGTATGCATCTTGTGCACCCTTCATCATTTGTTCAATATCAATACCCGCTGCAGCAATCGGTAATAAACCTACTGCAGTTAATACTGAATAACGTCCACCTACATCATCAGGAATAACAAATGTTTCATATCCCTTTTCATCAGCAACCGTTTTTAATGCCCCACGTGCTTTATCAGTTGTAGCATAAATACGATGTTTAGCTTCCTCAACACCATATTTCTCCTCTAACAGCTTTCTAAAAATACGGAATGCAATAGCTGGTTCAGTAGTTGTCCCAGATTTTGAAATAACATTAATAGAAAAATCCTTATCCTTTAAAACTTGAGTTAAATCGTGCATATATGTAGAACTAATATTATTTCCTACGAAGAAAACTTGAGGTGCTTTTCTTTCTTCTTTAGAAGCAATATTAAAAAATGAGTGTTGTAACATTTCAATTGCAGCTCGTGCACCTAAATAAGATCCACCGATACCGATTACTAAAAGAACGTCTGAATCTGATTTAATTTTCTCTGCTGCTTTTTGAATTCGAGAAAATTCTTCTTTGTCATAGTCATTAGGTAACTCTACCCATCCTAGATAGTCGCTACCTGCACCAGTTTTTTCATGAATTGTATGGTGAAATAATTTCACTGCATCCCTTAAATATGATATTTCATGATCTTGAAAAAACATTTTTGCTTTTGAATAGTCAAATTTAATATGAGAAGTCATACATCAAACCTCCTTAATAGTTATATTACCTTTACAATGTACCTAATTAAATAATTGAAAGCAAGTAAATGCAATTATATTTATGTGAAAAAATTAACAAAAAATTTAAGGACATTTCTTCTTATAATTATTTTTGAGTACATAAACAAAAATAAATGAGGAAAGCTATGTTAGAAGGTCATAAAAAGGAGGTTAACCTATATGAGTACATTACAACGTATTGCACTTATTTTTACAATTATTGGGGCTATAAACTGGGGCTTAATTGGATTTTTTCAATTTGATTTAGTTGCAGCAATTTTTGGTGGTGCAGATTCTGCTTTTGCTCGAATTATTTATGGTATCGTTGGTATTTCAGGATTAATTAACCTTGGCTTATTATTTAAACCTTCAGAAGAGCTAGGAACACATCCTGAAACAAATGAAGTTAGATAAATCGCAGACGAAATTAGTCTCTTTGTATCTATACTTTTCTAAGAATTAAAAAGGAAGGGTAATCCCCTTCCTTTTTAATTCGTCATATTTTCTTTCTTCATCTCAACGCGAAGCCATTCATTTAATTTTTTATGCAGGGTGCTAAATCCATCTGGTTTAAGCTCTCTTAATAGTCTAGCTGCATGTTTTAAGTTCTCTTCACCATTAAATCCTTGATCGATACTTGCTCCTTTTAAAGACAAACTTATTTTTCCTGTCATCTCATCAATAGACAGTACACGTACATTTACTAATTGCCCAACAGAAATATAGTCTCGAATATCGCGAACATATCCATTAATAATTTCGGAAATATGTACTAGTCCTTGTGTTTGGTGATCAAGTGAAATAAAGGCACCATACGTTTGAATCCCTGTTACTTTTCCAGTGTAAACTTTTCCAATATTGTAGTTTTGTGCCATTCAAAACACTCCTAATTTTCGTTCAATTCCACTAACTAAATTTTAGCACACACAGACCAACTTTTAAAGTTTGCATACTATTCATAAATGGCACTTCTTTTTTAAAATCCCTTTACTTATTATAGTCACTTTAAAGGTTGGGCTATTTCAATTATTTTAAATAAATACTTGTCTCTATTAGAATTGACGAAAAACTTATAATTTAAAAGTATTTTAGCGATTTGCCTCTCATATGGTGACATACAGAGCATTACTTAGATAAAGAATGTATTCCTTCCGTTTGGACATAATAATCCAAAAACTAAGAAGGAGAGTTTGGATGATGAATCATTCTGGAACAATGCAGTCAACGTATAAGGTTTCTGGACTTGATGTTTATTATGAACTTTACGGATACCATAATAGCAATAAGCAAGATTCAAAAGTATTTGTATTAATTCACGGTTTTTTATCATCTTGCTTCAGTTTCCGAAGACTAATCCCTTTTATCTCAAAAGATCATGTTGTTGTCGTTATTGACCTACCCCCGTTTGGTAAAAGTGGAAAACAATTAAATTTTAAATATTCGTATGATAACTTTGCGAATGTCGTAATCTCTCTTGTAAATCATTTAAATTTACAAAACATTAATTTAGTCGGACATTCTATGGGTGGGCAAATTGCTTTATATGTAGCGAAAAAAGAACCTGAGCTTGTTAAAAAAGTGATTTTATTATGTAGTTCTGGTTATTTAGGAAGGGCAAATCCACATTTAATTATTTCATCTTATTTTCCTTTTTTCTATCTATATATTAAAAGGCATTTAGCTAAACAAGGTATTATGAACTCACTAATTTCAGTTGTTCATGATCAGAAGTTAATCGATGATGAGATGATTAACGGCTACAAGGAGCCTTTTTTGCAAGATGAAATTTTCAGAGCATTAACAAAGATGATTCGTGACCGAGAAGGTGATTTAAGTCCTGAAGAATTACAAAATATATCTGTACCTACTCTTTTAATTTGGGGTGAAAAAGATAAAGTAGTTCCATTAGAAGTAGGCGAAAGATTGCATCGTGATTTAAGGTACTCAACTTTATATACTTATCCGGAAGCAGGACACTTAATTCCTGAAGAAATTCCTGAACATATTTATGAACGTATTTCAAATTTTGTATAAGAAAAAGAGTCCTTGAATTGGACTCTTTTTTCACATTTATTATATTTCAAATATCGGCAATGTAATAATAACCTTCAAGCCTTTACCATCTATATTCATAAATTTTATCTTACCATTGTGTTGGTCAATAATGTGCTTTACGATGGCAAGTCCTAGTCCAGTTCCACCTTCGTTTCTAGATCTTGCTTTATCGACTCGATAAAATCTTTCTCCTAAATGAGGAATCTCTTCAGACGGAATCCCCTTTCCTTCGTCTAAAATTTCCAACGTGACTTGTTTATCTTGAAATAGTGTAATATAAATCGTTTTACCGGTAGGTGTGTAACGAATTGAGTTATCAAGTAGATTGTGGATTACCTGTTGAAAACGATCCGGGTCAACATTTGCAATAATCGTCTCATCTAAATTCTTTTGAATTTTAATATTACGTTTAATGAGGATCTGAGAATAGGTTTCGATTGTATCTTCAATTAGCTGAGCAATTACGTTAGGTTCTTGACTAAGTGGAAATTGCTGACCATCTAATGTGGCCAAGTCAAGTAAATCTCTAACTAATCTTTGCATCCGACTAGCCTCTTTCTGAATGATACCAACATATTTTAGTTGTTGTTCTTGTTTTATAACACCATCTAAAATTGCTTCACTATATCCCTTAACATAACTTAACGGCGTTCTTAATTCATGAGAAACATTGGCTAAAAACTCTTTTCTATTTTCATCTTCTTTTTGTAAAGAATCTGACATCGAATTAAACGCAGTAGCTAGTTTTCCTATTTCATCACCACTACTGTAGTTTATACGTTCGGTGTAATCACCATTTGCCATTTTATAAGATATTTGCTCCATTCTTGATAAAGGCTTAATCATTTGTTTTATTATACTTCTACCAATTAAAAGAATAGCGAAAGCAAATAACAATGTACTAATCGTAAAAATCCATTTTGATTGTTGGATTAATTCAGTCACACTCCTTAAAGGTAAATGTAAATAAATAATCCCTTCAAGTTTTTCTTTTTTTACAACCGGAACAACGACACCGATTATTTGATGCTTAAATCTTTTTTCAAATCCTGTTTTCGTAATCACTTTTCCTTTTAATAAAGTTTCACGATCATCTTCAGTAATGAAGGATTCGTGGCTTACATTGTAGGGGATACATGCACTTAAATCTCTTGGATTACTTATAAATAAAACATTAGCATTTGAAACAGCATCAAATTTTGAAACAAATTCTGAAAAGTCATTAACATTATTCGTTTTATGATAATGTTTTACTAAACTTGTACCTTCTTGGATTAAAGTGGAACGAACATACGAAACATATAATTGCTTATATGCAAACTGAAACATTAAAAAGAAAAAGATTGTTGTACAAATTACGATTAAACAAATCGTTAACCAAAGCTTTTGTAAAAACGATAACGAATAGAGTAATTTCCTCATCCGTTTATCCCAAATTTATACCCTACACCCCAAACCGTAGAAATATAATCTGCATCCTGTCCTAGTTTAATTCTTAATGTTTTAATATGTGTATCAACTGTTCTAGCTGTACCAAAATAATCGAAACCCCAAACCCTTTCTAAAATTTGTTCGCGGCTAAAAACTTGATCTTGATGCTTACAAAAGAAGAGAAGCAAATCATATTCTTTTAAAGTAAGAGATAAAGGTTTGTCTGATACAAAAGTATTCCTAGACTTTTCATTTATTTTGATTTGGCCAATCTGTAAAACGGAAGCATCTGAATTTTTCGTTCTTCTTAAAACTGCATCTACTCTTGCAATTAGTTCTCCAGGACTAAATGGTTTTACGATATAATCATCCGCTCCCATTTTTAATCCATTTACCTTATCCCACTCTTCACCTTTTGCTGTTAAAAAAATCACAGGTACATTTGATGTTTCTCTAATCTTTTTACAAAGGATCCATCCATCCATTATCGGCATCATAATATCTAAAATTAATAAATCATAGTTTGATTGACTAATTTTTGATAATGCGTTCTCACCATTGTTTGCTTCGTCCCAACTATATCCACTATTTTCTAAATACATTCCAACCAATTGGCAAATCTCTTGTTCATCATCAACAATTAATATCTTTCTTTCAATCATGACGAATGCCCTCTCTTAACAATAATTGAAAAGGTCCTCTTCCTACTGCAACTTCTTTTTCAATTTTCATCGTCGTCGTATTTATTTGGTATAACTTGTTTAAATCATAGCTAGCTGCATACGCAGTATGTTTAAAACCAATAGCCGTATATGGATTCGATCCAACTTCAATAAACTTAGTCTGATTAATTACATTCGGATTTAGCTTATAAATTTGATTTGTTCCATGGGCAATCGTAAACAATCCATCTTCATTTTGAAAAAACGAAATAGGCATTAATGGCGTATGAAGAGACTTTTGTAGCTTACCAGTATTAGTTGAATATACTTTTACGTCCTCATTTTCTACTTCACCATTACCGTGTCCCCCAACAAATAGCTCAGATGAATCTTTGTTTAAAATTAAGCCTACCGATGTGTACGGCACTTCGATTGTTTGTTCAATTTTAAAACTACTTAAGTTAATACCAATCACTTTTCTCTCGTTAAACAAGCTAACATATAATTTATGATGAATTGTATCTTCAACCATCGAAATTGGATTTCTACCTATTTTAATTTTTTTAAGAACCTTACCCTTACTATTAAAAAATGTAATGTTATTCTTTTTTCCATTCGTTACAGCAATCATCTGATTACTTTTTAAAGAAACTATATTACTAATACCAGTACCAGCATTCCAACTATCGACATGGTCCCCTGTTGAAAGTTGATAAATATCTATTTTAGGATTTGTTGGATGATATACAGCAATATCTTCTCCGTTTTGTAATAATACTGCTCCACTTATATCTCTATTTAAATCCCAATCTGTTACTTTATGTAAGTCATCTAAATTTAGGAACGTTAAACTTCCCACTTTTTTATTTACTGAAATAAGGACATTTTCCGAATCCTTAATATGTGACATATTATTTGGCACACAACCAGTACAAAATAAGAAAAGTAAAATCGTGCTGAAAATCGAAATCTTTTTCAAAATATTCACCCCCATAAAAGCGATATCTGTCAGTAACTCTTGACTTCTAGCTTTTATATAAAAGAGGCTATCCTTCTATTTATCAAAGATAGGATAGCCCTCATTATTATTTAATTTACAGTAACCTCTTTTTCAGTATGGTCGTGTAGTTCCTCTTTTTCAACATGAACCTTTACTGTATTTGTTCCTTTTTCTTTAAAGGTATACTTAACTTCATATTCACCTGGTGCAACTTCTTTTGCATCAGTATAGTCATGCTTTCCTTGATCATCTTTCCATGTTTCAATTCGCACGTTCGCTTTTTCAAGCGGTTTTCCATCATTCGTCATAAGATGAATCGTAAATAGATTTTCTTTATTTGCATCAATATTTTCAGTACCCATTAAATGAATCATTACATTACTATGATGATCATCTCCACTATGAGTTCCATGCTCACTCTTTTCACCATTACTATTACTAGTTGAGGTAGTAGTTTGAACTTTAAAGTCCTTTTTAGGCATTGAATGTTGATCCCTAGCAGTTACATGGGCAATTACATAATAATCTCCTGGATCTTTAAATTTGTATGTAGCCGAATAAATACCATCTTCACCGTTTTTTGCATCAAGCATGGCAATACTATCTTCGCCATTTTTTCCAATTTCAAATTGAACTTCATCTGCGTCAGTAACAGCTTTATTATTTTGACTAACTTCAGCACGTATTGTAATTTCTTTATTTAAATTAATATTGGATGTCGGCAGAAGTATATTTACATCAACTGGTTTTTCGACTGCTGGTTCCTTCTTCTTCCCATTAGAACATCCTGCAGTAATCATAATGCTTACAATTAATAGACTTAATAATTTTTTCATATGTATTACCTCCTAAGATTCTGCAAAATTTAAACAGATCTTACATTTTAGATCGATAAAGTTACTGTTTTAAACGCGCTTTGTTGAGTAGATTTGAATTAGTCTATGTAGCTAATAAATTCACAAAAATAAATCTACCACAGAAATGTGATAAAAATGTGATGTAATTCAAAAAAAAAGAGACCTTCCTTAGTAAGTCCCCATTTTGAATTATTTTATTCACGTAATGATTTTTTTTCTTTTGATTCCATTAATTCTGTTATACGCTTTTCTTCTTTCAGCGATGCCTTTTTAATTAAATAAAAAGTTATAAATGCACCAATCATAAAAATAATTAATGAAATAACGGCAGGTATATACTCTGTTTTATCTTCAGGAAAATATAAAAACTCCATCATAGTCCCATCACTCCCACTGCCAATTATACAAAGTATTCAATAATAATCAAAGTAAAATGAGAAATGTTCAAAAGATTTTCATTGATAATAAAGTCGTGTCTTTTTGATTTCCACTAACCCTTCCTGCATCTCCCATAGGAGTCGAGCACCCCTTCGTTCCAATCATTATCTTTATAAAAAAATTCAAAGAATTGGATCTTAACTGCTGAATCCCTCTTTCAACAAAAATAAAAACCAACTGATTTAAAATCAATTGGTTTTTAGTATGAAGATATTCTTTTCTTTAATAATGAGAAATCAATTAAGTCTCCTAAAGTTGCTGGTGCAGGTTTTTTCATATATTGCTTATCTTTTTCTACTAATTTATAAATATGATATGTTGTTAATGCATCGTCTAGTGCTTTGTGGTGATTTCCGGTTCCATCTTTTCCATATTCTTTCATTGCATTCCAAAGGCCAGTTTGATTTTGGTTACCGAAGAAGGTTTTATACTCTAGACATAAGTCTCTTACTTCCCCATGAATTGGGAATGAAATATTCGCAGCCTCGCAATTATGTTTTAATACTCTCATATCCATGTTGCCCCAAGTAATTACTGTGGTTCTATAGTTTTTTGTCGCTTCATTTAATATTTCTCCAAGTTCTTTTAACTGTATTCCATGGTCAACATTTTCTTGAGAGATATTTAGAAACCTTTTACATCTTGAGGATAACGTTGGAAATTGCAGCGGTTTAACAAATGAAGAGTATGTTTGATTAATCTCATCATTAATGACACTTACAAAACCAACTTCAATGATTTCCGGAAAAAATTTAATTCCTTTTGATTTTCCATCTGGCATTGTAAATTCAAAATCAATAAAAAGGAACTGCTCTTTCATTTCCTCACCTCCAGAAAAATAAATTTTCTGATTTTTAATTATTGTCTTATATGATTAACGAATATTCAAGTAAGACAAATTGCCTATTTTCAACTTTATTCCTTATTTTATTAATACAACCAATTTGTGTAAAAAATAACATAAGATACCCATCAAGATGAAAAATCGTGTTAAAATAATATCGTTCGTTTAATTTTTTCTTTAAACGAATTAAAAAATAGAAAGTATATAGAGGGCTATTATGAAAAAAATTATTGGATTTATTATTATTATAATAAGCTTTCTTGTCTTTTATTTCACATCTCAGCAAGCTATGATGGCATATGAGACCTCAAAACATATTCCCAAAAAAAAGGTAGAAGAACTGCCTGTTGTTTCTTTATCACAGAACAGTGTTTTTTATGATCGAAATAATAATCCTTTTTATATTCCTGCTTCTGGTGATAATAGAATTAATTTAAAAAGCGGTGATATTCCGCAACTAGTAAAAGATATCTTTATTTCTACCGAAGACCGATATTTTTATTCACATAAAGGTATTGATTTATTCGGAGTTGCTAGGGCATTTATGGTGAATGTTTCGAATAGTGGAATAGAACAGGGAGCTAGTACAATTACTCAGCAACTTGCAAGAAACTTATATTTAACTCAAGCACGTACAGTCGAACGCAAAATAAAAGAGATTCAAATCTCTTTACAACTTGAAAAGCAATATTCTAAAGATGAAATTTTAGAAATGTACATTAATACCATTTATTTTGCAAATCGAAACTATGGTATTGAAGCTGCAAGTAAAGCATATTTTAGCAAATCGATAAAAGATTTGAGTATTGCTCAAACAGCTTTCGTATGTACCATTCCAAATAATCCAACTTTATATGATCCTTTGAAAAACTTTAATAATGCTAAAAAGCGTCAAGAAAGAATTTTAGGTATACTTAGAGATCAGGGAAAAATAACTGAACAACAGTATACTACTGCCATGAAAGAAAAAATTACTCTAAAGAAAGATAGTAAAACACAGGAATTTCCTGATTACTATTCATATGTAGATTCTGAACTGAAGAGTATTTTAGCTGGTAAAAAAGGAAAATTTAATACTAGCAAGCTATCAGCAGCACAACAAACTGAATTAAAAAAATTAAAAACAGTTCAAGAGAGAGCATTATATTTACAAAATCAAGGCTTAAAAGTTTATACAAGCTTAAATCCATCAGTACAACAAGTGACAGTCAACGCAGTTAATCGAGGAACGCTCTCAACAAGTACACAGGGTGCAGCAGTTGTCGTAAAAAATGATACACATGAAATTATTGCAATTTCTGGTGGAAGAAACTATGAACCTCACAATCTAAACCGAGCATTCCAATCATATAGACAGCCAGGTTCAACAATTAAGCCATTACTAGTTTATGCACCTTATATCGAAACATTTGGTGCTACACCAGATACAAAAGTAAACGCAGATAACTACTGTAAAGGTACGTATTGTCCTAAAAATGATAGTAAAAAAGAATACGGAGATGTAACGATCCGTACTGCTATGCAGAACTCATATAATACGGCTGCAGTTCGATTATATGAGCAACTTACACCACGTGTAGGATATTCATACTTAGATAAGTTTGGGTTTAGAACGATTACAAATGAAGACCGAGTAGAACTAGGTCGTGCTCTTGGTGGCTTCAATGTCGGTATGTCACCATTAGAAATGACAGATGCATACTCTACATATGGAAACAATGGGGTATTCTATGAAAATACCGCTATTAAAAAAATCACGTTAAGAGATGGTACTGTATTATACGATAACGAACCTAAAGCAATTCGTGTTTACAATCCATCAACGAATCAAACTATGAGAAGCATGTTAAACTCTGTAGTTAAAGATGGTACTGCTAAACATATCTATATGCCGTTAAACTATATTGGCGGTAAAACAGGTACAACTAACGATAATACGAATCTATGGTTCATGGGATTAACTTCAAATTATACAATTGGTACGTGGATTGGTAATGATAAACAAAGAATTCCAATTCCAAAAAACTATTCTTATCCACCTACTCAACGAATATGGCAAAATATCGTTGTAAATGGCCAATTATATTAATCTATAAACAAAAAAGTAGCACTTTTGAGATACTCAAAAGTGCTACTTTTTTTAAAATGGCATTGAAGTTTTAAATTTAGCTAGAACTGTAAAAGCGCCATATACAACTCCGCTTCCTACTAATCCCCAAATGATTAATTGGATCATTATAAAACCAATGACCCCTACAATTGTATAGTTAGATCTTTGCTTTATTAAAAATAAAATATAAAATGCAATTACTGATACTACTAAAATAATAGCAATATACACTAAAGATTTATTTAAAAAGATAGCAATTAATCCACCTATTAAAAAGACAAAAGAATATTTCTTGGTTGCTAATAAGTCTACTCCTTCATTGTCCTTTGAGAATAGTAGTAGCGCAAATTGCCAGATCATATCAGAAATTAATTTGAATCCACTCAAAACTAAATAGAAAAGAAATGCTATACCTAGAAATGTAAGGATTCTAATTTCCTTCTCTGGAAGTAGATCTGTAAGTGGTTGTAGAATACCAGATACTGATAAAAAGTTTATAGTCATTTGAAAGAAGTTTAATGTAATGGCGACCGTAAACATAATAATTGATAAAAGTGCATTAAAGCCTGTGTAATATATATTTTTCATCAAATGTCTCCTTTCTTCTCTATCTCAAGAAATTAAATCCTTAAATAGAGGATGTCTCACTTATCTTCGAAATTTTATATACACAACTTAATTATTTTACCATAAGTTTAAGATAAAATTGATGAGTTTCTATTTTTTCTTTTTAGAAATAATCATTTTAAATTACATTTTAATATTTAAGAAACCTGACTGTTCCATTTACCAAGTGTCATTGGTTTGATATCTTCAATCATAAAAAAGCTGCTAAATTACAATTGTAATTTAGCAGCTCTTTGTGTTAATTTCGTTTATCTTTAATCGCAACTGTACATCTCGAGATACAAACTAACTGCTCATCCTCGGAGTAAATTTTTATATCCCAAACCATTGTCGTTTTACCTGTATGTACTGCAGTTCCAATTGCTGTTACGACACCGTCACGAACAGAACGTAAATGATTTGCATTTATTTCAAGACCAAACGCAAGTTGATTCTCTTGATCAATCATCGAAAACGTTCCTACACTCGCAACTGTTTCAGCTAACGCAACTGAAGCACCACCGTGTAAATAACCAAACGGTTGATGTACTTTTTCCGTTACCTCCATTTTCATCACTACTTTACCTTCTTCAACAGACTCTATCGTCATGCCTAAAGCATGCATTAATGTCATTTTCTCTTCCATTACTGCTCCACCTCTCCATTAAAGCTTACTCACTTTAAACAACTCTTTTTCTTCAAAATCGTTTGAACAAAAGATTTTGTTTATCAATTTCTATTTTATTATAAAATTTTACTTATTTTAAATTCGAGATAATGAAAAGATTTTCCTTTTATTCAAAATAAATATCCTATTAACGTTGTAAACCCCTTGCTATTAATGCAAGGGGCATGTTATTTATAGTACACCATCAAATCGCTTTTCTGCATATTCTTTTAAACTACTCATTTGTTTTACTACAATTCGTTTTGTGAACCAACTGAATATAAAGCCGGTCATTTTAGCTACTACTGAAGACATCTCCAAGCTGCATTCATAATCTATCCGGGTTTGATTTGATTCAACAGAAAAAAAGTGATAGACCGCATCAGCTGTAAAATTAGTATGCTTTAATCGAATACCTAATTCTTTTGGCGGGCTATAAGAAATGATTTCGCCATCATATTCTCGAATTTCCCCATCTTCTTCTAACTTTTGCTTAAACTTATGACCAACTGGTTTTTCTCTGTTAAAATTTTCGTCATACTTATTTTCTATGAAACCATCCATCCACTTTTTTATATGCTCATCTGAATCAACAACTTCAAAAACAGCTTCGATTGGTGCATTAATGATTAAGCTATAATTTATTTTTTCCATAATCTATTCTCCAATTTGATTCTTTGATTGCTGTCTAAATACTTGTAACGAGTTTTGTTCATTCAATTCTTTAAGATCTGATTCAGTAAATCTTCCTGATCCATGCTTTATAATATAAACAGCCAATTTCTTCTTTCCCCAATGCTCAAATACATCTCCAACAGTTTGAAAATATAAATCCAAATGATTTCCTTTTACTGCTGCACCTTTATCCGCTACTACTCCATATCCATACCCAGGAATAAATAATACTGTTCCTATCGGAAAGACGTTTAAGTCGGCTGCAATAGTTGAAAATAAATCCCTCTTTACTTCCACACCTGAATAAGTAATTCCATACGAATGGTCTTTAGGACTTTTTCCTGTCGATTCTCTTCCAGCTGTATAACCAGTTGCAGTAACTGTTACCTTTTTATAATTATTCCAATTCGTATTATGTTCGATGTTTTTTGCCATCGTAATCATTATGCTCTCATTTGTGATCGTTTTATTTTCTTCAGCAAATACTTTATTTATTGTAATTGAATCACTAAACCAGCCTTTTATAGTAGCGACTTGAATATTTGCAAGAATTTTTAAAGAAGAAAACAAAGCAATAATGAATAAAATAGATAAAATAACACGTCTAAATAATTTTTTATTTATACCCAATGAATCATTTCACTCCTTTTCATCTTTTCATCTTTCCCTAAAACAAAAAAATTATAAAAAAAACTTTCTCATATATGAGAAAGTTAGAAGTTAGAACATTTGATATCCATTTTTTCTTAATGAAAGGATTACTACTCCTGACATAATTGCCCCTACTAAACCAGCTGTTAAAATAACAATATCACCAGTTCCTACTGCCAATAAGTTTGTTTTTAATGTCTCAAAAGCAACAGTAGTATTAGTAAAATATTTTACCGTACTAATCTTGTCCACAATCATAACGATTAAAAGTGGATAGATTACTACCATAAACCAAGTTGTTCGAAAAAGCATATTTGCAAGGAAACCGATTCCAAAAGATAATACGAAAAATAACAAAATTGAAATAAGTAAAACTGGAATACTCATCACCATATAAAAAACACCCCACATTTTTTCTATATACAGTGTAAAACCTTCTTGTCCTATCGTCAATTTTAAAAAAATTCAAATTATTGAAAAATCACTTAATAAAGTGATAGGTTGTATATTGAAATTGATCTCCTGGATTTAAACCTTTAACCACACTCATTGGTATATTTGGAGGATTTTCAATTAAGTATTTAATTAGTAATGAAGATGCAGGATCTTTTAGTAGCTCTTCTTCAGAAATAAAACGTGCATCTGATAACTCTTCTTCTTGAATCGATATCGTCGTATCCTCTGTCTGTAATAAGAAAATTAACATATTATCACTAATTTCTTCGCGAATCACGCCAGTCCTAACACCTATTAAACCAATTAAGGTTGCATTTACGCCTGTTTCCTCTTTAATCTCTCTTAAAACTGCTTGATCAACAGTTTCATCTTGTTTTACAAAACCTGCTGGTAAAGACCATAAACCTTTTAAACCACTATAATTTTTTTTTACAACTAACCATCTTCCGTTAGAGTCTTTCACTAAACCAGCTACCCCTAGCCATACATTACTTCTTTTACTCATCTATTATGACCACCTTTACGATAAAGAAAACTCGTCCATTGGAGAGCTTTTAGGTGAAGACAGAGGCGTAGCTGCACTAAAACTTAATTCCTAATATGGTAACTACGTCAAGTCTTCACTGCTGACAAACTATTCTGACTTAATTTACAAAGAAAAAGCTCGACTTAAGTCGAGCTCAGACTGTTGGCAAACGCTCGCTTTCTTCGTTGCTTCGCCTATCTGCGGTGCTCATTACCTTAAAGGGTAACTCCGCTCTCCACCAGGCTTCGCGCCTTGAAAGACAAACGTTTTCAATCAGTCTGATAATCAATCAATTTTTTTATATAAACAAAGCTCGACTTTAAGTCGAGCTAATATGCTTATAGAAAGTTTAATTTACCTTTTTTAAGAACTAACATTGGTCCGCCAAGTACGAATAAGTAACGGTTATCGATTACTTTCTTCATAAATGAAGCTTTCCAACCAGTTAATTTTTTGCCGTATACTACACCAATTGCATCATCATGTCCTAATGAACATACTGTACCTTTAATGTCCGGTGTAAACTCTTCAAGTTCACCTTTTCCGCGAACTAATACAGCTAAGTTGTGTGCAACGTTAAATCCTTGTTGGATTGCAATTTGTGCTGTTGGTGGGTATGGACGGTTACTTGATTCGTCAATTAATAAAGCAGAATCACCAACGATAAATACGTCATCATATCCTGGAACACGCATATCTTTTGTAACTTTTACACGTCCACGCATAGCTTCGAAGCCAGCTTCCTCTACTAATGCATTTCCACGTACACCTGCAGCCCAAACAACTGTTGCAGAGTTGATTTTTTCTTCTACATCACCTTTAGCAACGATGATTCCATCTTCAGTACATTCTTTAATAGCTGTACCGATTTTGAATTCTACGCCTTTTTTCTCTAATTGAGAAACTGCATAGTCAACTAATTCAGGATCAAAACCTGGTAATACCATTGGAGCAGCCTCTACGCAAATAATACGAACTAAATCACGATCGATATCATATTCTTTACATAGTTCTGGCACGCGGTTTGCAAGTTCTCCAACAAATTCGATACCTGTAAATCCAGCACCACCAACGATAATTGTTAATAACTCGTCGCGTTTTTCAGCTGGTGTGTTGTAATATTTAGAAAAGCTATAATCAATATGCTCACGAATTTGACGAGCAGCATTGATGCTTGCAATTGAAAATGCATGTTCTTTTAAACCTTTAATTCCAAATGTTTCTGACTCAAAACCAAGTCCAACTACTAAATAATCATAGTTTAATTCACCGTCAGAAAGAATAACTTTCTTTTCTTCTGGTTTAATTTCAGTAACAGTATCTTGGATAAAATTAACTTTACTTGAGTTAATCACGTCTTTAATGTCAAGGCGTGTACGGTCATGATGTAATGTACCTGCTGCATTTTCATGTAACCAAGTCGTTTGGTAGTGGTAACTATTTTTATTTACTAATGTAATTTCCGCTTCATTTGCAGATAATGTTTTTTGAAGTCGAGTTGCAGTAATTATTCCACCGTACCCAGCTCCAAGGATTACAATCTTAGGCTTATTCATGATATACATACCATCCTTTTAAATTATATTAAGTACCTACAATTTGCCGTAATATCTCTAAATTTATAACTAAGCTCAATAGTGAGCAATCTAATTCATTATAAAATTAGTACATAAGTGAGCAAACGATTAATTAGGGATATTTGTCTAAATATTTCGTAATAATTGTCACAAAATGTTAACAATTAGCCTATAACAATATTAAAGTTTTTTGTGTAAGATTTCAAGCATAAATCTAATCGGTAGAATTCTCGAAATATTACGTGAAATTAGTTATTTTTTGATCCACACCTCATATTTTAGAAAAATTTCTACAATGTTTTAATAGCCATATTTCAATTTTATCGGCATAAAATATGATATTATTCTATTATAGATGCCATGCATTTATACATGAGGGGGAGCTTCCATATATGAAAGACGAAAAAGTATATGATATTACGATTATTGGTGGAGGACCAATTGGTTTATTCACTGCCTTTTATGGTGGAATGCGACAAGCAAGTGTAAAAATAATTGAAAGCTTACCACAGCTTGGTGGTCAATTATCTGCACTTTACCCTGAAAAATACATTTATGATGTAGCTGGCTTCCCAAAAGTTCGTGCTCAAGAGTTAATTGAAAACTTAAAAGAGCAAATGAAAAAATTTAATCCTACAGTATGTTTAGAGCAGTCAGTTCAAACAATTACTAAAGGCGAAGACGGAGTATTCCATTTAGTTTGTAATGAAGGTTTTGAGCATTATACAAAAGCAATAATCATCACTGCAGGTAATGGTGCATTCCAACCACGTAAACTTGAAATCGCTGGTTCTGAAAAATTTGAAAAAGCAAACTTACATTACTTCGTAGATGATATGAATAAATTTGCCGGTAAACGAGTTGTTGTTTTCGGTGGCGGAGATTCTGCTGTAGACTGGTCATTAATGCTTGAACCAATCGCTGAAAAAGTAACATTAGTTCACCGACGTGATAAATTTAGAGCTCATGAGCATAGCGTTGAAAACTTAATGAACTCTAAAGTAGAAGTAACAACTCCTTGGGTTCCTGTTGGAATCGTTGGTGCAAAGCGTATTGAAAAAGTTATACTTCAAAATGCAAAAACTGAAGAGCGTATTGAATTCGAAATTGATGATGTAATCGTTAACTATGGTTTTGTTTCGTCTTTAGGACCAATTAAAAACTGGGGCCTAAACATTGAAAAGAATAACATTGTTGTTAACTCACGCATGGAAACAAATATTCCAGGTATTTATGCTGCTGGCGACATTTGTACTTATGATGGAAAAGTTAAGCTAATTGCTTCTGGATTTGGTGAAGCACCAACAGCAATCAACCATGCTAAAACATATATTGATCCAACTGCGAAAGTACAACCAGGTCATAGTTCTTCAATGTTCTAAAATATAAGATTTAAATTATAAGGACTGACTTTTTATAAGCAGTCTTTTTTTAATCTTACTTGTGATACATTGAACAATGTACAGCATAATTCGTGAACCATTTCACAACCAACTTCTTAAAAAACCAATTCAAATTTTTATCTACACTATATAATAGTACACAACTTCAAAAAAGATTCAATAATTTACCCTGAATTTGTAAAAATATTAACAATTAAGAATTTAGCCTAGTTTGTTTAATAGAAAAAATAGGATACAAATGTATCCTATTCATGTGTAGACAAAGTAAGACAAAGTACTAAAAACTTGATATTCAGACTGATTGCAAGCGCTTGTCTTTCGAGGCGCGAAGCTTGGTGAGGAGCGGAGTTACCCTAGACGGTAATGAGCACCGCAGACAGGCGAAGCAACGAAGAAAGCGAGCGTTTGTCAACAGTCTGAATTAGCACTCTTCAGGTGTACCTGCATTCGTAGCTGTCCTAAAACTAGAACCACATCCACATGATGCGATTGCATTTGGATTTTCGATTGTAAAGCCTCCACCTAGTAATGACTCTTTGAAATCAATCACAACTCCTTTTAAAATTGGAGCACTTTCATTATCAATTAAAAACTTAATGCCATAATATTCTAATTCTGTGTCATCATCATTTTTTTGTGGATCGAAACCAAGTCCATATGAAAGTCCAGAGCAACCTCCACCTTTTACTCCCAAGCGAACAAAAGTATTTTGATCTTCTTCGTTTTCAATCATTTCCTTAATTTTTAAACCTGCTTGTTCAGTAACTGTAATCATTTATTTCACTCCTCTTTGAGTATAGTATATGCCTTCTGTTATTGTAACTGCTGGGCCTTTCATCCATACATCCCCATCAGTTGACCAAGTAATTTGTAAATCTCCACCTTGCAGGTGAACAGTTATCGGTTCATCTCTTTTATATTTACCTTCTTGTATCATAGCGACTGCTGCAGCACAAGCTCCTGTTCCACATGCCTGAGTTACACCAGAACCTCGCTCCCATACAACGAAATTTATCTCATTATGCGGCAAACATTCGATAAATTCAACATTTACGCTTTCTGGAAATAAATCATGTTTTTCAACAATTGGACCTAAAGTTGTTAAAGGTGCCTTGTTTATATCACTTACTTCAAAAACAGCATGTGGATTTCCCATTGAAACTGCTGAAAATTCATAGCTTTTTTCTTCAAATAGAATTCTGTCTTTAGCATATTCCTGGTCATTACCAATCATTGGGATTTGTGATCTTTGGAATATTGGTTTCCCCATATTTACTGTTACTTGATTAACAATATTATTTTCAACATGTACCGTTGCTTCAACAATTGTACTGATCGTTTCAATCTTAAATGAAGTATTATTTGCAATTCCATGTTCATATGCATATTTAGCTACACATCTTAGACCATTACCACAATTTTTAGCTTCTGACCCATCATTATTAAATACTCGCATTTTTACATCTGCAACTTCTGATGGACAGATTAAGATCATTCCATCACTACCAATACCTGTATTAATATTTGAAACTTCAACTGCAAGTTTAGAAAGCTCTTCTTCTCTTAAATTTTCTTCAAACATATTTACATAAATATAGTTATTTCCTAATCCATGCATTTTTGTATAACGAAAAGAATTCATTTTCATGACTCCTTACTTTTTTTATTAATACAAGTATAAAATTTAAATGAATTGAGCACAATAAGAACATCCCCCGTTTCTCGATATAGAAACATTTTAAGAGCTTCACTTAGGTGAATGCTCATTTTTTTTTGCATTAATTTTGCTAATAATTAAAAATAGTGTACGTAATAAAAATAATTTTGGTTAAAGTAATTAAACTGAAGTATTACCCTAATATTTGAATTGTTTAAAATATGGAATGATCGAGGGATGTAAAACGGATTTTGAGGAAGGCTAAAATATTGTTGAAATAGCTCGAAAAATAGAAAAAGCACTGTTAATTATTAACAGCGCCGCTTCTTATATTAACATATTTTCTTCTAAGAAAATATAAATTTTATCTACTAGCTCGGTTGCCGTTTCTCCAGTAATTACTTCCCCTTCAACTAGTGCAAAAAGTGATAGACTACATTTTCCACAATATCCAAGGCAGCCATATTCTAGTATGTCTAGATTTGGATCACGTTCAAGCTGTTCTAAAGCTTTTTGTGCACCGTCTGATAGGTTTTTTATACAAAATTCGACTAATGGTCTCACTATTTTTCACTCCTTGCTCCTCATAAAGTTACTCTTTTTTTTAAAAAACGTCAATCCTTTTGAGAATAAATGGAATGAGCTTTATTTTACCGAGTTAGGCGTTGTTATTTTAACATAAAATATATATAATATAATTGTCGAAAAATAGAAAAATTTTTTCATTCAACGCTAATAAAACAAAAGGGGAACATCAACTATGAAAAACCTCGTATTACTAGGTGCCGGATATGGAAATATTCGTGCTTTGTCACGTCTATTAACATCTGATTTACCTGAGGATGTTCATATCACATTGATTGATCGAAATTCTTTTCATTGCTTTAAAACTGAGTATTATGCATTAGTTGCAGGTACAGTTCCAGAGCAACACATAAGAATACCATTACCAACTCATGAGAAATTAAAGGTTGTGTATGGAGATATTACTACAATTGATACGGCAAACAAGAAAGTAGAATTAAGCAATGGAAAATCAGTTTCTTATGATGATTTAATTATCGGTTTAGGTTGTGAGGATAAATACCATAATGTACCTGGTGCACCGGAACATACTTATAGTATTCAAACAATTGAAAAAACAAGAAACGCTTATGAAAATGTAAACAGTCTACCTCCTAATTCAGTAATTGGTGTTGTAGGTGCTGGTTTAAGTGGTGTAGAAGTAGCTAGCGAATTAAGAGAAAGTAGAAGCGATTTACAAATTTTACTTTTTGATCGTGGAAGCCGAATTTTATCAATGTTTCCAGAAAAACTTAGTTATTATGTACAAAACTGGTTTATTGAGCACGATGTAAAAATTGTTAGCAATTCAAACATTACAAAAGTTGAGAAAAATACTTTATTTAACCATGATGATGAAATTCATTGTGACGCTGTTATTTGGACAGCGGGAATTCAACCAGTTGAAGTTGTCCGCAATTTAGACGTAGAAAAAGACAATACAGGAAGAATCGTTGTAACGAAATATCATCATATGCCAAACGATGAGCATGTTTATGTAGTAGGAGATTGTGCAGCATTACCATATGCACCTTCTGCACAGCTTGCGGAAGCTCAAGCAGAACAAATCGTTATGGTTTTACAAAAAAAATGGAAAGGTGAAGACCTTCCAGAAGAAATGCCTAAAATTAAATTAAAAGGTATTATGGGCTCATTAGGTAAAAAACATGGTTTTGGACTATTCAATGAACGCCCACTACTCGGCCGTGTTCCAAGATTAATAAAGTCTGGAATCTTATGGATGTATAAATACCACAATGGTTGATTAACAAATCATCTTTTTAGCTATACTTATATGCTAAAAATCCCCTTAACATAATTGCTAAGGGGATTTTTTTTATTCAGTTTTATCAGATTTAATAACTTCTTTTACACTTTCAACCATCCCTAAAAGCTTGGTTGCGTCTGTCGGAATAACAAGTTTTGATGCATGACCGTAAGCTACTTTTTCTAATGCTTCCATTGAACGCAATTGAACCATTTCTTTAGTCGGCTCTGCATTTCTCCAAACATCTAACACAAGTTGTTCCCCTCTAGCTTTCGCTTCAGCAAGTTTAATGATTGCTTCCGCTTCCCCTTCAGCGCGTAAAACTTGAGAATCTTTATCTCCTCGTGCTTTTTCAACTTGGCTTAAACGTTCCCCTTCTGCTTCAAGAATTTTTGATTGCTTTTCTCCTTCGGCTTTCAGGATTTTTGATTCTTTTTCACCTTGTGCATTTAATACTTTTTCACGACGTGTACGTTCTGCTTGCATTTGTCTCTCCATCGCATTTTGAATATCAATAGGTGGAATAATATTTCGGATTTCTACACGATTAACCTTCATTCCCCATTTATCGGTTGCTTGGTCAAGAATTGCACGGAGTTTATTATTAACTGTATCACGACTTGTTAAAGTTTCATCTAAATCTAATTCACCTATTAAGTTACGTAAAGTAGTAGCAGTCAGGTTGGAAATTGCAGACAGTGGATTAGCAATTTCGTATTCATGACGCACAACATCAGTTACTTGATAAAAGACTACAGAGTCTACTTGGATACTAACATTATCTTTTGTAATCATTGATTGTGGTGGAAAATCTACCACAGTCTCACGCAATGTTTTTTTACTAGCCACACGTTCAACAAATGGTATTACAACATGGATTCCACTCTCTAATTTACGATGGAATTTCCCTAAACGTTCGACTAGATATACTTCAGATTGTCTAACAATACGAATACTTGATAACAAAAGTAATACAACAAATAAAACAATAATACCAATAATAATTGGACCAACCATAGAACTTACATCAGACATAGCACTTCTCCTCAATTAGTTATTTTTCACGTATAAAGTTGCACCTTCTACTTTTGTTACAATTACCTTTTCATTTAATAATAATGGTTCAGTAGAACGGATTGTCCATTCATCACCATAAACTTTAGTCGTACCTACTGTATCATCAATAATTTCAACAGAAGCTACTACGACCTCTTTACCGACTAATGCATAAACTCCATTTTCTATCGTTTTATGCTGGTGGATTCTTCTTGCAAATTTCTTTGTACTAAGCCACAAAATTAATGCACTAATAATAAAAACGATAAAAGTAAAGGTGTTTGATCCTGTTAAATAATTTACAACTGATGCTAGAATGCTCGCAATACCAATCCACAAGAATACAAAAGTTAACGAAAACATTTCGATAATAATTAATAAAACTCCAATTACAAATAAACTGATCGCAACCATTCCACCCCTCCTCCCAATTCTATATATATGCCAAAAATTGTAATTTATTTATTTTATACTTCTATTCTATCACGTAAATCTTCGGCATTTTACATAAAATCGTGAATTTTATTAAAACATTTTAATTTTTTTGCAAAAGAGTCAATTACAATAAGGACCCAACAAAAAAACAATTTATAATCATTAAAAAACCCCTTACACTTTTGTAAGGAGTTGTAATTCATTATAGTTCAATAGCGTTATAAACATCTTTTAATTTTGGATTACCTTCACCAACAACATTTCCATTTACTAATACTACAGGATAGAAAAATTCATCATTTCTAACTCGTTCAGCGAAATCTTCTTTTTCATTATTCTCTACATTAAAAATATCAATGTATTGAAAATCAAAGGCTAAGTCAGGATATTTTCTTTGAAGTGCAGCTTGAAGCCATTCAAAAGTTTCAATTGATGATGGCATTCCTACACAACTTGCACATATTACTTCAGCTCCAAAAACTTCCACTAAAATTTTATTACTCATTTTCTCCTCCTAGCATACAATAAGTGTGTGTCCAAAAATAATTTCAAACACACAAAGTACTCTGTAATAGATTTTTTCCTCTTAACTGATTATAATAAAATTAGTGAAAGGAGTCGATATGAATGGACATGAAAGAACAAGTACAAGAAGTTTTAGATAAATTAAGACCGTTTTTACTACGTGATGGTGGAGACGTTGATTTAGTTGATATTGAGGATGGTATTGTTAAACTTCGCCTTTTAGGTGCATGTGGTAGCTGCCCAAGTTCAACTATTACATTAAAAGCTGGTATTGAGCGAGCTTTATTAGAAGAAGTACCTGGTGTAATTGAGGTAGAGCAAGTATTCTAATTAATTTTCAATACTAAAAGAGAGAGGGTGGGTTGTCTACCCTCTCTTTAATTGTTTAGACAATATATTAAGGTGTTCAGACTGATTGCAAGCGCTTGTGTTTCGAGGCGAGGTGTGGTGAGGACCTAAGTTACCTTAGACGGTAATAAGCACCGCTGATAGGTGAAGCAACGAAGAAAGCGAGCGTTTGGTGGACAGTCTAAAAGAGAGGGTTTAAAACCCTCTCTTTTATTTTAGCCATTTAATTTCACGAATCCCTAACTTAGCAGTTGGTAATCCAATCAAATCATAAAATCCACCTAAAAACGCTTCAAACTCGTTAGTGTTTTCAAGATAATTAACTAACTTCCGCTCATACCTTTTCCGATCCGCATCGCTCCTTGCCAAATAATATCCTTCGATTGTTTCAAAATAGTGTACGGGAAAAAGAAGTCTTGCAAATAACAAACGCCATGCAAAAGTAGATAATGGGCTTTTCTTTTCATAACCATAAAAAAATGAGAGGATTTTCTTTTGATAATTATCAGGATTCTCTAAATATTCATCTCTAACCCATTCAGCAAGATCTCTGCTTGGATGATCATAAATCCATTCAATCGGTACTTTCGCAAAATGAATTTCTTTCTGTCTTCGTTCAGTCATTTTTTGATGACAAATTGTTGCTGCATCAACAACTTGAGGAGTATCATCTAGTTCAGTATCTACTACATATTGAATCGCATTTTCAGTCATTCCGAGATAATAAGGAAAAGATTCAATAAATATTTGTTCGAAAAAATTTTCGGGATGACTATTTACTTTACTTTGCCAAAATCTTTCTAATTGCTCTAACCGTTTTTCCCATAAATTCTTCCATTTCCCGATTCTATTTAATCTTTTCAATTCATCTGAATATTTTTTCCCTCTTAAATGAAAAATCGCAAGTTCTTCACCGTTATTATTACTGCGTTCATTTTGTCTGTTACTCTTAAATAAGGAATAATTATTCCCATCAATCTTACTCACATAGTACCCTTGAACATTTTGAACAAAGGTTGCGATCGATTGATCACCGGTTGAGCTCATAAAATCACTTAAACTCTTCATTTCCTGTAAATCATCTTCTTTTAAATTTCCAATGGGTGCAAGAAAATACACCCTATTCCGCTGCCAAAACATGTAATATGACTGTACTTGAAGTAATTCAGCTGGTTGAATTTGATAATGAGTAAACATGTCTTGAATGATGTTTTGGTTGCGAATAAACATCATCACTCACATCCTTCTTATACCTACTTAATTAATATATATGTCACAAATCTAAAAACCTGTACCCTACTTTTTCACTTTCTATATATAAACCCGAATGGCCATACACAAAAAGGGAGAAAATGACGTAGTATATACGAAATGTGGAAGCGAGTTGGTCAGCCCCGACAAGCATAAGACAAAGGCCAAGAAAGGTCGCTTTTTACCTTTATTGGCATTTGGCTTATGACCTCGAGGGGCTACTCGCTGGAACTAGACATCACGAAATCTGGAAGCGAGTTGGTCAGTCCCGACAAGCATAAGACAAAGGCCAAGAACTTGGGTGGACTACTCTCCTGAATAGTACTTTACAAAAATATTTATGTCTTAACAATTTATTACTATGTTTTAACTTTTTTATAAAGGGGAATTTTGTTCGATATCGAATCATATATAATTAATCCTCTTATTTCTTAAAAATAATTTATAATAAAAGTTTTAATTATTTTATGAAATCTCCATTTTAGTTATTTTTATAGTAATTAAATCAATCGATAAGGAAAAGGTGATGAAATGGACTATTTAAATCACGATTTAGAAAAGACTGCATTATCGTTATTAGAAAAAAGAGGTGTTACGCTCGATGACATTGCTGATTTAGTTTATTTTTTACAAAGTAAATATCATGAAAATTTATCTAAAGATGAGTGTAAACACAATGTTGAGAGAGTCTTGACAAAACGTGAGATACAAAATGCCATCATTACTGGTATTGAATTAGATATTTTGGCAGAGCAAGATAAATTACAGGAGCCATTGTTGGCTATTATCAAAAAAGATGAAGGCCTTTATGGAATTGATGAAATAATTGCCTTATCGATCGTGAATGTATATGGTTCAATTGGATTCACGAATTACGGTTACATCGATAAATTAAAACCTGGAATTTTAGAAAGATTAAACGATAAATCAACAGGATTAGTAAATACATTTTTAGATGATATTGTTGGAGCGATTGCAGCTGCTGCATCTAGCCGACTTGCTCATCGTGCTGCACATAAAAAGGCTGATCAAATTAAAGCTGAAAATGAATAAAAAAGAGTGGTCTCATAACATTTGAGACCACTCTTTTTACATGAAATAATACAAAAACTCATAAGTAAATTAATTACTCTTAGGCTTCATCATCATTCTCTTAAATATATTTGATCCACTCTTCTAATGAATCAACTGAATAAGTTGGCTGCGTTTCGTAATTTGACAACATATCCCTTGTCGTAACACCAGTATGTACAATCAATGTGTCAACTCCAGTATTAATCCCAGCCATAATGTCTGTATCATAATAATCACCAATCATTAATGTATCCTCTTTTGCAACACCAAGAACTTTTAATGCTTGTTCCATAATAATTGATTCAGGTTTACCGATAAAAATTGGTTTTACTGTAGTAGATACTGCTATAACTGATGTTAATGAACCATTACCAGGCAATAAACCTCTTTCAGTCGGAATCGCTATGTCGCCATTAGTAGAAATAAATGTCGCGCCATTTCTTACAGCTATACATGCCTTTGCTAATTTCTCGTAATTAATATTACGGTCTAAACCACTAATTACAAAATCGGGATTATTATCCGTAATTGTTAATCCAACTTCTTCTAAGGCATATTGTAAGCCCTCTTCACCTATCATATATACAGTAGCATCTGCCTTTTGTTCTTTTATGTAATTTGCTGTGGCATTACTTGTTGTAAAGACCTGTTCTTTTGTAGTTGGTATATTAAATGAATTAAGTTTATCAGCAACTTGTTCTGGTCTACGTGTAGAATTATTCGTAACAAAAAGATATGGAATATTTTTTTCCTTCAGAGCCTTAATAAAAAGACTCGCTTCCTCAATTTGTTCCTCTCCACGATACATAGTTCCATCTAGATCAATTAAGTATCCTTTATATTGTTTCATATTGCCACTCCTTACTAGTCAGGCTATTCTGTCGGTAGAAAAACAGCGTTAGAATCAAATTTTACATAGAAAAATTAAGATTATTTTTCCTCATCACTACTAAAAGCATTAATTACTCCAAGTTCCTTATCAAGAAAAGCTTGAACCGCCACTGGGAATTCCTTATATGCTTCTATATTTTCGCTTAATGTCGTCACTATTTTTTCTGTAATTGAAGATGTGTAATCTTGTAATAGATGTTTTCGAATTGGAATTAATTTTTTTATCGATTCTCCAGTTGATGCAGTAATAACTTTTTCATCCATTAGAATATCCACAATGTCATCATAACTTCCTGGATCCCTCATTATAAAGCCATCAATCATTGTATTTCCAATATCTAACATACTGTCAATCAAAAGATGTGTCATTCTTTCCAAAGCTAATTCTTCTATTTTATTTTTTGGATGGCTGCTGTTTGACGCATAAAATTCAAGCATTGAATTTAAAATTTCAATTCGATCTAATATGTTTTGACGATTTACAAAGTACATATGTACACTTCCTTCTCAATTCTATCTTCTACATTTTATGGACTTATATTTATTTTATAGCTAAATTCGAAAAAAATCGACAAATGAAAGCGTTTCTTACCGATTTTTGTTATATTATATAGGTGAATATTTTTCTGGGAGTTGGGCTTTTGGAGCTGTATTAGCACTTGAGATTGTAAAAGTTACTGATGCGGCGGCCCTTGCCTCTGCTCATTGGATAGACGCAGAAAGAAAAATGAAGCTGAAACCCAGTCAATTATTAACATTAAACGATTTAGTAAAAGGTGAAGATGCAATTTTTGCAACTACAGGCTTTACTTCATTACTTCAGGTGAATTACTTGAAGAAGTTACTTTCTTAGGTGGAGACTTTGTCGAAACTAATTTAGTTGTAATAAGAAGTAAAAACAAAAACTGTGTGACAGATTAAAGCACATCACCATTTAGGATATAAAGATCAAATCTTATTTTAGTATAATGGAGGAATTAAAAATGTCAGAACGTTTTTTCTTATATGATGACACTATTCAAGCAAAGACTCGTTTTGTAAGCTTTATGGGAGAAGAGCAAAGACATGATCTTGCTTTAGTATATTCTGATCGTCATTATGGCAAAGTTATGATTATGGATATGCAAAGTAATCGATTTGCAATTATTGGTTCAGATGATTTAAAAGAAGAAGGTTACTTAGAGTTTGCTTTCGGAATTTCTGAAGAAAAGGCAGCTGAATTATTAGATTTTCTAAGTGAAATTATTTTCTAATTTTCCGATCCTGTGGATAAATAATTTATTTTTACTAAATAATCTGAAAAATAGTGGATAACTAAAAAGTTGTCCACTTTTTTTGTGACTAAGTCTTTAAGTTATTCACATTTTGTTGAAAGATTCAAACTTATCCACAAGGTTTTTATTCTTTGAAAAAATCAAAAAATATTTTATCCACAAATTTTGTTTATGTTAAAGCTCAAAAATCTTCCCGTAAAATTCTGTTTTCCCTTTAACAAACAAAAAAAATGAGGTTTCCCTCATTATTTCAGTGTATTAACATAGTTCTAAAAACTTGAAAAGATGGGTTTCCCCATCATTTAATTTTTTACTTTTTTAACTACAAAATATTTACATCCAAAATTACAATACTCATAAATATATTCACGTAATGTACTTATTTTTGAATCATATGGAACATTTTTTTGTGTATCATCAAAAAATCCTCTAAGTCTTAGTTGCTCATAGCCCCAATCCCCAACAATGTAATCATACTTTGAAAGGATCTCTGCATATCTCGCTTTAAAGGCTTCTTCATTGAATCCTTCACGGTAATCTTCAACTACTTCATAGCAAATATTCTGTATGCAAACCAATTTGTATTCTCCTTCCTTTTACTCCCATAAATATGTAACTAATATTTTGGCATACTAATTTTACAATGATTATTTAAAAGGTGGTATTTAATATGCGAAAATATTTAGTTTGTTTATTAACCTTATTTTTATTAACAGGATGTTCATTCGGTCCAAGTCATTCGAGACAGTTCGATTATGAGGACGTAACATATAAAAATGAACATCGAACAAATCCAACACCTAAACAATTAAATACAAAGCCGATGGATTTAGGCGATGTAAATGCTAAAATGTCAAATAACTCTTACAAAGATTATGGCTTTTCTAGACTTCAAAAGCAAGCAGTTTTAGGTAAGGATGGTGAATATACTTTAACAATTGATAAACAAGAAGTGGCAAAATTCATTTCTTATTTAGTTGTAAAGCTTCCTGATGTAAACGATGCAGCTACACTAGTTACAGACCAAGAAGTATTTATTGCTTATAAATCAGATGGGAATAAATCATTAGCTAGAAAACAGGTTGAAAAAACTGCTCAATCTGCACTTCCTAGATACTATCATATCTATACTTCTAATTCGTTACAAAATATTAATAATATTGAGCAACTAAATAAATATGGTCAGCTTAATGATGGACAATTAGAACAAAAAATTAAAGATTTAGCTCAAGGTTTTGATGTAGATAAACAAAGCATGCATTTTGATCAAATGTCAAAATAAAAATAAAAGCACTAGCATAGGGCTAGTGCTTTTTTATTACGCTTGTTTAGCAGCTTCTACTTGTTCATCAGCATGATATGATGAACGAACTAGAGGACCAGCCTCACAGTGTGAGAAACCTTTTCCTAAAGCAATTTCTTTTAGGGCTGCAAACTCGTCAGGAGTATAGTATTTTTTAACAGTTAAATGAGTTTTCGTTGGTTGTAAATATTGACCTAATGTAATGATATTTACACCCGCAGCACGTAGATCATCCATTGCTTCGTAAATTTGCTCATTTGTTTCACCTAATCCAAGCATGATGCTTGATTTTGTAGGGATGCTAGGGTTAATTTCCTTTGCTCTACGTAAAAATTCAAGTGATCTATCATACGTAGCTCTTGCACGAACACGTGGAGTTAACTCTCTAACTGTTTCAATATTATGGTTCATAATATCTGGTTTTGCATCCATTAGCATTTTAAGGTTTTCAAATTTCCCACCCATATCAGATGGTAAAACTTCAATTGTAGTAAATGGATTTGCTTTTCTAACTTCTCTAACAGTTTCTGCAAATACAGCTGCTCCACCGTCTCTTAAGTCATCACGAGCAACCGCTGTAATTACTACGTGTTTTAAGTTCATTTGTGTTACAGATTCAGCAACTCGAACTGGTTCTTGTAGATCAAGTTCAGTTGGTAAACCAGTTTTAACTGCACAAAAACGACATGCACGAGTACAAACTGCACCTAAAATCATAAATGTAGCTGTTTTTCTAACTGCCCAACATTCATGGATATTTGGACAACGAGCTTCTTCACAAACAGTGTGAAGATTTTTAGATCGCATCATTTTCTTTAATTCTGTGTAAGATTCATTTGTGTTTAATTTTATTTTTAGCCACTCGGGCTTTCTCAAATATTCTTCTTTTTTTGATGCCATTTGAAATTCCTCCAACGTTTATTCGTATACGACATATTTCATTTTCTCTTCCAATAGTTTATATATTACTACATTTTTCGCGGATATGAAAAACTTTCGTTTGATTATCCTTATTATCCTATAATTTCCATTTATGAAAGTCGCTCCTTTAACCAAACTATAGATGTAAATCAATTTAAAGGATGATGGTTTTGAAAAAAATAATTGTACTTTTTTGTATGGTGGTTATCTTCATAATGCCATCATTTACAAATGCAGAAGAAATTGAACAAACACAGCTAAATAAAGAACGAATGGCCTTATATAAAAAGGGTGAAACGCTAACCTTTATCCCCTGGTATTACTTTGCAGCTATAGATACTTATGAACGAAATGTACGGAGTGTAAGAAACGATATACCAAAACGCGAAAATGGGGTACTTTCGATCTATATTAAACCAGAAGATTGGAGCGGCCTATCAAATCCGGTTAAGAAAGACACATACGCTCCTACGATCCATTTATTTAGCGGTATTGGCTTAGATGGAAATAATGATGGAAAAGCTTCATTAGAAGATGATGAAGATATTCTATACACATTCATTCATCGGTTGCATTTCTATGGCCCATCTAGGCAATATATTCGAATGATGCTATGGGATTACTACCAAAGAGCAATTACCGTTGATATTATCGATGAATATGCTAGCATTTATCAATATTACGGAAAATTAAATATAGAAGGTAATGCTTTCCCATTACCAATTCATAGTACACATAGTTATCGTAGTACATGGGGTGCACCACGAAGCTTTGGTGGACGAAGAGTTCATGAAGGGACTGATATTTTTGCAAATTATGGGACTCCTGTAAGGTCTACATGCTATGGAGTTATTGAGACAAAGGGCTGGAATCGTATTGGAGGATGGAGAATCGGAATTCGAGACTTATATAATAATTATCATTACTACGCTCATCTAGGTGGCTTTAACAAAGACCTTCAAAGAGGGCAAGTAGTAGAGCCAGGAACACTTATTGGCTATGTTGGAAGTACCGGATATGGACCTCCTGGAACATCAGGAAAATTCCCTCCACATTTGCACTATGGTATTTACAAAGACAATGGTTATGCAGAATGGTCTTTTGATCCTTATCCAAAATTACGTCTTTGGGAACGTCAGGATCGAAGCAAATAAAGAAAACTCACCGCTTGGCGGGATTTTAGGTAAATTGAAACCATTAAAAAGCAGACTAACTTATCCTAATGTACCAAGTTAGTCTGCTCTATTTTAAATTTATTTTTTTCCTTTTGTTGTTGATGGAATTTGTTGAGTATTTGGAGTAAATGGAATATAACTAGGAACTTCTCCGTCGATAATTTCAGTAGCAATTGGGACTTCGACATTTACCTTTGTTGATTTTGTACTAAACGGGATAATTACATTCATATTTACTTCTACATTCATAATAATTTCGACTACAGAATTATCAAATCCAAATGGCTTAACTTCTTGTGAAACATTAGCCACTGCATCACCGACTACAGAAAAGCGAACTGGTAAAGTAGGTCCAAGTTTTCCTAAAAGTACTGTATTTGTAACGACCCCAATCGGAACTTTTAAATAAAGTCCCTCATTATCCGCCTTCATTTTCTTCATTTCTGCTTTTGATAAAGATAAAAATGATAAATCCCCATTTTCAACTCTACGTATATTTTCTTCAACATGCTGAGTAGTAGAACCTATTATTTTATTGATTAAATATGTATTCGTACTTATAATCGCCTTACCATTCTCATCTACATCCCGAATGATAATATCCTGCCCTTGCAGTTCCTTAGATGCTGATTCATACGCTTCATTGATAACTAAAGAAGCAATTCGTCGTGTTTGTTTCTCAGAATATTTTAAGATCGTTGGAGTGAAGATTTTATCAATTTCCCAAAAAGCATATAAGGAAAAAAACAATAGAACAATAAAAATAACTACATATTTATTTGGAAATATATTACGAATTGTTTGTGTTATTTGAGTTGAATTAGCTTTAAATCCGCCAAAAGATTTTCTTTTTGAAACAAAAAATTTATTTTTTGGAACACGTCTGTACTTAAATCTCTTCATCGTATCCATGCCCCCTTACTAATGGGTATGCATGTCAATGCCTGTTCATTCTTAATGGATTTGAACAATTAAAAATCGAATTTTTCATAATTTGATCACACTCGGTAATCTCTAATTTCAACTCATTATATAAATTCACTTCATAAGGATTGCTTAATTTTATTCCATTTTCTTCAATTATCAGCAAAACTGGACGATCTATAGCAGCATCATTTATCGCTCAATTTTACGTGTAATCCAGTTGGATAAACGGTTAGTAGATCGCTAAATATGCTGATTAATTTAGCATCATATAATTTATCACTTCCATTCATTAATAATGCTAATCCTTCATGCGGGAGCATTGCTTGTCGATATACTCGATTTGAAGTAACCGCATCAAAAAAATCGGCAATCCCAATTATTTTTGAGAAAAGATGTATTTCCTCACCAAATAAACCTTTTGGATAGCCGCTCCCATTGATCTTTTCATGATGCTGTAACGCACAGTCCGCAACAATTGGATGAATACAAGATACTTGTCGTAATAGATCGTATCCAGCAATTGTATGTTGTTTAATGAATGCATATTCATCATCAGTTAAACGGTCCCGTTTATTTAAAATCTTTTTTGGTATGGCCATCTTCCCGATATCATGCAAAAGTGCACCTACTCCAAGTAAATTTAGCTCGTTTTTACTTAAATCTAATGCCGTTCCAATTCCTAAAGAATACATAGCTACATTTAGTGAATGTGTAAAGAGATACTCATCATATAGTAATACGTCAACTAATAAAGATAAAACATCCTTCTGTTGCCATAATTCGTTTTGCAGTGATTTTATCATTTCTTTAGGCCTAGATGAGTTTTTTTCTAAAGATAGCCCTCTTAAATTAAAGTCTTCACTAATTAATTTAACAAAAGTATCTTCTATTTTTTCTGTGATTTCAGTGCGAAGTGGTTTTGAAATATTTGTCATTCCTATTAAATATTCGGATGATTGAGCATGTACTAAAACAAATGGGATAGCTAATTTATGTATTCGATTAATCATCTCTTCTGTTAAAGGAATATTTGCATTAACGATCATTTTTCCATGTTCATTATAAACCGGTTGTCTTAAGGTCGTACCTGGAACAAGTGTTGATGCTTCAACAACTCTCATTGTTTTCTCCTTCAACAATTTTTTAATTAAATATATGGCACTTTATAACAGTTAATACTTTGTAATCATCAATTTTTTTTGTATTGCTTTTACACAAGAAGCCACTAAAAAAAATTTAGTGGCTTCAGACTGTTGACAAACGCTCGCTTTCTTCGTTGCTTCGCCTGTCTGCGGTGCTCATTACCGTTAAGGGTAACTCCGCTCCTCACCAGGCTTCGCGCCTCGAAAGACAAACGCTTGCAATCAGTCTGAAAATCAAATTATTTGTACTTTGTCTACACACTAAAGCCACTAAAAAAAATTTAGTGGCTTTTTTTATATCATCTTTAATAATGCGTCTCTTCCAATCATTCCTTTTTGAATACCTAACTTTTCTGCTTCAACAGTAATGGATTCTAAAGGCGCATTTAGTAATTCATCTATTGTTTTTACACCAACTGCTCGGCCTGCAATAATTTGACGATCGCGCAATCTTTCATTCAATAAAGCTACATCTAACGCTCCGCACATAATATATCCATTATCATTCATAACGACCAATAATGTAGTTTTTGGAAGTAAAACTGTAACAGCATTAAATGTATGATTATCTATTTTAATTGGGCTTAAATTGATCAAGTTCAACGCTCCTTTCTCATTCTAAAATATGAGAAAAAAACAAAAGTGTAACCTGTCTAATCTTGATAAATTTTATACATCTTTTAAAGCCGAAAATAACACATCACGAATAAATTCAGGCATAAAAAATCTTTTATGACTAGCATCCCGAATAGTAGGAATTAAATGACCAAACGTAAATAAATCCAAAGTCCCGATCGCATACATTCGATTTAAATCTAACATTTCACCATTAATAAATAGATCCTCTTTTTTCAAATGCCTTTTCTTATCTTTATTAACAAAAGTAATTCCATCGTAAACCATTTTTCCAATTACTTTTCCTCTAAATCCAAAACCTTTCATCTTTAAATGAGTTAACTCTTTATCTTCACAACGATTTAAAACATTTAATAATTCCTTACCAGACAAATTAACGACACAAGGATTAATAGGATGTGGGCAAATCCGATGAATATCACCTTTAGTAACAATGCCTTTATTTAAACCTTCCAGTAAAATACCGGAATTTAGTATACTGATATCTGATTTAGTCCATTGGCGAAGTGCATTTGCTAATAATTTCAGTAATGGACTATCTTTAAACCAATTTACACGCATATTACTCGGTAGTTGTGTCACTGGTTCATTTAAACTTTCTTTACTTAATCTCATTAAATTAGCCAACATCATTTTCGTCATTTCATCTTGGTAATATGTTGGGACTGTATGTACTTCAGTAACTGAAGCTTCAGTATTAATAATACTTTTCGTCTCTTTATTTACAGTAATTAAAACCTCGCCTAAATAGTTACCGTGTTTACCTGTCCCACAAAGTAAAGTTTCACCAGCATACTCTCCATTTGGAAATAAATGATGAGTATGTGCGCCTAAGATAATATCGACCCCTGAAAATTGTTCAGCGATTCTCTGATCGTCTCTCATACCTAAATGAGAAAGTATAATGATAATGTCTGCTTGCGCTTTGACAATTGGCAGGATATTATTTAACATTTCAAACGGATCTTTTATATTCCATCCTAAAGTTTCATAAAAAACAGGATAAGCGACTGTTAAACCAATTACTCCTAGCTTTACTCCATTTTTTTCATATATTTCAAAAGGCTTGCTTAAACTCTCGGTACCTTCATCTGAAATGTTTAAATTACCAACTAATACATCAAACTTTGCATCTTCATAAAGGTTTAACAACTCACCTTTTGATAATGTAATTCCTTCATTATTTCCTATTGTAATTGCATCAAACTTTGCATCATTTAAAAGGTCCACATTGCCTTTTCCTAAAGTAGCCTCCGAAATTGGATGAAATCGATCAACGAAATCCCCAATATCAAAAGTAAGGGTAGCCTCACCTTTCCCTTTAGCTAACTCTCTTTTAGACTTCAACAAACCGACGATTATTGGCCACGTTTCAAAGTGGCTATGAATGTCATTTGTATGGAACAACCGAATATTTATAGTTTGATTTGTTTCCATTGTTCCACCATCCTTTTTTAAATATTTTCTATAATTAATTTTATGCCATAAAATAACACAACTAACCTTAAAATTAAAGCGATTGTTTCAGTTTTTAATTTTTGATTAATATATGCTCCAATTTTCCCACCAAACCATGCGCCAGGAATAAGTAGAAGAATATAATAGAAATTTACTTCTCCTAATGTTATGTATGAAATCGAGCTCCCAAGAGTCGTAAACATAACGACAAACATTGAAGTCGCAACAGCTAACTGAGGTGGAAAACCAAATAGAAACGCCATCATTGGTACTAACAATATTCCTCCACCAATTCCAAATAAGCCTGAGATGATCCCGATACAAATAGACAAAGAAATCGCCAATGGAAGACTATAGCTATATGTATATGCCTCGCCTGCATCATTTGTATATGTTCGAATAATTCCTTTATGTACTTCCTTTGATTTTCTATTTAATTTTGAAGAAATAAATAGAAAGACTGATATACAGATTAAAAATATACCAAAAAATAAAGTAAACCGCTCTGTATTTAAAAGCGAATTTATGTAAGTACCTAGTAAGCTACCAGGAACACTACCTATTAAGAACAAAATACCACTCTTATAATCGATTCGTTTTTGCTTATGATACGAAAGGGTGGATGAAAGCGATGAAAACACAATTGTAATCAGTGAAGTTCCAACTGCAACATGAATTGGTACAGTCGAAAAAGCGGATAAAAAGTGATCTATATTAAGCAGCATTGGAACAATAATAATTCCTCCACCTAAGCCAATCAATGATCCGACTGTTCCTGCAGCAAGTCCTATACTGATGAGTATAAGAATTTGTAGAATGATATCCAACCTAAACTTCTCTCCTTTTTAAAAACACTAAAAACCTATATTCTAAAATAGTTTAACTAATAGTTTAACACAAAAAAACTCGGAATTCCCCGAGTATGAATAAACCTTTTAAGCTGACTATTATTTTAATATACTTAAATTTGCAATCCAAGGTCCTACGTCAGTTCTGTATCTTTTTGCCATCACTCTTGTAATTTGAGTTATATGAGTTAGATCATGTACGACAAAAGTGGATAATAATTCTCTTAATTTAACTGAACCAAAATCAGGATGAATCCCTTCTAATTCCAGATGAAGACTTGGATCTACTAATAATTCTAGTTTCTTAAGATTTTCCGCTCTTAAATTCTTAAATTCAATCAGTCTTTCTTCTATTGATTTCTCCTGTTTTTCATTTAAATGTGAAAAACGATCGAATGGCGGGAAATGGTTGTTTCCTTCTTTGTTAAGTATGCAGTTCAACCTTGGTATCCAATTTGTTTTTTCACACTCTATGAGATGATCAATCACCTCTGATGCATTCCAAGTTCCTTCACCTTCATTACAGTTTAACCAAGATTCAGGTAAACCCGATAAAAGGGACTCTAATGATTTGGGTGTTCTTTCTAAAACTTCAATTGCTTCTTTAAGGTTAAAATTCATAAAAAATCCTCCCCACACCTTGATAAAAAACACTAAGATAGCTTCTCATAAACCTGCAAGTTAAATTTTACCATAAATTTGATTTCTAATTTAATTAAACAGCTTTTTTTATCTCAACAAAAAAATAAAAGTTAGCCATCTATCAAATTCTTTAACTGTAGGAAATTGACATCATTTAATTTTTAATAAGTTTTACATTTTTCCCTTTGGAAGCGGTAAAAGAAGGCGTTTACGTATTTCAAATAAAAATTTATATTGGAAAAGTAACAATAAGAATAAATTTTTTGGTTTGGAGGAAGTTATTATGAAAAAGAAATTAGCAGCTATACCTTTAGTCACGGCACTTGCAATAACTCCACTGACATCTGTTTTTGGTGAAAGCAACGAAGTTAATGCTAGATCGTCATCTCAAATTTCAAGTTACTCAGAATCCTATGTGACTGAAAACAATGAAAAATATACTAAAGAATACGATAGTGAACTAGGTCAGTTTTTTTTACTAAATAATGAAACAAATGAAAAAATCTATCAAGCTTTTGAATTAGATATTAATGGTATTCCATTAAAAATTTCTTTAGATCATTACAAAACACTATTAGAATCAACGGAAACCGTCAACGCTAACTCATCTTCTAATATAAACATCGGTCCCCCTTTACTTAAATCACCACTTTATACTACTGTTTATCGATACGGAGGACAAGTTGGAAGTTCAGTTGTTAACGGGGCAGCTAAAAAAGTTACTCAAGATTTCAAAGGCCCAGCAAAACTAACTTATGGAGAGTCTGTAACAATTTCAAACTCATTTTCTGGTACGTATGCAACTCAAGTAGAGGGAGCAATTAAATCGACTGCAACTTTTGGTTGGAATACATCATTAACAACCATTTCTCAATTCTCAGTTACTTATAATATCCCAAATGGTAAAACCGGATATATTAAGTTTACTCCATATCTGAACAAAACATGGGGCAAAGTTTATATTGATACTCGTAATACAGCAAATCTTACAATATCTACTCAAGATGGCGGAACTGTAACCGGTTATTCTCCTAAGAAAACTTCGAACGGAAAAGCTGACGGAGTATTTGCCCTAGTGATAAAGTAGAAGAAGTGATGATTAATGAAAAAGATAATAAAATTTTCACTTCTATTCCTAATTTTTATATTAGTAAGCTGTAATAATAGTATTTCAAATAAAAATACAATAATAAACAAAGAACTTAAAAATGGCGAATTAACAAATGATACTATTTATAATTATTTAAGACAGACCTTATTTACTAATAAAAATTATAATAGTATTATAGATTCATTTTATCTATATGGTATGGATTCTAAAAATATATATGTTTTTTATCATTATGTTTTACTAGGTAAGCAAAATAAAGTAATTGAAGAAAAATATTTTCCAGTCGTCATAAAAGTAACTGGTAATAAAAAAATTACTGCACAAATATCACCTAAAAATGGTGAAGATACTAAATATTTTTTAAGGAATAATTTCCCTGAAAGTTTGTGGGACGACGCTGAAAATATAAAAGATGAACTTATGTTTACACAATCACAAATTCACGAATAGATTGAATAAAAAATTCTCTGTAAGATTAGTAGCGAATCAATATCACCCGATTACAAGGATTAAATAAAAAAAATAAACCCTGTCACCTAATAAATTGTACCCTATAGAATAGACACTTAAAAAAGTCTACTCTATAGGGTACTTTGATCACATACACTACTTTTTCTTACCACCGAACTAATGATTGAAATACAAAATTTCGAACTAAATTGGAAGACCATATGAAATACTAAACGCGGCTTAATTATTGTTTTATCAACATTTTTACTAATCGGAGGAACATTAACACTAACTACATTTTAGCAAAATCTAAACCACTATATATAAAAGTTTGGTATACAGGTAAAAAGACAGTAACAAATCAATAAAAATCTAAAATGAGGTTTTTTATGTTAAAACAAACTTTAATACTATTCTAGTCCCTACCGGAAAGTTAGTAGGAAAAATCGATTTATCAGAAGTCTTTTCATGATACCCGGTAGCATAATAACAGCATTGTTAATTTGGAAATTTCCTATTCCAGCCTATGATGGGATCGAATTAACATTAACTATAATCCTTACGATTACAACGATTCTTATAGTTAGTTATGAATATGTGAGGTTTAAACGGGAAAAAAATAATGATCCCCATAAGGTTAATTAAGCCACTATGACTAGTGGCTTATCTTTTTAGAACTTTTAAATTAAAACTACTACAGTTACGTATTTAGATATTACAGAAAAACTTAAAGAAGACGAACTTCAAAAGTTCGCCTCCAGTAAAAAACTCTATTAACCAATAGAACCTTCCATCTCGAATTTAATCAGACGGTTCATTTCAACTGCATATTCCATTGGTAATTCTTTTGTAAATGGCTCAATGAAGCCCATTACGATCATTTCTGTAGCTTCTTGCTCAGAAATACCACGGCTCATTAAGTAGAATAATTGCTCTTCAGATACTTTTGAAACTTTCGCTTCGTGCTCAAGAGAAATATTGTCGTTTAAGATTTCGTTGTATGGAATTGTATCAGAAGTTGATGCATTATCCATAATTAACGTATCACACTCGATATTAGAACGTGATCCAGCTGCTTTACGACCGAAATGTACGATACCACGGTACGTTACTTTACCACCATGTTTAGAAATAGATTTCGAAACAATAGTAGAAGAAGTATTTGGAGCTAAGTGAATCATTTTAGCACCAGCATCTTGGTGTTGTCCTTTACCAGCAATTGCAATAGAAAGTGTAAGGCCACGAGCACCTTCACCTTTAAGGATAACTGCTGGGTACTTCATAGTTAATTTTGAACCAATGTTTCCATCGATCCATTCCATTGTTGCGTTCGCTTCACAAACAGCACGTTTCGTAACTAGGTTGAATACGTTATTCGCCCAGTTCTGAATTGTTGTATATCGGCAGTATGCATCCTTCTTAATGATGATTTCTACTACTGCAGAGTGAAGTGAGTTTGTTGTATATACAGGAGCTGTACATCCTTCAACATAATGTACATGTGCACCTTCGTCAGCAATGATTAATGTACGTTCAAATTGACCCATATTTTCAGAGTTAATACGGAAATACGCTTGAAGTGGCGTATCAACTTTAACACCTTTTGGTACGTAGATGAATGATCCACCAGACCAAACAGCTGAGTTTAATGCAGCAAATTTGTTATCTGTAGGTGGAATTACTTTTCCAAAGTGCTCTTTGAAAATTTCTTCATGCTCACGTAAAGCTGTGTCTGTATCAGTAAATAAGATACCAAGATCAGTTAAGTCTTGTTTCATGCTGTGATAAACTACCTCAGACTCATACTGAGCAGATACACCAGCTAAATATTTTTGTTCTGCTTCAGGGATACCTAATTTATCAAAAGTATTTTTGATTTCTTCAGGTACTTCATCCCAAGACTTTTCTGTTTTCTCTGATGGTTTTACATAGTAAGTAATTTCATCAAAGCGTAAATCTGCTAAGTCTCCACCCCATTGAGGCATTGGCATATCATAGAAATGTTGTAAAGATTTTAAACGGAAATCTAACATCCATTGTGGTTCATTTTTCATACGTGAAATTTCTTCAACGATATCCTTTGTTAAACCACGCTCTGAACGGAAGATTGATACGTCACGGTCATGAAAACCATATTTATAATCACTAATATCTGGCAAATTAGTAGACATTATTCATACTCCCTTCTTATAGAAGAGTAGGATTAAAGCTCAGAGGATTATTCCTCTGATTTTAAGCCCTTCTCCATCGCTTTCCATGCAAGTGTTGCACATTTAATTCGTGCTGGAAACTTTGAAACACCTTGAAGTGCTTCAATATCATCTAAATCGATTGATTCATCATATTCTTTTCCAAGCATCATATCTGAAAATATTTGAGCAAGCTGTAAAGCTTCCTCTATTTTTTTACCTTTAATTGCGTGAGTCATCATTGAAGCTGAAGCCATTGAAATTGAGCATCCTTCACCGTCAAAACGAGCATCTGATACAATTCCATCATCAACTTTTAAACGAAGTTCAATGCGATCACCACAAGTAGGGTTATTCATGTTTATTGTTACATCGTTTTCTGATATTGCCCCTACCCCTTTGTTACGAGGGTTTTTATAATGGTCCATTATCACGCGACGATATAATGCATCTAGATCAATGTTTCGATTAATAGACATCGCTGAAATACTCCTTCGTTTTTACTAATCCTCTTACAAAAGCATCTACATCTTCTTTTGTATTATACAGATAAAAACTTGCACGAGCAGTAGCAGATACCTTTAACCATCTCATTAATGGCTGAGCACAATGATGGCCAGCTCGAACAGCAATTCCTTCTACATCTAATACAGTTGCAACATCATGTGGATGCACATCTTCCACGTTAAACGTTACTAGTCCTGCACGATGCTTCGGTCCATAGATTGTTACTCCTTTTACAGTAGATAACTGTTCAAGTGCATAATTCGCAATCTCATGTTCATGCTTTTCGATATTATCCATACCGATTTCAGTTAAGAAATCAATAGCAGCACCTAAACCAACTGCACCAGCAATGATTGGAGTTCCACCTTCAAATTTCCATGGAAGTTCTTTCCAAGTAGAATCTTGTAAGTCAACGAAATCAATCATTTCCCCACCAAATTCTATAGGTTCCATGTTTTCAAGAAGATGTTTTTTACCATAAAGTACACCAATACCCGTAGGAGCACACATTTTATGACCAGAAAATGCGTAGAAATCGCAATCTAAGTCTTGAACGTCGACCTTCATATGTGGAGTACTTTGTGCACCATCAACAAGCATGATCGCTCCATTTTGATGAGCAATTGCTGCAATCTCTTTAACAGGGTTAATTGAACCAAGTACATTTGAAACGTACATAATCGCAACTATTTTTGTATTTGAGTTAATTGTAGCTCTTGCTTGCTCAACGCTAATTGAACCATCTTCTTCTAACGGTATATATTTTAATGTTGCGCCAGTAGCTTTAGCAACTTGTTGCCAAGGAATGATGTTACTGTGATGTTCCATATAAGAAATCACAATTTCATCTCCAGCTTTTAAGTTCGTTCTTCCATAACTAGCAGCAACTGTATTAATTGCAGTAGTTGTACCTCTAGTAAAAATAATCTCTTCAATTGATGATGCATTAATAAATTTACGAACTTTATCACGAGCTCCCTCGTATGCATCAGTAGCTTTTGTTCCTAGAGTGTGTACACCTCTATGAACATTAGAATTATATTCTCTATAGTAGTTAGCAACAGCTTCGATTACTTGAACAGGTTTTTGTGAAGTTGCAGCACTATCCAGATATACTAAAGGATGTCCATTTACTTCTTGATTTAATATCGGAAAGGCTTCACGGATTGCTTTAACATCCATTACTTAACCTTCCTCTCGATAACATCAACAAGCATTTTTTTAACTTCATCAATAGGTAATTCCGAAACTACAGGTGCTAAGAATCCGTGAATAACTAAGCGCTCTGCTTCTTTCTTCGGAATACCGCGACTCATTAAGTAGTACAGTTGAGTTGGATCTACTTTACCAACAGAAGCAGCGTGACCTGCCATAACATCATTTTCATCAATTAATAGAATTGGGTTCGCATCTCCACGAGCTTTTTCACTAAGCATTAATACACGTGAAGTTTGTTGTGCATTAGACTTAGAAGCGCCATGTTCAATTTTCCCAATACCATTAAAGATAGAAGTAGCAGCATCTATTGATACACCATGTTTTAAGATCCAACCTTCAGATCCTTTACCATAGTGAGTAATGTTTGTTGTAAAGTTTTGAGTTTGCTCCCCACGACCTACAGTAACCATTTTCATGTCGCCGTAAGATCCGTCTCCAACTAGGTTTGTAACATTTTCGAAAACTGAGTTTCCATCGTTCATAAGGCCAAGTGCCCACTCGATTTTGCTATCGCGACCAGCGTGTCCACGACGAACAACATAAGCAGTAACACCTTTTGCTAAAGTATCAACTGCACCATAACGAACTTTTGCATTATCTAATGTAATTACTTCTGTAACAACATTTACAACAGCCGCATCTAAATCAGCAGATGTAGAAACATAGTTTTCAACATAAGTAACTTCACTGAATGCATCTGCAACAACTAAAACGTGGTTATATGCAGGTACGTTTTCACCATCTACAACAAAAATAGATTGAATTGGTTTTTCTAATACAACATTTTTTGGAATGTATAAGAAAGCTCCACCATTTACTAATGCTGCATGTAAAGCGATTAATTTATTTTCATCGACTTTTACAGCCTCTGTCATAAAATATTTTTTCACAAGATCTTCGTGATCTTTAATCGCTGTGTGTAAATCTACGAATACTACACCTTTTTCTTTTGCTTCAGAAGAAAGAGAGTGATATACAGCAGAACCATTATATTGTACATAAACTGATTGATCAGTGTCTTCATTCATTAAAGATGTTACTGACTCTGGTAATTGATCTTTTGTAGGAACATTTCCAGCTGTAACATTAAATTCTTTTCCAAAGAAATCCCATTTAGAGATATTTGTTTTATCTGGCTTTGGAAGAGAAAGTGATTCAGCTTTTGCTAGTGCATTTAAACGGAACTCTGTGAAATATGCAGGTTCATTTAGCAGTGCAGAAAGCTGCTTAACTGTTTCTTGACTAAATGGAATTGTAGTACCAGTTGTCATGAGAATCCCTCCTATCCGATTAAGCTTCTTGCCCAACAGTCTCGTCTTCGATACCTAACTCTTTTTTAATCCAGTCATATCCTTCAGCTTCTAAACGTGCAGCTAATTCAGGACCACCTGATTTTACAATACGACCTTGCATCATAACGTGAACGAAGTCAGGATTAATGTAGTTTAATAAACGTTGGTAGTGAGTGATGATTAAGCAACCAAACTCTTCTCCACGCATTTCGTTAACACCTTTAGAAACTACTTTTAATGCATCGATATCTAAACCTGAGTCAATTTCGTCAAGAATAGCAATTTTAGGTTGGATCATCATCATTTGAAGAATCTCATTACGTTTTTTCTCTCCACCAGAGAAACCTTCATTTAAGTAACGTTGAGCCATTTCTGGATCCATTTCTAAGAATTCCATGTTTTTATCTAATGTACGGATAAATTTCATTAATGAAATTTCATCGCCTTCTTCACGACGTGCGTTCATTGCAGAACGTAAGAAATCTGCGTTTGTTACACCGCTAATTTCACTTGGGTATTGCATAGCAAGGAAAAGACCAGCTTGAGCGCGCTCATCAACTTCCATTTCTAAAACATCGTTGCCATCAAGCTCGATGCTACCACCGATTACTTCATACTTAGGATGACCCATAATAGCAGAAGATAAAGTTGATTTACCTGTACCATTTGGTCCCATGATTGCGTGAATTTCTCCACCTTTTACTTCAAGGTTTACACCTTTTAAAATTTGCTTTCCTTCAATTGCTACTTGAAGGTCTTTTATTTTCAATGTAGAAGCTCCCATTTTACACCCTCCATATATTACATAAAAATTCTATAAAATAGAAAATGGCTATTTTAAGTTCATTCTCATTTTATTCTCATTCTAATCTTAAAGCAATTAAAAAGTATTTTCAAGCTGTGCACTATTTTACCAAAAAAGTTTTATTACGTGTAACTTTTTTTCACAATAAAAGAATAAATAGAGATACTATATATATATAGGAAATAAAAAATCTAATATCACAACTAAAAAAGAGGGGAATTTAATGTCTAAAACAACTAAACTTTCATCAGATCAACAAAAATTTGCGATTAATCAACTACAAACTTATTTCTTACAAGAAAGAGACGAAGAATTAAGTGAATTAAGTACAATGTTGCTAGTAGACTTTATATCACAAAAACTTGGTCCAATTTTTTACAATAAGGGAGTTGAAGACACACAGAAATTTATGTCCGAACGTGTTGAAGATCTGTATGCTTTATTATTAAAAGAACAGATTGAAGATTAAGTTGTTTTAGTAAACTTCTTTGCTTTAGTTTTTTACGACCTTTAGCACACACTTTATTAATCGTACATACTCAATTTTAGATTATTCAATATTTATATAGTTGTTCAACTTATTCTTATATTGTTAAAACAAATAAATGTTTTCATGCAGACTTTTCCATTATTTACGAAAAAGCTTTATTTCATTAAATAAATTATTAAATAAATAAGAAAAGAACCTTTTATATGATGAAGGTTCTTTTCTCACACTGTTGACCAAATTTTTGTAAAAGGGAACTTCTGAAAAAAACAATTAATATATTTTGTTAGTATATTAATATTGATAAATCATTAATAGTTCCTCAAAAATGAATTTTAACATCAATAATGTTCTACTTAATAATGTTTTCCCTTTAGATTGCTTTATAATTCAACGTGATGAAGAAAAGAACCTTTTATAATAAAGATTCTTTTCTTATTAAAAAACGGTTTTGTTGAATTAGATAAAGATCCCCTAACTATTTTAAAAACATTTAATTCATCTTTCGTACATATTCTCAAAAGCGAAATTTAAAATATAAGAAAAACAAATTTATTATTGATAAACCTGCATCGGTATAAAGACTTCAGGCATGCCAGCAGCATACGCAGCTACTTCATATTCTTTAAAGATTAATTTAATTCCCGCGTGGTCAAATGCCCATAGGCGATTTTTGTCACTTAAGTCAATATCGTTAGGAGATTTTATTAATACATATCCTTTATATTTCTTTTGTAATTGTTGATAAGCATATTCTTGTACGGATTTTGTATTTTCGTTTATTAACTTAGATAGTGGAACTAGATCACCTGTTTTCACGTCAAAATTAAATGTAGTTCCCATTGTCATCCCATGAGCTCCACCTGTATATGAATACTCATTATAAATAACACTCAATTTATCGAGATTATTGTAAAGTACTTTATAAGTAAAAACATATTCATATGGTCTCCACGGTCCTTGGCTAGCATCCCATTTTGACTTAGCTTCTTTCTCGTCTTCTAATAGCTTTAAACGATTATTATTCGCTAAATCAGCACCTTGTTTTAAGATACTATTGATCGTTTGTTGTGCAGTTGAATTAGATGTTCCACTTATTTGTGGATACTTAATCGGTGCATCATTTAGTTTTTGCTCAGTAATTTTAATATGTCTTGTTAAAGAGTTTTCATTGATCCCGGCTTTCGTTTCCGCATTAACAAAATTAATAGGGCTCAAATTAATACTGCTAGTCATTATGATTAATAAGAAATAATATAGAAACTTTTTCACTAGACTCCTCCTATTTTCTTTATCAAAAAATAGTATTAGTATCTTTTAAATGATTTATGAAATATTTTATAAGAGTCGAGATTCTTATAATTGTGTTCTCAACTCATTTTGTTAACTAGATTAAATAAGTTTATTGCTATCCTAGAAGTGGTTGGTTTCATCTTTTGACTATTAGAAAAGACAATTACATATGTTTTCGAAACTGGATCGAATACATTTATACAATTCATTCCAGGAACTACTCCATGATTGTATAAATACTTTCCTTTATTATAAATTCCAAGTGCATAATGATTTTGATATGGCTTAATAAATTGAGGAAAACTTTTACCCAAAATCAGTTTATTTGAAATAAGTGCCTCATCCATTTTTTGTAAGCCTGAAACCGTTGAATAAATATCTCCACAGCCTAATAGATAGTTAAAATTTGGGATTCGTAATTGCTGCGGTTCATTTTTAGATTGAATCAATAAATAACCTAGTGCATGATCCCTTTTTTTATAAAAATCGTTACCTTGTCCAATTTCAGTTATATTTGCTTTATCGAAAATATGTTTTTTTATATATACTCCATAAGGCATTCCAGTTACTTTTTCGATAACGTAAGCAAGTAAAGTATAATTTGTGTCATTGTACTCCCATTTGTTTAACGGTTTATAGTGAGCATTTGATTTAACTATTTTCTTTATTAAATTAGTTGAAGAAATTGGACTAAATAACTCTTTTTGCCTCCTTATACCTGAAGTATGTGAAATTAAATGAAATAGTGTTAATTTTGACCCATTTGGAAAGTCCGGTATATATTTTGAGATCGGATCGTTAAAGGATATTTTGCCTTCCTCTTTTAATTGCATTAACAACGTTGAAACAAAAAATTTAGAAATTGAGCCAACTGGATAATACGTATTTGGTGTGTTCTGTAATTGATTTTGGATATCTCGATAACCGTATCCCTTATTAATGATATTTTCTCCATTCTTCCTAACAAGAACAACTCCGTTAAAATGAATTTGCTGTAAGTATTGATCAATCTCTCTAGTATTCTTATTTCGATCATTAGATAAATCAACTTTTTTCATGGTAACGTATTTCGGGACTGTTACTTTCGGAACTGTCACTTTCGAAAAGTTTTTATTCCAGATAAAACTACAAAATGGAGACATTATTAAAACAGTTAAGAAACTAGGAATTAAGAACAAATAAAATTTTTTCATCATTTACCGTCTCCCATAGAGCAGGGTTGAAAGGATTTTTATGATCTTCCCTTTTCCCCATTATTTTTGCATTACCCATACTTTACTGATCATCATTTAAAATCCCATCACCTACTATACAAAAGTTATGGTGTCTAAGGAACTAAGAACACAAGTTCATTTCATTTACTTACCCTAATTGTATTAACAAACTTGTCCATAAATCTTTAAAATTTCATTAAAAAAATTTTACCTAATCTTTAATAATTTATTATCTGTTTATAATTTTAAAAGGTGTTTAGTTAATTTTTCATCTTTTTTTCGGTGTTATAATACGTCTAGCTAAAAATTAAGAAAGGTGAAAACAGATGGGTAAAATCCATATTTTTCGTTCAAAGACTTTAAGATTTTTATTTTATGCTGCGTTTTATTTATCAATTTTACTTGCACTACTCTACTTATATGGATTTAAAGATTCATTTACAGGGACCTTTATATATAACGATTTTTAGGACGTGAACTGATGAAATCAATTATTGAACAAATAGATTATTGGGCAATTAACACCCCAGACACTATCGCATTTCAAAATAGTGATTATTCGTTAACATATAAAACTTTAAAGCAACAATCAGATGCGATTGCTAGCTGGATGATTAAAAATAATTTTACAAATAAGCCCGTTATTGTGTATGGACATATGCAGGCAGAAATGATTTCCATTTTCTTAGGAAGTGTAAAAGCAGGTTGTGCTTATATTCCCGTTGATGAGTCTATTCCTTTTGAAAGACTCAAAAAAATGATTACTAATTCTGGTGCAAATTTACTAATTACACCAAAAGATATTACTTTAGAGTTTGATTCCATTAATATCATCAATTTTGGAGAATTGCAGAAGATTATTGAATCTACAGATCTAGTCAAATCTTTAACTGATTTCAATGTAAAAGACGATGAAACATTTTATATTATCTATACTTCAGGCAGTACTGGAGATCCAAAAGGCGTACAAATTACTGAAAAAAACTTACGTAGTTTTTCTAATTGGATATTGAAGGATTTTAATATTTACAATGGACAACGCTTTTTGAACCAAGCTCCCTTCTCTTTTGATTTATCAGTAATGGACTTATATCCATCGTTATTATCCGGTGGCACACTCCTTGCTGTTGAAAAATCTTTGATTGAGCGACCAAAAGCATTATTTGAATATTTAATGGAAAGTGATATTGAGGTTTGGACTTCTACACCTTCATTTATAGAGATGTGTATGATGAATCCAAATTTCAGCGAATTATTACTACCAAACTTAAAGACTTTCCTTTTCTGTGGTGAAGTACTATCGAATAATAGTGCTAAACAGCTTTTATCTAGATTTCCTAAAGCAGAGATTTATAATACTTACGGTCCAACAGAAGCGACAGTTGCTGTAACATTCGTCCAGATTACTGAGGAAGTCATAAACCAATACTCCCCATTACCGATTGGTACGCCGAAAGACGATACAATCATTTACATTATTGATGAATTGGGGAACCCACTTCCAGATGGTGAAACAGGAGAAATTATAATAGCTGGTCCAAGCGTTAGTAAAGGGTATCTTAATAATCAGTTAAAAACTGATGCAGCCTACTATCAAATAAATGGCATGCGTGCCTATAAAACAGGTGATTCTGGTTATTTTGATCATGGACTATTGTTCTATAAAGGTAGGATCGATTTCCAAGTAAAGCTACACGGTTATCGAATTGAAATTGAGGATATTGAAAATAACATTAGAAGATTACCATTAGTTCATTCTGCAGTTATATTACCGGAGATGAAGGATGATAAGTGTTTAGATTTACATTGCTTAGTAGTCGTTAAAGAACACGATTTCGAAAAGGAATATCATTTAACACGTTTTTTAAAACAAGAATTAAATAAATATATGCCGACTTATATGATTCCAAGAAAATTTAGTTATTTACAAACTTTACCAATGACAACGAACGGTAAAGTGGACCGAAAAAAATTATTGGAGCAAACTTACCAATGATTCCATACAGTAGTTTTACGTTTTTCGGTATTTTATTTGTGCTGCTAATTCCAGCAGTCATATTAGGTTTTTTAGGAAGAAGATCAAATATCTACACAACATTTCTTTCTTTTGTGTTTTTATTATTAGTCTTTTCCTCTTCTAAAATACAAACCTTCTATCTAGTTGCTTATATAATTTGGGTAGTTATTTTAATAAAAGGTTATAGTGTTTATCGGAAGAATGCGAACCATTCAACTGTTTATTATTTAAGTGTTTTTCTATCAATATTACCTTTAATAATTGTAAAGGTTTCACCGATATTTGAAAGTACTACACTTGTAGGCTTTTTAGGAATTTCGTATTTAACATTTAAAGCAACACAAGTCATTATTGAAATTCGCGACCACAGTATAAAAGAAATAAGCATTGTTGATTTCTTGAAGTTTTTATTATTTTTTCCAACGATTTCTTCTGGACCAATTGATCGTTTTAGGAGATTTCAACAGGATTATCAAAAAAAGCTAACGGCTAGTGAATACCAGGAGTATTTTCAAATTGGAGTTCATAAAATTTTTATTGGTTTTCTCTATAAATATATAATTGGTTATTTAATTAACGTTCATATACTTGAAACACAGCTTGTTGTAGGGCATACTTTCGTCTCAAATCTAACGTATATGTATGCATATAGTCTGTACTTATTCTTTGATTTTGCAGGTTATAGTGCATTTGCAATCGGCGTTAGTTATTTAGTAGGTATTAAAACACCTGAAAACTTTAATATGCCATTCATTAGTCGAAATATAAAGGACTTTTGGAATCGCTGGCATATGAGCTTATCATTTTGGTTTCGTGACTATGTATATATGAGAATGGTATTCTTACTGACTAAGAAAAAAGTGATAAAAAATAGAAGAAATATATCATATATCAGTTACACTACTTTATTTTTACTAATGGGTGCATGGCACGGGATCCAACTAAATTACCTACTTTATGGTGTATACCAAGCCATATTGATGTGTAGTTTTGATTGGTTTGAACAATTCAATAAGAAAAAAAAGATTTGGAAAAATAATAAACTAACACATGTATTAGCGGTTATTATTACATTCCATTTTATTTGTTTCGGATTTTTAATATTTTCAGGACATCTAGTTAACTAAAGGAGAATGAGTATAATGGAAAATTTAAGAGCAGAAGTTTTAAAAATTTTAGCAGATTTATGTAATACAGATGAAGTGATTGAAAACCCAGATATTCCGATTTTTGAAGAAGGATTATTAGATTCATTTGGGACAGTTAGCTTATTAGTTGAAATCGAAGAACAACTTGGTATCAACGTAACGATTTCTGACTTCGATCGTGAGGAGTGGGCAACACCAAATAAAATCATTTCGATTTTAGAGGCTAGAAAATGAAAAAAGTTCAATTTTTTGGGATGATAACAGCTATTTTCATTTTTTTACTAGCTTTGTATCTTCCAAATTCTTTTTATGAACTATTTATTACAAAAGAACGATTAAATAATACAGCAGCATCTTTAAATCCTGAAACATTTCAAGGGACTTTACTTCAAAGTAAAATGTTAAAAGACCCAAAATTTCTACCTATTTTTGGGTCTTCAGAACTTGCTAGAAGAGACCCCTTCCATCCTTCTAGATTTTTTATGGGAGAAAAAGATGAATTTACTCCCTATCTAATTGGTCGAGGGGGATCACAAAGTCTCGTTCATTTTCTTGATTTAGCATCTTTAGGCGATGGAATTAAAAATAGAAAAATTGTGTTTGTTTTATCTCCACAGTGGTTTATTCCACATGGCATTGACGATACTCATTTTTCACCTAATTATTCTGCGCTTCAAACTTATTCATTCGTTTTTAATAATACAATTGATATTTCAGTAAAGAGACAAATTGCAAAGAGACTTTTAACACTGTCAATTATCAAAAAAGACACTTTATTAGTAACTCAACTAAAATCATTTATTTCAAATAACAAAAAAATTAAATTCGAGGCTATGGCTGAAAAGCCGTTAGCTTACACATATTTTAAAATACTCGAAAAGAAAGATCTTTTTGATACCGTTATAATGGATCCAGATAAAAACTTCCGATTAAAAAAATCAAAATATGAAGATTTATCCTGGGATCGAGTAGCTCAAGTTGCCGATAAAATGGGCCAACGTGAATCAACTTCAAACCATTTCGGTATAATTAATAAATATTATAAAAAGCACATTCAAAACCGTCTTCTAGCATTAAAAAATTATAAACACGATAGTAACTATGGTGTATCGCCAGAATATGATGACCTTCAAATGGTATTAGCATTATTAAAAAAAGAGCACACAAAAGCGTTGTTTATCTCCGTTCCAGTAAATGGGCCATGGTATGATTACGCTGGATTCCCAAAAGAAGGTCGAGAAGTTTATTACAAAAAAGTAAAAAAGCAAATTGAAGATGCTGGATTCCAAGTAGCTGATTTTTCTTCACATGAATACGATGAGTTTTTCCTAAAAGATACAATACACTTAGGCTGGAAGGGCTGGGTATACGTAGATCAATCTTTAAATAAGTTCTATTCAGTAAATCGTACTGCCCCTACAGCAAGTTTAAATCATAGATATCAATGAAAAAGCAGACTTGTGTCTGCTTTCAGACTGTTCGTTGCTTCGCCTGCCTGCGCGGTGCTCATTACCGTCTAAGGTAACTCCGCCTCACTAGGCTTCGCGCCTCGAAAGACAAGCGCTTGCAATCAGTCTGATAATCAAATTTTTAGTATTTTGTCTACACACTGAAAGCAGACCTCTGTCTGCTTTTTATTTTGCTGACAAACCTTAAAAATAAATATATTCTTTAAACTACCAAATACTAAATTAAACTTAAAACTTCATTTATAATAAAAAAGTTAACATTCAATTATTAAACTGTTGAAAGAAGGTTTCTAATTTGGCACATATTTTAGTAGCGGGAAAAATTCCAGAAAAGGCTGAGGAATTATTAAAAGATCATCATGTCATTGTTTATGAAAATGAGACATTAATTACAGAAGATGAATTGTGTGAACTTGTTGGTGGTGTAGATGCAATTTTAAGTTTACTTTCCACTCCAATCACCAAAAGAGTCATTGATGCTGCTAAAAATGTAAAAATTATTGCTAATTACGGAGCGGGATTTAATAATATCGATGTAGATTATGCAACTAGTAAGGGCATTCATGTGACAAACACTCCACTTGTTTCTACAGACGCAACTGCAGAACTAACTTTAGGAATTCTCTTAGCTGTTTCGAGAAGAATAGTCGAAGGAGACGAACTTTGCCGTACAAAAGGATTTGAAGGATGGGCTCCATTATTTTTTAGAGGAACAGAAGTATCAGGAAAAACCCTTGGTATTTTTGGTTTTGGAAATATCGGACAAGCGGTAGCTAAGCGTGCTAGAGCTTTTAATATGAATATTATTTATCATCAACCAAGAAGATTAAGTAATGAGCTTGAACATGAATTAAATGCTACTTATGTATCCATGGATGAATTATTACAGACTTCTGACTATATTACCCTTCATTGTCCTTACAAACCAGAGCTGCACCATTTATTTGGAAAAGAAGAGTTTTACAAGATGAAAGATACCGCGTTTTTTATCAATGCAGCTAGAGGTCCTTTAGCGAACGAACAGGAATTAGTAGATGCATTAAAAGATGGTGTTATTGCGGGTGCGGCTTTAGATGTATTTGAATTCGAGCCAAAAATAACAGAAGAACTAAAATCACTTACAAATGTTGTATTAACACCTCATATCGGCAATGCAACATATGAAACTCGTGATGCGATGTCGGAAATAGCTGCTAAAAATATCATTGAGGTTATGGCTGAACGACCACCAATCTCACCTGTAAATCAAATTCTTGTGAAAAATTAAAAATAATAAGGGGCTGTTTCATAAGTTGATTCACTGCCTTATGTACACCCCTTTTTTTATTATTTTTAAAAAATTATTTGGGATTTAATTGCTAATCCCCTAACTTTATTTGCGATTCTTTAAATTTAATTGCAGTTAATAGTTTTTCAAATAAAAAAGAGGGTTCCCATCAAAATTTTCAGTTGGGATACCCTCTCTTTTCTTATTATTAACTTACAGGTACTACAGCACCTTTATATTTTTTAATGATGAAATCTTGAATTTCTTTAGAGTGTAATACTTTTACAAGCTCTTTGATTTCTTTTTTATCTTTGTCACCTTTACGAACAGCGATAATGTTTACGTATGGAGAATCTTTTCCTTCTAAAGCAATAGCATCTTTCATTGGGTTTAATCCAGCATCAATTGCATAGTTTGTGTTAATTAACACTGCATCACCTTCATTGTTTTGATAAACTTTTGGAAGCATTCCAGCATCTACATCAGCTTGGAATTTTAAGTGTTTTGGATTCTCAGCAATATCTTTAATTTGAGCAGTAGTTGGATCTACGCCAGCTTTAAGTTTAATTAAACCTTCATGCTGTAATAGACTTAACATACGACCATGGTCAGCAACTGAGCTACTCATAATAATTTTAGCTCCATTTGGTAGGTCTTCTAGCTTCTTATATTTTTTAGAGTATACTCCAATTGGCTCGATGTGGATTCCACCAGCGTTTTCAAACTTATAACCATTTTCTTTCATTTGAGACTCTAAATATGGAATGTGTTGGAAATAGTTTGCATCTAATTCTTTTGAAGCTAGAGCTTTATTTGGTAAGACATAATCTTGGAATTTAACGATCTTTAAGTTAATTCCTTCTTTTTTAAGAAGTGGTTTAGCTTGTTCTAAAATAACTGCGTGAGGTACATTTGATGCACCAACAACTAATTCTTTATTTTTATCTTCTCCACCTTTATTACATGCTGCTAAAGATAATGCTAAAACACCTGCTCCTAATAAACTTGCAATTTTTTTAAATTTCACTGTCAGTTCCTCCCTTATATGATTAAGCTCTTTTATCTATTTTTGTTGTAATTAAATCACCAATAAATTGAAGAATAAATACGATAATTAAAATAATTACTGTCGCAACAAGTGTTACTTGGTTATTAGAACGTTGGTAACCTTCCATAAATGCTAAGTTACCAAGTCCACCTCCACCTACTACACCAGCCATTGCTGTATAACCAACAATTGCGATTGTAGTAACAGTTAAACCTGAAATTATTGCTGGTAATGCTTCTGGAATTAATACTTTTACGATGATTGTAAAAGTACTAGCTCCCATTGCTCTTGCAGCTTCGATTACACCTTTATCAATTTCTCGTAATCCGATTTCGACCATCCTTGCATAGAATGGTGCAGCACCAATAATTAATGCAGGTAATGCTGCTTTTGCTCCAAGCATAGAACCAAGAATAAAGATCGTAAATGGAATTAATAAAATAATTAAAATGATAAACGGTATTGAACGAAAAATATTTACAAACGCTGCTAGGATTGTATTAAAAAATTTATTTTCAAGTAACTGATCTTTACTAGTTAAAAATAAGAATAAACCTATTATTAGTCCAAAAATGAACGTTGCAAGCGCAGCTATTACTGTCATGAATAATGTTTCTTGAGAAGCTAAAAGCATTGCATCCCAATCAACATTCGGAAAAAGTTGTGTCATCTTATGCTACCTCCACTTCAACTTGTTTTGATTCTAAATAAGTGATTGCATCTTTGATGTTATTTATGTCTCCAACAAGTTGAATCTTCATTGTCCCATAAGAGCCTTCAGCAGTTTGAACAATTTTTCCTTGCAAAATGTTAATCTCAATATCAAAGTGCTTAACTACTTCAGAAATATGTGGCTGATCTGCTTGACCATTTTTAAATGTTAGCTTGTAAGTATTATCTTTCCCATCACCTTGAGAAATTACTTCTCCTTCATCATTGCCTTTGATTTGTGTCACAAATTTCTTTGTAATTGCTTGTTGAGGACGAGTAAATACATCAACAACATGGCCTTCTTCTACTACATTTCCGTTTTCCATTACAGCAACTCGTTGGCATATCTTTTGAATAACATGCATTTCATGAGTAATCAGGATAATTGTAATACCAAGCTGTTTATTAATATTTGTCAATAAAGCTAAAATTGAATCTGTTGTTTCTGGATCTAATGCAGATGTCGCTTCATCACATAAAAGAACATCTGGGTTATTAGCAAGTGCTCTTGCAATTCCAACACGTTGCTTTTGACCTCCACTAAGTTCAGAAGGATAAGCATTTTCTCTTCCTTCAAGACCTACAAGTTTGATTAATTCTTTCGCACGATTAATGCTTTCCTTTTTTGAAACTTTAGCAATTTCAAGTGGGAAAAGTATATTTTCTAATACTGTTCTCGACCACAATAAATTAAAATGCTGAAAAATCATACCTATTTTCTGTCTTGCTTTTCTTAACTGACTAGATGAACATTTAGAAATCGATTGACCATTAATAATTACTTCACCTGATGTAGGTGACTCAAGTCCATTTAGCATACGTAATAGCGTACTTTTCCCTGCGCCGCTATATCCGATCATGCCAAAAATTTCACCTGCTTCAATAGATAACGAAACATTTTGCACTGCGGTAACTGTGCCTTTTTTACCTTTGTATGTTTTACTTACATTATTTATTTGAATCATACACTTGATCTCCTTTCAAAACATTCTAACAACTAATCTTTCAATTTTTTGTAAGTAGGTACTTTTTTAGTCGCATAAAACAAAAAAACCTTTCAACTCACATGAGCAGAAAGGTTTAATATACAAAAAGTATTCCTTTCTCTCATCTCTCAAAGCATATGCTTTGCAGGAATTAGCACCATTTCAATGACGAACATTGACGGTTGCTGGGTTTCACAGGGCACAGTCCCTCCACCTCTCTCGATAAGAGTTAATCTTACGATCTATTAAGTTGTTTAAACGCAATTTCTTTAACGTAAGTCCAATTCTACAAACTTAGACACAAGTTGTCAACAATTTTCTAAAAGTTTTTTTTCGTTTTCAACGCTCGTATATTGAAAAATCGTTTCCATTAGTAGTAATAATCGATAATTACCTTCAAAAGAAGCATCCTTTAGCTTTAATAAAAGACTTAATCTTTGCGAGCTTGAATTTAACAATTCCCAGCCATCTTTTGAAAAGGTAACTCTAAGTTGCGGAATAGAACGATCAATTACCTCGATAAAAGGAGCCTTTTTACTTAACTTTATAAATACTTTATCATTTAGACAGTTAAACTCTACAACCCTTTCTTCGATTGGCAAAATGATTTGCAAATATTCCTTTTTTATAAATAAGTTTCTTGCTTGTCCTATCCACTCCTTGATTTCCATAATAAACACCTCTCCCGATTTCTTATATCTTATTTTCTCATAGATAAGAGGTGTATTCTTTATATTTCGCTCGACATTTACCTTGATAAAAATCTATATTTTAATTTTATTTCTACAGCATTCAACTCATTTCCCGAGAAATATGTCTAAAATCAGGAAATATTTTAAGCCATATAAAAAGAGTGCAACATACAGTGTGCACTCATCGTTTAATATATAAATTATATTTCTTTAACAATTCATGTAAATACGGAACAGATTGGAAAGCGTAAATTTTTTGTCTCATTTCCCCATTCTCAAAAATAAGTAAACAAGGTACACTTTCAACTTTCCAAATTTGGGCTTCCTCTACAATCTCATTAATATTTACCTTACTGATCGGTAAATTTGGTAGAATCTCATTTACAATCTCTAACATTTTAGATGCTACTTGGCATGTACCACACATTGCAGTATAGATATAAATTACTGTGGTCTCTTTTGATTGAATTCTTTGCATTATTTCATTCTTTGTCCATTGCTGCATAGTCTTAATTCCTCTTTAATTTGTACGTAAATAATCTGTAAATACCGAAATATCCGCTCCTAATAATACACTAGCTAAATGTTGACTCGGAGCTGTAGCCACTTCTCGATAACTTCTATCAATGTACAGATGCTCTGCCTGTGGAAATTCTCTTTTTAACAATCTTCTAAGCTTTTCACCAGCTTCATCCGCATCGACTAATACATAAATTTCTCTTAAATCTAACATTTCAGCAAGCTCATCTAGCTTTGAAGTACCAACTGTACCATTCGTACAGATAATATCTACAGGCTCCTTTATGATCGTCTGTATTTTCCTTTTATCAGTAGTACCTTCGACAATGATAACTTTTCTTTGATCTTCAATATTCACTGGGCATCACCTAATGTATAGGACTCAAAAACTTTTGACTAAAAATCTTTTGTATATAGTATATTCGATTTTACCTTTGTTGTTTCCTTTTTTTCCCTAAATGAAAATGTCTCTTTAAATTATGTTTTATGTAAATAAGTTAAGCTTTATTACTTTTATTATACACATAAAATAAAAAAGCGCCCAAAAGGACGCTTAATGCTAGATAATTAATCTTGATTAATCATTTCTTCGTATTGACCAGCAGTCATTAACTCATCAAGCTCTGAAGCGTTTGTAGCTTCAACAACTACCATCCAAGCTTTTTCGTATGGAGATTCGTTTACGAATTCAGGATTTTCGTCTAGATCAGAGTTTACTTCGATTACTTTACCACTGATTGGAGCATATAGTTCAGATACTGTTTTTACAGACTCAACGCTACCGAATGGCTCATTAATAGTAAGTTCATCGCCTACTTCTGGTAGCTCAACAAATACGATATCTCCAAGTTCTGATTGAGCAAAATGAGTAATACCGATATAGTATTTATTACCTTCAACCTTTACCCACTCATGTTCTTCTGAATAACGTAGTTCATTTGGAATTGACATTGTGAAATCCTCCTCTGATTAATTACCTTAAATTATATAGTTATTTTATAACCAAACCTTTTCAAATACTTCCTCATTAAAACCAACTGTAGCTTGATCTCCATTAAAAAGTAGAGGTCTTTTAATTAGTTTACCATCTGAACTTAATAGTTCTAAAAGCTCGTCCTCTGTTTTTGTTGGAATAACATCCTTCAACCCAAGTTCGCGATATTTAACGCCACTTGTATTAAATAATTTATTTATTGAAATTCCACTTGCTTTAAAAATATCAGCAAGTAATTCCTTTGAAGGTGGATTTAATGTAATATCAACCGCTTCTACTGGAATATTATGCTCTTTAAGCCATGAAGCAGCTTTTCGACAAGTTCCACATTTTGGATATGTATAAAAAATGATACTCATTTCGCAACTCCTCCCAAAATCTATTTTATCACAGGGAATAAGCGAGTTTAAATAGTTCCGTTCGAAAATTCTGTAATAATTTGTCGTTAGTACCATTATACCAATATTACAACAATCAAACTAGTATAATGTTCGTGTTTTTTTAATATCAATAGGGAAAAACACTAATAAACATTATTGTTATAAAGTAATTTCCTAATAAACCTTATACTGGTCATTTAAGCTTTCTCAACCTTTACTAGTATGTCACAACTTATGGGAAAAATATCCTTTTTCTTTAGTCTTAAAAAAGAAATTATCATACACATCCGATTCTTACTGATATTCTGAATATAATCTAAAAAAATTATAGAATACGCTCTCGTGTCGAGTAAATTAGTTTTTCAAACAATAAAAAAACTGCCAATTAAAAAATTGGCAGTTTTTAAGATTAAACAGTGTAACGCTCATCAGCTAATACATTAGCTGCAATTTCACGCTTCTTCACAATTACATTAATTGGCGTATGACGTGTAAACTTACGAAGTGCTGAAGTCATCATTCTTAAAGTATCACCAGACTCTACAGCAACAAGTGTTTCTTTCGCATGAGCTTCAATTTCATTAAATGCTTCTTGGCAGAATACTTGAGTATAAAGTAATTTTTGGTTTGATTTTTGTAAACCTACTTTATTAATCGCTTTTTCAGTACGTAGAACAGTCGATTCCATTGCGTAAATATTACTTACGATATCGGCAATATTTACTAGAATTTCTTGTTCATTACTTAATCCTTTACCGAATTTTTGAACAGCTAATCCAGCAATCATGATTGCGATTTTTTTCGCATTACGAACTAAATATTTTTCTTGCTCTAAAGGAGCGTCGCCAACTTCTTCAGGCATTAGCATCATTAATTCTTCTTGAATTTGTTGTGCTTGTTGAAGTAATGGAAGCTCTCCGCTCATTGCTTTTCGAAGGTAAGTGCTTGGTACGATTAAACGATTAATTTCGTTTGTTCCTTCAAAGATACGGTTAATACGTGAATCACGGTAAATACGTTCAATTTCATATTCAGCCATGAAGCCATATCCACCGTGGATTTGTACTCCTTCATCAGCTACATAGTCTAATACTTCAGAACAGAAGAATTTATTTAATGAACATTCAATCGCATACTCTGCTACAGCAGCTGCTACTGCTTTTGGATCTTTTGCTTGCTCTTCAGTTAATTGACTAAAGCGATCCTCAAAAAGTCCTACAGTACGATATGCTGAACTTTCACTTGCATAAATTTTTGTAGCCATACTTGCTAATTTTTCTTGAATTAAACTAAATTTTGCAATTGGCGTTTTGAATTGTTGGCGTTGGTTAGCATACGTCGCTGATAATTCTAATGCACGTTTTGAACCACCAACTGTACCAACAGCTAATTTATAACGACCAATATTTAAAATATTAAATGCAATAACGTGACCTTTTCCGATTTCACCTAAAAGGTTTTCTACTGGAACTTTTACATCTTCTAAAATCAAAGTACGAGTTGAAGATGATTTAATACCCATTTTCTTTTCTTCTGGACCAGTCGAAACACCTTCATAATCTCTCTCAACGATAAATGCTGAGAAGTGCTCGCCATCAATTTTTGCATATACAACAAATACGTCAGCAAACGCAGAGTTTGTAATCCATTGTTTTTCACCATTTAAAATGTAGTGAGTTCCTTCAGCATTTAATTTAGCAACCGTTTTTGCTCCTAAAGCATCAGATCCTGAACCTGGCTCAGTTAATGCATAAGCCGCAAATTTCTCACCTGATGCTAAACCAGGTAAATAGCGTTGCTTTTGATCATGATTTCCAAATAATACGATTGGAAGTGTACCGATCCCAACGTGCGCTCCTTGAGAAAGTGAGAATCCACCACCACGTGCAATTTTTTCTGTAATTAATGCTGAGCTAATTTTGTCTAATGCGATTCCACCGTACTCTTCAGGAACATCTGCAGCTAATAATCCTAGTTCACCAGCTTGTTTTAATAATCTGACAGTGCGGTCAAATTCGTGTTGCTCTAAATATTCTAATTCAGGTAAAACTTCATTAATTACAAAATCTTCAGTTGTTTTTGCAATTAATTTATGCTCATCTGTAAAATCCTCTGGTGTAAAAACTTTATCAAAAGTCACTTCTGTTGTTAAAAAGCTTCCGCCTTTAAGTAAGTTACCGATTGTTTTTTCCATCGAAAATTCCTCCTATTTTCTAATTACTTGTTTGAAGACATAATTCTAACAATCTATTTACGTACATCTATTAAACTAATTCAAATACTCCGGCAGCACCCATTCCGCCACCAACGCACATCGTTACGATCCCGAACTGTTCTCCACGACGCTTCATCTCATGTAATAAAGATAAAGTTAGTTTAGTGCCAGTACAGCCAAGTGGATGCCCTAATGCAATCGCCCCACCGTTTACATTTACACGATCTTCATCAAGACCTAATTGACGAATAATTTGAATTGATTGAGAAGCAAATGCTTCATTTAATTCAAATATTCCTATGTCAGATAAGCTTAATCCTGCTAATTTAAGCGCTTTAGGAATTGCTTCAACAGGTCCAATTCCCATAACCTCAGGAGCTACTCCAGCTACTGCAAAAGAACGGAATTTTAATAATGGACTTAACCCTTCAGCTTCTGCTTTTTCACGATCCATTACTAATACTGCTGCAGCCCCATCACTTGTTTGTGAAGAGTTTCCAGCCGTTACTGAACCTCTCACATTAAATGCTGGTCTTAATTTAGCTAATACTTCAGAAGATGTACCTTCACGAACACCCTCGTCTTGAGAGAAAGTAAAATTCATTTCTTCTAACTTATTGTTTGCGTTAACTGAACGTAGTGTTACATCAACTGGAACGATTTCGTCTACAAAACGCCCTTCTTTAATAGCTGCTGCAGCGCGCTGATGACTACGTACCGCAAAAGCATCTTGATCTTCTCTGGAAATACCGTAGCGATTGGCAACCTGCTCAGCGGTATGCCCCATGCCCATATAATACTCTGGTGCATTTTCTACTAATCTACTATTTAAACGAGCAACATGCCCTCCCATTGGAAGTAAACTCATTGATTCTGCTCCGCCTGCAATAATAGCTTCGGAGTGACCTAACATAATACGTTCACTAGCATAAGCAATACTTTGTAGACCTGAAGAACAATAACGGTTAACTGTAATACCTGGAACTGAATGTGGTAATCCAGCTAGAGCCCCAATATTACGCGCCATATTAAATCCTTGCTCTGCTTCAGGCGATGAGCAACCAAAAATAATATCATCAATTGGACCATCGTAATTTCCCGCGCGCTTTAACGTTTCTTTTACAACTAATGCCCCTAAATCATCTGGACGAACTGTTGCTAATGATCCTTTTTTTGCTTTACCTACAGGTGTTCTCGCACCCGCTACAATAACCGCTTCTCTCATGTTCTTCCCTCCATCTCCAATTAATTACGTAACGGTTTTCCTTTTACAAGCATGTGTTGCATACGTGCTTGAGACTTCATTTCAGAAATTAAACTTAAAAATGCTTCACGTTCAATATTTAATAAATACTCTTCGTCTACTAACGTTCCGAATGGTACTTTTCCACCTGCAATTACATACGCTAATTTCTTAGCAATTGTTAAATCATGTTCACTAATATAGCCAGAATAGTACATTGAGTTTGCACCAGCTAATAAAGTTGCATAACCAGCTTCACCAACCACTGGTACTTTTTCACGAATCGGAGCGCTATACCCTGCTTCATATAACTCAAGTACTCGTTGTTTTGCTTCATAAATTAAGTGATCTGCATTAAATACTTTGCGATCATCATGATTTAAGAAACCATTTTCAAATGCTTCTTGAGCAGAAGTCGATACTTTTGCCATCGCTACTGTCTCAAATACACGATTTGCAAGACCTTGTAGGTCAAACTCAACACCTTCTGGGAACTGTTTTAATTGTTTAATGTAAAGCTCTTTACTACCGCCCCCGCCTGGGATTAAGCCTACTCCAACTTCAACTAAGCCCATATAAGTTTCAGCAGATGCAACTACGCTAGCAGCTGGTAAACAAATTTCAGTACCGCCACCTAGTGTCATACCGTAAGGAGCTACAACTACCGGCTTATCTGAGTACTTAATTTTCATCATTGCTTGCTGGAATCCTTTAACAACCATTTCAATTTCAAAATAGTTATCATCTTGCGCTTCCATTAAAATCATTGCCAAATTAGCACCAACGCAGAAGTTTTTAGCTTGGTTACCAATCACTAGCCCTTTATAATTTTTTGAAACTTCTTCAACTGCGAAGTTAATCATTTGCGTAATATCCATACCAATTGCATTGCTCTTTGTATGGAATTCTAAGCATGCAACTCCATCGCCAAGGTCAATTAAACTCGCTCCTGAATTTTGTTTAATAATTCGACCTTGTTCTTTTAAAACACTTAATTTAACTTCTTTGTCATTTCTTACTAGCTCCTCATATTGGCCATTATGATAGAAGCTAGTCACTCCATTATCTTGTTTATAGAATGTTTCGTTCCTACTGTCGATCATATTCTTAACCCAATTCGGTACAGTTAGGCCTTCACTTTCCATTCGAACGACTGATTTAGATACACCAATTGCATCCCAAATTTCAAATGGTCCTAAATCCCAGCCAAATCCCCACTTCATTGCTTGGTCAATTCCGACGATATTATCAGAAATTTCACCAGACAATTCAGCAGAATAAACTAATACCGGGCTAATAATACTCCATAAGAAATTACCTGCACGATCATCAGCGTATACAAGCGCTTTCAACTTATTCGCTAAGCCTTTAACTTGTTTGATGCTTTCAGTTGAAGCAGTTTTCAAGCTTTTTCTTTCTCCATATTCAAATGTACTTGGATCTAACTCTAAGATTTCTTTACCTTGCTTTAAGAAGAATCCTTGCCCAGACTTACTTCCAAGCCAGTTACGCTTCGCCATTTCCTTCATAAATTCTGGAACTTTAAATACTTCTTTCTCTTCGCCTTCTACAAGGTCATAAACATTGTTTGCAACATGGATAAATGTATCTAATCCAACTACGTCCAATGTACGGAATGTAGCACTAGAAGGGCGTCCAATCATTGGACCAGTAATTGAATCTACTTCTCCAACACTGTATCCGCCTTTTAGCATTTCTTGTACAGTTACAAGTAATCCATAAGTTCCGATACGGTTTCCAATAAAGTTTGGCGTATCTTTTGCTAATACAACGCCTTTACCTAAAACGTCTTCTCCAAAACTTTTCATAAATGTAAGTACTTCTTCAGATGTATGTTTAGTAGGAATAACTTCTAATAATTTTAAATAACGTGGTGGGTTAAAAAAGTGAGTGCCTAAGAAATGTTTCTTGAAGTCGTCTGAACAATCTTCAGACATAGCTTCAATTGAAATACCTGATGTATTTGAGCTCACAATAGAGCCTGGTTTGCGGTATGCATCAACACTAGCTAATACTTGTTTTTTAATTGCTAAATTTTCAACAACTACTTCAATAATCCAGTCAACTTCGCTTAAACGACTCATGTCATCTTCAAAGTTACCTGCTTGAATTAACGTTAAGTTTTTCTTAGATGCAAGAGGAGCTGGCTTTTGTTTCAATAATTTCTGAATAGCCGTTTGACTAAATCGATTACGAAATTCTTTGGAGTCAGTAGTAAGACCTTTTGCAGCATCTTCCTCAGATAGTTCTCTTGGAACAATATCAAGTAGTAGTGTAGGAATACCTATATTTGCCAAGTGTGCAGCGATACCAGACCCCATCACACCAGAGCCGAGTACAGCGGCTTTTTTAATTTTTTGGATCATATGCATTTCTCCTCCTCATATCTTGAATGAATACTCATTCACTTTCTGGATAAACCAATCCATTATCAATGAGCCCTCTTCTTCCACTATATGATAAATTCTTATTTTTCGCAATAAACAAAAAGTTCAAATTAATAAAATTTTATTTATAATCTAAATTCCTTACTTTAGCTTTTTTTATTCCACTCCATTTTTTACTAATAAGTTTATTTAAATAGGTTAGTCTAAGAAATGGAGGTGATAAGATATGAAACGTGAAAGAAATCCATCAAAGGGTGGAGTTAGTGCAGCTAGTGTTCAAGGTAATGCAAGTCATGGAGATCAAAGAGAAGAAAAAGGTAGACAAAGTAACAACCAGCAGTACGGTAAAAAAAATATGGGTCAGTAAGCTTTTTTCACTCAAATTTAATAGCAAAACTAGGATCTTGCTTATTTAAGCAATGAATAATGTTGTTTTACTAATAACTACTTATCACAATAAATCCTGTATAAAGAGAAAAAGGCTGACTAAAAAGGATCCTCACTCAATCCTTTTTAGTTAGCCTTTAATTTTAAAATTATTTACTGAACATACCTTTTAATACGAACGCAACGTTTGCAGGACGTTCTGCAAGACGACGCATGAAGTATCCGTACCAGTCAGTACCATAAGGAACATAAACTCGCATATTATAGCCTTCTTTAACTAGCTCTAATTGACGCTCTGTACGAATTCCGTATAACATTTGGAACTCAAATTGATCATTCGGAATATTATGTTCTTTTACTAATTGTTTTGTATACTCAATCATTGCTTCATCATGTGAAGCGATTGCAGTAAAGTTACCGTTTAATAAGTGCATTTTAATGATTTTTTTGAAGTTTTCATCCACATCTTTTTTCTCTGGGAATGCTACTTCAGCAGGCTCTTTATAAGCACCTTTTACTAAACGTAAATTTGGTTTTAAACTGTTTAAATCTGTAATATCGTTTTCAGTTCTGTATAAATAAGCTTGGATAACTGTACCGATATTATCGTACTCAGATCTTAATTGCTTAAAGATACGAATCGTTTTTTCACAACGAGTGAAATCTTCCATATCAATTGTAACGAATACACCATTCTTTTTTGCTGCCTCTAAAATACGACGCATGTTTGATAAAACTAACTCGTCAGAAATATCAAGACCCATAGAAGTCATTTTTAGAGAACATTGTGAATTTAAATTTTCTTTTCCAATCGCTTCAATTGCTTCGATACAGTGATCAGCCATTTCATTTGCTTCTTCAACCGTGTCAACGAATTCCCCAAGATAATCAATTGTTACTTTTAAATTCTTTTTATTTAAGTCCTGAATAACTTTTGTAGCTAAATCGATTGTTTCGCCTGCAACAAAACGTCCTGCACCAAATCTTAGGCCATATTTTTTAGCCATTTTAGTTAAAAACTTATTTTTAGACATAAATAAAAAAGCATTCTTCATAACTTGTTCCATTACTCTACCCCCGAAATTAAACTTTACTTTTCTCTCTATATATTACTAATGTATCATCTATTGAAATTTGTTAAAACAATTATTTAATAATTTGTCGAATTTTGTTTATTGAAAAATGTATGCCCTTACTTAATATTATATTATCATAATTTATAATTATCGTCATCTTTGAAAATTATGGATAAATATTATTGCTTATTTTTGTTAGCCGTTGCTTCTCTATGCTGGTCATTTAACGTTTTAATCTCTTTAATTAAATTAACAACTTCATCTTTAGCTTGAGGATATGTATCATTCCAATGTTTTACTAATGCGGGCATTGATTTTGATATATATGTATACATAACCCACTTTTCCACTTTTGCTTGTTTTTCCTCTGACCAATCTCCTAATAACAATTCCGTATATTTTTTTAGTAACGCATCAAATTTTGCTTCAAATTCATTTTCCAAACGAAATCACCTCTCCATATTTTTATTAAGTTTTCAAAATCTAAATTGAATCTTTCCTTTTTTTACCTAAACCTGTTTACTATGAAATTATATTATATCTTCAACCAGTTTTAAGGTGATTATTAAAAAATGTAAAGTAAAAATAATATATAGTATATACTTGTTCAATTTCATAATATGTTCACAGTTTCACAAACTTTTCTTCGTTTTTTGTTTGTATACTATGTATGTGTTAATCAAAGAGCGCATAGGGAGTGAAACCATTTGGAACGAGATAGTATCCAATATTGTATTGATTTAGCTCTTAAAAAAAAGAAAATACTAGACCAAAGCTTAATTAAATATTTAACTCGTGCTGCCTTAGCTTCTATTTATATAAGCTTTATTCTTATCGTCTGTTTAAAATTAGCAGAATTATTTAGATTGCAAAACTCACCATTTTCATCAGTAGCTTATCCACTCGTTTTCTCTACAGCATTAATTATGATTATTTATGGTGGTGGAGAATTATTTACTAGTAATACGATGTATTTTACCTTCTCAACATTAGCTAAAAAAACTTCAAAATTAGATTTAGTAAAAAACTGGATTGCATGTTACTCAGGTAATATTATTGGAGCATTTATTTTTGCGATTATTTATTTTTTAACAGGTTTAGCAAAAGATTTTCCTGCCGATCATTTTTTAACAGGTGTAGTTGAGCATAAAATTCACGCATCATTTTTTCACTTATTCTTTAAAGGTGTTTTATGTAATTGGCTTGTCTGTCTTGCTTGTTTTTTACCAACTAGATTTAAAGATGATCTAGCAAAAATGCTTCTAATCTTTTTATTAGTATTTGCTTTCTTCTTCTCTGGTTATGAACACAGTATCGCAAATATAGCAGTGTTTACATTATCTTCTATTATCCCGGATGATGTAGCCTTTACGTTTAAAGATGTTTTGCATAACTTAATTCCAGTTACACTTGGAAATATTATTGGTGGTTCGGTTGGTGTCGGAATGGCCTATTACTTCTTGAATAATGAGCAAAAAATAGAAGTAAAAGAATTAAAACGAGCTTCATAAACTAATCTACCTGTCTTCTTTTTTAAAAGACAGGTTTTTTGGTGCAAATCTAATTTTATTATGGTAATAATGAATTTATAATGAAAATTTTTCCTATTTTGGTGGTGTGAAAAAATTTGAAATACAATCTTTTTGTACGGTTTATCATGTTCATTTCATTACTTTGTTTTCTTTTATTATCATATGGCTTCGTGAAAGGTGCTTATTCAGTTTTAAATCCTCAAAAAAGCAAACTAATTGTGAATAATAATTCACAGAAAAATAATCAAAATGACAGTGTTCACAAAAACAATAAACTGAAGATCGTTGCATTAGGAGATTCGCTTACACGTGGTGTCGGTGATGATGAAGGAACAGGTTATGTAGGAAGATTAAAAACCATTCTACAAAAAGAGTATAAACAACCTACAACGATCACTAATTTAGCTGTTAGCGGCGCAAAAACATCAAATTTACTTAACGATTTAAAGAAGAAAAATATACAAGAAACGATTGGCTCTGCGGATATAATTGTTCTTTCCATTGGAAGTAATGATTTATTTCCTGGCGCTAATCAACTAAACGAACAATTTTTAAAGACATATCGACCAGATGAAAAAACGTTTAAAAATAATCTACAATCAATTTTCAAACTAATACGTCAAAAAAATCCTACAGCATCTATTTATGCGTTTGGATATTATAATCCATTTCATAATGTTCAAGGATTAGATGCATCGTCAAGCTTTGTATCTAGATGGAACAATCTACTTGAATTATCGGTACTTCAAACTAATAATGCATACGCCATTCCAACATTCGATTTATTTTTTAACGAAGAAAAGAAATATTTGTACACTGACCATTTTCATCCGAATAAAGACGGTTATATTGAAATGGCCAATCGCTTAACTAGTAAAATAGGAAGTCAGCTTCGAGGTGATTCGAATGAATAAAGTACTAAAATTAGAAGGTGTTACAAAGAGCATTAAAGGAAAAGTACTAGTCGATAACGTTTCATTTGATGTTTATGAAGGTGAAGTATTTGGCTTTCTAGGTCCAAATGGAGCTGGAAAAACAACCACTATTCGAATGCTAGTCGGATTAATCAAACCAACAAAAGGAACAATCGAAATCGCTGGTTATCCAGTTAAAACTCATTTCAAGGAAGCGATGCGACAAATTGGATGTATTGTAGAGAATCCAGAATTATACGGTTATTTAACCGGATGGGAAAATCTAAATCAATTTGCGAGAATGTTAGGAATTAAAGATGAGATAAAAATAAGTGAAGTCGTAAATTTAGTAAAATTAACCGATCGGATTCATGAAAAAGTAAAAACGTATTCACTTGGAATGAAACAAAGATTGGGAATTGCTCAAGCATTACTTGGAGGCCCAAAACTTCTTATTTTAGATGAACCAACTAATGGATTAGACCCAGCCGGTATTCGTGAATTACGTGAATTTATTCATATGCTTGTAAAAGAGCAAAATATAAGTGTATTTATATCAAGTCATTTATTAAGTGAAATCGAAATGATTTGTGACCGTGTAGGCATTATAAATAAAGGGAAAATGGTTAGAGTTTCAACTGTAAAAGAATTAGTAAAGGAAGCTGCTGAAAGAGTTGAATGGCGGGTTTCTCCAATACAAAAAGCGCTAGATTTATTAAAAAAAGATTCTATGATTCAAGATATCATAGTAAAGGATGAGCTTATACTATGCCGAATGTCTCCTCTCAAAATAAATGAGGTCATACAACAATTCGTAGCAGAAGATGTGCAAGTGAATGGCGTTAAAACAATGTCTGAAACATTGGAAGATTTATTCATGGAAATGACTGGAGGCGAAGTTCGTGGCTGAACTAATTAGACTCGTCTTTAACGAAATTGAAAAAATGGTAAGGAAAAGAAGAATACTTGTTATCTTTTTCATTTTAGCCGTGCTAATCCCGATTTTTGTTTATGCTCAACTGCAGCAAACGGAAGAAACAATTAAAAGACTTGGTACTGATAATTGGAAAGTAGCACTTCAACAAAAAATAGTCGACCAGCAAAATAGATTAAACTCGTCAGGAATACCTGAAGAATGGAAAAGTTGGTTAAAGGTTCAAATTGATCAAGAGCAATATTATTTGGATAACGACATAAATCCTACAACGCCTGGTGCACCTACATTTATACGAAAATTAATTGAACAAAGTATTGGGTGGCTACTTCTACCATTATTGGTTATGGTCATCACAATCGATATTATATCTGGAGAGAGAAGCGACGGTACGATAAAAATACTACTAACCCGTCCCATCAAAAGATGGAAAATCTTACTTAGTAAATACATATCCATTTGTTTATTAATCTCTTTTCTTCTCGTTCTATATGGCGTTTTAGCATATGTCGTTTCAGGATTTGTTTTCAGCTTTAAAGGCTGGTCAGTACCTGTGTTAACAGGATTTGTCATTAAAAATAACCAGCTACTAACTGATTCAGTTCAACTGATTCCCCAATGGCAATACATTATGATGGCCTTTGGACTTGCTTGGTTTGTTTGTATTATTATTGGAACTCTTTCATTTATGGTATCCGTATTAGTTCGAACTACCCCCGCTGCAATGGGCATAATGCTTGCCGCTTTAATAACTGGAAGCGTTCTAAGCGGACTAGCTACATCATGGTCAGGAGCAAAATACTTCTTTAGTGTAAACCTTGGCCTAACTGACTACTTAGCCGGCCAACTTCCTTCCATTGAGGGATTAAACATGCACTTCTCTCTTATGAATTTATCCATATGGGGAATATCAGCATTACTAATCTCTTTCATCGTATTTATTAAGCAAGATATGAATTAAATAGAAAAGGGATCGAAAAAGTTTAAATTCTTTTTCGATCCCCTTTCCCGTTTTTATTAGCCTTAATCCTTTCCTACTCTCCCTGACCTTAATGGTTCAACATGAATGTGCGTATATTGAATTCCATGTTGTTCGCTTAAGATCATTTCGATTTGGTCTGTGATGCCGTGACTTTTACTCACATCTATTCCGCCGTCTACTTCAATGACTACATCTGCGATTGTTGTATTCCCGTACATTCTTGCTCTTAAATCTACAACTTTATGTACACCTGGTACTTTATCAACTGTTTCAGTAAAGAGATTCATTTCTTCTGGATCGAATCCATCCGTTAATAGAAGGGTTGCATCATAAAAAATCTCCCATGCTGTTTTGCAAATAATCACACCTACTAAAATGGCCGCGATTGGGTCGATAATAGGAAAACCAATTGAAGCACCTAGCACACCAATCGTCGTTCCGAAGCTAACTAATGCATCAGAAAAATTATCTTTTGCTGATGCCTCAAGCCCTTTACTTTTCGTTCTCTTGGCAACATTATTATTATAAAAGTAAATACCAAACATAAAAATTCCAGAAGCAAATGCCACTACGGCTGCTAGTCGATTCGGTGTCTCATATTCTCCAACGAACAATGATCGAATATTTTCAATAATAACCTGTAATCCAACCGACATCATAATAAAAGACGCAATTAAAGTAGCTATTTGCTCTGCTCGTGAATGTCCATAAGGATGATCTAAATCTCTCGGTTTTCTTGCGATTCTTATTCCGATAAATACAGCCAAAGTCGCACCAATATCAGTCACATTATTAAGCCCATCAGCTAAAAGAGCACTAGAATTTGTATAAAAACTAACAAGTACTTTTACACTCGCAAGAACTAAGTAGGAAATAACACTTAAAAAAGCAGCAAAGTCTAATTGCTTTTGAAGATTTTTCTCCATGAACTCACCCCGCTCTACTAAAAAATCATATGGGCTTATCATACCCATAATGCAAAATTTCCATTTTAAGTTAATGAAAACTCGCTGATTGACGCCTTTTAAGTGATGAATGAAGCGTAGTTGCACTAATTATTCTTAAAATTGGCTACCAGTCGAATTAACTTCCTTGCTATCAATCTTTTCTTAGGGTAAAAAAACAGATCCGAATAATCGAATCTGTTTTTTCCTATCAATCTTTTTATAGTGGCTTTGGATTATAGCTTGATCCAGTTAAATCTGTTAAGTCACAAACCGTTTGCCATAATTCAGGATAAAATTCAAATCGTACAGCACGTTCTAAAGCTTCAGCTGGTACTCCCTTTAAGCTCTTTGTATTCATACCAATCATGCGACGAACAAGTTGAATATGCTGTCTGCGGAATGATTGGAATCTTTCATCAAAGCAAGTTAATTCTTGCATTAATTGGAATAACTCAAAGTTTTTAGCTGCATCTTGATGTAATTGAACTGGTGTAAGTAAATTTTCATCTAATAAATCTTTAAATGGCTGCCAAAGTGTTGGACCTAATTTTAAGATTTCATTAAATCCTGGAGAATCTTGACCGCTACCTCTGCCTAAAGCTAAACGAATAATATGATAGTCACTTGGACTTACTAGTTTTACCATGTCAAAAACTGCTGGTAAATGTACTAGGTGATTATTAATGCGTTGTAAGTGATGTGTTGCTTTCGTAACCTCTTTAGCGCGCATATGTTTATCTGCAAAATGAATAGATTGGATGATTAATTTAAAATGTAACTCAGCAATTTGGTGAACTGTTTGAAACGTTAATTCATCTGGACAAAATAATTCTTCATCAGGTTTTTGTAAACTTAATAATTCTTCTGTTCGAATATACTTCTCGTAATCTGTCAGTTTTTTTTGCTCTTGTGTCATTTCCCTTTTCCCCCTAAACTAATTTACGTAAAACTGCTCGTACTGGACTACCATCTGCATCTTTTAATGGTAGTGGTAATGCAATAAGCTCATATTCACCTGGAGTTACATTTCTTAAATCAATCGATTCGAGAATATGAATACCCGCATGATGAAGTGCATGATGAGCTTCTAGTTCCTTACTATCAAGTGGGTCAACTGAAGGTACATCTACCCCAACTAATTTAACGCCTTTTTCATGTAAAAACTCTGCTGCATCCTTTTCAATATGTGGAATTCTCTCCGGGAAAACGCTATCATTTTCCCATGAATTTGTTTTAATTAATAAACGTTCTACTCCATCGAATTGAAAAGCTTCTAAATCCGATCTCTTAATGCTATCTACTTCAATCAGCTCGATTACTTTTGCAATCCCTACATATAAATTAGGATCTAAATCGATGACTCTCTTACCATTTTCATCAAAATGAAATGGCGCATCAATATGCGTTCCTGTGTGTGTACTTAAAGTTAACTTCCCAACATTAACAGAGCCACTTTCCTCTTTTGTCCAACTCAATTGGAATGAAAAATTCGTATCACCTGGCCATACAGGCATACCATCTTCAAGTCTTCTAGATATATCAATTAATGTCATTGGTATACAACTCCTAAGCGATGATTTCTCGTTCATTCTTAAACTGTTCATATTGTTTCTCTACCATGATTTTCTTTAAGATTTGTACACTATTCCAAACATCTACATAAGAAGTATAAAATGCGATTGGTGCTAATCTGATTACGTTTGGTGCTCTAAAGTCTGGAACAATCCCATTTAACTTTAATGCTTTACAAATCCTTGCAGCATCATCATGTTCAAGACAAACATGTCCACCTCGATCTGAATCCTCTAGTGGATTACCAATTGTAAAATCAAAATCACTTAATTCTTCATTGATTAAGCTCATTAAATATGCTGTACTGTGTAAAGACTTTTCGCGAATTCTTTCAATTGTAGCTTCTTTATACATTTCAAGTGAGCCAACAAGCGGTGCCATACTTAAAATATGTGGGGTACCGATTTGATAAGCACCAACTGTATCAGACGGAACAAATTCATGTTTCATATCGAACTGCTTTTCTTTATTTGAACCGAACCAACCAGCTAATCCAGGCATTGTACCAAAATGCTTTTCATGAACGAATAAGCTTCCAACCCCACCTGGTCCACTATTTAAATACTTATAATTACACCAATAAGCGAAGTCTACGTCCCATTCATGGAGTTGATGAGGGATTGCGCCAACAGAATGACATCCATCAAAACCGATAATGATTCCACGCTCACGTGCAGCTTTTGTTAATCTCTCTATATCGAATAATTGTCCGCTTCGGTATAAAACAGTTGGAAGAATAATTAAGGCAATTTCATCAGTCATTGCTTCAATAATATCTTCTTCTCTAATTGTTCGACCATCACGGCTTTTAACTTGAATTAGGTGAGTTGCTGGATCAAAGCCCTTTAACCTTAATTGACTTTGAATAGCATAAATATCTGAAGGAAAGTTTAATTCATCCGCTAATATTTTCGTTTTTTGACCATTTGGGTGATAAAAAGATGCAATTAATTGGTGAAGGTTTGTAGTTGTTGAACCAGTTACAATCACTTCATTCTCTTTTGCCCCGACTAATGGTGCACTTAATGCTCCCAATTTTTCTGCAAAATAATACCATGGATGATCGCCCTGCATCCATCCATCGATTGCAAGAGTCTTCCATGAATCTAATAAATCTAGTAAACTTTGCTCTGCTCTTTTTGAAAGAAGTCCTAGCGAATTTCCGTCTAAATAGATAGTACCTGGTTGTAAGTAAAACTCATCTCGATAATTTGATAATGAATCTTTTTGATCTAGAAATTCTGCAAATTCTTTTGTTGGTTGAAACATCCCCTTGTTTTACCCCCTTGCAAAAAATAACCTACTATATTAAAGGTATTGCGATTAATAATATATGTCAATATTTTCTGAATATAATATTTAATAAAAAAAGTGTCAACAAATCCAAAATATTCCTATCTTAGATTTTGACACAATTTATTCATCTATTTAATTGCATTTCCCTACAAATGTAAGTCTCGTTTCTTAAACGAAACATACGTGACAATTGTTAATATAATGATTAATCCGATCGAAATAGTTGTATAAACACCGTCAAATCCTCCACCATACATAATAGCTCTCGCCTCAAAATACTTAAACGGTGTAAAATATTTCAAGCCTTCAATCTGCTCATTTAAATCAATAGCGATTGATAATATAAATGTGATTAATAGAATACCAGTTGCATAAGAGGCAGCCTTTTTGGAATTTTTACAAACTGCAGCTATAGCCGAACCTATTACTAAAAATAATAGCTGTAAAATAAACATCCCGACCATTACCACTGCTATATCACCACTTACATTCTCACCTTTACTATACTTTCCTACTATTAGTACACTGGATATCCACGTAATACCGTTAAAAATAAGGATGTTTACTAGAGCACTCATTAATTTAGAAGTTATGATCTTAATTCTAGAAATAGGTTTTACAAATAAAAACTCTGCTGTTTTATCTCGCTCTTCTTTAGCAATAATATTAGCGCCTAGCATTGCCGCGTGAATCGTTGCCATTAAATACAAATATAAAACTAAGATACCAAAATATCCGCTTGCCTTTGATAAATCTAGTGCTCCTGAGCCCATTATAGCTTGAAGAGATTTCGGCATTTGATTAAATAGTTCAGTTATTTGGCCATTAGAAGCTGTAGCTTTATATTTCGCCATTCCACTACCTACTAAAAAAACAACTCCGATACACCAAAAAATAATCGATTTTCGATATGTCTTCATTTCTCTTAAAAATAAATTCATTTCCACCTTCCCTTTCCTTTAAGTTATACCGCATGAATATCTCTTTTCTTATAAATCACATAGCTTAAAAAGATTGAAAGAATAATAATTCCAATCGACGCAATCAAAAATTCTGATTCAAATTTTGAATGAGCAATGATATATTTCGGTTCAAAATATTTAAAAGGTGATAGAAAACGTTTGGCATTGCTTTCATCTGTAGCTACTACCATACCAACTACGAAAAATCCAAAAACAATCGCAAGAGAAATTGATAGTACCGCTTTGATTTTTGGAAATACAACTGATATTAAAATGCCTATTCCAAAAAATAGTAATTGCGTAATAAACAAGGATACAGACAGTAATATAATTGACTTACTACTATAATCCGCTGTTTTTACATGCTGAGCCATCATAATAGTTGCGACTAGATAGAATACATTTGTAATCACTAATGAAAAAACACCTGCAAAAATCTTTGACGTCATAACTTTTGTTCTAGTTACTGGTTTTGTTAGAAGAAAATCGGCTGTTTTTTCACGTACTTCTTTTGAAATAATTGAAGTACCTAAAATCATGGCTTGAATCGCTCCACAAAGAGAAATATAAATAAATACATAGGAATAAAATCCTAAGACATTTCCAAAACTCTCAATTTCAAGTCCAAGTGCTTTTCTTACTCCTTCAGGATAACCTTCTAATACTTTTGAGAATTCTCCATATTCCTTTGCAATAGCTGGGAATAAAGATAAGAAAAAAACGACGATTGCCATTAAAGAAGCTGTCCAAATAAAGGTGGATTTCCGATAAGCTTTTAATTCGTGTAAAAAAATATTCATTGCTTATTAATCCTCCTTTTCATAATAATGTAAGAAAATTTCCTCCAGGTCAGGCTCTTCAATCCATAAATTTTCAATTTCGATTTCTGCTATTTTCTTCAAAACTTTATTTATATTGCCTTTAAAAATAAAGCTAATCGTTTTCCCTTTGCTTTCAATATTATTTACACCTGGCATATTGAAGAAATTTGGATCTACTCCGTTTTGACTATCTATTTTAAAACGTTTGTAATTGTTTTCTTGTAATGTACTTATTTTTTCTACTGTCACAATCTTACCTTCTTTAATAATTGCAACTCGATCACATAAACGCTGAACTTCACTTAAAATGTGAGATGAAAATAAAATCGTGGCTCCTTTTTTATTTTCCTCCTCTAATAAGTCAAAAAATCTTTGTTGCATTAAAGGGTCAAGACCACTTGTCGGTTCATCCAATATGATTAACTTCGGTTCATGAAGTAATCCCTGAACAATCCCTACCTTCTTTTTATTACCTAAAGATAAATCATCAATTTTCTTCGTTAAATCGAGGTCCATTACTTCAGCTAATTCTTTTATTCGTTTCGAGCAATCTTTTTTATAAAAACTAGCTGAGTATTTTAACAAATCCATCACTTTCATATTGTCATAGTAAAAAACTTCAGATGGCAAATAACCGATTACTTTTTTAATTTCTGGAGCAAACTGTACACAGTCCTTTCCAAATATTTTTGCACTACCACTCGTAGGATAAATTAACGAAAGTAAAGTTCTAATTGTAGTTGATTTACCCGCACCATTTGGACCAATAAATCCGAAAATTTCTCCCTCTTCTATATTGAAACTTATATCTGTGATTCCCCTCGAATTGCCATAGGTCTTAGTTAAATTATTAATTTCAATCGCGTACATAAATGAACCTCCCGCTTCGTTTTGAAATATTCCGATGTGATTATTACAAAACTAGTATATACCCCAAATCTAAAAAAGAGAATATGTTTTGAAATAATTTTAATAAAATATTTCAAAACATGATATACTATTGTATAGATAATGACGGAGGGATCGATATTTGGACGGATATAAAAAACGAACTCTCCAGAAGATGGAGAGTATTGAAAAAAGCACAACTAAATTATTGTCATTACCATTAAATGATATAAAAATAGCAGATATTGCAAAGTTAGCGAATGTATCACAAGTATCAATTTACAATTATTATGGCAGTAAAGAAGCACTATTAAAGGCAACAATTATTAGATTGATGGATCAACAATATGAGGAAACAAAACAAATGCTTTCAAGTGATATTCCTTTTAATGAAAAAATTAAGGAATTATTTATTAGGAAGAAAAAAGGTCTTGATATCATTAATCTTGAAATGTTTACAGCATTAATGAAAAAAGACCCTGAACTTCAAGAATTAGTTTTAGATTTTACAATGAACAAATCATTCAAATTACTGATTTCGTTAATCGATGAAGGACGTTCATTAGGTTTAGTTCGAAATGAAGTTCAAAACAAAACATTATTAATCTATATCCAAGTATTAAGCCAAGCTTTTTTAAATATGGACCAAACAACTTCACAATATATTCAACAAAAAGAAGTAGTAGATGAAATTATGAATTTATTCTTATATGGATTACTCAAACAAGAGGACTCAGACTGATACTCATATCTCAAAATACAAAAAGGCATCTTTGCTTGAAAAGATGCCTTTTAATTTGGAATATTCTTCTAGGTAAACTTATCCATAGATTTGTATTATCTTACTCTTTTTGTTCATACAATGAATTACTTATCTATATTTTAAACCCTTGGAGGAGTATATGGGCAAAACTATTCTATGGTTTAAAGAAAACTGCGACGAAATTAAGCGAGGTTTAATTGGTGGATTTACCATTTTCAGTCTAGCAACTATTTTTTTCACAACTGATTCATCTGTAGAATATAATCAAAAAGCATGTCTAAAATGGGAGTATAACAAATCTGCACAAGTCAACGTCTGCTCGATTTATAAAACATCTACTACTAACACTATTCCATACGGTTCAATGGTGAGGGAGAGATAAGAATAGAAAAAGGATAAGGCACGCACCTTATCCTTTTTCTATTGTCCAGCAACGTCTCGTTTCTTAAAAAGCTCACCAGCAGTAACAAGAAATAACAAAATATAAATGACCAGTACTGCTATAGAAAATTCAATTCTCATGCCGTTTTCTATATTGATCCCCTTAGTATAAACTGTTAAATCAGTGTGCATAAATGGTAAGAACTTAGACCAGCTTTTTGTTCTTAACAATGTTGCGATTACATCTGAGGTTGCTAAAAGAATCATACTTATTAATAGTGAAATACTACTTGTCTTTAAAACTGTTGATAAAAAATATGCAACAGCAACAAAAAATAAATATGGTAGTAAGTCAATTAAATAAGCGTTTAGTAAACTTGGTAGAATCCCCTGTTCAACTACATGGTTATTTACATATTGTAAAACGGGTTGCGTGTTAAAACTAAAACCGTTTATAGCAATACCGATAATAAAGGAGTAGATGAGAATTGCAATAGAAAAAATGAAATATAAAATTACCAAACTTAAAAATTTTGCATAATAGATCATTCGTCTTGTTGATGGTTTAACTAATAAGAAATTAATTGTTTTCCATTGATGCTCTTTTGACATCATATTACTTGCAAAATAAATAAGAAGAAGTCCAATAAATTTCGTTATTCCCGCGCCTTTTTTCATAAAGTCTATTGCAGTATGTTGTTGTACTGTCGAGATATTATGTTCCAGACGATACTTATTGATCTCATAAGTCTCCTTTTGTTGTTTTGCAACTGCCGGTAAATGGGAAGAAGTTTGCTCTTTTAATACTTCTTCAATCTTTTTATTTTCTATTTTTAATTCAGATTTCCAGTTTGCAGCTTTATCCGCTCCTCTTTCTTTTTCAATATAATCCCATCTTCCTAGAACAATTATCGGGATAAATAATAAAATTAACGAAATGATAAATGATTTTTGAACGAATATTTTACGTAATTCGTTATCTATTAATCGAATAAAGTTACTCAATGACATTTCCTCCTGTCAATTGAATGAACAAATCTTCTAACTTTTCTTTTTTGCGAGTTACATAATAAATCTCTATTCCCGAAAGTACCAACTCTTTTATTAATGAAGGAATCTCTTCTTCATCTATTTCAAAAATAATTGATTGATCATTAATAATGTCAAATTTGTACTTGTTATCTCTATTTGTAAAACTACTTTCAAAAGCTTTCGTGCTTTTTACAACTATTTCAATAAATAACTTCTCACCACTTTTATCATTCAGATCAATTGATTCAACAAATTGACCATTTTGAATAATAATTGAACGATCACAAATCAACTCTATTTCAGATAATAGATGACTAGAAAGTAGGATTGCTGTTTGTTCGACCTCAGCAATACGTTTTAAATAATCACGGATTTCTCTTACTCCAGCCGGATCTAATCCATTAGTTGGCTCATCTAAAATTAAAATTGAAGGATTATGTAATAACGCTTGGGCAATTCCTAATCTTTGCTTCATCCCTAAGGAATAGGTTGAAAACTTTTTATGTATGGCATTCGAAAGCCCAAGTAAATCAATAACCTCTAGAACTCTCTCCTTTGAAACACCTTCTAACATTCGAGCAAAATACATTAGATTTTTATACCCACTATAAAAAGGATAAAATGCAGGTGTTTCAATCATTGCTCCGATCTGTTTGATCGATTCTTTAAAGTTTTTCTTAATCGAATTGCCTTGAATATAGATCTCACCACTCGTGATACTCATAAGTCCAACAATCATTCGCATTGTCGTAGTTTTTCCTGAACCATTTGGCCCAAGTAAACCTAAAACTTCACCTTTATATAATTCGAAACTAATATCATTAATAATCTTTTGATTACTGATCGTCTTATTTACACTTTTTAGCTCAAGAACAATATCTCGATTCATCTTGAGGCCTCCTATTTGTGCGATAATCCCTTACTAACTATAAAGTTTTCCCCTTCCTTTTCTCAATAATTAATGCTATTCTCATGGAAGGAATTGAAAGGAGAACTTTATGAAAAGAATACCATATTACTTAGTATTTGGCTCATTTATCCCATATTTATTAATCTTTGCTTTACCTTTTTTACCTGTTTCTGGGAGCTTAAAAACTGGACTGATCGCTCTATTAGTTATTCTTGGAGAAGGAATGTTTTGGATTGGTGGAGTATTTGTAGGTAAAGATGTTATGACGAACTATCGTAAAAAATTGAGCCCAGCAAAATGGTTTAAAAATAGAAGAAAGCAAGAAAATTGATGGAAAGGGATGCTCTCATAAAGAGCCCTTTTTTTTTATGCAAAATGTTGGTTGTGGATAGACTGTAAGATAATATTAACTTTGTTGATAAAGTTGTGAACAATGTTTATAAAGTAGTAATTTTTTATTTACAAAGGCATAGGATTCTAATTCAGATGTATTTATTTTGTTGATAACTAGTAAATTTAGTCTGAAATGGACTAATTTGATCGAACATTGTTGATAAAGATGTGAACACTTCGTTGATCTATTGTGTGAAGCAATTAATCTAGTTATAGATGCTAAATGACTCTCTCTAAATCTTTAAGAACTTGATTAAACTCATAATAAAACGCAAAAAACCCACAAAATTGTGGGGTAAACAAAGTATAAAAATTTTATTTGCCTTCTAATTGCTTCCATTTATTTTCCATAACAGGTGGCTCATAGTTTTGCATTAATTTTAGTAGGTCGTCTGCATTTTCTGCAACAACAAATAATGAAAGTGTATTTTCGTTCATAAATCCTTCGTTTACAGCATGTTTAAGTAAATCTAACACAGGGCTAAAGAAGTTATCAACATTTAATAAACCAATTGGCTTATTGTGGATTCCAATTTGTGCCCAACAAATAATTTCAAATAATTCATCGAAAGTACCAATTCCGCCCGGCAGTGCAATAAACCCATCGGACATCTCGTTCATTAAAGCTTTACGCTCATGCATTGATTCTGTCTCAATGAATTGCGTTAGCCCTTTATGGGCAACCTCTCCACGAAATAATCCACCAGGCATAATGCCAATGACATTTCCACCTTGTTTTAATACTTCATTTGCGATTTCTGCCATAATCCCTAGTCTTGATCCACCATATATTAAATCTATATTATTACTAGCAAATAAGGCACCTAGTTTTTTTGCTTGAAGACTAAATGACTCTCTATTCCCAAGATTTGAACCAGCATAAACACAAATTTTCTTCATAAAATGTCACTTCCTTCGATGTATTTTTCTTTATTTTAACATATCTTTCGATTAGGATTGTAAAGATAAAGTTAACTAATTATTTTTAGGAGTTGAAAAAATGAATTTAGGTACCATTGGAACAAGCTGGATTACAGAAAGTTTTATCGAAGCTTCAAAGGATAGTAAATTGCTTACTTTAACTGCGATCTATTCTAGAAATGAAGAAACTGCAAGAGCATTTGCTACAAAGCACAACGCTACTATGTTTTTTACGAGTATTGAAGAGTTAGCAAAAAGTCCTGATATTGACGTAGTATACATAGCATCACCGAACTCATTACATTATGAACAAAGCATTTTATTATTAAAGAATAAAAAACATATAATATGTGAAAAACCAATTTTCTCAACAACTAAAGAGTTAGATCACGCCTTTAAAGTTGCAGAAGAAAATGGAGTTTATTTATTTGAAGCAATTCGTAACTTCCACTCACCAAACTTTACAGCTTTAAAAGAAGGTCTAGAAAAAATCGGCCAAATTAGAAGTGCTAATCTGCATTATTTACAATATTCTTCTAAGTATGATGCATTTCTTAGAGGTGAAAATCCTAATGTGTTCTCTCCCGAATTTTCTGGTGGAGCATTAGTAGATTTAGGTGTTTATCCAATTTATGTAGCCATTGGTTTATTCGGAAAACCAGTCTCAGTAAATTATACACCTGTTAAAATGCGAACAGGTATAGATGGTAGTGGAACTTTAGTGTTAAATTATGAAAGCTTCACATGTAGCATCCAATGCTCTAAAGTTTCTCAATCCTATATTGAAAGTGAAATTACTGGTGAAATTGGAACTTTAGTTCTTGATAAGCCATCTCCAATTTCAAAAATCACTTTAATTAACCATAAATCTAAGCAACGAGAGTCATTGGAAGTTAGCCAAGTATCTAATGATATGCTATATGAAATCCAAAATATTACTACCATAATAAAAGAATCAAATCAAACAGAATATGAAAACTTAAAAGAACTTAGCAGACTAGTATTAACAGTAACTGAATCTGCGAGAAAGCAAGGCGGAATCGTCTTTGGAGTTGAAAATAAAGAAGACTAGCCGATTGGCCAGCCTTTAGGCTATGACAGGAGCGTAGTTGCGCTTGTACTTAATTCCTAAAATTTGAAACTAGGTCGAGTTTTCTCTGCTGCCAATTTATACTTTCTAGTGAAATTAATAAAAATACCAGTTATCCAATCAGTTGGATACTGGTATTTTTTCTTTTTCACTGTATTGCTGAAGAAAAAATTAATCAGCTTTATTATTTTTAATTATACAACAACCCATCCAACCCCTGGCATAAAGTACCATCTTCTACCATTTAGGATATAATACCCTCCGGACCAATAACCTCCTGCTCCAGGAAATCCATGTCCTGGTCCGTATCCGTGTCCATATCCATGTCCATATCCTTGACCATATCCATATCCATGTCCATATCCTTGACCATATCCATGTCCATATCCTTGACCATGCCCTTGACCATATCCTTGACCATGTCCTTGACCATATCCTTGACCATGCCCTTGACCATATCCTTGACCTTGTCCTTGACCATATCCTTGACCATGCCCTTGACCTTGTCCTTGACCTGGTCCATGGCCAGGTTGAGGATATCCTGGTCCAGGATTTCTGCTATCTTGTTCATCGTAAAACATACATTCACCACCTAAATAGAATCATATCCATATAACATATTAATTCTATTCAGAACATGAGCAAGTACAAAGACAATTACCTAACTGATTTATTTAAATGATGATTTCGCCTATAAGGTAAAATTCTTCCACATTAAATACTAACCATAATTCTTATTCAATACATTCTTCAAGTTCTTTATATAAAGCGATACTTTTTAAGTCTAATTTTTCAAGTTCTCGATGATAATTCTGTAAAATGTTTAAATCATTTTCTTGCAACATTTGTTTGTTGATTTCACTTATTGCTTCTTCTAAAGAATAAATTTCATTTTCAATGTCTTCTATATTTCGCGATTTTGTTTTCAATTTTTTTACTGGTTTAGAAAACGAATTCGTTATGATTATTTTATCTTTTTCTCGATTATTTCGATTGATAGTCATTTTTTCTTTTGCAATTTGGTATTCATCAATAAAATCAAAAAGCTCTCCATTATCAAGCCAATAAATTTTTGAAAATAGCTTATTTATAAAATAACGATCATGCGAGACGGAAAGAATCGTTCCTTTGAATTTTTCAAGAGCATCTTCTAATACTTCTCTAGATTCAATATCCAAATGGTTTGTAGGCTCATCTACGATTAATAAATTAATATCTTGATACATAAGTTGAGCCAATCTTAATCTCATTCTCTCTCCACCACTAAGTTGACTTACTTTTCGATAGACCATATAGCCATAAAATAAAAAGCCAGCTAATATATTTCTTGCTTCACCTTCTGTAACATGTACTTCCTCTCTGAATTCCTGAAGGACAGTGTAATCCGAATGGACTGGTTCGTAATGTTGTGATAAATAACCGATTTTTATGTTACTACCCAGTTTAATTTTTCCTTCCTCGATTGATGACTGACCTAAAATCATCTTCAATAAAGTTGATTTACCTGTCCCGTTATCCCCTACAATAACTGCTCTTTCTCCATAGTATAAGGAAAAGTTCAGCTGATTAAATAAAACTTTGTCCGCAAAGGATTTTGAAAGATTTTCTGCAACAATTACATCTTTTCCACTACGACCAGATTCCTCTAACTGAAATGCCATTTTCTTTTTTTGTAAGACCGGGCGTTTTAATCTCTCAATTCGTTCTAGTGCTTTTTCCATACTTCTAGCTCTTCTGTGCAAACCAGCATTCGGTGGATTTGCTTGATTAGCCCATTCTCTTAAGCGTTTAATTGTTTCTTTCATTTTTTGTATTTTCTTTTGCTGCTCTTCATAAGCCTGGAATTCTTTTAGTAATCTTTCTTCCTTTTGAATAACATATTGTGAATAGTTCGTATGGTAGACGTTAATTTCTCCATCTTCTAATTCTAAAATATGATTGACTACCTCATCTAAAAAATAACGATCATGCGAGATGACAATAATCGTTCCTTCATACTCCTTTAAGTATGAACCTAACCACTCAATAGCAGATAAATCTAAGTGATTTGTTGGTTCATCCAGTAATAGTAAATCGGGTTGTTGTAAAAGGACGATTCCTAATCCAATTTTTGTTTTTTCTCCGCCACTTAAAGAAGCAAATTGTTTTGAAAGTAAGTCGGTGATTCCTAATCCATTAGCAATTTTCGCAAGTGAAGCTTCCATCTCATAACCACCGTTATTACTAAACTTCTCTTGTAATGATCCATAACTTACTAGCAATTGTTCTAAAGTACGTTCATCTACTGTATTAGACATTTTTATTTCTAATTGCTTCATTTCATTTTCTATTTTTCGTAATTCTTCAAAAACCGTTAATAACACATCTCTACTAGTCATTTCTTCTGGGAAAACAGGAATTTGAGCCAAATACCCTGTTTTTATTCCTTTTTTAAAATGAATTGAACCAGTATCAGGTGCTTCTATACCTGTCAAAAGTTTAAAAATACTAGTTTTACCACTTCCATTTGCTCCAACTAAACCTACACGGCTACCTTGATGTATTTGAAATGATAAATCCGTAAAAAGTGAGTTTCCACCAAACATTTTTGAAATTTTATCTATACTACATGCGATCATTATAATTCTCCTTCTATTTTCCGTACCAATCCATAGAAAAAAGCCATAGATGAACCCATCCATGGCTTAACTAATGATTTAAATAGAAGTGTGTAATCACACGATTATTTTATCAATTGAAGTCGTAGGAAAGAGTACGTTTTCGTTTTATTTGAGTTGCTAAATTGTTAAAAATGGACAGACCTATCCCGTTAGCAGCTAAAAACGCAAATTTTGCACGACAATAATATAAAAATTCTATCATTTGTGCGCAAACCATTTGAAAACGTAACATCTTTTCTACACCTCCTTTTCGAACTTAAATTTATTTAAATTATAAAATATTTTAACTTTTAGCACAATACCTATTCTATTTGGCTATACTTAAAACTGTGAGTAATTGTTCGCAAATCAATCAAAAATATTCAAAGAAAGAGGAGAAAAAATGAAAAGAATTTTACCACATATTTACGTTGAAAACTGTAAAGAAGAACTGGAGTACTACAAACAAATCTTTGGTGGAGAAATTAAAAACACACAAACCGGCGATGGTATGGAAATGTTCAAAGGACACGAAGGAAAATACATACACGCAGAATTACACATCAATGAAAACTGTGTAATTTATTTTGCAGATGCTTTTAGATCATTGATAAAAGGTGACAATGTTTGGACAACACTAGACATGAGTTCTGAAGATGAAATTAATTCAATTTATGAACAGTTATCAAAAGACGGAGAAATTCATATGGAGCTTCAAGACACATTTTGGAATTCTAGATTTGCTGTTGTAAAAGATAAAAATGGATTTACTTGGGAGTTAAATTATTCTAAGCAAGTGTAACCGGAAAAAATAAAAGCGAAGAACTTAAATTCTTCGCTTTTTCTATACTATTACAATTGGGTTATGATTATCGGCTCGCCTTTTGTTACAACAATTGTATGTTCGCACTGGGCAACTAAACTCTTATCTGGCGTCACAAATGTCCAGCCATCTCCTGACTCGATAATGTGGTCAGCATTTGCTGAGATAAATGGCTCGACCGCTAATACAAGTCCGTCCTTTAATAAGGCTTTATCCATTGGATCGAAATAACTTAATATATGCTGTGGGCTTTCGTGAAGGCTTTTTCCAATTCCGTGACCAGTTAGATTTTCAATTACATTTAAACCATTTTTCATAGCTTCATTATATACTGCTCTTCCAATTTGGTTTTGTTTTGAACCTGCTTTTGTTTTTTTCATTGCAGCCCAAAATGCATCTTCTGCAACTTTACAAAGCTTCTCTTTTAGTAAGTCACCTTTCCCTACTACGAAAGAGATTCCAGTGTCTGCATAGTATCCATCTAATGCTGCAGAAACATCGACATTAACTAAATCGCCATCTTGAAGTACTCTGTCACCTGGTATTCCGTGTGCTACTTCTTCATTAACACTAATACATGTTGTCCCAGGAAAATCATACTCTTTTTGTGGGGCTGAAGTTGCACCATGCTCCTCTAAAACTTGTCTACCGATTTCATCTAATTCTTTTGTCGTCATTCCAACGACAGCTCTTGCCTTCATTTCTTCTCTCGCTAACGCTACGATACGACCGATCTTTCTTAAAGCTTCTAATTCTTGTTCATTATTGATAATCATTTTACTGCTCCTGATTCTATTTAATAATTTGACTTTCTTATATTATGCCATAATATTACTATGTTATAGTCTTTTAAGCACTTATACAAGACAAAAAGGCAGGATGAAAGATAGAGGTTTGGGGGACGGAATCGATTTTAAGAGACTCTATATTTAACCTTGAAACGTATAAGGAACAGATGACTCTAATAATTTTTCGATTCCCTCCTTATGATAGGGCATTAATTGATTTGCCGTTTGGAGATCCATCCATTTGATTTGTAGGATTTCCTCTTCATGTGAAATGACTAAATCTCCACCGATTATTTTTGCACTAAATGTAATTAAAATTGCATGATGCCCTCTTTCAGGAAAAAAAGCTTCATTAATCGCAACAATATTTCCTACTTCAACTTCTAATCCAGTTTCCTCAAACGCCTCTCGAACTGCTGCCTGTTTTAGCGTTTCATTTTCCTCAACAGCACCACCAGGTAATGTCCATACTTCATTTTCATTTTGTACCATTAATACACTATTATTTACTTCATCATAGATAAGCGTATAGACCACATTGACCTTTTTCATTTTGCCACCTCTACTAGATCTTTAATATGATTCGTATCATTTAGAAAACGGAAAAACCTATCTCTTTCATTAATCTCTGCAAAATGAATTAAGCACTTGTTTGAGACACGGAATGCCATAAAGCGTTTTTCTATAAAAAACGCTTTATGTATTTGAATTATATAAAAGTCTGTACAATCTTACCCTTTCCACCATTTACGTCTACTTCTGCAAATGCTCCATTAACCAAAGTAATTTGAGGCGGCACATGCCCGCAATCGATATCGTAAATGATTGGAATTGCTAATTCTTCATTTAACTCATTATATACATCTTCAATTGTATAGTTATCTACAGCTTGATTTGCCGCACTACGTCCAAATAATATCCCAGCGCAATTTTCAAACCATCCTGCAAGTTTCATTTGTACTAAGGATCTTCTTAAATCTGTTGTATTCAATTCACAATTCTCGAAATACCAAATGATTGGTTCTTCTTCAATGTATTTACTTCTAAATGAACGTACATCTCCATAAGGAGTTCCGACAAGATGTCTAATCACATCAATACATCCACCTAGCAATCTTCCTTTGATTTCTTCATCTTTATTCGAAATAGTTTTCCACTTTGTTTTTTCAGAAAAATAAAATACATATGGTGTTGGATTTTCATGCTGCCATTTTGCTTGGAACAATTCGGATGAAGTTTGAGTAATGGATTCACCGGATTTAGTTGCTAACACCTTCTGCCACTTAGCCGTTGTTTCATCGGAATATTCTCCTCTTAAATCAATTAAATTCGTTCCATGAGCAGTAGCAACCCCTGTTGTTAAAGTAAATGCTAATAAAATAATACTCGTATCAGAATATCCTATAATCCATTTTTCTTTGTAACTTTCAAATGCCAATTGATCAAGAATCTCAATTGCTAGCTCTCCACCCCACGGTGGAAAAATTAAATCTATTTTTTCATTATTCATCATTACATTTAATTCATTTGCACGTTTGTTAGCATTCGCGGATTTTGCTTTGTCTTGCGTCCAAACATCCTCTCCACACTTCACTTTATATCCGTCTCTTTCCATGCGGTTAATGGATTGCTTCATCAATTCGTGGAACTGTTCCTTTAAGCCTGATGATGGTGCGGTCACCCCGATCGTTGCACCACTTTTTAAAACTGGATACTTAATCATTTTATCACCCGTTTTCTTTTAATTGATTCTAATAGAATACGATTGGATATACAACAATAATTTCTAAATTATGGAAATTACTAAAATACTTGTCATTTTCATTTTACTTTCATAAAACTTGTTTACATTTTATTTAAATGCAGTAAGGAGGATTATGAAATGGAAATGATTGAACAAAAACAAACAAATAAGACAACAAGTGCACCAATACAAAATATATTAAAAAAAGTTCCAGAAGTAACAATCTTTTTCTGGCTTACTAAATTAGTAACAACAGGTATGGGCGAAGTTTTTTCCGATTATATCGTAAAAACTTTAACGCCAGTAATAGGTGTTGCAGTAGCTTTAATCGTCCTAATTCTATCTTTGTACTTACAATTTAAAGTCCGTAAATATGTACCTAGTATTTATTGGTTAGTTGTTGTAATGATTAGTGTATTTGGTACAGTAGCTGCAGACGTGGTACACGTTGGACTTGGAGTTCCATACGTAATATCAACCGTGTTTTTTGCTGTCTCGTTGGCAATTATTTTTATGATTTGGTATAAGATGGAGAAAACTCTTTCGATCCACAGTATATACACACGACGCCGTGAGATTTTATATTGGTCGGTCGTTATGGGAACTTTCGCTTTAGGAACTGCTGCAGGCGACATGACGGCATCAACAATGCATTTAGGTTATTTTACATCAGGTCTACTGTTCGCAGTATTATTAGCAATACCAGTAATTGGTAGAAAATTCTTCAAGCTAAATGAAATTTTCTCATTCTGGTTTGCTTACATTATGACTAGACCTGTTGGAGCGTCGTTTTCTGACTGGAGTTCAGTATCTCAAAAGCACGGTGGACTTGGATTCGGTGGTGGGCCAGTAAGCCTAGTATTATCGATTATTATCATTATCCTAGTTGGATATCTTTCTTTTTCAAAGAAAGATGTACAACATGAGGATGATTTCGCCCAATCTACAATCGCTTAATAACATATTAAAGAAAAGAGCTGATGTTGAAATTTGTCATCAGCTCTTTTCTAATTTTATTTTTATATTAGATTGTGTATCGCAATCAATACTAATATTATTCCACTAATAATGGAACTAAACTGTCCAAGTGACCATCCACCAATTTTCACATTGGCAACTTTTTTTCCTAAAAGAACTCCTAACCAAATGGCCAAAAAGCTAAAAATACTGGCAGCTATAGATATTGCAAATGGTGAAAGTCCAATTAATCCAACACCTAAACCATTTGTAAGTGCATTCATTGAAACTGCAGTCCCGAGTATGATTGCTTCAAAACTACTTATGTCTCCTGAATGGTCAACATCGGCTTTTTCCGGTGAACTTAAATAATTTGTAACGATTTTTGAAACTGGTTCGTCATCTTCATTTACTATAGTCTTTTTATCTTTTCTCGGAAAAGTAAGTAGAACAATTCTAAGTCCAATCACGAGTAAGAAAAATGCACCGATTACATTAGACAGTGTTCCTGGGAACACTTTTGATAAATATTTTCCTGAAACAATACCTGCTTCACTGAAAATAAACGCTATGATTGAAATAATTAAATTCGCTAATAAACCAACTTTTATACCTCGAATTCCATAAGTTATTCCTACTCCAAAATTATCAATACTAGATGAAAAGGCAAGAAATAAAACAGTGATCCAAATTGAATAATGCATAGTTTATGCTCCTTACTTCAACCTTTTTCTGACAAAAGTTATTTGCCTAGCTTTTTATAACCTATGAAGAATTTATGATTAGTCAACTTGTTCAAAGTTTAAAAATTTACTAATAAAAAGATTATGAGAGTATAGACTTTTTAATATACCTTATAAAAATGCTTTGAAACAAAAAGAGGCAAATGAGTTTTTACTCATTTACCTCTTTTTTTCTATATACCGATTTAGATGTCAATATACTTAGTTCATATAATAATATTAATGGAATCGAGACTGAAATATGTGAAATAAAGTCTGGTGGTGAAATACAACACGCCACGATTACCAAGATAAAATATGCATATTTTCTCACTTTCTGTAAATAACTAGGCTTCACAATGCCGATTTTTGTTAAGAACATAATGACGACTGGCATATCAAAAAATGCAGCAAATGGAACGACTAGATTAAAAAGAAAGGAGAAATACTTATCAACAGTGTAGTTTTGTTCAAGCATACCTTGTCCCATTATCGTTAGGAATCTAAGGATATTAGGAAACACAAAATAATAGCCAATAACTAATCCAAAAACAAACAGAAAAAATAGCGCGGGTATATAAAATCCTATCCCTTTTTGTTCAGAAGGATGTAAACCCGGTTTAACAAATAACCAAGTTTGCCAAGTTGCAACCGGTATCGTAAATACGGCCGCAAAAACTGCAGATATCGAAAAATATACCCATAATATATCCCCAGGACTTAGCACGACTAGTTTATATGTTAAATCCTTTGTTAAGAATTTATAAGTTGGTTCTACATAAACGAGCCCAATTATAAATAGAACAATAAAAGTAACTGCTGTAATGATAATTCTTTTACGCAGTTCCTCAAGATGATCGACTACTTCCATTTCTTTATTCATATAAATTCTCCGCTTTGTTATTTACTAGAACAATTGTATTAAATACTTTTTTATCCCACTATGATTATTTCAAACAAATACAATTAGTTCAAATTAAAATTTCTTAATAAAAAACATGATATAAAAATAGATGAACTTATGACAGTAAATTGTTTTTTTTAAGTATGAGTAATTAAGCTAAATTAACTAAACAAAAAATCACTAATAAAAAAATAAGTGTAATGTATTTATTTTCACTTATTTTTTTATTAGTGATATTAAACTAAAATTACAAGTTAATTATCCCTTACCTAATGGAACGACAAGTGGCGTATTAGCAATTGGATCATCTATTATGATGCACTTTAATCCGAAGACTTCTTCGACTAGTTTTGCAGTGATAATCTCTCGAGGATCTCCTTGTGCAATCACTTGGCCATCCTTCATAGCGATAATATTATCTGCATATCTCGCAGCATGATTCAAATCATGTAAAACAGCAACTAATGTATTCCCTTGTTGATTTAGATCTTTAAATAACTCTAACAACTCAATTTGATGAGCAATATCAAGGTAAGTCGTTGGTTCATCAAGTAGGAGAATTGGTGTTTGTTGGGCAAGTACCATCGCGACCCAAACTCTTTGTCTTTGTCCTCCGGATAGCTCATCGACGTATCGATGTGACAAATCGCTCGTATTTGTAAGCTCCATCGCGGACATTACTGCTGCTTCATCTTCATCAGTCCATTGTCTTATAAGGCTCTGGTATGGATATCGACCATGTGCGATCAAATTCGCTACCGTTATTCCGTCTGGAGCAGTTGAAGATTGAGGTAATAAACCAAGTTTACGGGCTACTTCCTTTGACTTATAAGCGGTAATAGCTTTTCCATCTAGTAAAATTTGCCCTTCAGATGGCTTTAACAAATTTGAAAGTGTTCGAAGTAAGGTTGATTTCCCACATCCATTTGGACCAACAATTACTGTAAATGATCCATCTGGAATTTGTACTGAAAGGTTTCTGGATATTACCCGATTATCGTATTTGATTGTAATGTTTTCTGTCCAAAGCCTAGACTCTGTTTGTATGGCCTGCTTTTGGCTTTGAATTTCTGCCGCTGTTAATTTCATAATTCATTTTCAACTTCTTTCAATCAGAATATCGTAATACTTGAAACCCCTTGTGAGAAAGGTCCTACTAAACTTTGTACATTTTTATTTCGTTTAAGCTGCTGATCGTGCTTGGCGAAATAATAGCCACACTAAGTAAATTCCACCTAATGATAAAGTTACCACACCTACCGGAAAAATTGTTCCTGGAATTACTCTTTGGGCGAGAACATCCGCTCCAAGTAAAAGAAACGCTCCCATCATCGCTGATGGTAAAATACTCTCCTCTGATTTGGTGATACGTTTAGCGATTTGCGGTGCAACAAGCGCCACAAAACTAACTGGCCCTATAACCGCTGTTGGAGCAGCCGTCAATGCAACTGCAATAAGAATCAGTAATAGTTGGGATCGTTCAATTCGAACACCATGAGATTTCGCAGCATCCATGCCAAACTCCATTTCACGCAATGGTCTGTTCATGATTCCAGCACAAATAATGAGAATAATAACAGCAATTGCTGGAGGAACTACTTGTTTCCAATCAATTCCATTTAATGATCCAACTCCCCAAGCCGCTGCGGTTAACGCGACCTCTGCATCACTTTTAATAAGGAGCATTGAATTAATACTTCCTAAGATCGCCGAAACTGCTATTCCGACGATAATAAGGCGAAAGTTCTGCGTTCCTTTTCGAAAAGCAAGCAAATAGATAAAAAGAGCCGTTGCGAATCCACCAATCAAAGCCCCACCAGCTACACTAATGTTAGAAGTCGACTTAGAGACAAGAAGCACAATAAGTGCTCCAGTATAAGAGCCTGAGGTAAAACCAATGATATCAGGAGACCCTAATGGATTCCGAGTGATTGATTGAAAAATCATACCACTTATTGCTAAACCTGCTCCAAAAACAATCGCAGCCACCACCCGTGGTAACCGCCATTCAACCACAACAGTTCTCGTCATCCCTGTCGCTTGGCCAATTAAAGCATAAAAAACTTCATGAACACTCAATTTCAGTGTGCCTACCATTAATGCAAACATTGCAATTGCAATCGTGGCTATAAGAAGGATCGCCGTAACAATCATGCTCCTCACATCAATTCGCGCCTTTACAGGCCATTTCAGTTGTAGATAGTGCCTGCCATAATTAATGGGGCGCATAATATTCACTCCTTCTTACATTCAAACATTTGCCACAAATCATTTTCATTTTATAATCCACTCGCTTTTCGTCTACGAACAAGAATCAATAGAATCGGTGCACCAACTAGTCCCGTGATGATTCCTACTGGAACTTCTGAAGGTAACAATACAACTCTACCAATAATATCTGAAAGGATGAGTATGATTGGTGCAGCTACTATTGAGTATAGAAAAATCCAGAATTGGTCTGGACCGACGAACCATCGCACACAATGTGGCACCATTAAACCTATAAAACCAATTGGTCCAGCTATCGCAGTTGCCCCGCCAGCTAATAGTGTAATTGCAATCAAACCTATTGCACGAGTCACACCAACATTTACTCCTAAAGAGGATGCACGATCATCTCCGAAGGCGACTGCGTTTAATGCAGGAGTAATGACAAAAGCTAATAATGCACCAACGATTAAAATGGGTAGAACAAGCCAAAGGTCATCAAGACTTCTCCTAGCTAATGTCCCAACACTCCAGTTCAACATTCGTGCAAATGCCTTACTATTTATCAATGTTAACGATGTAGTAATCCCACTCAAAGTGGCACCAAGTGCTACTCCAGCAAGTGTAATTTGTACAGGTGTGGGAGCTTTTTTACCAGCTCCTCCACTTATAACATACACAGCAATTGTCGCAATTAATGCACCGACAAGTGCAAACCACATGTAGGCAGACATCGATGTAACAGAAAATACACCAACTCCAATCGCAACTGCGAAGGCTGCCCCAGCATTTACACCAAGAATACCAGGGTCTGCTAGCGGATTTCTAGTCAGTACCTGAATTAATGCTCCAGCTAGTCCAAATGCTGGACCAACGATTAGTGCAATAAGTGTTCGTGGTATTCTAGTATTGTGAATGATTGTGTGGTCATAGCTATTGTTGGGTGAAACTAACGCATCCCATACTACTCCAAAAGGTATGGATTTAGCACCGATCATTAAACTTAAGAACACTACAGCTACCAAAAGTAATAGTGCTACGATGAAGCCCAAAAATCGTTGCAACCGCATTGAAGTAATTGTCTTTTTATTTTCCCCAACTACTTGAGTCGTTTTGTTTTTCGGTTGCTTCATCGCTGTCACTGTTTTACTCCCCGCCTTCTAATGCTTTTTTAAACTGTTGTGGTAAATTATCGATTGCCCATAATAATGCAGGAACCGTTCCTGTTGAGAATGCGTTTGATGAATTTGTATCAAGAATAATTGATCTTCCATCTGCTACAGAAGGAATCTTCTGATAAAGTTTATTATTTGTTATCTCTTTTGGATCCACAAAAATAGGTAAAACAATCGTAAGATCAGCATTTAATAAGTCTAACTTTTCGTCAGCAACTTTAATAAAGAAATTACCTTTAGCTAATTTTTCAATCTCTTCCTTATTTTTGAAACCAAGTCTCGTTACAAAATCAACACGAGAATCGCCTTTTACGTATGCACCAAAACCTGAAGAATCATAAGCACCAACTGCAACCGTTTTACCTGCAAATTCTGGATTTGCCTTAGCCGCTTTATCAAATGCCACATCAACATCCTTAAGTAGTTCTTCACCTTTATCTACTTTACCTAGGGCTTGTGCAATCATTCGCACCTGGTCTGTAGTAGTCGTTAAATAATTATCTCCACCCTTAGGAACCCCAACCGTTGGAGCAATCTCTGAAAGGCGTTTATATCGTTCTTCATCACCTGAAGATTTTACATCAAGAATTAAATCTGGTTTAAGTGAAGCAATTTTCTCATAATCAAGTTCCATTGTTCCAAGAATAGTTGGTGATTTTTTATATGCACCTTTTAACCAAGGTCCTACACCGTCACCACCAAAAGCAAGCCAGTCACTTGCTCCAATTGGTTGAACACCAAGACTTAGTGCAGTCTCTGCATCTCCCCAACCTAGTGCAACAACACGTTTTGGATGCCCTTTGATCTCCACTTTGCCGAATTTAGTGTCCACTGTGACAGCAGATTCATTTGAAGACTTTTTATCAGACTTTTTACTTGAATCTGATGAACAGCCAACTAGACCAATCAATAAAAATAAAGACATGACAATCCCAAGCAATTTGGGCATTTTGATATTGCTAATCATTTCGTTCTCTCCTTATAATTAACATTGAAGTTGATAATCATTTTCAATCATTAATTATACTAAAGCAACTTTTATTGTCAATATATTCCCACCATTGTTACAGAACTTTCAGAATTATTCACTTGTCAACTTTAATCATTTAATTAAGTGCCACTATTCTAATCTTCCATTTATTTACAACGCTATGTACTTTAGCAATAAATTTTCATCTTATCTCATTATATTATAATAACATTTTTTAAGATAAAAGAATTAAAACTTGCTAAAAAGGCCCCCCGATTATCTTAAAAAGAAACCCATTATTTAATTCATTATTATATAAATAGTTAAGAACTGTTTTTGTTAATACACAATACAAACAAAAGTCAGTAGCTTCGGCCACTGACTTTTAAAAACGATTAAATAACCCTTAATATCATTACTTTCCTTGCTTAAGTTTAATGAAGTTTTCTTGCAGCTGCTCTAAACGTAACTTACCTTGTTCACGTTGAATTTTATTTTCTTCTTCAATCGCTTTCGTTTCTTGCATACCTTTCATAATGATATTCCACGTTTCTTCCATCGTCTCAATCTTAATGCTAGGAGATCCTGATAATCTAGCAATATCTACACTTTGCTGTGAAATTGTATTAGCATTACGTAATAATAATTCGTTTGTTCTCTTATCTAATTCATTCATTGATTGAGCTACTAAGTTTTGTCTCTTAGCTGCTATTGCATTAATTAATGCAGTTTTAAAAATTGGAATTGTTGTTACAAATGCTGAGTTAATTTTACCAATCAGTTTCGTATTACCACGTTGTAATAAACGAATTTGCGGCGCTGATTGATAAGCAACTTGTTTAGCCATTTCTAAATCGTAAGTACGTTGTTCAAGTAACTCAATCGCATTTTTTAAGGAATCTAATTCCATCATAGCAAGTTGATTACCTGTTCCAGCTCGTTCAGTTAAAGCAGGAAGTTGTGTTTTTAATTCTTCTGCTTTCATTTCTGCAGCTACAATATATTTCTCTAACTCCATATAATATGCTACATTTTGCTCGTAAAGTTGTTCTAATGTATTTGTAGATGTTTTCATTTCGTGTTCATACTTTGTAATTTCTACATAGACTTTATCAATTTCAGTGCCCATTGATTGATATTTATCAAATAATTTATCAATTAACTTTTGACCACGATTAAAAATTTTTGAAAGAAATCCTTTTTCTTCTGCAAAATCTTTCGCATCAAAGCGGTCCATAATTTTCCCTAATTGTTTTAATAGAACGCTAGACTCTTCCATACTTGAAGCCTTAATTGTATTTAATATTTTACCTGAGAAAGTTGAAATTTCAGTTGCTGGTTCTTTCCCATATTCCAATAAAGCTATTTGGTTTTTATGGTCGATTGAACTTGCTAAACGGTGTACTTCAGGTTCATTTCTTAATTGCAATTTCAGATCATTTGCATTCGCTGGTAAAATTTCATCTTGCTTTTCTAAACTAGTAAGTGTATTTATAGACATTTTAAGTTCCCCTTTTATTTAACTATTTTTCTAAATAGATTTTTAATTAGTGACTGTCCTGATGCTCGCAACACTTGAAATTCAGTATCAAAAGTAACTTCATCTAGCCAATGGGAATCGAATAATTTTTCATCTACGAATAATTCGATATCATTCTGGCCTGTCGGATTAAGTAAAACTAGATCCACTCCAAACTCATTTAATAATAGAAGTAGTGCTGCGTCGTTTCTATTTAGTTCACCATCTCTTTCTGTATTATAAATAATTAATTTTGGAACTTGTTGGGTATAATCAAACTGTTGTAGTAATCTTAATATTTCATTTGGTATATTCATAGATTGGCTAAATAAAAATAGTTGTGTCTGAGCCTTTGTTTCATTTGGTAGCGACTTTATATTTGCTCGGTCAACGTATCTAGATATAGCAGAAGCTAGACCAAACTGTAATCCGCTTGGAAGTTCTTTATATCTCCACCAATTACTAGCCACCATTTTATCGGGGTCAAGAAGTCCATCCTGCCCTAAAGCATTTTGATAATGATATTGTTGGTTTCCTTTTACTAATTGGGTAAATGGAAATTTATCTATTTTAAGTGTTAAATTGCTTTCAGTTAGTTGGCCAATCTTTTCCCAATATTCCCGGTGGTTTTTCGTCACACCTAAAATCTTCATAAAGAAAACCGGTATTTCAACACTATTGTCTTTTACTTGGAAATTAGGGCGTAACATTGCTCTTTCTTTATGTAAAATGAATAATTCATCAAAGGTTGTTTTTAACGTAATTGATTTTGGAGCATAATTTCTAAATTGCCATGGTTTAAATAATAGTGAATCCTCAGTATGCAATAATTTCTCAATTTCCTTTGTTGCTCTATGGGCAACTGTACTCTTCCTAACTGGCTTTTCTAGTGGAAAAGGTACTAAAGATGTCGTTGAAGGTAGTATTTTAATTCCGTCGTTTTTGGTACCTAATAAATGAGATAATGAATCTTTTCCTTCAGGGTGAAAAATAGCAACGTCAAAACCTAAAAGGATTAGTAAGTATAGGAAATAACATTCACTTAACGTTGCGTCACCATACCATAAGATAAGTGGAGAACTATTAGGAAAACTCTCAATCCATTTATTTACATGATTATGTAACCATTTCACGAGATCAACTATGATCCTTCTAAAATTACTATCAAGGAATCCATTTTTATGTGAATCTTTAAAGATAGATAATACGGATTTAATTTGCTCTCGAATATGTCTATGTATGTTCTGATTTTCGTGCTTCGGAATTAATCGCTCACCTTCAAGGAATGCAATTAGTCTGTTCACTGACAATCCATTTTCAGCAGTGTTTATTGTTACTATTCTTTGAACTGCTTGTAACATATCATTCGAAATTGTCTTATTTAATTCTTCGCTTAATAGAATGACATTTAACGACTCGTCATGTACTAGTTCATATAAGTTTTCAAAATACTCATCTTCATCAATGTTTGTTCCTAAAATTCGCCATGCAATTTGATTAAACTGTATGGTTTCTCCTTCTACTTGATAAGATTGTCTTAATTTAGAAGGTTGTTTCAAGATACTCAACCACCCATGTTGATTAATATCCATGGCTTTTGAGTTGATCGCAGACATATAGATACTCCTTTCCGATGTCATTATTTCATTTTGGGTTGTCCGAAAACTGCTAACATACCTTCACGAGTTACTACCCAAGAGGAACCAAATTTACGTATCGTACCGTCTGGAAAATCATTTATTCGTTTCCGTAATGTTGAGTCATTGATCCCCCATTCTTGACACGCTTGACGTGAACTAAGTAAACTTGGATCATTTAAATTTATCGTATTACTTTGTTTATTCAAAATCCCACCCCGAACTTCCAAAAAATGCAACATTACATTAGGAAACATTTTAAACTTTAATTACAATCTAGTACATCTTTAGAAACTATTTTCTAAAGATGTACTAAACAATAAGAAAGGGGAAATAGACACACTTTCCCCTTTTGACTATCAACATACTTTTTTTGCTAGGTAAACTTAAGCGTCTAAGCCATAATCTCTAACTAGTGAAATTAAACCGCCTTGGTATCCGCTACCAATCGCATTGAATTTCCATTCACCGTTATGACGATATAACTCACCAACTACTACTGAAGTTTCAATTGAGAAATCTTCGCCTAGATCATAACGCACTAATTCTTCACCATTAGTTTCATTTAAAATACGAACATAAGAGTTACTTACTTGCCCGAAATTTTGGTTACGTGCATCAGCGTCATGAATCGTAATAGCAAATGCGATTTTTTCTACTGAAGCAGGAACGTTTGTTAGATTAACTGTTACTTGCTCATCGTCACCATCACCAGCGCCAGTTCTGTTATCGCCATGGTGTTCAACTGAACCATTTCCACCTACTGTATTGTTATAAAATACAAAATCTTTTTCAGTAGCACATTTACTAGCTCCATTTAATAAAAATACTGATGAGTCTAAATCAAAGTCATTGCCGCCACTGTACTTATTAGTATCCCAACCTAATCCAACAACAATGTTTGTTAAACCAGGATTTGTTTTCGTTAAATCTACTTTTTGTCCTTTTAATAAATTTACTGTCATTTAAATGCACTCCTTTTCCATTATGTTAATTATTTATTGAAAACGTTGAACAATTTTATCTAATGCAATATCTTTTGTTCCCTCTCCAACTGCCGAGAACTTCCACTCCCCATTATGGCGATAAATCTCACCAGGGTATAACGCAGTTAATCCCGAATAATTTTCAGTGATATTGTAGTTTACTAACTCAGCGTTTGCTGACTTGTCTACTACTCGAATAAATGCGTTTTTAATCATTCCGAAATCTTGCTTACGTTGAACACAAGCATAGATATTTACAACAAATACAAGTTTATGTACATAAGATGGAACCTTATTTAAATTAACAAATACTTGCTCATCGTCACCGTTGCCATCACCTGTTAGATTATCGCCAGAATGAATTACGCTACCGCATAAGCTTTTTTTGTTTCCAAAATAGATTACATCACTTGCACTTCTTAACTTGTCATTTTCATCTAACATTAAAACAGAAGCGTCACAGTCAATGTTTTCTTGTTTACCAAATCCGAAGAAACCACCACTTTTTTTCACCGGATCCCAACCTAAACCTACAATTAAAGAGGAAAGTCCCGCTCTTCCTTTTGTAAGGTCGACTTTTTGACCTTTTTGTAAAGAAATTGCCATATGCTATTAACACTCCTTATCATGTATTAATCACGCTTGCGTGATTTATAGTTTCATATTATCATATAAACTTTGGAAATACTATCAATAGCTTGGTGTATTATGGAATATGTTACAATTTCTTGTCATGATGGTGAGCTTGTCTTGAGTAGTCTCGTAGATCTTCTATCCCTTAATAGAATACAAGTTCAATTGAGGTTGAGTGGCCCTACAAATAAGGAGTCTATATGTACTTATAAACTGTGGACTGCAATTAAATTCTGAAAATCGCAATTTAAATTGGCAAAGCTGCAATTAAAATTAGAGAATCGCAATTAAAAATACCGAAACTGCAATTAAATTCCAAAGAATCGCAATTAAAATTAAATATTACCCATACCAGTTAAGGTATTACTAGATAAATGGTAGCTACTTTTCAATGGAAACCTTGCAAATATATTCCAACTCTTACTAAATTCGAATAAAAGTCTGTTAATTTCCTATAAAAAGAGCAATCACCTCAACTACAATTGAAAATCTCAGCTAGGATACCCCCCACTAACGAAGCGCCCATATTATTTTTCGAATTAAAAAGGGGGCTGCCCCTTATGTCAGTTAACCCGACTTATGAGACAGCCCCATTCATTTACCCTATTAAAGTACAGCTGTAAAATCCACTTAAAAAGGTCTTTTTTGGGATTTACTTAACCCTTCTTTACTTTAATCGTAGTTGCATGACTTACGTTTCCACTCTTATCTATAGCAGTAATTGATAAAGTCGTACCTGTCTTTAAATAAGATTTAAGTTTAATCGTAAATTTACCACTACTACTAGCAGTTGCTTCCCCTATTTTAGTAGAGCCCTTCTTAACAACAACTTTAGCACCTGGTTCAGCTTTTCCTGTAATATATTTCGTATTATTCGATACTTTATTAACAGTTGGAGCCTTTGGAGCTGTTTTGTCGATTACTTTTACCTGAACAGTTGCACTACTATTTCCTGCTTTATCAATTGATACAACTGATAATATTGTTCCGGCTTTTTGCTTTGATTTTAATAGAATGCTAAATTTCCCTTGTTTATCTACAGCACCTTGCCCAACAATTGTTTTTCCTACTGAAACCTTAATCGTTGATCCAACTTCACCTTTTCCAGTTACTCTCGTATCTGAATCTTTTACTGTATTGACAACTGGTTTCATTGGAGGTGTTTTATCGATTACGGTTACTTGAGCTGTTGCACTAGTGTTTCCTGCTTTATCAATCGATACAACCGTTAATACTGTTCCTGCCTTTTGCTTTGAACTTAATTGAATGCTGAATTTTCCTTGTTTGTCCACAACACCTTGGCCAACAATTGTTTTTCCTACTGAAACCTTTATCGTTGATCCTGCTTCAGCTGTTCCAGTAACTCTCGTATCTGAATCTTTTACTGCATTGACAACTGGTTTCATTGGAGGTGTTTTATCAATTACTGTTACTTGAGCTGTTGCACTTCTATTTCCTGCCGAATCAGTAGAAACAATTGTTAATACTGTTCCAGCCGATTGTTTTGCAATTACAACGTCAAAACTTCCAGTACTATTTGTCTTTACTGAACCAAGAGTTTTACTTCCTACAGAAACGATAATGGTCGAACCTGCTTCAGCTGTTCCAGTTACATGTGTATCAGAATCTTTTACTACATTAACAACTGGTTTGATAGGAGCTGTTTTATCTACTACAATTACGTCAGTCAATGAACTCTTATTACCTGCGTTGTCTGTTGAAACAACAGATAGTTTTGTTCCTGCACTTTGTTTTGAAGATAATAAAACAGTAAAGTCGCCATCTTGATTTGTAACTGCTTGACCTAGAATGACAATCCCTTTTGAAACTGTGATTGTTGTTCCAGGCTCTGCTTTTCCTGTTACATAAGTACTATTATCTTGTACCACATTTACAACAGGCGCGTTCGGTGCTGTTTTATCTACTACAATTACGTCAGTCAATGAACTTTTATTACCTGCTTCGTCTGTTGAAACAACAGATAATTTTGTTCCTGCGCTTTGTTTTGAAGATAGTAAAACGGCGAAGCTACCATCTTGATTTGTTACTGCTTGACCTAGAATGACAATCCCTTTTGAAACTGTGATTGTTGATCCTGGCTCTGCTTTTCCTATTACATAGGTACTATTATCTTGTACCTCATTTACAACAGGTGCGTTTGGCGCAGTTTTATCACTTACGATTACTTCTACTCCGTCGCTTTCATTGTTTGCTGAGTCAAGTGCTGTTACTACAATTTTCGTACCAGCTACTTGTTTTGTAATCTTTATTTCAAAGTTTCCAGTATTATCCGCTATTGCATTAGCAATTTCATTACCATTTACTTTTGCAATTACTTTTGCTCCTGCTTCAGTTGTACCGGTAATTTTGTCATCTTGATCAGAAATAACATTTACAACAGGTGCGTTTGGCGCAGTTTTATCACTTACGATTACTTCTACTCCGTCGCTTTCATTGTTTGCTGAGTCAAGTGCTGTTACTACAATTTTCGTACCAGCTACTTGTTTTGTAATCTTCATTTCAAAGTTTCCAGTATTATCCGCTATTGCATTAGCAATTTCATTACCATTTACTTTTGCAATTACTTTTGCTCCTGCTTCAGTTGTACCGGTAATTTTCTCATCTTGATCAGAAATAACATTTACAACTGGTGCGTTCGGCGCAGTTTTATCACTTACGATTACTTCTACTCCGTCGCTTTCATTGTTTGTTGAGTCAAGTGCTGTTACTACAATTTTCGTACCAGCTACTTGTTTTGTAATCTTCATTTCAAAGTTTCCGGTATTATCTGCTATTGCATTAGCAATTTCATTACCATTAACTTTTGCAATTACTTTTGCTCCCGCTTCAGTTGTACCGGTAATTTTCTCATCTTGATCAGAAATAGCATTTACAACAGGCGCGTTTGGCGCAGTCTTATCACTTACAATTACTTCTACTCCATCGCTTTCATTATTTGTTGAGCCAAGTGCTGTTACTACAATTTTCGTACCAGCTGCTTGTTTTGTAATTTTCATTTCAAAGTTTCCAGTATGATCTGCTATTGCATTTGCAATTTCATTACCATTTACTTTTGCAATTACTTTCGCTCCCGCTTCAGATGTACCCGTAATTTTGTCGTCTTGATCAGAAATAGCATTCACTACAGGAGCTTTTGGAGCAGCAGTGTGAGTTCCAACTAATTCTTTCGTATCTCTTACTCGAATACGATTTCCTTCTGAGAATTTACCTGCTAGACCTGTTGCTTCTAATGTATCCCCAATATTTAAGTTTGGTACAGCTCCGCTTTGATTCACAACGTATCCATCTGTAAATACTAATGTTGGTCCTGAGCCATCATCAATTACATAGGAATTATCGTCATACTTAGAAACGACCTTACCAGTTACTTTAACTAATAGACCTTGATTCTCTTCATTATTTGAATCCTTTGTACTGACAACTTTCGCTTCAACTGGAGTTCCTTTGCCTAGCTTTACAACGCTTTCTGTAAAACTACCAAACTCTAATTCGAAGTTATTTTCAAATATTTTTATATGACCATATATGCGTACCTTATCGCCGACTTGTAAACTTCCTGCTGGCACATCATTAAAGGCCATAATTCCACCAGTATCATCTTGAATGTAAGCAGCATCAAAGAATGAAGTTGCTGTTACTGTTCCTTCAACAACTGCGTTCGTACCTTCTGTAAGCTTACGAGCATCACCAATTGACTTTACTTTGGTATCAAGATGAGCTAACCAGTTTACAACGTTTACTGCAAACGGGTCATTTCCTTTTGGATTATATGTTTGATCCATTTGTTTATCATTAAAGATATTCATGCCTGAAACGAATACTCTACCATTTCCAACTTGTTCAGAAGCAAGAACCGGAATATTAGAGCCACCAGTGACTTGCTCTAATGCTGGACCATTTTTTCCATTCGAAGTTTGAACATTGTATTTTACAGTATCCGATTTAATACTAGTTGTATCTTGGAATGTAGATTCATTTCCTTGAACTAGTACTTTTACAGTATCACTGTCTGTTAATGGAACTTTATTCCCTGAACCATCATTTTTAGCAAGACTAGATCCACTATAAAACTCAATCGGTTGAATGAAATCCGTTAACGTTGTTTTTTGATTCGGCGTTGGGTGTAATCTAACCGCATAATTAGCAGTCAGTGGTGTTCCCCAGAAGTTACCGTCATGTGTTTCATCAAAAATTCCATCATTGTTTACTAAAATGCTTGAACCTACACCTGATAAAATACTATTTATGTTTTGATTTGAAGCACCAAAATTACTCTTTTCTGTCAGTAATAAAGAACCACCATTTTTCACGAAATTATTAATCTCTGAAATTTCACTAGCAGAATATGCTGTAGCTGGGTGTGTAACGACTAATACACTAACATTCTTTAATACTTGTTCTGTAAGCGGTGAAGAATTTTCTGCTACAGTATAGCCTTGCTGCTTCATTAATGTAGTGAATAATTTAAAGTTATCTTTATATGTGCCAGTGTCTTGTTTCGAGTTCTCATTATTGTGAGACCCATCAATCATTACAACTTTGTTTAATGGAGCTTTAATTGTAAATGATTGCTCGTATTTGTTATTACCAAGATCATGTCCATCAGCTGCTGATAAAACAACAATGATTTTATGTGTCCCTGGAACTGGATCCGTCCATGTAACACTAGCACTTGCTGATGAATTTGATGGAAGCGAATCGATTGAAGCATCTGCAATAAAATGATTAGCATCTATGCTGTCATAATAGAAATGAGCAGTTACTTGTTTAACATCTAAAGATCCTTGGTTACTTATTCCCGCTGTTAAATTAGCTGCAAGTCCACCAATAATCGCGCCATCTTTTGTCGTAACATCACTAACTTTTACTGCTAAGTCTTTTTGTTGTGACCAAATTGGTGAAGAGTAAATTTGGTCGCCATCCTTTTGTGTAACTTTAACAACGAACCATTGTTGTCCGCCAACTACAGTAAAGCTTGGCTTCCAATTAAATGAAGTTGAATCGTTTGTCGGAACATATTTGTCTACCACAGTTCCATGATTTGTAATTAATTCTACTTTTGCGATTTCATCGTTAGAAGCAGTTTTAATATAGCTATAATCAGGATCACTAGCCTGTTCTAAAACCGGGTCTTTACCTGAAATATTAAAATCTAACGTATCAGTATCCACTGTTGATCCCATATAAAAGCCACTTGCAGATACATCTAACGAAAAGTTTGGATCCTCTGACATATAAACACGTCTGTTTTTCATTGCATCAAGTAGAGCATCTTGACTTAAATCTTTTGCTACGATTACAGTACGTTTTTTGGTTTGACCCCATGTTGCATCATGGTTATCTTCGCCATAAGTTGGTGCAACATGCCAGCCGATATCAAGCGCACCATAGTAGCTATCTTCTGCGTTCGCATAAGAGTATTTTCCTGATCCATTCCCTACTTCAAGCATTGTAAATAGCTTGTCTAAATTTTTGTTATAAGGGATGAAGTTATCAAATGCATTTGCAGACATTTTTGGATGGTTAAATTGAGCAACGATATTGTCATATGTTAATACCCATCCATAATACTTTTGTAAATTTTGATAAGCGCCACCATCTACAACACGATCAATGAAATTTTCAGTTCCGAATACATTTGAGTGACCCCATGTAGTTGATGTCATTTCAAACGCAGGGAATACAACGAATTTACCATCTTTTGTATACTGTTTTGCTAAATCCTTTGTTAACTGCCAATTTGCACCACCAGTTCTCTCTTTAAAGCCTTTATGATCAACAGTATCTTTATTAACAAGATCTGCATCAATATCGTGAGAGTGGTCTGAGAATGCAAAGAAATCATAATGATACTTTTCAGCAGCTTTTAATGCTTCTTCAGGAGTACCTGCAGCATCATGTGAAATATTCGTATGGTTATGTGTCGTTCCACGGTAATGATTTCCACCAGTAAATCTTTCTGTTACTGTGAATTTCCATGTAAAGGTTGAAGGATTATTTAATTTATCCTTTGCAGTTACCGTTATTGTATGGTCACCTTCAGTTAATTCATTTGCAGTTGTAAGATTTACTTTAATTTCAGTGTCATTAATAGTTGCGATCGAAGTTTTATCTTGACCATCGATTGAAATAGCTGCTGATGAAAGATTGATTCCACTTGGATCATCCATTTTTACAACGATTTCAGGATGTCTTGAATCAGTTTTATCACCATTTGTAGGTAATTCATTAAAGAATTTAGGACCATCTTGATCGTCTACTACATTCACTTCTAAGGGATTTGAAGAACTACCTACAGCTTGTTTACCTTCTGCATTTTCCGCTTCGATATAATAGTAGAATTTTACTTTTGGAACATCTGCTTTTAAAATTTTCCCATTGTAGTTAATATGGTCTGCAGTGTCCATTATTACTGAATGATAAGTAGTGTCACTTTCTCCTTTATAATAAAGCGTAACTGAATCTGCATTCTTTGCAACGGCATTAAATGCAGCATCCATTCCCGTATAAGCTTTTGTAATTGGAGTATGATTTAAAACTAACTGACCTTTTACATCACTTGCGTTTCTAGGTATAAGTAGATATCCACTAGTAAAAGGTGCAGCTTTTTTATACTGATTAACAATACCTGTAAAAGTGTAAGTCTGACCTTGTTCAATATTCCCTAGAGATCCTTTAATACGTACGATCGCTAAATTATCGCCTGATTCATCGCTTACTGTAATATCATAATTTGGACCATCTGATGGAATATTTGTTACTTTTCCAGTGAATGATACTAATTTGCCTTCAGTTTTTTCATTTAACCCACCGATTGTAATATTTGTAGTTGCTGGTAAATGATCATTTCCAACAAAATGAATAGCTGTTGGAATAAATTGAGTCATCCCCGCCGTAAATACTATTCGTCCTTCAATGCTATATTTATTTCCTGCTTGAATCGTAGTAGAAGGATTCAAATGATTAATAACATTGATTGCGCCTGCCTGATCTTGAATAAAGAAATTTGTATTCACATCGCCATTAGGTAGATTATCTGTAGTCGCTACTCCCTCAATTGTAGTTGAGTAACCCTTGTTGATTGGAAATCCTTTTTCATCATTTTTTCTTAAATCACCAATTGAAGTAACTGTTGTTGACTTACCAGCCACATCTACTCTCATGTAATCGCTTTCCTTTGGAGTAGGTTGTGCAGAATCCGTTTCCGTTAAGAAGATAGATGTCTGATCACTAGAGTCTTCAAAACTTAAAGTAAAAGAGCCATCTGCAGCTGCAGTTACTTGTTGCCCGTTTGTTAATTTGCCTTCATTCTCAAAATAAGCTTTTACAGTAGATGAAGCAGGTACTGATTCAGCTTGACCTGTTACAGTTGCTGTACCATTAGATTTTGTAAAAGTTATTTTAGATCCATCTGGAGAAGACATAAATTTTGAGTTATGTACGACCATTTCATCAGAATAGTTCGCACTTGATGGTTTATTCAGGACGAAATCTTTTGAAGGATCTTTTGTAAACCAGCCATTTCCAAGCCCATATGCTGAACGTGGGTCTGTCCCAATATTTGTTTTACGTTGAATCGTTCCTCCACCAATTGTAGAGTCTGAAATTGGACTTCCCCAATATAAAGGATTTTTATAAACTGCTGTACCATTCGTAAATGCTAATAAATCAATTGCATCTTGATCATCAACACCTGTTACAGCTGTCGTTTTCTTTGCAAGTACTAAAGCTCCGCCAGTTGAACCACTTGGATTTAACGTAGTTGTAACATCTGGAGTCACAGGAAGTGCTTGTCCTGTCGTACCTGTACTACCTGCTACTAAGAAGTAACTATGCGCTTTAATAATGCCTGATAAAGCTTGCCCTGCTCCAAAGTTCATTGTTGATGCTGAAGTATAAGCAATAGACCAGCCTGTTAAATTAATGTCTTTATCTGTATTATTATAAAGTTCAAAAAACTTTGTTTTGTAGAATGCTCCCCCATTACCACCATTTACATAGATTTGGCTAAATACTACGTCACCTGGTGAAATACCTTTTGGGGTTTCAGTTGAACCAGTATAGTTTACAGCAGTTCGATCACTAGGACTCTTTTCTGCTTCTTGAGCAACTACATTAATGACTGGTTTTGACCCAGGATTTGCAAATGTTACGTTAAATGAACCATCTGCTGCAGCTGTTGTAGTTGCTACTATTGTATTGTCATCGAAATATAGATTTACGATTGCATTACCAGTAACTGCTCCTGCAGTACCTGATACATTTGTATACGAATTAAAAGTAATTTTTGAAGCTATTGGAGCGGCTGTTTTCTGAACGACAGAACCTGAGAAATTTACTGAAACTTTATCACTTTCAGCTTTTCCGTTTTCTTGTGCAGTAACATATACAACCGATTGTGAGTTTGTAATTGTAGCAGTAAATGAACCATCCGCTGCAGCTGTAGTAGTACCAGCAAGTTTATTATTATCACTATAAACCTTTACAACGGCATTACTTGTAACTGCTCCAGCATTTCCAGTTACTGTTGAGTTTGTAGAATAATTGATTTTTGTTGCGTCAGGTGTAGCGGTTTTTTCTAACGGTGTTGATCCTGTTGAGTTACCGTTAATAACGATATCAGCAATACGACTTGTACCTGTTGTCGTACTAAAATTAGTACCGTCATTTTTTGCAGCTAATGTTGAATTGACGATCCATCTTAAATAAACTAAGTTCTTATCGTTTAACTCACTTGGCAACGCTACATTATTTAGCTGTCCCCCACTTGCCCATGTAGCATTTCCAATTGAAACAGAACCATCAGTTACATCAGCCCATGTATTTTCATCCAAACTATATTGAAGTTTGAAATCTTTTGGCCCCGTTGAAGAACTATATTGTTTAGATGAAAGAGTTATATTTTCGTAGTTTTTTGTTGATAATGAAACTTCCCAATATGAATTATTATTTGACCACGTATTTGCGTTAATAACTGTATTTCCAGATGGACCGGCATTATAACCAGTAACTTTGGAACCAGTGGTCGTTATATTACTATTCATATTTTCAGGTATTCCAGATGATGGTGTAGTTACTTGTCCATTGCTAAAATCCCATTTCGCTAAAGTAGTTGTAGTGGCTGCTTTAGCCATTTGTGGACTAACTGTTGATAATAGCAACAGGATCGTCGTCAAAAGACCCAAATACCTTTTGTATCTATGCATTATTTTGTGCATGAAAATTTCCCCACTTTTTTTATTATTTCTAAATAACCAAAACCTTCTTTCAAAAAAATAAGACTATTTTACTATTGGGAAATAATTACAGTTCCGCTCCCCCCTTCACTAAAATGTAGTGATTGCCCATTAACTATATTATGATTTACCGAGCAATTTCTACAAAATTAGCCATTAATTACAAACTCTTTACAATTATATAACAATTCTGTAATGTTGACTATGTACCATAACAATATGGTTCTTATTTTATTTCCCGGAGGAAACAAATGAAAAATAGTATTTTTTTCTTAAAAACTAATAGAATCAGTCGTTCTTTTCCCCTATTTTTTTGTTTACTTATTTTTTTTAGTACCTCTTTTCAAACAGCTGAGGCTCATTCATTAAGCGCTAGTTACACTACATTAAATCTCTTAAAATCAAAAACTACAATGAACTTTGCATTAGATGAGGTCTCTGTCATGGAATTAACAGGCGGGGATGTTAATAAGAACGGAATGTTAGATCCAGATGAATTTGAGGCAATAAAGAATAAAATAGAATCTACGCTCCAGAGCAATCTAATTCTGAAAATGAATGGAGAAAAACAAAACTGGACAAAGGTAAATAAATTGGAGCTTAATCGTAAAGGTGATGCTACTCAGCTCATCCTTGAAGTTGATTACCCTGCAATCCAACCTTCACAATCTATTAGTCTTGCTGATCATTTGTATGAAAATGATACAAATACTAGTACGACCTATGTTGATTTGTTGAAAGTGAACTATGGAAAAGAAAGTAGTACTGCCGCTCTCTCAGATCAAAGCCGTGCTTGGTCTATGATTCTTAGTGACAGTGCTTATGAGGGATTAAGCAATGATCCAAATAAGATTCAACCTGCACAACAACAGCAACAGGCCGTAATAAAAAAAGAATCCAATTCAGATTCTACTACAAATACTTCATCTAAAGGATGGGTTACATTTTTAAAGCTTGGTATGAACCATATACTTACCGGTTATGATCATTTGCTATTTTTACTTTCACTACTGATTGCAAGACAAAGCTTTAAGCAGTTCGCTAAAGTAATTACAGCTTTTACAGTCGCACATAGTTTGACTTTGACACTAACTGTTTTAGGGTTCATTTCAATTCCTTCATATATAGTTGAACCCGCAATTGCAATTAGTATATGTTATGTAGCGATTGAAAATATCTTCCGTAAAAACATAGGCCATCGTTGGGTATTAACTTTTATTTTTGGATTAATTCATGGAATGGGCTTTGCAGATTTATTAACAGCAATGCATCTTTCAAAAAGTGAATTAGCAGCCGATCTAGTTAGCTTTAACCTTGGAATTGAAGTGGTTCAGCTTTCGATTGTACTTTTATTACTACCACTATTAACACAATTACATCGCTCGAAGTATTCGAGGAATGCAATTATTTCTACCTCTACGATTGCCTTTATATTAGGTGGAATTTGGTTATTTGAACGTATCATATCTTAAACAGAAAGAGTGAAACCTTTGCGAAGTATTGCTACCGAGAAAAGAACGCCAGTCAATTCAAATCGACATTTTCTAATCATTGTTTGCTTACTATTTGTATTTTTATTATATATTTCATCTACAACAGGACTAAGCTCAGTTTTTTCGATTACTAAACTACAAGTTTTTAAGATGATCTTTATTAGTATTATTATCGAAGCTTTGCCTTTTATTTTAATCGGTGTATTCGTTTCAGCGATCCTTCAGGTTTATGTTACAGATCAAATGATCAGACGATTTATACCGAAAAATCCTATATTAGGTATACTCGCAGCAAGTGTTTTAGGCATCATCTTTCCGATTTGTGAATGTGGGATGGTACCTGCTATTCGAAAACTGATTAAAAAAGGAATGCCGTTATATGTCGCTGTCACTTTTATATTAGTCGGACCGATTTTAAATCCAATTGTGTTTTTATCAACATTAACAGCTTTTCGTAATCAACCAACTGTTGCATTTTATCGGATGGGACTTGCTTTTATAGTTGCACTAATTGTGGGTTTGATTGTTTTTCAATTTGTTAAGTCTAATCAATTACGAGAACAAGCCGTTCAAACAAATGAAGATCATCATCATCACGATCATAAACACAATACTGGATCTCAAAATAAGTTCATTGAGATTGTAGGACATGCAGTACATGAATTTTTTGATATGGGGAAATACTTAGTTTTCGGCTCGATCATTGTTGCTCTACTTCAAATTATCATTTCTCAAAGTAGCTTAATAGAATTGGGAAAAAGTGGGCAGACAGCAAACATCCTTATGATGGGATTAGGCTTTATTTTATCTCTTTGTTCAACATCAGACGCCTTTGTCGCTCAATCACTTCAAACGTTTTTTACAAAAAGCTCTTTAATTGGATTCATGGTTTTCGGACCAATGATCAATATTAAAGGGATCTTGATGATGCTTGCTGTTTTCCGATCTCGTTTTGTTTTATTACTTAGTACATTAGTTTTCATTTTTGTTTTCATTGGAACGCTTGTTTTACAGTCTATTAATTTATAAAGGCAGTGATCTATGTTGAAAAATAAAATCAACTCCACTTCGATTCATCATTTTATAAAAGCTATTATTCTCTTAGGACTTGCTATTTATATTTTTCAATTGACACTTACAGACGAGATCCTGCAATTTATCGTGCCAGAGCTTGTCATTTATGTAAAAATTGCAGCTACTATTCTTTTAAGTGTCGCAATCGTTCAAATCTATATAGCCGTTCTTTCATTAAAAAGACATGTCATCATTTGTAATTGTGGTCATGATCATAGTCACGAGCAAGTTTTTAGTCATGAGCATCATCATCTTTTAAAAAAATCAGTCATAAAAGATATTTTTATTTACAGCTTATTTTTATTCCCTCTATTGCTTGGGTATATTTTACCAAACCATGCGAGTTCTAGTTCTCTTGCTAATAACAAAGAAATGAATTTTAAAGGACTAGCTATTCAAGCTTCTACGAATGGACAGGCTGTTGAAGTGGAAGGTCATGAGGACCCTGCTTTAAAAAAAATGTTCAAAACAAATGTGTATGATCAAGATTACGCTAAACTTGGAATGCTACTGTACAAACAGAGCACAATCGAGATGAAGGACAAGTGGTTTATCGAAAAGCTACAATCAATGAATACGTTTGTCGACAATTTCCAAAATAAACAAATTAAAATTAAGGGGTTTATCTATAGAGACCCTAAGTTATCAGGTAATCAATTTATTATTGCACGAATGGGTATGACTCATTGTATCGCCGATATTTCACCGTTTGGTATTATTGCAGAATCAGCTAATTCACAGCAATTTACTAATGATTCTTGGGTAACAATTACAGGAACAATCGGAAAAACAAGTTTTAATGGTCAAACAGTCATTAAAATAAACGTTCAACAATCAGAGCCAGCTAAAGCTCCAAGTGTTCAATACGTGTATCCGGATTGGAACTTTGGATCAAAGTTGTAGCTTTAAAATGAATTTAGAGGTGTTTATATGGTATTGAAGTATGGAAGTCTTTTCTTAGTACTCCTTCTTACGTGTTATAGCTTTAATCATTTTTTTCGAAATAAAGAGCGATTTCCTAGTACTTTAAAATCAACGATCTCTTTATTGGTCGGTGTATCTTCAGCTACAATTAGTTTCTTAATCATGTTAACTACAAATTATAATGTATTATTAGCTTTCATTTTGAACCTTTTGTTAGTTATATTAATTTTTGTTCTATCGAAGAAACTAATTGATAAGGGCGTTACAGAAACGTTGGCATCTTTACTCGGATCGTTTATCGGGTTTGTCATTGGTTATATGACATTCAGTTCAAGTAAAACAATTGTAATTGTGGATATTCTGTTTATTATTTTTATTTATTTATTGTTATTTTTCGTTGATCGAAAGCTAGTTTCAAATTCAAATCAAAAAAATAAGAATAAGAGAAATCAAACCAAATCATCAAACAGTACTATCGTATTAACTTCAATCCTACTTTTATTTGTCATCATATTTGCCGTTAATATGAATAAAGTAAAAGTTGGTGCAATTGGGCAACCACAAAAGCAATCTGCAAAACAAGACGATCAAAATGACCTTCAATACGCAACAATTCATGTAACACCATCAGGTTTTAGTCCGAAAAATACTATTTTCAAACCTGCAACAATGACTAAAATTATTGTTGATGTTGATCCAGATGCCGGGGGTAATGCAAGATTGGCCTCTACAGACTTAGGAATTAACATAGCATTGAAAACTGGGAAAAATATTCTTTTATTAAATAATCCATTAAAGGGAGAATATAACATCTCTTTGGAGCCATCTAAATCTGTTGGTAAGTTGGTTGTTAAATAAATAATTAATTAAGAATAATCCACAAGTAATTGGTTTTACTTGTGGATTATTTGTGTTTTCACCAGCTTGCATAAAGAGTCTAGAACTGTTTAATAATCTTACTATCTAATGCCTTCTTCATAATTTATTAGGAATGTGTTAAGAAAAATTTATAATTTATCACATTTCTATCACAATTTTACTTTAGAATTTAGAAGTTGTTTTATTTTCTAATTCACTCTAATAGATATGAGGTGACATAAAAAAATGAAAATCCGAGTTATGGGGTTTTCTTTCTTAATATTATTGATTGCTACCGCTGTTTTTCCGTCCTTAGCTTCAGCACATGCCTATATCATCAAATCTACACCTAAAGAGAATGAAGTTTTTATAAAATCTCCTCAACGTATTCAAATACAATTTGATGAATCTGTACAGTCTGCATTTCATTCTTTACAAGTTTTAGATGAGGTAGGGAATCGAGTTGATTTGCAAAATGGCAATATAAATAAGCAAAATCATTCAATTTTAGAAGGAAGCTTAAAACCTAATTTACCAGATGGAAATTATCATATTGTTTGGAAGGTAATTTCTAGTGATGGTCATTCAGTAAATGGTGTAATTCCATTCAGAGTAGGAAAAGTTGATGGTTCATCATCGATTTCCACTAAAGCAAGTCAATCCTTACCCAACACAGACTTAATGGGAACCTACTGGATTGAATATATGAGTTTACTTTTATTTGTTGGACTTTTATTTTTTTGTTTATTTATTTATAAAAGCGATCAGAAAAATAGAACGATTGCTTTTATAAATTCTAAAGCTTTACTGTTAATCTTCTATTTTGGCATTTTATTTAGTGTTCTTTTAAGCCTTTTCGTTGAAACAAAGAACTATTCAAATGGTTCATGGCAAAGTATTTTCCATAAAGATTTGTTATTGGAAACAATAAAGAGTACGAAATTCGGAAATGTATGGGTAATCCAACTTCTTCTGCTTATTGTTTTAGCTAATTCGTTATATATGGCTTGGAAAAGTGAGCAAAAATCTTCATTTTATTGGTGGTTAAGTGCTTTATTGGTTAGCTTTTTCTTACTAATCTCAAAAGCTTTTATCGGTCACGCATCAATGCAAAATGATTTTTTACCAATTTTGCTTGATTCCGTTCATTTACTCACGGTTTCGATTTGGCTAGGAGGATTAATAGGAATCAGTTATTTACTTCCTAAAATTCAAAAGAAACATGAGAAAAATGAGAATTATTGGAAAACCATTCAACGATATTCTATTTGGGCAACTTTATCTGTAACTTTACTTATAGGAACAGGAATTTATGCAAGCTTAATGTATGTACCTAACTTTTACGCATTATTACATACAACCTATGGCAAAGTTTTATGTGGAAAAGTTATCTTATTTGTTATCATGTTAATTTTAGGGTTTATTCATTTTATCAAAGGAAAACGTAGCAAAAATAAACTAGGAAAGTCAGTTTGGCTTGAAATAGGTATAGGAATCATCGTTCTAATCCTAACATCCTTATTAACAAACCTACCTACTGCAATGGAATCCCCTGGTCCTTTTAATGACACAAAGCAAAATAAAGGATATTCAATTTCATTGCATGCTACTCCGAACATAGTCGGTAAAAACAAATTTAAAATTAATATACGAGATAAAAATAATAAGCCTGTGTCTTCTATTCAACAAGTTACACTTACCTTTAAAAATACTGACATGAATATGGGAAATAACACTACTCAAGTTAAGAAAACTTCGTCAGGTATTTATGAAACACAAGGATTTTATACAGATATGGCAGGGCATTGGAATGTAAAAGTCCACATTTTAACGAACTCTCTCGATTCTGTAGATGTAAATTTTAAATATATTGTAGGTAGTAAATGATTTATCACATATAAAGGAGATCAACTAAATGAAAAAATTCATTTCAAAAACGACTAAAATTATCGCTTCAGCATTTGCGATGACAATGTTCTTTACTGGGATTGCCAGCGCGCATGTTGTAGTTAACCCTAAAATTTCAACTCCTGGTGCTTGGGAAACATACACAATGAAAGTACCATGTGAAAAAGAAATAGCTACAACAAAAGTTACACTTAAAATACCTTCAAAATTTGAATTTGTTTCATATCAACCTGTTCCTGGATGGAAATTTACCGAAACAAAAGCCGCAAACGGTGTTGTTACATCCGTTACTTGGAGTGCAGAAAATGATGGTATTCAAGCAGGACAATTTCAACAATTCGTATTTATGGCCAAAAACCCAGACGCTGAAGTAAATGGAGCTTGGGATGCATACCAGTATTATAAAGATGGCAGTATTGTTGAGTGGACTGGTGACGAAAAATCAGAAGCACCACACTCGATTACGAATATCGTAAAAGATACAACTGTAAAAGGTGAAACTGTTAAAACAACGAAGGATACAACTGTTAAGAAAGATACTGAGAAATCAAATTCTAGTAATACCCCTTTAGTAATGTCAATTGGGGCAGCTGTTCTTTCGGTGATTGCTTTACTGGTTGCGATTCTTAAGAAGAAGTAAGATTAATTTATATTGATTAATTCATAAAACGAGGGTGCATCAACTGGCACCCTCGTTTTTTATGATATAAGTGAGATTTGAAAAGCTATTATAAGAAGAGTTGTAGCGAATTAAGTCTCATCTGCAATTAAAATCTGAAAATCGCAAATAAAATTGACGAAACTGCAATTAAATTTAGGGAATCGCAAATAAATATTGCAAAACTGCAATTAAATCCCAAAGAACCGCAAATAAACTTAATAATTACCCATAGTGGTAAAGGTATTAGTACCTGAAAACTTGATAATAAAAGTTTATTTCAAAAAGAAAACCGCTCTAAGAATACAAACTTGATAAACATCTGCAAATTATCTATAAAAAAGAGCAATTTTATCAACTTAAAATAAAAAGCTCTGCTAAAATACCTCACACCATATCTACTGTTCTATTTATCAATCATTCCAAACATGCTAAAAAAATAAAACCTGCTCCCGAACTACCAGGAGCAGGTTTGAAAAGTTTTATTGTACAGGATATTTAAAATATCTTCCGCTGTTGTCGATCATCTTTCAGAATTTCCACAGCTTCTCTAAATCTCTGTGAATGAACAATCTCACGTTCTCTTAAAAATCTTAAACTATCATTTAAATCCGGGTCATCCGAAAGATCAATGATCCATTGATACGTTGCCCTAGCCTTTTCTTCAGCTGCAATATCTTCATATAAATCCGCAATTGGATCACCTTTTGCTTGAATATAAGCAGTAGTGAATGGAACACCGTCTGAATTATGGTAGAACAATGCACTATCATGAGATGCATAATGAGCATCTAGTCCAGCAGCTTTCATCTGGTCTGGTGTTGCGTCTTTTGTTAACTTATAAATCATCGTAGCGATCATTTCCAAATGTGCAAATTCCTCTGTTCCGATATCTGTTAAAAGTCCAATAACTTTATCAGGAATAGAATATCGTTGGTTTAAGTATCTTAAGGCAGCAGCTAACTCACCGTCTGCTCCACCGTATTGCTCAACTAAAAATTTGGCAAGCATAGGATTACAGGTACTTACTTTAACTGGATATTGTAATTTTTTTTGATAAACCCACATAAATATTCCCTCCTTCTAAACCTGCCATGGCCATGGGCCTTTATGCCAGTTCCAGTTTTGGTCTGAATAACTGCCTCCAAATTGATATAGTGGTCCATATTTTGATTCAAAATTAGCTTCGATTTGTTTTTTATATTGGACGTATTGATTAAATTGGTTAATTGCATTTTGATCACCTGGATGAGTATCTAAATATAAAGTTAGTTCTACAAGTACGAAATCAACAGCTTGCAGTTCCTCTAAATCCTGATAATACTCTGGAGGAAATTGCTCAGTCATTTTTAATCCCTCCTTGCTTTATATGGATTTTCGTAAAAGTCATAAAACACTTTCCATAAAGTACCTCTTTTCAATGCCTCCTTATATGAAAATTGTTCTAATCCTGGTGGCTGAAATCCTAAATATAAGTTTGGAGGTGTAGAGTAATATTTTGTACCAATTGGTGGGCAAGGGTCATTTGGACCATGAAAAACATTCCATGATTTCACAGGGGTAAATTGAAGTCCTTGATTATTATTCGCGTTCAAACTAATCACTCCCTCGAATAAAAAAAACATCCGCTAATGTCACTATATTCCAAGGGAATATAAAAAATGAATTTTATCATTCATAAATAGTCCGATTATTTACTTCAAAAGCAGAACGAATGCCAGATTCAACTGCCCCTTCAATCCATGCAGGCGCAGAAGATGTATGTTCACCAGCAAAATGTACTCGCCCCTCAGGAGTGGAAATATAAGGCGTCAGCTCTCTGTTTTGTTCTGGTTTGAACATTGAAAACGCTCCTCCAGAGTATGGATATAGAGCCCAACTATGAGTGTAACCTGTAATAAATTCTGTATAAACTTGATTACCATGGATAGTGGCCAAATTACTTAAAGCATTCATTATCCGATCATTTTCAGACATACTATCCCAAATCAATGCATCATCTTCCCAAGTATAACTAGCTAAAACAATTCCCGATCCATTTTTACCATTATGATTACTTGGATAATATGCAAATCGGATTGGTAAATCTGTGGTTAATTTCCCACCTAATGTCCCATTCTTTTCCCAAAATCTACTTTTAAATTGAAGTCCAATTTTAGTAGACGGAACATAGTGTAATTCCCGTATTGCCTTCCATTTATCATAAGAAAATGAATGTCTTGGAACCACTTCTATGAAATTTAATAACGAAAAGGGGATAGTAATAATGGCATAGTCAGCAGTAGTTTGATAAGGCAGATGGCTTGTATAATGATCTGAGTGTATCGTTACTTGATTATTTTCTTGCACGATCTTATTCATTTTTTGTCCAAAGAATAGATTATCCTTCAATTGTGTTAAAAACTTTTTAGGTAGTTGATCATTTCCACCTGTAATCTCATAAAACTTAATTTCCTTTGAAAATAATACAATGAACTCTCTTAAAATAGCTGTAAAGGCAAGCTCAGGAAATCCTTCCATCCCTTGAAGTACTTTTACTTTCTCTACAGCACCAAGCGACAAGGGTGTTCCGATTGGATTATATCTTAAAAATGAATCCATCGAATGCTGATCATAATTTTCAATAATAGTTTTCCAATTTTCATCAGGATTTTGTTTAATAAAATCCATTGCGGACTTTAGAGATCTTTCAATTAACTGGTCAACATTTACCCCTTTTTCATTGGCTGCTACACGATAACCTAAAATATCAGGATTTTGTTCATATTGCTTCTGAGTTGTTTTTATCCCGTTAACGAAGATAATATCCTCTGACTTTCCATTTACAAATTCATTTACTTTTAAGTTGAATTTTTTTATATATTCAAGTACAAGCTTATGATTAGAAGCAATACGCATTGCACCCAATTCTAAGTATTGATCATTAATAAAAGGTGCTCTCTTCGTATAAATCCGACCACCTACTCGACCATTTGCTTCTAAAATCGTTACTTCATGTCCTGCTTCCTTTAATAAAGAACCAGCCACTAATCCTGAAATTCCCGCTCCTACTATAACAATCTTTTTCGGATTATTTGTCCGCTCTAGTCCATTTTGTATTAAAGTAACCATTTCATCCTTCGATAAACGCCTACCAGATGTACTATTCATGTTCCCTCTCCTAAAAAATTATTTTAGTTCATAAGATTTTTATTCGTTGAAATATTTCATTAGAATAACAAATCGTTTTATGCATGAATTTTTTAGGAAATTTTTTACATTTATAATAAACGTTATTTAATAATACTTTTTAGTAAAATTAGTAAGTCCCTCTGTTGAACAATTAAATTTTCAATTAATTAAAATGATTTATTCGTAGTTAATTAAATCTTCTCTGATTTCCAATCGGAAATAATAAAAAAACACTCACTTCAAAAGTGAGTGTTTTCTGACATTATTCTTTAACAAATTCCTTTGTACTTCTTACAGTATCAATCTGACGAACCATTCCCTCAATTTCATCACGTTTAGGTTCTAAGAAAGGTGGTAATGATAACTTTTCACCAAGTGTCTCATAAGGTTCGTCACCCATAAATCCAGGTCCATCTGTTGCAAATTCGAATAAGATTTGTGGAGCAACTCTTGCGTATAATGACTCGAAGAAGTGACGATCTACATAGCCAGAGTTTGGTAATCTAAATGAATCCAGGCGTTTAATCCACTCTTTTAATACAGATGTATCTTCTACACGGAAAGCTACATGATGAACAGTACCGAAGCCTTGGTAAGCTTGTGGTAATATTTCATTATGCTCAGCAATAATTTGTGCTCCGTTTCCACCCTCACCGACTTCGAATAAATGGAATGAATCTTCTTTATCAATCTCTTTAAATAAAAGTACTTTTTCAACAACTTCTTTAAAGAATGCGAAATTAGCTACACGAATAAATATTGGTCCTAGTCCTGTAATCGCAAATTCTAATGGAATTGGTCCTTTTTGCCATGGTGTACCTGAAGCAATTCCTTTATTATGCTCATCTGAAATTAATTGATATTGTTGGTCATCGAAATCAACAAAAGATAATGTTTTCTTACCGAATTGTGTTTTTATTCCTGAATGTTTTACTTCTAATCTGTCAAAACGCTTCACCCAATAATCTAATGCTGCATCAGTTGGTACTCGGAAGGATGTTTTTGAAATTTCATTTGTTCCATGTACCCCTTTTTGAATACCAGGGAAATCGAAAAATGTCATGTCAGTTCCAGCGCTTCCCTTATCGTCTGCAAAGAATAAATGGTACGTTTGAATATCATCTTGATTGACCGTTTTCTTTACTAAACGCATACCTAAAACATAAGTGAAAAATTCATAGTTCTTTTCTGCACTACTTGTTATAGCTGTTACGTGATGAATCCCTTTTAATCCGTTCATACTAATTCCTCCATATCAATTTTTTGTCTATATAAGCTTTTTTATTTTGTGAATCTATTGATGAAGAATACTGAAAAAATTTATTAAAATTTATTTTGAATTCAAGATATCTCGAATTCGAGATAAATATATCATGTAATTCATTTTCCGTCAAATTGTATTTAATATTTAAAAATGACTCTGGCAAATTGCCAGAGTCTCTGAATTAGCATCTATTCAATTACTCTAAATGGTCGGTCTAGCTCAAAAAGGTTGCGATATCGGTCCACTGATTCGAAAAGTTCTTCATGTGAGCCTTTCATAGCGATTTTACCTTTGTCTAAGAAGAGAATTTGATCAGCCATTTCTGCACCGATTAAATGGTGTGTAATCCATAACACCGTCTTTCCTTCTAATACTTTAAAAATCGTATGAAGTAGTTTTCGTTCTGTTATTGAATCTAATCCGACAGTTGGTTCATCTAAAATAACAATTGGTGTATTTTGAAGAAGTATTCTAGCCAAGGCAATTCTTTGACGTTCCCCACCAGAGAATCTTACACCGGTTTCTTGCATAGGAGTATTATATCCTTCCGGAAGTGATGCTATATAATCATGCAGTTCAACCATCTTCGTTACCTCGATTACCTCTTCATCACTTGCTGCTGGATTTCCTAAACGAATATTATTTAAAACTGAAGTATCAAATAAATATGGCTTTTGATTAAGTACAGATACAACTTTCGAAATTTGATTTCCTAACGCTATACTTTCGATCTCATTTATTTTTACGCTTCCATCAATAGGAGTTTCTACTCCTTCAATTATCTTAAGAATAGTCGATTTTCCTGATCCACTCGGACCTAATAATGCAGTTTTTTTGTTTTCCTCAATTATAAACGAAACATTATTTAAAATAGTTTCGTTTTCCGAGTAATGAAAAGATACATTTTTAAATTCGATTTTTCGATAATCATCAATATCTCCTTCAATAGTAAGTGATTCCCGATCACGACTCACTTCTTTAATCTCTTCTAAACGATTAATCGAATCACTATATAATGGGACACTTCCAAGAGAATTTGATAATGGAATAAAAGCTTCCGTTAAAGGAAATAACACTAAAACAAATGCTGCGATAAAAGTTCTTGGAATTTCTCCAGCTAAACTTTCATTCCCAGCCCAATATAGCATCATCAAAACTAAAAGCGCTACAATACATTGAGCAACTAAATCGCGCCGTCTTCTAAATCTTTTTTCATTGTTTTGGATGTTTCTTAGCGATTCATCCATTTCTCTATAATTCTTAATAAAGCTACTTTGTTTACCACTAAAAAGCCAATCACTAATCCCCATAACGGCATCAGTTAACTTTTCATATAAGTGACTCTTTTCCTTTTTTATTTGATAAGTTCGCGCTTTTTCAACTAATAATGAAAAATACGGTAAGACACCTACTAAAACAAAGGAAATGACTGCTGTTAATATTGCAAATGGAATAGAGAAAAATCCAAGTGCTACAACCGATATAAAATAGATAAACAATGAAGCAATTCCAGGGAAAATAGTCTTTAAATAAATATCCTGTAAATATTCAATGTCATTTGCTAAAAGACCTAAAATATCTCCCGTTTTAAACTTCGAATTGATCGTAAGTGCATATGGTTCCAGATTACTAAATAATCTTGTTCTCATTCTAGATAAGATTTTTAAAATTGTATTGTGCCCGACTAATCTTTCAACATACTTAGAAGCCGACCTTAAAATACCAAAAGTACGGACAGCAACGATTGGTACATATATCATTAAAATATTTTCAGGTCTAGTTGCTGCTTTAGAGATTAAATAGCCGGAAGTGTACATAAGAGAAGCCGCTGCAAATATAGTCAGTGAACTTAAAAAAATCACAACGATAAATAAACGACGATTTTCTTTTATATATGGTAAAATCCATCCATTTTTATTTAACATTTATTTACCTTCTAACTATGAATTAATCGATAATAATGACCCTTTTTCATTAATAGTTCTTCATGGGTACCTACTTCAATAATGCTACCTTCATTCATCACTATAATTTGATCCATTTCTTTCATCCAATGTAAGCGATGTGTAGCCAAAAACACTAATTTACCAGAAAATAATTGAAGCATCGTTTGTTTTAATTCAAACTCAGTTTCAATATCAAGATGACTAGTAGGTTCGTCTAACAAAAGAATCGGACGATTTTCTAGATATGCTCTAGCAAGTGCAACGCGTTGACTTTGCCCGCCACTTAAAGCTCTTCCACCTTCGCCAATTTTTTCATCTAATCCTTTTGGTAACTCTTCTATTAAAGAAGTTAATTCAGCTTGAACAGCTGCATTTTCAATTTCTTCTGTAGTAGCATTAGGTTTATAGAAGCTTATATTTTCTTTTAATGATTTTGAGAAAATATAAGGACTTTGTGGAATGTAGATTAACTGTTTTTGCCAATCTTGTCTTTGCAGATGTGATACCTCTTCACCAGAAATTTGAATAGTCCCATTTGCTGGCTCTAAAAATCCACCTATTAAATCAATAAGAGTTGACTTACCAGAACCACTTTCTCCAACGATCCCAATTTTTTGAAACCCTTTTATGCTCATATTTATATTCGTTAAAATCTCTTGACCATCTTTTTCGGGTTTTACCGATACATCTTTTAAATTAATTTTGCTATCATGATTCCAATCTGTTAGAGGAGTAATATTTTGAGACTTAAACTCCTGCTCATCTAATAGATCTTGCATTGCTTTCCCAGCTTCTTGACCATTTAATGTTGCGTGATAATCAGCTCCCACTTCACGAACTGGTAAGAAATATTCAGGAGCTAGAATTAAAATGGTTAGTGCTGGTCCTAGCAAAATTACTCCGTCAATCAAACGAAGTCCTAAAAAGACAGCAACAGTTGCGATTGACAGCATAGTGAATAAATCTAGTGCAAATGATGATAAAAAAGCTACTTTTAATGTGCCCATCGTTGCTTCTCTGTATCTTTCACTTACACTTTCTATCTTTTTAATATGTTTTCTACTTAATCCGAGAAACTTTAATGTTTCGAGACCACGTAATGAATCCGTAAAATGGTTCGATAATATACGGTAAACCTTCCATTGTTTATTTGATTTCTTTTTAGCTGCCAAACCGAGTAGAATCATAAAAATAATAATGATTGGAAATGTTACGATTAGTATAAGTGCAGAAACTTTATCAACAAAGAAAATATAGATCACGATTACCGGTGAGACAATTGCTAAGTTAATCATTTTCAATGGAACGATTTCTAGGTAATTTCTTAGTTGTGTAGTTCCTTCCATAATAAGCGTTACAATATTACCTGTTCCTGATTTCCTTGCAAATCTAGGTCCAAGTTTAAAAAGCTTTTCTAAAACTTTCATTTTCATTTCGGATGAAGCAATGTCTGCAAAATGCTCTGAATATTTCTGCTTTATCGTCGAAATAATATAACGACAGACAAATGCAAGGATGAAGAAAATAGTAGCGTATAAAATATCGCTACTATTTTTTCCATTGAACAATCGGACAATAGCTTGTGAAAGCATATATGCCTGAATAATAATTGCTGTTACTTGTATAATTGTTAAAAAAGATAGGATCATTAATAAACGATTTATCCCTTTATATTTAATAAGATCTTTTCCCATTAATAAGTCAAATCCTTCTCATCCACTCTTTTTCTAAACACATAATAACTCCATATTTGATAACCTAGTACAAATGGTAATAATGTACATGCAACAATCGTCATTATCTTTAATGAATAAGGACCTGATGAAGCATTATAAATAGTTAGGTCATACGTATTTTTAATCGAACTAATCATGACTCTTGGGAACAGAGAAGTAAACATTGTCCCGACTGTTAGTACAATCCCAATTCCTGTCATCGTAAATGACCAGCCATCTCTTTTCTTAAAAATGAATATTGTAGCAAGAATATAAGATACTACGATTAATAAAATTAGAGGAACAGTTATATATGCTTTTACTTTAAACATATCCGTTTCAAAAAATGCCATGCCCGTGAATGCAACTAAGAAAAGGAATACTGGCATGATTACCATACGTGCTAGAGAACGTGCACGGTTTCTTAATTCTCCAACCGTTTTTAATGTTAAAAACATTAACCCGTGTAATAGGCATAGTAATGTCACCGTTACTCCACCAACTACTGTAAATAAATTAACGTAATCTGTAAAACCAGCAGAGATATTCATATTTTTATCGATTGGCATACCTCTAAGGATGCTTGAAAATAATACACCGAATAAAAATGGTGGTAATAAACTACCCAAGAAAATGACCCAATCCCAAGCTTTTGTCCATTTAGAACTTTCAACTTTGCCTCTAAATTCAAAAGCAACACCACGTCCGATTAATGCCATTAATACAAATACAAACGGAATATAGTATCCACTAAACATCGTTGCATACCAATTTGGGAATGCTGCAAAAATTGCTCCGCCTGCAGTTAATAACCATACTTCATTTGCGTCCCAAAATGGCCCAATTGTGTTTATTAAAATTCTTCTTTCAGTATCATTTTTAGCTAGTAGCTTTGTAGATATACCTACACCAAAATCGAAGCCTTCTAAGAAGAAGAACCCTATAAATAAAACTGCTACGAGTAAAAACCATAATTCATTTAATTCAATCATACAATTGTCACTTCCCTTTCAAACGGATCGACCGTAGGAACCTTTTCAGTTTCAACATGATGTGTTCCTTTTTTAATTTCTTTCACAAACAAGTAAACTAAAACAACTGCTAAAATTGCATACATTGTTGTAAAAGTTACGATTGAAAAAATGAGTGATCCTTTTGAAACATTTGGTGATACTGATGCAGCAGTAGTCATTAAACCGAATACAGTCCATGGTTGTCGACCTATTTCCGTCATAACCCATCCAGCTGTATTTGCAATGAATGGTAAAGAAATTAATAAAATTGATGCCTTTAAGAATAGATTTTTTGTTTCTAATTTTTTACGATAGCTAAAATATAAACCTAGCATCGACATTAAAATCATGACCATTCCTGCTCCTGCCATAATTCTAAAGCTCCAGAACGTTGTATTAACTGGTGGAATATAATTTCCAGGACCATATAATTTCTCGTACTGCTTTTGTAACGTGTTCATACCAGGTACTTTACCTTCAAACTTCTCGTAAGCTAGATAACTTAATAAATATGGTACTTCTACTTCGTATTTATTTTCTTTCTTTTTCGAATCAATCAGACCAAAGAGCATCCAGCTTGCAGGGTCACCACTATCATCCCATAGCCCTTCACTTGCAGCCATTTTCATCGGCTGTGTTTTCATTAAATGCTTCGCTTGAGAATGTCCACTAAATGCAACACCAATTCCTGCTATTAGCGCGAACACCATTGCAAGATTAAACGCCTTTTTAAATAGTTCTGTTTCCTGTTTTTTTAAGATTTTATACGCACTTACACCAGCAACAAATAACGCTCCTGTTGCCAATGCTCCAGCAATTGTATGAGGAAACTCAACTTTAAGTTGTGGATTTGTTATGATTGCTAAGAAGTCGGTCATTTCTGCACGACCATTTTTAATCGCAAAGCCTACAGGCTCCTGCATGAAAGAATTGGCTGCTAAAATCCAAAACGCAGACATTAACGTTCCGAAAGCAACTAACCATATGCACATTAAATGAATTTTCTTATTAAGCCTTTCCCAACCAAATATCCAAATTCCTAAAAATGTAGATTCCATAAAAAATGCTAAAAGTGCCTCAATTGCAAGCGGTGCTCCAAATACATCTCCTACAAACCGGGAATATTCAGACCAGTTCATACCAAATTGAAACTCTTGGATAATTCCAGTCACTACACCAACCGCAAAATTAATTAAAAATAAATGCCCAAAGAATTTTGTTAACTTTTTATATGCCTCGTTATTTCGAAAAACATACAATGTTTCCATAATAGCTACCATAAATACTAAACCTATTGAAAGTGGTACAAATAAAAAATGGAAAATTGTAGTGGAACCAAATTGTATTCTTGCAAGCTCTAACACACTCACAGTACATCCCCCTTAGGATAAAAATCATTTCAAAAAAATTTCCATTAAGCTCGAGCTAAACTTTGAACATTTTTTCACAAATAATTCATTAAGTAATTTTTAGAGAACCATTCAATGGTACCTCTTGTTACTTCTAGTTTACTTTTTCAAAGGGGTTTTTGACTTAATCTTATTTGTCTAAATCGTGTCTATAAATTGTCTATTTTGTGACATAATTCACATTCTCTGTTAAAATTACTTTTTTATGATAAAATAGTCGTCACATTTTTATTCTTAACCTTTCAGCTGATTAAATGAAAAAAACATTATTGAAGCAACCTAATTTTGGCATTGCTTCAATAATGTTCTGTTAAAACAAAAATAGTTGTTCATTGTTTAAGATAAAAATACTGCACCATAAACAAGAGCCCCTCCGATTACATATGCGGGGTGAATTTTCCAACGTTCTAGAAATAATAAAGAAAGTACGCTAATAATAATTGTTTGCGTTACGCCTACCCCATTATATGAATCGTTAAAAAAGTCAAAGGCCATAATGCCAAGTAAAACCGCGATTAAAGGCCTAACTAGTGAAGTCATCTTTTTGACCTTAGGTGAATTTTTATGCTTCATTAATATACTTAATAAAGCAATCATCAATATTAGAGAGGGTGCAATTGATGCAAATAATCCTACAAAGGAGCCAAATACACCTCCCTCAACATATCCGATATATCCGGCCATCTTTGTAGCAATCGGTCCTGGGAGGGCATTGCCCAGTGCAAGTACGTTACTAAATTCAACTGAACTTAACCATCCGTACTTATCAACAACTTCATTCTCAATAAGAGGAATCGAAGCCGGCCCTCCTCCATATCCGAATATGCCTGGTAAGAAAAATGCTAAAAATATTTTCCAATAAATCATGATGCCTTCACCTTCTTCTTCTTTTCATTTTTACTTTTTGAGAAAAAGGCATATCCGACTAAGCATCCAATTAAGATAGCAGGATGTACATTTAAAAAATATAAAAGGATAAAACTAGCTACCACGATCAAACTAGTGATTTTCCAGCCAAGAGATTCTTTCGATTTCTCAATAAATTCCCATGTTAAAGTTGCTAACATTACTCCCACTACTGGAACAACTGCATTCGACATACCTTGTACCCAGGCAACTCCTTTAAAGTGATTTAGTGTTGATAATAGTAGCATAAGTAGGAAAACAGTCGGTAGAGTTGTTGCGATAATGGCATTTAACATACCTACTACGCCACCTGTTCTCCAGCCTACATATCCTGCAAGCTTTGTTGCGATTGGTCCTGGAAGAGCATTTGCGATTGCTAGTACATCTGAAAAGTCATCTTTATTTAGCCATTTGTACTTGTCGACAACCTCAGTGTGAATTAGTGGTATAGAAGAAGGACCTCCTCCGTAACCTAGCATTCCTACTCTAAAAAAAGCTAAAAAAAGTTTCCATTGAATTATCATTGAATCATTCCTTTACCAAACTGCAATTGCACCATCTGTTCTAGATTCCGTTCCTCCCATTAGCACCCCGGTCTTAGGATCGCGCCAAATAATTTGCCCCCTACCGAAACTGCTACAATCTGTAGCCACTTGAATTTGATGACCTTTTCTTGCTAGTGCCTGAGCAAGGTGATTTGGAAAATGAGGTTCTACGACCACTTTTTTTCCTTCCATCCACTGCCATCTCGGTGCATCTAATGCACTTTGAGGGTTTAGACTAAAATCCACAGTATTCATGACAACTTGTGCATGACCTTGTGGCTGCATATATCCTCCCATTACGCCAAATGGTCCTACCGCTTCACCATTTTTTGTTAAAAACCCTGGAATTATTGTGTGATATGTTCTTTTACCAGGCTTAAGTGCATTAGAATGCTCCGGATTTAAAGTAAAATCATGACCTCTATTTTGAAGAGCGATTCCTGTATCAGGAATTACGATCCCTGAACCAAATCCCATATAGTTACTTTGAATAAAGGAAACCATATTTCCCTCTCCATCAGCAGTCGCTAAATATACTGTGCCGCCTTTTGGAGGCGTATAGTTTTCTGGCTCTATCGCTTTTTCACAAATTAATTCTCGACGAGACCCAGCATATTCTTCTGATAGTAGCTCATCTACATTTATATCCATATGCTCAGAATCTGTAATAAACGCTTTTCCATCAGTAAAAGCTAGTTTCATAGCCTCTATTTGTTTGTGATATGTATCAACATCGTCTTTTGTAGAAAAATTAAAACCTTTAGCAATGTTTAATGCCATTAACGCTACCAAACCTTGCCCATTCGGTGGAATTTCCCAAACATCGTATCCACGATAATTTGTCGAGATTGGGTTAACCCATTCTACTTTATATTCACTTAAGTCCTCTGAACTAATGTATCCGTTATGTTCTTTCATAAAGGAAACGATTTTTTCTGCCAAGTTACCACGATAAAAACTCTCAGCATTCGTTTCACCAATTTCACGTAAAGTTTCTGCATGAGCTTTAGATGACCATAATTCGCCAATTTCTGGTGCACGATCATTTGGAGCGAATGTTTTGAACCACTCTGCAAATTCTGGTGAAGTAAATTGTTTTTTAAACTTTTCATAAGCTATATTCCAAAACTTCCCTAGAATCGGAGAGAGTGGAAAGCCTTCTTCTGCAAGCGTAATAGCCGGTTGTAAAACCTCTTCTAACGGTAATTTACCAAATCGTTTTGATAATGCAGCCCATGCAGCAGGCACTCCGGGTACTGTAACTGGAATAACCCCATGGGTCGGTATCTTTTCAAGTCCTTGTTCTTTTAGCTTTTCAATCGAAATTGATTTTGGGGCAGGACCACTACCGTTTAAACCATGTAACTCCCCATTTACCCAAACTAGTGCAAAGGCGTCTCCACCAATTCCATTTGAAGTTGGTTCAACTACTGTTAAGGCAGCAGCCGTGGCAATTGCTGCATCGATTGCATTACCACCTTTTTTTAATATATCTAACCCCGCTTGCGCCGCTAAAGGTTGTGAAGTAGCTACCATACCATTTTTTCCAAATGTCGTATGGCGTTGTGCTGAATATGGATTATTTAAATGATCAAACTGCATTTGTATCTTCTCCTTTAAGCATCTACATGGTGACATGCAACAAAATGATTTTCTACAATTTCCTTCCACTCTGGTTTTACTTGCCCACAAAGATCTGTTGCTAGCGGACAACGAGTACGGAATGTACAACCTGAAGGTGGGTTAGCTGGATTTGGAATTTCACCTGTCAATCGAATTTTCTCAGGTCTTTTTCCTACCTTTGGACGAGGAATCGCAGATAGTAACGCCTTTGTATAAGGATGTAGTGGGTTATTATATAGCTTGTCCGCAGGAGCTAACTCAACTGTATTCCCTAAATACATTACTAATACTCGATCACAGAAATATCGTACGACTCCTAAGTCATGAGAGATAAATAAATAAGTTAATTTATATTTTGCTTGTAATGATTTTAATAGTTTTAATACTTGTGCTTGTACTGAAACATCAAGTGCGGACACTGCCTCGTCACAAATAATTAACGATGGATTAAGAGCAATCGCTCTTGCAATTCCAATCCGTTGACGCTGCCCACCACTAAATTCATGAGGATATCGATCATAATGATCTTCATTTAAACCTACCTCACGAAGTAATCCGATTACTTTCTCTTTTCGCTCTTGTTTTGATAGATTCGTATGGATGACAAAAACTTCTTCTAATGCATCTCCAATTCGTTGTCTTGGATTTAATGAAGCATATGGATCTTGGAAAATCATTTGCATTTGTTTCTTAAAATCATTTCGATTCTTATTCGATAAATGTTGGATTTCGGTTTCTTTAAAAAATACTTTTCCGTCAGTAATATCTTCAAGACCTAAAATCGTTTTTCCTAATGTAGATTTACCGCAACCTGATTCACCTACAATTCCTAAGCTTTCTCCTTCTAATAATGTTAGACTCACTTCTTCAACTGCCTTGACATGACCTTGAACTTTTTTTAGTAAGCCTCCACGAATAGGATAATATTTTTTAACATTTCGCAGCTCTAATAATGTAGATTTACTTTTTGTTAGTGTCATATCGCATCCTCCTCACTCAGCCAACATTTAACTGTGTGTCCATCCTTTATTGTAAATTCCTTAGGCACTTCAACTTTGCAGCGTGCTAAAGCATGTTCACAACGAGGATGAAAACGGCATCCAGTTATTTGTTCGTTTAAGCTCGGTGTCGATCCAGGGATTGCTTCTAATTCAAAATCAGGATCATCTACATTTGGTACAGAGCTTAATAATCCCCTAGTATATGGATGACTTGGATGATTAAAAATCTCTTCAACTGGACCTTCTTCTATTTTTTCTCCTGCATACATAACCATCACTTTATCTGCAATTTCAGCTACGACTCCCATGTCATGTGTAACCATGATGACACCCATTCCGATTTGGTCTTGTAACTCATGGATTAAATCTAATATTTGAGATTGAATTGTAACATCAAGTGCAGTCGTTGGCTCATCTGCTATTAAGAGTCCAGGGGTACAAGCTAATGAAATAGCAATCATAACCCTTTGTCTCATTCCACCGCTTAGTTCATGAGGATATTGAGTCATTCTTTTTTCAGGATATGGTATTCCTACTTGCTTTAAGAGTTCAATTCCTTTTTGATTTGCTTCTTGTTTTGAAAGCTTTTGGTGAATCATAAGTGGCTCGCGTAGCTGATAACCTATTGTGATGACAGGGTTTAACGCAGTCATCGGTTCTTGAAAAATCATCGATATTTTATTGCCTCTTATTTTTCTTAATTCACCAGTTGTTAACTTTGTTAAATCAGTTCCTTCCAATTGAATTGAACCGCTTTTTATTGAGCCATTACTTGGCAATAATCCCATAATAGACAATGAGGTAATACTTTTTCCGCAACCTGATTCGCCAACTATACATAAAGTTTCACTTTTATTAACTGAAAAGGATACATTTCGAACAGCCGGGATTTCTCCGTCAGCTGTTCGAAACGTTGTGACTAAATTATTTACAGATAGAAGCTCTGTTGACATACTATTACCTACTCTCTGTGTACGTTATATAATGACCATTGGCCAGTAGGATCAATTTCAATGCCTTTCACCGATTGATCAACTGCAGATGTTACTACACCTTGATTCATAACGATTACAGGAGCATCTTTTATTAATAATTCATTTGCTTCTTTTAGTTTTTCTTTTCTAGCATTTTGGTCAATCGTTTGGCGGGATTCATTTACTAATTGATCAAATTGCTTATTACTATATGAAATTCGGTTTGATGATCCAACGTTGTCAGAGTGGAAGTTTGGATACAATAATTCACTACCATCAGCTGTACTATTTGCCCATCCTAAGAACGTTACATCATATTGACCTTTCGTTGCTGCATCTAAGAATGTTCCCCATTCCATCGTTTCAAGTTTTACTTTCAGTCCAATTTCTGTCATTTGAGATTGAGCAATTTCAGCCATTTTCATGTACATATCTCGATTTGGAACTAGCATCTTTACTTCTTTTCCTTCAAATCCATTATCTTTAATCAGTTTTTTAGCTTTTTCTAAATCATATGAATAACCAACTTTTTCTTCAGATGGATCATATCCGAAAACTTTTGGTCCAATTACACTATTACCTTCAATACCTAATCCGTTTAACTGATTAATATATGCATTACGATCTAATCCATAAGCAACTGCCTGACGAAATGCTAAATTATTCATTGGCGCTTTTTTCATGTTAAACCCTAAATAATAAACCGGTGTTCCCTCTGCTTTTGTCACTTTTACATTTTTAATTGATTCTAGACGTTTAATTTGTTCAGCTGGAATAGCATCAATAAATTGTACTTTTCCTGTTTGTAACATCGAAATAGCTGTGGAAACTTCAGGTACTACTTTAAACGTAACTTTTTTCAATTTAGGTGCACCATTCCAATAATCTTTGTTTGCCTCAAGTACAATTTGGTCACCAGGCGTCCAGCTAACAAATTTAAATGGCCCAGTTCCTACAGGTGTTTTCATTAAATCACTATTTTTATCTGCTTCAGGGCTTACAATTGAAGCAGCAGTATGAGCAAGTGCAGCTAAAAGTGGTCCATATGGATATTTCGTTTTAATTTCTACTTTGTAATCATCAATTACATTAACTGATTGAATTGGTTCTAATAATGAAGCACGTGGAGCAGCAGTTTTTGGGTCGCGGAATTTATCAAATGTGTATTTTACTGCTTCTGCGTTAAAATCTGTTCCGTCTTGGAATTTAATTCCTTTTTTCAATGTAATATCCCAAGTTTTATCATCTTGATTCGTATAAGATTCTGCTAATAAAGGTTCGATTTTCATTGTTTTAGGATTTCTTTTAAATAGCGTTTCATAAACTTGCATGATGACATTAGCTGATACAGAATCATTTGTTAAGATTGGTGATAAACCTACTACATCTGATGTTGAAGCATATGTAAGTTCTTGTGAAACATTCGTGCTATTTGATCTAGTTGTTTTACTAGAGCATCCAGCAAGAAGAAGAATTGCACTAATTACGATAACCATCCATTTTTTCATTTACCCATCTCCTCAATCATTAATATTCATATTTGGATCTAAAGCATCCCTTAACCCATCACCTACGACATTAAAAGAGAAAACGATCAGCATAATTGCGATCCCTGGTACGATTGTCATATGTGGGGAAGAAAACATATAATCTTGACCTTGGGAAATCATTGATCCCCATTCTGCTGTTGGAGGTTGTGCACCAAGTCCTAAATAACTTAGTGATGCCGTTGATAAAATAGCAGTAGCCATTCTCATTGTGGCAAAAACTATGATTGGTGCCATACAGTTTGGTAAAATGTGCTTTACCATAATACGTAAATTACTTGCACCTAAAGTCTTCATTGCTTGTATGTATTCTTGCTTCTTAATAGTTAAAACAGAACCACGAACAATTCTGGCACATGATGGAATGGACCAAATACTAATCGCAACTGCTACATTCACTAAACTTGTTCCAAGAATTGCAATAATTAGCATGGCAAGTAGAATTCCAGGAAAAGCAAATAATAAATCTACTATTCTCATAAGCAAGCCATCTAGTTTTGAAAAATAGCCAGCTAGCATGCCTATTGTAATACCACCAATTAAGCCAAGAATCACTGCACTGAAACCAACAACGAGTGATACTCTAGATCCAAATACAATTCGGCTCCACATATCCCGACCATAATTATCTGTACCTAACCAATGTCCACTTGAGAATATTGGCAATTCTGTTGATGCTAAATTTTGTTTAATTGGATCATGAATCGTAATAAGTGGTGCAAATACTGCCATAAAAATTTGTAAAACAATAATGATTAAGCCAAAAACAGCTAATCGATTTTTGATTAAGCGTTTAAACGTTTGGACAATAAATTTTTCTTTCTTTTTTGAAATAGATTGCTTTGCACTTATGTTGTTAATGACAACTTCTGTAGACAAAATTCTTCCTCCCTTCTAGTCAATTAATCGTAGCTAATTCTTGGATCGATAAATACATATAAAATATCAACAAATAAATTCACGATTACAAACATTGATGCTACAAGTAACACTGCCCCTTGAACCATCGGAAAATCTCTAGCTGCAATTGCATCGATCATTAATCTGCCAACACCGTTAATCGCAAATACTTGTTCTGTAATGATTGTTCCTCCAAGAAGAAATCCGAAGTTTAAACCAATAACTGTAATGACTGGAATCATCGAGTTTTTTAAAGCATGTATCCAAACAATCGATTTTTCTTTTACACCTTTCGCTCTTGCAGTTCGTATGTAATCAGCTTGAATTACCTCTAACATAGATGAACGGCTCATTCTTGCAATCATTGCAGCTGAGGCTGTTCCCAATGCAATGGCAGGTAAAATGATTTGCTTAAACCCTTCTAACGTCCATATTGGTGAATCGAGTCCCCCAACTGGCAGAATTTGTAGATTAACTCCAAAAATAAGAATAAGGATGGCACCTAGCCAAAAATTAGGTACTGAAATACCTGCAAGGGCTATTATTGTACTTGATACATCCATCCACGAGTTTTGCTTTAGTGCAGAGACAATTCCGGTTATTACCCCGATTATTACTGCAACGATCATACTCGCGATTGCTAAACTTAACGTATTAGGAAAACGGATTGAAATTGCCTCTGCAACCGACTGTTTCGTTTGAAAGGAATATCCTAAATCCCCATGTAACACGCCTGATAAATAATGCCAATATTGAACAAAAAATGAGTCGTTCAGTCCCAAACTTTCTCGAATGGCATTTAAATCAGCTTTTGTTGCTGTAGGTCCGCCTATGATTGCAGCCGGGTCACCAGGCGCTAAATGCATAGAAGCAAAGACTAAAAAGGAGATACCTAGCAATAATAAAAACAATTGAAACAACCTTCTTAATATGAGTGACGCCATCTTACCACCTACTCCATTTGTAAGTATATTAACTAAAATCACATACGTTTGTTAACCTTAATTACCGTATAACCTAACAATGTAAATTTTAATTATTTTCGATTATACCCCCGGTAGACAGAATATTCTATAATTTTGTGAATTTTTACAAAAAATAGTAAAAAAAGACGAGGGATTACCAATCCCTCGCCATGACAACTATAATTTTAAGCCATTTCTACTCTTAAATCTTCGTAATAAAATATGACTTTCTACCCTTGTTATTCCTTCTAAAGCATATAATTCATTATTTATAAATTGTTCTAATCTGACAAAATCATCGACTAATACATGCATATGTAAAGTGCTTGGACCTGTCATTTGATAACAACTCGCTACAACAGGATTATCTGCAAGTGCTTCGGCTACGACTACTAAATAAGCTGGTTCACAATCTACTTCAAAGAATGCTGATACGCCTTTGCCTACTTTTTCTGAATTAATGACTACAGAGAACCTCTCAATAACCCCGTTTTTTATTAACTGATTCACACGTTCACGGATTGAAACCCTTGATAAATTAAGTTCTTTTCCAATATCGGCGTATGACATACGTCCATTTTTAGTGAGCATCTCTAGAATTTTTTTATCAATGTCAGTTAGTTTCATTTATTCACCACTTTTCTATCAAATGAAAACGTTTCCCTATTTTTTATATCTTATAGTACAATATCAAATTAACCACGTTAAAATTTTAACGATAAGTCCTTTACAATGTAAAGGGATTCTATACTAATTCCTTCATTATTCCCATATTCCATTACTAATTTTACAATAAAAGATTGACCTAAAGATACTGGATTTTTATTTCACTATTAGTAAAAAAGGATTGAAATCTTTTTTTATAAGACTCCAATCCTTTATATTAATTGATCGTTTTAAGCTTCGATTTCACTTAATTGTTCTTTCTTTGAAAATTTAACACGAACTGCAAAAGTTACATTTGTTAAGATAATGAATAGCGCTGCAAATCCACATAAATAGTAGACTTGATCCCATACAAATCCTTTGCTAACGGAACTAGAGATTAACTCTCTGAATCCTTTTATTGCATACGTCATAGGTAAATATGGATGAATCGTTTGGAAAAATGTTGGTGTTAATGAAATTGGGAAAGTACCTGAAGTTCCACCAATTTGTAATAACATCATAACAAACACTAAATATTGCCCTATATTTCCTAATGTAACAGTTAAGAATTGTATTAATGAATAGAAGGTCAAGCTAGTGATAATTGTAAACACTACGAACAACCACACGTTTTTCACATCAAGACCCATACCATAAATTAACACCATGTCTGCTACAATCGATTGCATGATCCCCACGAAAATAAGAACACTATATTTACTAAAGAACCAAGCTAGACCAGTAGTCGGAGCAATAGAGTTCTTTCTCATTGGATAAACTGAAGTGAACATTAACCCACCTGCAAATAGTCCAATAGATAATATATAAGGTGTTAATCCTACACCATATTCTTTTACATTATTTAATTTATGAGAAACTAACTCTGTTGGTTCTGCAAAGAATTTATCAGTTTCATCACTTGTTTTAACTTTATTTACTTCATCTCCACCATCTTTAAGGGATTTATGAAGTTCAGTTGTTCCTTTTGTTAAATCTGTTGCGCCTTTTAATAAGTCTCCAGACCCACTATATAACTTATTTGTTCCATCAGATAGTTGTTTAGAACCATCATTTAATTGATTGATTCCTTGGACTAATTGGTCCCCACCTGTATTTAATTTACCTAGGCCAAATGAAAGTAACGAACTTCCTTCACTTAATTCCTTTGTACCATTGTATAAATCATTACTTCCTTGAGCTAATTGATTTGCTCCATTAGATGCTTCTTGCAATTTACTATTAAATAAACTTAAATTTGTATTTAATTCTTTTTGTCCAGCAGCTAGATTATTTGAACCTTCATATAATTGACCTTGTGCTGCTGCAATTTGATCAACACCAGTTTTAATTTGATTACTTCCTTTTGAAAGTTGATCTAAGCTATTTGAGATTGCTTTTAATTTCTGTAAATCTTCTTTACTTAAAGAACCATCTTGCAATCCATTAACAATTGATTTAAGAGCATCATTAGTAGCACCAAGATTCTCATTAAATCCTGCTTCATTTTTTTGCAATTGGGTTGCACCAGCATAAGATTGTTTTAGTCCCGCATTTAATTGGTTACTTCCAGATTCTAGCTTAGAAGAGCCAGCTTGGATTTTATTACCGCCTTCAGCTAGTTGTGATAGTCCATTATTTAAATCACTAGAACCAGCTTTTAATGTACCAGTTCCTTCTAGAAGAGCGTTTAAACCAGTATTTAATTTTTTAGCACCATCATTCGATTGTTTAATACCATCTGATAATTGTGTTGCTCCACTTTTCAGTTTTGTACTTCCATTTTCAAATGTGATCATGCTGTCATTTAATTTTTTTAAGTTCTTATTTAAAACATCTGTTCCATCTGTTATTTTTGCTGCACCATCATTGATTTTACCTGCACCATCAGATGCTTTTGTCATGCCATCTCCAATATCCTTGAAATTATCAAAAACTGTTTTAGCATATTGTTCGGTAATTTCCTTTGAAATATTAGCATTTACTTCTTTAATCGCATTGGAACCAATTTGTGCCCCTACATAGTTTTTACCCGCATTCGTGTAATAATTTAATTTCATTTTCTTCGGCTTTTCGTCTAATAACGTAGCTGCATTTTTAGAGAAATTAGAAGGTAATTCGATGACTAAATAATATTTTTCATCATTTAAGCCTTCCATTGCTTGTTTTTTATTTGTAACTTTCCATTTGAATGACTTATTATCTTTCAATCCTTCTACAAAATCTTTCCCAACATTAAGCTTTTTATCATTAAACTCAGTACCCTTGTCATTGTTAACAATTGCGACAGATAGTTTTTCTGTTTTATTATACGGATTCCAATAAGCTGATAAGAAAATTAATGAGTAAAGCATTGGTACAAGACCAATCGCAATAATTGTTGCAATTGTCATAGGTTTCTTTAAAATATTCTTCCATTCTTGTTTAAACACATTTTCACTCCCCTTTTAGACCAACTGACCAAATTCGTGTTTTGGTCATTTTATTGCATTTAAATAGTCTAATACTCCCTTCTATTAAAAAAACTAAAAGGTAATACTAAACCATTCTCCCGTTTAACAAACACATCTTTATATTTATTCGGGACTTTTATTTCCTATTAATCCAAATAAAATTAACTGCACCATTTTATTTATAGCATCATCAGTAATATGCATTGGATCTATATCCAGAACACTTTTTTGTAGATTAAGAATCGATATAATCGTCGTAATCATACCTAAGCTTAGTATAGGAATTTCTAGATGGAAATTAGTTTCTTTTGCAAGCATTCTCGATTCTATTTCTTCTTCAATTGGTGTTTTACGATAGATCTGTTGGAAGAAAATTTCTGATAACTCAGGGTGTCGTAAAGTTTCACTGATCAAGATCTCAATTTGATTGCGATTCTTTTCCACCCATTCAATCCTTTTCTCAACATATATCCTAAGCAATTCTTCAATTGAAAGTTTACTAAAGTCCTCTTCCATCCAAACATCTTGAATATCTGGTTTTACACAAGTAATCAATACATCCAGCTTGCTTTTAAAATACTTGTAAATCGTCGCTTCGGAAATTTTACTTTCCTTTGCAATTTGATTAATTGTCGTACCATCATAACCATTTTTCGCAAACAGTTGGATAGACTTTTCTAAGATATGATGTTTTGTTCTTTCTCCCTTATTCACTTTTTACCTCCTTAAAAAACGTTGTTAAAAAGGCATTAAATTATTGCGCAACAAAAAAGTAAGTGTTTATTCACTTTTCTAGTATATTAACCGAAATGGATTTCGTCAATAAAAAGTAAGTGAACACTCACTTTTTTAATCTTTTTTTAATATTAACTTTTTTTAATCAACAAAAACTAAAAAATTGTTGCCTTTGTTTACATAATAATTTATTATTACACTTTGTAGTCCAAATTATCGGATAATTTTGCAAATATTCTTACAAAGGAGAGGGATTCATGACAGAATTGGTTTCAGTACTCAACGACTATCTATGGGCTAAATTAATTGTTATTTTATTAGTAGCAATCGGCCTATTTTTAACGGTTTATTTAGGATTTATTCAGTTTAAATTCTTTCCTGAAATGATTCGATTATTATTTGTTGATGGTCGAAACAGAGACAAAAGCAAAAAAACTGTTTCATCGTTACAAGCATTTATGATCGGAATGGCTGCTCGTATAGGTACGGGGAATATTGCCGGTGTTGCAACAGCAGTGGCATTAGGTGGACCTGGTGCAGTTTTTTGGATGTGGTTAATGGCTTTAATTGGTTCAGCTTCAGCATTTGTAGAAAGTACATTAGCTCAGCTATATAAAGTGAGAGATGGCTCTTCATGGCGTGGCGGGCCTGCTTATTATATGGAAAAAGCTTTAGGAAATCGAAAGCTTGGAGTTATTTTTAGTATTTTAATTACTTTATCTTTTGGTCTAATTTTTAACGCAGTACAAGCAAACACGATTGCTGCTTCTATCAATAATGAATTTGGTGTAAATACAAGAACAACTGCGATTGTACTAGCTATTATTACAGCATTAATTATTTTTGGTGGCGTACATCGAGTTGCAAAATTCTCAACTGTTTTAGTACCAATTAAAGCTGGGGTTTATATTATTTTAGCTTTATGGGTTATGATTTCAAATTTCGATATTTTACCAAATGTTTTTGGTGCAATTTTCTCTGATGGTATTTTTTCGTTTAAACAAATGTTTGGCGGTGTAATGGGTGCTGCAGTACTTCACGGAATTCGTCGTGGATTATTCTCTAACGAAGCTGGTATGGGTTCTGCTCCAAATGCGGCGGCAACGGCTGACGTAACCCACCCAGTAAAACAAGGTTTTATTCAAGCATTAGGTGTAATTGTTGATACATTTATCATCTGTTCGTCTACAGCAATGATCGTATTAGTTTCAGGCGTTTATAAAACATCTAAGCTATCTGGTATTCCTTTAACACAGGAATCTTTACGTGTAAGTATTGGAGACTTCGCTGCAACATTCGTTGCTATTTCAGTTTTCTTATTTGCATTAAGTACAATTATGGGTAACTATTACTACGGTGAATCAAATATTAGTTTCATGAAGCATTCGAAAACATCAATTTATGTATACCGTTTTTCTGTTATTGGAATGGTGTTATTCGGTGCATTATATAGCGCTGAATTAATCTGGTCTTTAGCAGATATCTTCATGGGATTAATGGTTTTAGTTAATCTTTATGCAATTACGCGCTTAGTTAAAGTTGTAAAAGCTTTATTAAAAGATTATGTTTCTCAAAAGAAACAAGGTTTAGATCCAGTTTTCTCTGCCGATAAAATCGATAACTTACCAGGTCGTGATCAGTTAGAGGCTTGGGTTGATGAGAAAAACGTTAAGAAAGACGTTGGATAATAATTTCTGAGTAACCACCCTTCATCTTTTCAGATGAGGGGTATTTTTATAACTCTTCCGAAAAAAGAAAAAAGCCACCAACGAATTATTGGTGGAGTTAGTTCTTCTACACTTAATTTTAAAAATTCTGTCCTAATCTGATTTTTCAAGAAGGTTTTTAGATATTTTGTTACCTTCTCCTACTAATATTTTTATACCTAAATAAATTCCAAGTGAATTTAAAAGTATATCATCAATATCGAAACTTCCTACTACATATTTTTTTTGTAGAAATTCTATAAGTATTACTAATAATATTGAAATTAAAATACAAATAGAAACGTTTATTTTTCTATAAAAGTAATAATATACTATACATCCTAGAGGTATAAAAATTACAATATTCCCCACGATATTCGAGAAGATATAAATAAAGTCAGCTTTATCGCTTATATATCCAAATATTGTTTTAAAAGGTACATAATTGCTTCTATAATTGTTTCCTAATGAGTTTCTTGAAAAAAGAACTGAAACTAACAAAACTATATAAGAAAGTGTAAATACTCCAAAACCAAATTTACTTAAATAGATTTTCTTATTTTTCGCATAATATAAAATTATATTTATTATCGTATTAAAAATTAAAACTAGACACACAAATAAGCTATATCCAAATATCACGTTTGCATATGGAATAAGTCTAGAAATAAATCCTCCTAGAAATGCTCTCATTACATATAATACAATTAATGTGGATAGTAATAGTGTTGATAGATTATATAGAATTTTTTTCATAAAAGCTAAGTTCCTTTACCAAAATTCACCTCTAACTCCTACCTCCATGTTCATATTTTTTGTTATATTAATTTAATACTAGTTTCAAGTTAAAATCGAAATTAATAAAATATTAATATATTTTTAATGTATCATCAAAAGTAGGACATTAACTCTAAATAATTCGAAAAATTTATGTACATTCCATATTTTTCATAATTCAGTCACAATAAAGAAGTAATCCCCCACTATCAAATATCTCCCTAATTAAACCCTTTAAATTATTTCTAAAAACTAAAAGACCGTCCAAAATATCAAACGGTCTTATCTCTTTTATATAAAATTCCTGATCTTAATAAGCAGTCCACCCAGCATCACCAGTAATCACAGTTCCATTAACAAAACTAGATTCGTCTGAAGCAAGGAATAAAGCGATGTCTGCAATTTCTTCTGGTTTACCTACTCGTGGATTAACTCCTAATCCTGCTTGTATACGTCCCATTCCAAAATGGTTGATATTTGTCATAGCAGAACCGATATTTGTTTCGACTCCACCTGGGGCAATTGCGTTGCATCGGATGCCATTTGTTGCGTACATAAATCCAGTATTCTTCGTGAATCCAACAACTGCATGCTTAGACGCTGTATAAGCCGCTCCTGCTCTAGCCCCTTGAAGTCCACCTGCAGAAGCTACATTAATAATAACTCCTTGCTCTTTTTCTAAAAAGATCGGCAAGACTTTGCGAGTTGAGCGCATTACACTCGTTGTATTGACAGCAAAAACTCTTTCCCACTTATCATCTTCAATATCACCAGCAGGTTCAAAGTTATCCATGATTCCTGCGTTATTAACAAGAATATCTACTGTGCCAAAAGTATTAACTGCAGTGTCGATTAGGTTTTGAACATCATTTTCGATCGCAACATTTGCCATAACAGCTATAACTTCCCCACCGTTTGATTTTATTTCATCAACGGTAACATTTGCAGCATCTACATTAATATCAGATACTACCACTTTTGCACCTTCCTTGGCATAAAGGACAGCTATTGCTTTCCCCATTCCTGAACCAGCTCCAGTTACTACAGCTACTTTGTTTTGAAGTCTCATGAATATTCCTCCAATTAATTAGAATGTATTATGCTTTAACTGTTACCTTTTTTAACTTAACTGTTGCCTCTTCAGAAGCCGCTTGTTTAACCTTCTTGATAAAGAAAGAAAGCAGTAATCCAAGGATTCCTATTCCAACAATTACTAGATACGCGTCATTAATTCCATTTATTGAAGCTTCTTTTATAAGTTGAGCTTGTGTTAAACCTTTAGAAGCCGCTGTAGGAATTAACTCCTGTATATGTGTTTTTGTACGGTCTGTCATAACTGTAACTAGAAGTGATGTACCAACTGCTCCAGCAACTTGACGAATTGTATTCGTAATTGCTGTACCGTGTGCATTTAATTGTTTTGGCAGTTGATTTAAACCAGCTGTCTGTATTGGCATCATCATTAGTGCCATACCGATTCGGCGTCCTGTGGACATTAGAACGAGATAAGTATAGCTCGTCGAGTCCGTTAAGTTTGTAAAGCCAAGCGTAGTTGCTATCGTAATAATCATTCCGAAAATAGCTAGCCATTTTGCACCAACACGATCGAACAGCCTTCCAGTAACAGGCATTAAAAAGCCCATTACCAATGCACCAGGAAGTAATAGAAGACCTGACTCAACAGGTGTATAACCACGAATATTTTGTAAGTAAAGAGGAAGTAGCATCATATCTGCATACATTACCATCGTTACTGCAACATTAATAACTGTCGTTAAAGAGAACATACTAAACTTGAATGCACGCAAATCAAGTAATGGATTTTGTGAAACCAATTGTCTCCATGTAAAGAGTACAAGGGCCAATACCCCGACAACAATTGTACTGATTACTTCTGAGTTCGACCAACCTAAGCTTCCAGCTCTGCTGAAACCATAGAGCATTGCACCGAAACCAATTGTAGATAATGTAACGCTAAGAAGATCAAATTTTGTTTTGATACGATCTGATACATTTCTAAGATAAATGAAACCAAGTACGATAACAATTAAAGTAAATGGAATCATACCGTAGAACATCGTCTCCCATTTGTAATTCTCCATAATATAACCTGCAAGTGTAGGACCAATCGCAGGGGCAAAGATTATCGCTAACCCAACCATCCCCATTGCTCCTCCACGTTTTTCTGGCGGAAATAGTGTCAAAATAACATTTGTTAGCAATGGCATAATAATACCCGCACCTGCTGCTTGTATTAAACGTCCCGTTAACAAGACTGGAAAATCAGTCGCTAGTGCAGAAACAATAGTTCCCGCTAAAAATATAATCATAGATGCTTGAAATAGTTCACGTGTAGTAAATCTTAGCATCAAATAAGCTGTTATCGGGATTAACACACCATTTACTAGCATGTATCCTGTTGTTAACCATTGTGCCGTTGCTGCCTTGATATGAAAATCAACCATTAGTTCAGGTATAGCTACACTCATAAGCGTTTGATTTAATGTAGCAAGAAATGCACCTAAAATTAAAATGAACATAATAGGTCCTTTTTTTATCGAATTTGTTTCTAAAACAGAACTTTTACTCAATCCCCCATCAATCCTTTCTCTCTTTATCATGGACATAATTTACAAAGTGTTTAATAGTTAACATGATATAAATTACATTATAATTGGTTAGTTAGTTCTTACAACCGACAATATTTTAAGAAATGTATTGTAGTTATCACTCTTTGAGGTTCTGTAGTTAAAACCAAACATTATAAACACATCTAAAAAAATTGTAAATTTCATGGAAAAGGTGATTTGATTTGAAGGATAAAACAAAAGTAGATCCTAGGATTATTCGTACGCGCCAATTAATTAAAGACGCTTTCATCGATCTACTTCACGAGATGGATTTAAACAAAATTACGGTTAATCGAATAGCCGAACGTGCAACTGTTAATCGAGTGACATTTTATCTACATTATCGTGACATACAAGATATGATGGAGAATATGGCAAAGGAAATGGGAGAGAAGCTCGGACAAATTATGAGGAGTTCAACAACTATTAAGTCTATAGAAGAAACTGATTCAGTGAGGCTTTTAAACCTACTTGAACATATAGCAGAAAATGCAAAGTTTTATAAAGTAGTTCTTGCTTCTACTAAAACTCCGATCTTCACAGAACAATTATTAAGAATCATTACTGAAACTATCACTAAAAGAAGAGAAATTGATTCGTTGCACATTAAAACGGATATTCAAAAGGATATCATTATCTGGTACGGATCATCTGCACTAATCGGTACAATTGTATCGTGGTTAAGAAATGACATGCCCTATACTCCCCAATATTTTGCTAAGCAATTGTCTTTGCTTTTTAGAATTGGTAATAAGATGAAATAATTAGGACATCCTTAGCGCGCATAATAACTGTAAGCGAATTTGCTTACAGTTATTGTGTATGGTCCTTACTAGCTCTACCCCCTATATAGTTAATCGATCAATTTTACATGCTAATTTTTACCATAAACGAAATGAATTGGAGAATATGTAAAATATTGATTAAACTACTCTATTTCAGTCGTATTTCCTCTTAAAATTTTAACGTAATTTTACATTTCCTTAACATATCTTTAAGCTTTACTTCACATGCTATGCGAGTTTTCTAAATATACTAATTTTGTTGTTAAATGTAGAATTTTAGTATAGGACTATTTTTAACATCCTAGATGGGAGGAGGAATTAGTTGTGTATGAAGGAAAAATTATTAAATTTTATCGAGAAAAGTACAAACTAACACAAGAACAATTAGGAAAAAACATATGCTCCGTTACCCATATCAGTAAAATAGAATGTGCACAAACAAAGTACGCTCCTGAAATTATAAATTTATTATCAAAAAGACTTGGCATTGATATGGAATTAGAAGTAGCCAATTTTATGAATATAAAACAACGGTTACTTCACTGGCATGATGTGATCATTATGCAGTTATTTGAAGAGATGGATCAAATCTACTATGAGTTTGAAATGGAAGAATTAATTCAAATCTCTGAATATAATGATATGTATCAGTTGTTAAGAGCGAAATATTTTCTTGCTCATAGTAAATGCAATGAAGCATTTAAAATCATAAAAAAGATACAAAAAAAAGAAGATAAATTAGCACCTTATGAAAGAAATCTATTGAAGCATATTTTAGGGATTTATTATTTAGCAAAACAAGAATATGGTAAAGTGATTCAAATTTTAAAGTCCATTGATAATACAGTTTATAAAAACCCTGAATTTTATTACCATTTAGCTACGGCTTACCATACTTTAACTGCCCCTGTGTTAGCCTATTATTATGCTGAAAAATCTCATCAATTTTTTAAACAAATCAATAATTATCTTAGAGTAATCGATGCTGAAATGTTAATGATTATTCAAGTTCAAGGTGACACTTTAGATGAAGAGATTATCAACCGTTTTAAAAATTTGATTAGAAGCTGCGAACTATGTAATGCACCTGATCGTAAAGCAAAAGCTTTACATAATTTAGCTTATGAGCTTTACAGAGGAAAAAAGTATAAGGAAGCAAGTAAGTATTATAAAGACTCTATGATACTAAAAGATCCAGAATCTTTACCCTATTTATTATCATTAGAGGGCTATATTCGAAGCTCTTTCGAGGATGGATATTCTAACATAGAAGAGTTGATACACGGTGCTGAAACTGGATTGTTCACAGCAAAAAAGAATAATTATATTTTATATATCCATTTATTTAAACTTTTACTTTATTTATTAAAATCCAAAGAAAAAGAGTACCATAATTATTTAAATAATAAAGCGATGCCTATGTTTATTAAAAATGGTTTTACATTTTTAGTGGAACGTTCTAAGAAGGAATTATTTAATTATTATAAGAAGATGAATTTAAATGAACAAGCAATGGAGATTGCGCAGTTAATTGTAAATGCATAAGAACTTATATATATAACTTAATAGTACAACTATTTACAGATAAATGCTGGATCTCATCTTGGGAGCCAGCTTTTAGTTTTTTTAGGAGTTTTGAGTGATTGGACTAAAAAAGAAGACAAGAATACGAAATTAGTATTCTTGTCTTTATTATATTTAAGGGAAAGTTTAAAGTTTAATTTGAGAAAGATGATTGAATAATTTTGTTCTAAAAAGGGTGTTTATTCATTTTCGTTTAAACACCCTTTTTGTACTGTATTACTTACCGTTTACTTGAATACTTGTTTTGAAGTCTATACGCTTGTAATCATTACTTTAAAGGATGACTCGCATTTTTTAAACGACTGTAAAAAGCCTTACTACACAAAAATTGTAGTAAGGCTTGACCATTTAAACTAAAAAGCAAACGACTTTACTTTAACTTTCCAATTGATAAGTTAACACGATAATTTCCATACTTTAATAGTCGTTCCAGAAAGTGATCCAATTCTTCATTAGAAGCAAAATGTGTTTTTAATAAATAACATCCTTCACCACTTACACGGTGTACTTCTGAAATCCCCTCTTCTTCTTGGGAGAAATTCATAAACTCTTGATGATTAGCTGTTGTTACGAACAAAGTAACAAATGCAGTTACTACTTTCCCTAACTTGATTTGATTTATGGCAATTGTATATTGTTCAATAATCCCTAAATCTTCTAATCTTCGAATTCGATTTCCTACAGCCTGTCCCGTCATATGTATTTTTTGACCAAGTTCTTTCCATTGTATTCTTGAGTTTTCTCCTAATAATTTCAGTATCTCATAATCTGTTTGATCAATGATATTAACCAATCCTTTCATCGTGAAAGTAGAAAGGCAGAAAGTGTTTCGCCAACTTATTCTGCTGATCGATCCAATTCACTATACTTAGTTTATCCTCTTACATCACATTTTTTATCGGTTATATTTACTTATAACACAGAGGACGGTACAAAAAAATACATCTTGATTTAAAGGAGATTACAAATATGTTATTACAAGATATTTTATCGTACAATGAACAATTTGTAGAAAATAAGGAATATGCTCCTCGTGAAGCAACAAAAATGCCGAAAAAACGTATGGTTGTTGTTTCTTGCATGGATGCGCGTTTAATTGAACTACTTCCAAAAGCTTTAAATATACACGATGGTGATGCAAAAGTTATCAGAAATGCAGGTGGTAAGATTGCTTCTGCTTTCGATAGTGTTATGCAAAGTGTTGTAGCATCCGTATATGATCTAAATGCAGATGAAATCTTTCTGATCGGACACCATAGATGTGGTGCGAGTCAAACAAATCCAAAAGGAACACTTCAAAAAATAATCGATCGTGGAGTAGCTTCACCAGAAATTTTATCAGCGATTGAATATGCTGGTGTTGACCTTGAAAAATGGTTATTTGGCTTCGATGATGTGTGCGATTCAACGCAAGCTAATGTTGATTTAGTTAGAAATCATCCACTTATTCCAAAAGATGTTCCAGTACATGGTTTAGTGATTGATCCTCACACAGGTAAATTAGATTTAGTCGTTGATGGATATAAAGCATTAAATTGTTATACAAAATAATTATTATATAAACGAAGGGGAGTTAGTAGTATGAATAGACAAGAAGCTACGCAAAAAATTATAGAAGCAAAAATTAATAAAGGTTTAACATGGGAAGAAATTTCAAAAGTAAGTGAAAACTCTGAGACTTGGGTTGTAACAGCATTATTAGGACAAGCTACAATGACACGTTCAGAAGCAGAAAAAATCGGTAAACTATTAGAATTAGATGAAGAAGTAGTTCAAGAATTAACAGTAGTTCCACTTAGAGGTCAAGTAATGCAAATGCCTCCTACTGACCCAATCTTGTATCGATTATATGAAATGATGTTACAATACGCTCCAACTATTAGAGAATTAATCTTAGAAAAAGTTGGCGAAGGTGTTATGAGTGCAATTAACTTCCAACTAGGCGTAGACACACAAGAAGATCCAAAAGGTGGCGACCCTCGTATCGTTATTACACTTAACGGAAAATTCTTACCATTCCGTACATGGTAATTAATTAAACTATCTATATCAATTAATAATTTTATAGACTTTAAAAATCCATCCCTTTTAATCTAACTGCATAAAAAGGATGGATTTTTACTATGAGATTTTTTTACAAGGGAGAATAATATGAATAAAAAATACTTTGATACGAGTTTTAGTATTCTACAGTGGTTTGTGTTTTTATTAGCAAATGCAATTGCATTGCCGATTATTATTGGTGGTGTCTTCCATTTATCAATAGAAGATATTTCATCATTAATGCAAAGAACTTTTTTAGTTGTTGGAGTCAGTTCATTTATACAAGCATGGTTTGGGCATCGTTATCCTATTGCGGATGGTCCAGCCGGTTCATGGGTAAGTATATTTGTCATACTGGGACAAGTTGCTATGCAACAAGGACAAAGTGCAAAAGATGTTTTACAACTTTTAGAAGGTGGATTAATTATTGCAGGTATATTACTCTTCTTTCTTGGTATAACAGGACTTGTGCATCGAATCCTACGTTTATTTACACCTTTGGTTACAGGAACTTTTCTTTTAATCTTAGCTCTTCAGCTTAGTGGGGTGTTATTAAAAGGAATGATGGGATTACAAGGATCTATAACTCATCCCGATTATACAACAGCTATTATTGCACTTTTTGTTTTTGCCTTTATTACTTTCCTATCAATTAAAGGGAAAGGATGGATGAAAAGCTACGCTGTATTACTTGGAATTTCATTTGGTTGGCTGTTATATGTTGTATTAGGAAAATCGTCTCATCTACCTACTCATACACCGTTAATTAAGTTACCGGGGCTATTAGCTTGGGGTACGCCAAGATTCGATATTGGAATAACGTTAACTGCAACTTTATTTACATTTCTTTTAGTTGCAAATACGATTGCTGCTATTTCAGCTGTCAAACAAGTGACTCCGTTATCTAAAGAAAATGAAAAGCAAACATTGAACCGTGGTGTATGGGTTGGAGGAATATCACATCTTGTCTCGTCGTTGTTCTCTACAATTGGAATTGTACCATTACCTGCATCAGCAGGATTTATCCAACTAACAGGACAAAGAAAAGTGAAGTCTTTCCTTATTGCAAGTCTCATTTTAGGAGGAATCTCTTTTGTTCCCTCAATTGTAAGTTTTATATCCTTGCTACCAGGTCCTATTGCAAATGCTGCACTTTTAGCATCATTTGTCCAAATGATCGGAATTTCATTTCAATCGATTTTACGTGAAGAATTAAACCAACGTCGTTTAACGATTTTAGGCATTACATTATTAATCAGTTTGGGAATCATGTTTCTTCCAGGAATTGCATTTAGCGGAATTCCTTCTTCCTTACAATATATTTTAAGTAATGGATTACTTGTAGGTACTATGATTGTCATTCTACTGGAACAGTTTTGGAAAGTGTAGATTATTTAGTGGAAGCAAATTAACATTAAACAACAAGATTTAGTGAAAGCATAAGACCTAACTGGATATCTTATGCTTTTCTTCTCTCAGTTTAATTTTTCATGACACCATAAAAAAGAGAGCATCTTTTAGATGATCTCTTAAATCGATAGTCGCCTCTTAAATTAACTACAAATTAGCTATGCTAAAAATACGATAAAATCAAAATGGTCCATAACCGATATAATGAGCAATTAAAATTGCTAATAAACCGATTACGTATTCAGTTAGAATCAAAGGGAGAATCCACTTTGCCCACTTTGTCCAGGAAATTCCAGCAATAGCCAATCCAGCCATTAGCGTACCACCTGTTGGAAAAATAATATTTCCAATACCATCCGCGAATGAAAAGGATAATACTGCTGTTTGGCGTGTTATGTGTAATAAATCTGCAAGCGGTGCCATAATAGGCATTGTCAACATCGCATGACCACTACCTGATGATAAAATAAAATGAATAGCCGCTTGAAAGTTGTACATACCGACAACACTTAAAGAAGGAGGAATATGTTTCATTCCTTCCGATACTTGATGAAGTAAGGGATCTATAATATGTCCTTGATTCAATACGACCAAAATGGCACGAGATACACCTATGATTAAAGCTCCACTAACTAAAGATGCCGATCCCTGTGTAAAAGATTCAACCGTATCTTCAATAGATATCTTGCCAAGGATTGCAATTATGATCGTTAAGATAATAAATAAGGATGCAATTTCTGTTATATACCATTCATACTTAATAACACCGAATACAAGAATAACATAATTAATAAAAAACGCTGTTAATATCCATTTATGTCTTGTTGTTAGCTCTACTTTCGCTGTTAATACGCTGTCTGATTTGTTTGTATCGAATTTTCCAAAAACTCCAGTTAACGGGTTTCCCTTTACTTTCATAGCATGACGATAGACAAATGTAACAGCAATAAGATACATGATTACGAATAAAACCAGGCGGAAGCCCATCCCAGAATACATCGGAAGACCTGCTATTCCTTGAGCCATCCCGACTGTAAACGGATTCATAATTGCGGTTGTAAACCCGACGGACGCTCCTACCAATACCATTGCAGTTCCTGTTATCGTATCAAATCCAAGTGCAAGAGCCAATGGAATAAACAGAGGTACATAAGCCAAGGATTCCTCAGCCATCCCCATTAATGATCCTCCAAGTGCAAAGAAAAGCATTATACTAGGGATCATCAACTTTTCACGGTTAGCGAGATTTTTTGCCATAGTTGAAACAAGAGCCTCAACCGTTCCTGATGACTTTAATACACCAAAAAATCCTCCGATAATAAGCACGAAAAAGATAATATTAGCCGCTTCTACCATCCCTGTAGGAATAGCTTTTACCATATCAAAGAATCCAAGTGGTGCTGATGCAATCCATTTGAATGAATTTGGATTTACCGTTGTATGCCCATTTTTTTCAATATGTGCATATTCTCCAGCTGGCATTATATGTGTAATAAAGGTGGCAATAACTAAAAAGACAAGTAATAGTGCAAATACATTTATTTTCCATTCTCTTTTATCCTTTTTTACTCCTGACTCAACTGAAATTACTTTTTCTGACATTTGGCTCATATACCGCTCCCCTTTTCAATAAATTTTTGGCAACTGATAGTCTGGTTACCTCAACTGCCAGGCGTACCAGACTGTCATATTACAAATAACTCTTTATATCTTTAAGAGATAACTGAATGCCATTGATTCGATTACTTATAACAACTTTAGGATCTAACCACCTTTTTACTGGTTGCATTAACAAAGTGGTTAAATAAACGCTGCTGTAGAACATCCCTTTCCGACATCATTTCTGGATGCCATTGGACAGCTGTTACATATTGATGGACTTTGGATTCGATGGCCTCTATCACACCATCAAAAGATAAAGCACTTATTTCAAAATCTCTTCCTAGCGTTTTCACTGCTTGATGATGAAAAGAGTTAACCATTAAGTTTTTTTGGCCAATCGCCTCGTAAATTTTTCTCCCTTCAAGAAGATTGATGGAATGGGAGCCTTGCCATTTACGAAACTGTTCCCGAACATGGAAATATTCAGGGCCCATCTCCTGTTCTAAATCTTGATAAAGAGACCCACCAGATGCAACATTCAACACTTGTAATCCTCGACAGATTCCTAGAATAGGAAGATCTCTTTCTAATGCTTGCCTTGCCAGATTCAATTCAAAGTTATCTCGCTCTTCTTCTACAGTGCCTAAATACGCTTTGGGAAGATCACCGTAATAAAGTGGATTGATATCTGCCCCACCAGCCAATAGCAATCCATCTAACTGGTTAAGTGTAGAATCAATTTGATCAGCTTCTTCGATTGGAAGTAATACAACTGTTGCACCAGCCCGTTGAAGTGAACGGATGTAGTCATAAGAAAAGATAGCCATATCTTGACCTGGTAACCCCCGTAAGCCTTCCTTCCCTATCTCGCTATGATCAACATAATACCCGGTAACGCCAATTAGTGGTTTCATATCCTCTCACCTCATATATTCGTTGTTTTTCCTTGTGTGATTTTTTATTCTTACCCTCCATTTTCTAACAAATGATAAAGAATCGAATTTGTGGATTACTACTCTACTAATTCATTATTTCTTTACACGCTATTTATACAAGCAAATGTCGTGCCAACATTAAAATTTGCAAGATTATTTACATTCTTTTAAATATTTCGTGGTTATTCCGATGTTTACTATGTTGATATGGATTATAATTGGTTATTATCTGGTTTTGTAATAACCAATTAACAACCAACTTTAGACCAATAAAATTCAACTAAAGAGGTGTTCTATGAATATTGGAAACAACCGTATTGTATTGATTACCGTTTTAAAAGAGACACGAAAAGCCCTGCATCAACAACTAGCAGAGATGGTAAGTGATCTTATAGAGATTGAGAGTTTTTCTGTTGAAGAAAGTATTCCAAAAGTATTTCATTCAACAATAATCGTTTTACCTAATAAATTTACTATAGAAACGGTTAAAGACTTTATTGGGGAGAAGTGTGAAGTAATAATTGCAAAACGAACATTAAATTATGAAAACGTGGATCAACTTTTATTTTTGCCAGAAGGAACACGAGCTTTATATGTGAATGATAATCCAGAAACAGTCTATGAATCGATTGAATCTATGCGTCAATTAGGATTAAACCATATTGAATATATCCCATACTATCCTGGAAAAACGAACATACAAATGATCAAGCTTGCAATCACACCTGGTGAACTTAAAATTATCCCAAATTTCGTAGAAAAAGTGATTAATATTGGTCATAGACTAATAGATATTACTACAATCATGTCCATTTTGGAGCGATTCCACTTAATGGAGGAATACGGTAACCACGTTTCCGAGAGATATTATCGAAAAATAGTAGATTTAACAAAGAATTTAGCCAAAGCTCATCGTCAACTTCATCAAGTTATTGATGGTGTTGGTGACGGGATTTTAGCTATTGATAAAAAAGGAAGGATTGTTGTTTTTAATGAATTCCTGGAAAATATGCTAAAAATAGAAAACAAACATGCTATTGGTCAGCCTATTGATTCCATTATAGATAATATTGATTTAGTAACTTTTATCCTTTCAAATAGCCAACAAGAAAGCGGTATATTTGTTGTAAATGGCTTAGACGTGATCGTAGAACGACTGCATATAAATGATCAATCAATTATTGTTACGTTTAGAAATGTCCTTAAAACCATTGGATTTGAACGTAAATTAAGAAAAGAATTTGTTAAAAAAGGATACGTAGCAAAATACAACTTTCCTGATATCGTCGGGATTAGCTCTTCCATCCAAGAAACGAAACAAATTGCCAAAAGGTTAGCTAAGAATGATTTAACTGTTTTAATTGAAGGTGAAAGTGGTACCGGAAAAGAGTTGTTTGCAAGTGCCATACATAATGCTTCGTTTCGAAGTAGCGGCCCTTTCCTTGCCGTTAACTTTAGTGCTTTATCGGATGATTTAGTAGAGAGTGAACTATTCGGTTATGAGGACGGAGCTTTTACTGGAGCAAAAAAAGGCGGAAAAATAGGACTGTTCGAGCAAGCAAATGGTGGCACAATTTTTTTGGATGAGATTGGAGATATTAGTCTGAAACTTCAAGCACGACTACTACGAGTATTGCAGGAAAAAGAAATCATGCGTGTTGGTGGAAGTCAAATTATTCCCATAGACGTTCGGATTATTGCAGCAACCAATAAGAATCTACTGAACATGATTCAAGAAAATGCTTTTAGAGAAGATTTATACCATAGACTTAAGGTACTCTTTTTACATCTTCCCGAATTAAGGAATCGTCGAAATGACATTGAATTCTTAGCTAAACATTTTGTTGCGCTATCGGACCGTAAAGTCAAAATTGAACATGAATTAGTTGAAGAACTTCAAGGGTATCCATGGTATGGAAATGTAAGAGAGCTTAAAAATACGATCGATTATATGCTTGCTGTCCGTACTGGAAATCAACTAACGAAAAATGATTTGCCTAATCAACACTTTTTTCAAAAGCCTCCTCATAGGAAAACAAATAGCGACCCGATCCAGTGCTTACCGTCTTTTTCTTCAGCTTCAACCAATCTTGATGAAGAATCACTTTTCATCCTTAACCTCATCATGAATTATGAAGAAAAAGGAAAGAAAATAGGAAGAAGGATTATTTCTGAGAAGAGTCAAGAAGTCGAAATGAAATTATCTGAAGCGCAGGTTAGACACCGCTTGAATTCCCTTAAAATTAGAGGGTATTTGCAAACAAAAAGTGGAAGGGCAGGAATTAATCTAACAATGAAGGGTTGGGAGATTCTAAAGACAAACCTAGAACGTAACCTTTGAAGATTTTTTGTAAGTAATTTGGTAAAGAAGATATTAAAATTCAACAATTGATCATCAAAAGATCTAGCTTGAAGAATTCGAATGTGAATCGCATGTTGCCACAAACAAAAAGAACCATAAGTTTGCCATTCCGGCAAACTTTGGTTCTGATCAAATAAAGGCATAAAAAAACCACCAAACAGTATGTATTGGTGGAGACGGTGGGAGTCGAACCCACGTCCAAGAATATCGGCACTTAAGCTTCTACGAGCGTAGTCACTGTATTAGAATTTCGCATACCATTCGGCCCAATGACAGGCTTCCTGATAGCTAGTCTGATTAATCTCTTCCATTCCCCTCAGACGGCGAGGTCCGGCGTAGCCCACTAATGAGTGAACCCCTCTAAGCTATGCACATGGGCGATACATAGGAGGAGCCTTTAGTGCAATTAAGCAGCTAAAGAGAAATTGTTGTTTTTGCCAGTTATTGGCTTTTGCGTTTTAACGAGGCCGACCCCTCGACTCGCAACTTAAGCTCGAACTACCCCTGTCGAATCCGTAACGTCCCCATATAAAATGCTCACAAAACTTATTCAGTCCTGTTCGCTATGAGTGACTTACGAAGCATAAAGCAAAGGCTTCATAATCTATAAAAACTGCACATCGTACAATTTGTGTTGCTGATTAACTTACAAACTTATTATAGCATATCCATCTCAAGTTGCAATTAACAATTGTTTCTAAAAGAAAAACAGAATTCCAATACTTCAACATTTATCCAATTAGATTCGCTGACTATCTCTGAATGCACGTTCCACTTCTCGTTTTGCTTCTTTTTTCTTTAAATCATCACGTTTATCATATTGTTTCTTACCTTTACCTAATCCAAGTAATAGCTTAGCATAGCCATTTTTCAGATAGATTTTTAACGGTACTAACGTATAACCTGTTTCCTTTGTATAACCGATTAACTTCACGATTTCTCTATTATGAAGTAGTAACTTTCTAGTACGTAATGGTTCATGATTGTATCGATTACCTTGTTCATATGGACTAATATGCATATTATGAAGCCATACTTCTCCACCTTGAACACGTGCAAAGGAATCCTTTAGATTAGCTTTTCCAGCACGTAAAGATTTTATTTCAGTACCTTGTAATACGATACCTGTTTCATATGTTTCTTCGATAAAGTAATCATGATACGCTTTTTTATTTTGTGCAATTACTTTCCCTTCACCTTTTGGCATAAATAACACCTCTCTATCTTTACTTATTTTACCATAATGTAACCTATAATAGTCAATAAAGCAGTGGACAAGACGTCCACTGCTTTACGTTTACTATCGTTTTTTATTACCTTTTGCTACTTTTTCGTAAAAGGGTTTGTTCTTTTTGCTCTTGCTTTTGCTTTTCGTTGGATTAAAACGATCATCGCGTTTATTTCTTGATGATTTACCACCATGTCCGTTTTCTTTCTCTTCATTTCGAGGTGAACTATCTCCTCGTCTTCCTCGAGAACGGCCACTGCGAGAGCTGTCTCCATTTCGATCTGATGAACCTCTTCCGCGTCCACCTCGTCCTCTACCGCCACCAGAGCCACCGCCTAGATTAACCGGTCCTCTACCGCCGCTTCTACGAGGTTTATTCGATTTCATGCCAACAATTTCAAAATCGATTGCTCGTTCTTCTTTATTTACATTAACTACTCGAACTGATACTTCATCACCGATTCTGAAGATTTTCCCTGTTCTTTCTCCAATCATCGCGTAAGTACGCTCGTCATAGTTATAATAGTCATCTGATAAATCAGCAACTCGAACTAATCCTTCAATTGTATTTGGCAGTTCAATGAACATACCGAAATTTGTTACAGAGCTGATAATACCTTCATACTCTTCACCAATTTTATCAAGCATGTACTCTGCTTTTTTCAAATCATCAGTTTCTCTTTCTGCTTCAACAGAGCGACGCTCCATATTAGATGCATGTTCAGCGATTGCAGGTAATTTATCATCCCACTCACGTTTTGTCTCATTATCCATTTTTCCTTCGATTAAATATTTACGAATTAATCGATGAACAATTAAATCCGGATATCGACGAATCGGTGAAGTGAAATGAGTATAATACTCCGCTGCCAACCCAAAATGGCCAAGATTATCAGCCTCATATTTCGCTTGTTTCATCGAACGAAGCATAACTGTTGAAATGACTGTCTCTTCTGGTTGCCCATGAACCATATCTAGAACTTGTTGCAACGCTCTCGGGTGAATTTCATTTCCAGCACCTTTTACTGTATAACCAAATGATGCAATAAATTCAAAGAATCGTTGTAATTTTTCTTCTTTTGGATCCTCATGAACACGATACATAAATGGTACATTTAGCCAATGAAAATGCTCAGCAACTGTTTCATTCGCGACTAGCATAAATTCTTCAATTAGTTTTTCTGCAGTTGAGCGCTCACGAATAACGACATCAGTTGGATGACCATCTTCATCAACTAATACTTTTGATTCTTTGAAATCAAAATCGATTGCTCCACGAGTCATTCGTCTTTTACGCAAGATTTTCGCTAACTTGCCCATTTCCTCAAACATTGGGACTAATGGTTCGTAACGTTCACGTAATTCAACATCTTGCTCATCTAATATTTTATTAACATCGCTATATGTCATTCGTTCAGTTGTTTTAATGATACTTTCAAAAATTTCATGCTTAACAACTTCACCTTTTTGGTCAATTTCCATTTCACATGAAAGTGTAAATCGATTTACTTTTGGATTTAATGAACAAATACCATTGGATAAACGATGCGGAATCATCGGTATAACTCGGTCAACTAAGTAAATACTTGTTCCACGATCATGAGCTTCTTGATCAATCGGTGAGTTATCCGTCACATAGTATGAGACGTCGGCAATATGTACCCCTAACTTGTAATGACCATTTTCAAGCGCTGTTACTGTAACGGCATCATCTAAGTCCTTTGCATCCGCTCCATCTATCGTTACAATTTGTTCATCACGAAGATCGCGACGAGTACCAATAGCTGATTCGTCAATCTCATCCGGTACAGCATTTGCTTGATCCATCACTTCCTTAGGGAATTCTTGAGGTAAATCAAACTTATGAATAACCGATAAAATATCAACACCAGGATCATTTTTATGTCCTAGTACTTGGACTACAATACCCTCTGCATTTTTCCCATTCTCAGGAAATTGAGTAAGTTCTACAACAACTTTGTGACCTTCCACTGCGCCTTGAGAATTACTCTTTGTAATAAAAATATCACTTCCGAATCGCTTATCATCAGGAATAACGAAACCGAAACTTTTCTGAGCCTGGTATGTACCTACCATTTTCGTTTGACCACGTTCAACAATTTTTACAATTGTCCCTTCTCTACGTGCATCACTTTTTTCTTTTGTAATTCGAGCTAAAACGATGTCTCCATGTAAAGCTCCATTTAAATCTGATGGTGAAATAAATACATCTTCTGCTCCTGCTTCTTCTGGAATAACAAACGCAAAGCCTTTAGCATGGCCAGTTAATTTACCTCTAACTAAATTAGATTGATCAGGTAAACTGTATTTATTATTTCGAGAACGTACAATATAACCCTCATCTTCTAAAATAACGAGTGTTTTTACTACTTCTCGAAAGTCACTTGCATCAGTCAACTCCATAGCCTCTTCTATCCCTTGGATATTTAAAGGCTTATAATCATCACTTTTCATCAATTCCAATAATTTTTCTTTCCATTGTTGATTCATACTTTTCCCTCCTTTTTCTTACTGTTTAAGGGTATTTAATTTAAGTTTGTCCAGAAAGATTTCATTCTACCATTCCAATTCATTAAGAAATGCTAGCACATCTTCATGTAACATGTCTTTTTCCTGTCCAAGCGTAATAACATGTGTTGAATTTTCATACCACTTTAATTTTTTCTGATTAGATTGCACTTCATTATAAATAATATTTGCGCTGTCAGTATTAATCATCTCGTCTACAGTAGATTGTACGACAAACGTTGGTGCATATACTGTATCAACATTTTCACGCACTTCTTTAATTAAACCCTGAAGAGCTTTTAATGTATTCATCGGAGTTTTTTTAAACTCTTCCATTTCTACTTCAATTTGTTCAGGAGATTTCCCTTCACGTTTTTTAAACTCTCTTGTGTAAGCTAAGACGCCTTCATACATAATTTCTTCACTTTTTATGTACATCGGCGAACACATTGTGACAATACCATTCAAAGGAACAGTATAACCTAGCTTTAGTGCAAATACTCCTCCTAAAGATAGACCTACCGCTGCAATTTTTTGATGTCCTTTATCTTTTAAAAATTGATAAGCTTCCATTACATCCTTCCACCAGTCCTCTGGTCCAGTATGAACAAGCTCATCTGGTGGTACACCATGTCCTTTATAGTGCGGTGCATGACAAGTATATCCTTGTTTTTCTAAAAAACGGCCAAGCATTCGAACATCCGCAGAATGTCCTGTAAATCCATGTAATAATAGAACTGCACGATCTCCACCTTCAAACGTAAATGGCTTCGGCATTGTTACTCTCATATATACTCACTCCAAAACTTTTCTATCCATTTTTCTTTCGTTACTTTTATATTATCTATAATTGATTTTGTTTATTAAATTAAAAATCGATAACTTCAATATAAATAATTAATCATTATATTTACCTAATTTTACGTAAAGAAATTGTTCTTTTATTTTACCTTTCAATTGAAGAATTTACCAATAAACAGTTTTTTTAATTAACTAATTATGATTTAATAAAAGGTGTGTGGTAATAATAATGTTGGTCATTTAACCAACAAAAGGAGGATACGTTATGTTTAATAATGTTGAAGAATTTATTACTGAATGGAAAATGGAAGAAGCAAACACAATCAAATTACTAAAAGCTATGACAGATGAATCACTTGATCAATCAATTGGTGAAGATTTTAGCTCATTAGGAGAACTAGCTTGGCATATAACTACAGCAATTAAAGCAATCATTTCACAGTCAGGATTACAATTCGAAGCATCTATGAGCAAAGAAGAAATGCCTGCAACTGCGAAGGAAATTACTGAAAAATACACAGAAGCTAGTAAAGCTATGATTGAAGCAGCTCAAAAAGAATGGAAAGAAAAAGATTTAAATCAAATCATTAACGCTTTTGGATTCCTTGAAATGCCTATCCATGCATTACTTCGTATGGCAATTTCACATCAAACGCATCACCGTGGCCAAATGACTGTATTAATGCGTCAAGCAGGACTAGCTATTCCAGGAATGTACGGTCCAAGTAAAGAAGAATGGGCTGCAATGAAAGGTTAATATTTAGGATATTGTCTACATATTAAAATACAGCCAAAAACTGGCTGTATTTTTTTACTCCTAATCTTTAAGAGTGTATATGAACCATATGTATTCCTGATGTTCTAATTATTATAATTTTAGCAAAATAAAAAGCCACCCTTTTAGGTAGCTTGTTTATTACAGTTTAAAATATGTTACAGCAATCGTTAGAATGAAGAATAAAACTGCTACAACAACTGTTATTCTTTGTAAAACTAGTTCAAAACCACGAGCTTTTTGCTTGCCAAACAGTTGCTCAGCACCACCAGATATCGCACCTGATAGGCCGTTACTTTTACTAGATTGAAGTAGAACTAAAACAATCATAAGTACTGAAACAATAATTAAAAGTACAGATAAAAACGTATGCATTTCTTCACCTCCACAGTAAAATACTGTTACTTCCTATTCTACTATGAAGAATACTATACTTCAATATGAGAGTACAACTCTTAATTAATGATTTAAGACTGTTTCCTCTATCCAAGTTTTTACATCTTGATGAACTTCATCTTTATTTGTTTCATGAAGCATCTCATGGCGACCTTCTTCATATAATTTCAACTTTACATTTGTACATCCAATATCTTTATATAGCCCGTAAACTTTCTTTACACCTTCACCATTTTGACCAACTGGATCTTTATCTCCAGAAAAAATATAAATTGGCAATGAAGTTGGTGTCTTCTTTATTTCATCTTTACGATGTATAATTCCGATCCCTTTCAACAATTCACGATAATAACTTGAGGAACAAATAAATCCACAAAATGGATCTTTTATATAGCGATCAATCTCAGCTTCATCTCTTGTTAACCAATCATATTTTGTTTTAGGAAACTTAAAATGATTATTGAAGTTTCCAAAAGTTAAAAAGTCTAAAATTTTACTTCTCTTATTGGCACCAATCAAAAACGCCTCTGCGCTTGAAATAAAGACCCCTAATTTTCTTAGTATTCCTGGATCGTATCCGGTACCAGAAATAATTAGCCCATCGTATAGTCCTCCATTTAATTGAACTACTCGTCTGCTTAAATAAGATCCCATACTATGTCCAAATAGAATTAAAGGGAGATCTTTTATTTCTTTTCTAATCATCTTACTTATAAAAATGATATCTTTAGCAACTTCATCCCAGCCAATTTCTTCACCAAAAAAACCTAGATCATCTTCAATCGTAGCTGTTTTCCCGTGACCTCTTTGGTCATGAATAAAGACTGCAAACTGATTATGAACTAAATATTCAATAAATTTATCATAAGCTCCACCATGCTCTGCCATTCCATGTACAATTTGAATCACAGCAATTGGTTCAGCAGGAATATATTTTCGCAAATAGATTTTTGTTCGATCCTTCGCCGAAATTAATCCTTCCCAATTATTCATTTTTATGCCCCTTCATCTCATATGTTGTAAAAGATACTACTAAGAAAAAAAAGTGAAATAGATTATTTCTAATCGTATGTATTTAAATGTAAAATCATCACCTAATAATCTCCAAAAAACAATTACTATTGAAAGAATAACAATAATAAATGGAAGTAAATATGTTTTAATAGTATACCAAATATAATCTTTTAAGTATGCGAAAAAGTTCATAATTATCCTCCCAACTAATTGCCACTCATATCCATAATTCAATACTAATTCAAATTTCCTTATTCTACCGGATAATTTTTAACAATTTTTCATCAATTTTATGAACTTTTTATGTCAAAAGCTAAGCTAATTTTTTTTCTAAACATGTTTTGTATTGATGTTTGAATTGAGATAAAAACAGAATGAATGGGGGATTCGAAATGAAAAGAGGCATTCAAACAATTTTAAGCATTGTCTTTGCAATTGTAATGCTTGTCTTGTTCGTCATTTTCTTCATGAAAGACGATTCTTATCGGTATCCAATCGCACTAGGTGGCTTCGCTTGTGCTCTCACTCCGCTCATATTAGATAAGGTTTTTAAAATTCGATTTGCATTTCCGTTTATTCTCTCTTACTTTGCTTTTTTAATAGGGTCCCTATGTTTTGGTTCAATGCTTAGATTTTATAGTTTAGGCTGGTGGGATACGTTTTTACATTTTCTAAGTGGCACGCTAGTCGCGTTTTTAGCAATTGATTTAATGGGAAAATTAACAACCAAACAGTCTCAGAGTGAAATGTCCGCTGGATTCATTTTTCTATTTGTATTTGCTTTTGGAGTATTTTGTGGAGCCGTATGGGAGATTTGGGAATTCAGTAGCGACCAATTTTTTGGAACTAATACTCAAGGCGGAGGTAATTTTGATACAATGACAGATATAATCGCAGACTCAATCGGCGCACTCATTATCGCATTTGAGTTTGCTAGAAGGTCGAAAAAAAATAAAAATTAGAATGAATTATACAAAAAAGAGAAGGACAAAAAAACCTTCTCTTTTCTTTATTATTCTTCATCATCCCACACATTATATGCCAAATTAAACAATTCACTCTGACTATTATATTTATCTTTTCCAATGCTCTTCACATAATGATAAATACCATTTTCATCTTGCTCACGTGCCTTTGTTGTATCAAAGAGCGTCATTAGTAGAATATTCATAATTCGCTTTTTTAAATGATCAGCGAAGATTGGGAAAAAGATTTCAACTCGTTTTTCCATATTACGTGTCATTAAATCAGCAGAAAATGATGCCGTATTTCTCCTTCATGTTTCTCACCCTTTATCTCAATAATTAGTAGACGATTTGGTTCTTCCATTATAGCAATATATAGGTAAGTAATAAGCTTCCCTTTGTGAAAAGGTACTTTTGGCATATTTAACAAATAAAATTTTTACATAAAAGGGCCAACTTCAAATTTCCACTCAAAGATGCTTTTTTACATTTTAAAAAAAAACCTGACTCTCTTTAAGAGTAACCAGGTTTATAAATTGGTTTACTTTTACGATTTTGCTTCAACTACCACATTTTTCTTCTTGAACATCGGAACCATAATCAATATTCCAATGATGAATAGTACCGCTGAAAATTGATAAATAGTAAATAAAGAAAATTGTTCTTTTAAGACGCCTGATAAGCTCATTGTAATGACCATAGAGCCCATAAATAATGGAGTTAATATACCGTTCACTCTACCTACAAACTTTTCATCCGTATTTTTTAAGATAATTGTATTAATTCCAATATGAAGTGCAGGCATAAATAGCCCTATAAAGAACTCAGCTAATAGTGTAAGCCAGAATAGTTGAGACCAACCTATTACAAAAATTCCGATAGCATTGACAGCCATACCGATCAATAATAAAACATGCGGTGCCAGTTTATTAGAAATAACCATAATCAGGCCACCGCCAATAATCATAGCTGCACCATTTGCTGCGAATAACCATTGTAAATAATCTTTATCTAGTCCTAATCGTTCAGTCACTAGAAAAATTGCTAATGGATGAATAAAACCGATGCCTAGTCCGGCTGCTGCAAAAACCCCGCCTAAAAGGACAAGAATTTTCCTTGTCCATACATATTGAAATCCTAGTTTCATCTCTTCCCATAAAGAAGAAGCTTGATCAACTTTTTCCTCTTCCTGATCTTTAGGTAACTTTGTTAATACTAGAGCTGATAAAAGAAAAGCAATACCTACTATGCCCATCGAAACAAACATTCCTGCCTGTTGAAATACAAATGTTCCTAATACAGGACCTAAAATCATAAAGATTGCCATCATTGTTTGAAATAAGGACATACCAGCTTGCATTTGCTCCATTGGTACATGAACCTTAAATAACTTCATATTAGATGGCTGTGAAAACTGTGACAAAATTGCAGATACCAATGTTGCAAAAAATACGAACTTCCAAGTCCCATACATTAGTGCTAAAAGTATAACAAAAATTGAAGCCGCACTTAACAGATCACACCAAATCATTGTACGCTTTGGTTTCCAACGATCCGCAAACGTACCACCGATAAATGAAAAGATAAAAATAGGTGCAAACTCAGCAACTGAAATAAGCGAAACGGCTGTAGCATCACCATTGGTCTTTTCAACAACAAATAATAAAATTGCAAAATTACGAATCCATATTCCGACTTGGATAAACAAACCTGCTGTAAGAATCGTCTGGATAAAGCGATTTTTTAGCAAGGAAGCCATTGAAGGATTTGAAGGTGTTGAAGTAGTTATCGTCATTTTTTCCTCCTCTTATTTAAATTTTTTAAAATCAAAAATTGTATAAAAAATTTACAGTTTAACGCCAAAATAAGAACCTACGTTCCTTTTTATTAAGAACATATATTCTTATATTAACATTAAAATACTTTAATAATCAATCTATTTTTTTATATTCTTTGATTTATCTTCAGTTAAAAATATGTCATCGAAACTGTTCAATGAAATTTTTTTAACTACTAAATTTATTCACATATCATCCAGTTATTCCTAAAAAACTCTGCTAATATATAGTCATAATTTCTATATTTAATTTTATTTACTACCTAAAATAGGAGCAACCAATGAAAAAGAAAAGGACTATTTTAATCGCTAGCACAACTTTATTTTATTTAATCTCTATCGTTTTAACTGTTTTTATAATTCAATTCCTCCCAAATTTTGCCCACCCAAACGATTTTATCAGACTAATAATATCTGATATCTCAAGTATATTCATTTCTGTTTTTGGAACATGTAGAATATGGTATTTAATTAAAAAGAAAAGATTTTAATCTGTGTTTTTAATGCAAAAAAAAAGAGAAGGTGACGATCCTTCTCTTTTTAACGTGTCTATAATGGATTATGTTTTTTTGTTAATGCACTTAGTTTTGAGTAAATTATTTTCTTAAGTTGTAGAAAGATTTTAATCCTTGGTATACTGCGCTTTCGCCTAGCTCGTCTTGAATACGTAATAATTGGTTGTATTTAGCGATACGGTCTGTACGAGAAGCAGAACCTGTTTTAATTTGACCAGCATTTGTAGCAACTGCGATATCAGCGATTGTGCTATCTTCAGTTTCACCAGAACGGTGAGAAACTACTGCTGTGTAACCTGCACGTTTAGCCATTTCGATAGCATCGAAAGTTTCAGTTAATGTACCGATTTGGTTAACTTTGATAAGGATTGAGTTTGCGATACCTTTTTCAATACCTTCAGCTAATTTTTTAGTGTTTGTAACGAATAAATCGTCACCTACTAATTGTACTCGGCTACCTAAACGTTCTGTTAATAATTTGTGACCATCCCAGTCATTTTCATCTAAACCATCTTCAATTGAAAGAATTGGGAAATCATTGCAAAGTTGCTCGTAGAAATCAACCATTTCAGCTGAAGATACACCAGTGCGTCCTTCACCTGCAAGATCGTATTTACCAGTTTCTTTGTTAAAGAATTCAGAAGAAGCAACGTCCATTCCTAAGAATACTTGCTCTCCAGCTTTATAACCAGCTTTATCAATTGCTTCCATGATTACTTCTAAAGCTTCACGGTTTGAACCAAGGTTAGGAGCGAATCCACCTTCGTCACCTACTGCAGTGTTTAATCCTTTGTCATGTAATACAGCTTTAAGGTTGTGGAAAATTTCAGTACCCATACGAATTGCTTCTTTAAAGCTATCAGCACCTACAGGTAAGATCATGAATTCTTGGAAGTCTACGTTATTATCAGCATGAGAACCACCGTTGATGATGTTCATCATTGGAACTGGTAATTGTTTCGCATTAAATCCACCAAGGTATTGGTATAATGGTAAACCTAATTCATCAGCTGCTGCACGAGCTACTGCCATAGATACACCTAGAATTGCGTTAGCACCTAATTTACCTTTATTTTCAGTACCATCTAGCTCAATCATACGACGGTCGATTGAAACTTGATCAGTTACTTCGAATCCTACGATTTCTTCAGCTAAAATATCATTAACGTTAGCTACAGCTTTCTCAACACCTTTACCAAGGTAACGAGATTTGTCTCCATCACGTAATTCAACAGCTTCATATTCACCAGTTGAAGCACCACTTGGTACTAATGCACGGCCAAAGCCACCATCTTCTGTATAAACTTCTACTTCAACAGTAGGGTTACCACGAGAATCTAATACTTCGCGAGCATAAACATCAATAATCATTGACATAATAAAATCTCTCCTTTTGTTGCGTTATACGCATAATTTATAACTTTTATATTAACTGTTCACTTATTTAATAAGTGATTTACCAGTCATTTCTTTTGGTAGTTCTACTTTTAATAAATCAAGAACAGTTGGAGCTAAATCACCTAAAATACCATCTTCACGTAACGTAACACCTTCTTCAGTTACAATAACTGGAACAGGATTAGTCGTGTGAGCTGTCATAGGTTCACCCTCAGGTGTAATTTCCTCATCAGCATTCCCATGGTCAGCAGTAATGATTGCTTTTCCACCTTTAGCAAGAATTGCATCAACTACTTCTCCTAAACATTCATCAACTGCTTCAATTGCTTTAATTGTCGGCTCAAGTTTTCCTGAATGTCCTACCATATCTGGGTTTGCAAAGTTTAAGATAATTACATCATGCTTGTCTGCAGCAATTTCTTTAAGTAATGCATCTTTTACTTCATAAGCACTCATTTCAGGTTTTAAATCGTAAGTCGCAACTTTAGGCGAGTTAATTAAAATTCGTTCTTCACCTGGGAACTGAGCTTCACGGCCTCCACTAAAGAAAAATGTAACGTGTGGATACTTTTCCGTTTCAGCAATTCGTAATTGTTTTAAGTTGTTTTGAGACAGAACTTCACCTAAAGTGTTGTCTAGGTTTGTTGGTTTAAATGCAACATAACCTTGTACTGTTTCACTAAAATGTGTTAAGCAAACGAAATGAACATTTTTCGGGAACTTACTTCCACGATCAAAGTCACGGAAATCATCGTTTGTAAATACATTTGAAATTTGAATTGCGCGGTCAGGTCGGAAGTTGTAGAAGATGATTGAATCATCATCACTTATAGTTGCAACTGGAGTTCCATCTTCTTTTACCATTACAGATGGTAATACGAATTCATCATGGATACCGTTCGCATACGAATCTTCAATTAATTCATACGGACTTGTATAAGTTGGCCCTTCTCCATATACCATTGCGCAATAACATTTTTCTACACGATCCCAACGTTTGTCACGGTCCATGGAATAATAACGGCCAGAAATTGTTGCAAATTCTCCGACACCATATTCTTTAAACTTCGCTTCTGTTTGATCGATATATTTTTTAGCTGTAGTTGGACCAACATCTCGTCCATCAAGGAAAGCATGTACATATACCTTTTTCATACCTTCTTCAGCAGCTAATTTTAATAAAGCAAACATGTGATTAATATGGCTGTGAATACCACCATCAGACAGTAGACCGAAAATATGTAATGCTTTATCTTTTTCTTTTGCACTTTTAATTGCATCGATGAACGTATCATTTTTTTCGAATTCGCCTTCACGAATTGCCTTATTTACACGCGTTAAGCTTTGATAAACAATTCGTCCCGCTCCGATATTCAAATGACCAACTTCAGAATTACCCATTTGTCCTTCAGGTAAACCTACTGCTTCACCGCTAGCAGTTAATTGTGCATGAGGATATTTATTCCAATATCTATCATAATTTGGTTTCTTCGCTTGTGCAACAGCATTTCCAAATGTTTCGTCGCGCAAACCAAATCCATCTAGGATAATTAACGCTACTGGTTGTTTACTCATTACTTAACAGCCTCCAATAATGCAAGGAAAGAAGCTGGTTCTAAGCTTGCTCCACCTACTAACGCACCGTCAATATCAGGTTGAGCCATATATTCTTTAATGTTTTCAGGTTTTACACTTCCGCCATATTGTACACGTACAGATTCTGCAACAGTTTCATCATAAAGACTTGCTACAACATCACGTACAAATTTACATGAATCTTGTGCATCTTTTTCTGTAGCTGATTTCCCTGTTCCGATTGCCCAAATTGGTTCATATGCAATTACTAAATTCTTTACTTGATCGTCTGTAAGACCCGCAAGATCAGCAGTTAATTGAGTACGAATAACTTCCTCAAATTTACCGCCTTCACGTTCTTGAAGCGTTTCGCCACAGCAAAGAATTGGTGTAAGACCATGTTCGAAAGCTTTTTTTGTTTTACTATTAATAAACTCATCTGTTTCGCCATAATATTCACGACGCTCAGAATGTCCGATAATCGCATAAGTTACACCTAAATCTTTAAGTGCTACTGGGCTAATTTCTCCAGTATAAGCTCCACTATCTTGATTACTTACATTTTGAGAACCAATTTTTAATTCAGTTCCTTTTACACCGTATAACATAGGTGCAATAAATAATGCAGGAGCACAAACTGCTGAATCTACTTTATCAGATGATGGAATGCTATTTTTTACTTCCTCAACGAATGTCATTGCTTCGTTAAGCGTCTTATTCATTTTCCAGTTACCTGCGATAATTGGTTTACGCATGAGAAACACCTTCCTAACAATTGGTAAGACATAACATCTTACTCTATTTCAATTACTAAATATTGTAAAGCTATTAGACTTATTTATCGTTTAATAATGCAACTCCAGGAAGCTCTTTACCTTCCATAAATTCTAATGAAGCACCGCCACCAGTAGAAATATGGCTCATTTTATCTGCTAAACCGAATTTTTCTGCAGCAGCAGCTGAGTCTCCACCACCGATAATTGAGTATGCGTCAGAATCTGCTAATGCTTGTGCTACACCTATAGTTCCCTGTGCAAATTTATCGATTTCAAATACACCCATAGGTCCATTCCAAATGACTAATTTAGAGCTTTTAATGACATCTGCATAAAGAGCAGTTGTTTTTGGTCCAATATCAAGAGCTTCCCAATCTGCAGGAATGCTATCAATATCAACTTCCTGAGTATTAGCATCTTCACCGAATTTGTCAGCAATAATTGCATCAATTGGCATATAGAATTTAACACCTTTAGCTTCTGCTTTTTGCATAAATTCATTTGCTAAATCAATTTTATCTTCTTCTAAAAGAGATTTACCAATTTCATAGCCTTTAGCTTTTAAGAAAGTATAAGCTAGACCGCCACCAATAATTAAGTTATCTACTTTTTCTAATAAGTTTTCAATTACGCCAATTTTATCTCGAACTTTCGCTCCACCGATAATAGCTGTAAATGGGCGCTCTGGATTAGAAAGTGCTTTACCTAAAACATTAATTTCTTTTTCCATTAAGAAGCCTGCAACAGCTGGGATATGTTTAGCAATACCAGCTGTTGTAGCATGTGCACGGTGTGCAGCACCAAAAGCATCGTTTACATATACATCAGCTAATGAAGCAAATTCTTTTGCTAGAGCTTCATCATTTTTCTCTTCGCCTGGGTAGAAACGAACGTTTTCTAATAATAAAACATCGCCTTCGTTCATTTTGCTAATTTCTTCTTGAACTTTAGGTCCGTACGCTTCATCAGTTTTAATAACGTTTTTACCTAATTTTTCACTTAAACGTGTAGCAACAGCATTTAAACGCATGTCTTCATTTACTTGTCCTTTTGGACGTCCTAAGTGCGATGCTAAAATAACTTTTGCTCCGTTTTCTATTAAATACTGAATCGTAGGAAGAGCAGCACGAATGCGAGTATCATCTGTTACTTCACCATTTGCCATTGGTACGTTAAAATCTACACGGCAAAATACGCGTTTCCCTTTTACATCAATGTCATGTAATGATTTTTTGTTCATAGTAGGTGCCTCCAGTACTGTTTTTATATCCATGTTCAATTCCACTGGTCGATCCGTCTCATACAAAGTCGTATCTATTCTGTGATATTGTCACCGCAATTTTAACAGATTATGTACATCAATTGGAATTTATTTCTAGAGTATTTTTTTATATTGTGTTGGATTAGTGACAAAAGAGGATTTTTTCAAACAAAAGAGGGGAGGAAATTCCCCTCGCCCTCATATTAATTTTTATTAAAATTATAGACCTTTTGAAGCGATGTGAGCTACTAAGTCAACTACACGAGTTGAGTAACCAGTTTCATTATCGTACCAAGAAAGGATTTTAACCATGTTACCTTCCATAGTCATTGTAGATAATGCATCGATTGTAGAAGAGTTTGTGCAACCGTTATAGTCGATTGATACTAATGGCTCTTCAGAATATCCTAAGATACCTTTTAATTCACCTTCAGAAGCAGCTTTAAATGCAGCATTTACTTCTTCAGCAGTAACTTCAGCATTTAATTCTACTACTAAGTCAACTAAAGATACGTTAGCAGTTGGTACACGTACAGCACCACCGTTTAATTTACCTTTTAATTGAGGTAATACTAATGAAACTGCTTTAGCAGCACCAGTAGTTGTTGGGATCATGCTCATTGCAGCAGCACGTGCACGACGTAAATCTTTGTGTGGTAAATCTAGAATTTGTTGGTCATTTGTGTAAGAGTGAACAGTTGTCATCATACCACGTTTGATACCGAACTTTTCGTCTAATACTTTAGCAAATGGAGCTAAACAGTTAGTTGTACAAGAAGCATTAGAAATTACATTGTGGTTAGCAGCATCGTATTTGTCATCATTTACACCCATTACGATCGTGATATCTTCATTAGAAGCTGGTGCAGAAATGATTACTTTTTTAACTGATCCACCTAAGTGTTTTTCAGCATCTTTTTTATCTGTGAAACGACCAGTAGATTCTACTACAACTTCTACTCCGTAATCGCTCCAAGGTAAAGCTGCTGGGTCACGCTCAGCAATTACTTTAATTTCGCTTCCGTTTACAACGATAGAATCGCCATTAACAGTTACATCAGCGTTTACTGAACCGTGAACTGAATCATATTTTAATAAGTGAGCTAAAGTTTTAGCATCTGTTAAGTCATTAATTGCTACAACCTCTACGTTTGGGTTGTTTAAAGCTGCGCGGAAAACCATACGTCCGATACGTCCAAATCCATTAATACCAATTTTAGTTGCCATTTTTAATTTCCTCCTTTTAATAGGTAGAAGCTTTTTTTATTTTAAAGGGTACATCCTTTAATTAACTCTTTTGCTGCTCCTTCGTCTGTGACGAGGATGTTTACATGACCTTTCTTTAAGAAAGATGCCATTGCTTTTGCTTTAGAAGATCCTCCAGCTACTCCAAGTACATAAGGTATATTCTCTAGTTCATTCAGTTGTAAACCAATTGTTCTTACTCTGTATACAACTTCACCATTTTCATTAAAGTAATAGCCAAATGCCTCTCCTACAGCTTCAGATTCAGTTAAGACTTCTAACTGTTCTGATGAAGATTGTCTTCGTTTTGCCATCGTAAATGCATCTCCAATGCCGTGTACGACAATTGAAGAAGATCGAATTAAATTTAGAACCTCTTTTACTCTTGGTTCTTCCATCATAGTTAGATAAGCTTCTTCACTAAGTTCATCTGGCAAGTGAAGTAATCGATAATTACCTTTTGCCATTTCAGCCATTTTTGCACAAATCGTATTTGCCTGATTCCTTACTTCTTCACCTAAACCGCCTCGCGCTGGTACAAATAAGGTATTTAGATCTTTAGAGTCGTCATTCATCATTTCAGCTACGGCAGCTAAAGTGGAACCACCAGTAACAGCAACAATATTATTTGTTTCTAGCCTTTGGTTTATACAGCCAACAGCCGCTCGACCCATCTCCTTTTTTACCCAGTCCAGCTCGTCACTATCGCCTGAAACAACGATTACTTCCTTAAGGTTAAATGTTTCCTTAAGCAAGTCTTCGATATTTTTCAAACCGAAGAGCTCACGCATTGGTTCTTCTAGGTCTAGAAGTAAACTTAGTCCTTCATCCGTTAAGGTCATACCAGAAGATGCGACATTAATCAGTCTTTGCTCTTTTAATAGAGCAACTTCTGATCTAAGTACTCTTTCTGTTAATCCTACGCTTACAGACAAATTCCTTCGACCAATTGGCTGCATAATTCGTATATATTGTAGGATTTGAAATCTCTTTTGGATAACCGGTATTAGATCAGGTAATAATTTTTGTTGTAGCTTTAAAATATGGTTCATTTTCATCTCCTCTTTCACAGAGTATTCACTTGGGTCTAAATGTGTCCCACTGTGACATATTATGTCCCACTTGTTTTAAAAAAATTACAGCGTTTTGCAACGTTGTTTTTTTGTTGAACAAGATTTACTCCAGAAGTGAAATAACCCTGCTACATTTATATTGTAACAGGGTCATTCAATTCTTTCAACTGATAACTACCCATTTATGGCATTTAATATGTCAATCTTATGAATTTTACCGTATGCAACAGTTTCCCCATTAATTTGAATAACAGGAATCATTAGTTGATATTCTTCTAATAATGCATCATCAGAATAAATATCAATTTCATTAATTTCAATTTCATATTCAGATTGGACCAAACGAATAGCATCTTTTGCTTCTTCACATAATCCACAATTCTCTTTTGTAAATAATGTTAACTTAATCGACATCCCATTCTCCTTTTTTAACTAAAGCGCTTTCGTTTTGATGAACCAGGAATTCTAAGGATATCTCTATATTTAGCAACCGTTCTTCTTGAGATTTCCACTCCATGTTTTTCAGCTAATAATTCAACTAGTTTTTGATCTGATAAAGGTTTTTCTTTATTTTCTGCATCTACTAGCTGCTTGATGAATACCTGTACACTCGTTGATGCAAGCTCCTCGCCATCCACACTTACACCTTGATGGAAGAATTTCTTCATTTCATATAAACCAAAAGGTGTCTGTACATATTTGTTTTTACAAGTACGGCTAATTGTCGATTCATGTAATGAAAGTTCTTCCGCTATCTCTTTTAAAGTAAGAGTTTTTAAATTTGCAGGACCTTTTTCAAAAAAAGCAATTTGCTTTCGAAGGATACAATTCATTACAGCTAACATCGTTGATTTTCGTTCGTCCAAACTTTTCATTAACCAGTTAACTTGCGTATTTTTATCCTTTAAGTAAGTTGAAACTTCCTTCTCATGTTGACCATTTAGAATTGAAGTATATTCATTAAGTACTTTTAAACGCGGCATAATTTTATCATTAATCAGTACAACAAATTCCCCGCCTATTTTTTCAACTGTTAAATCAGGAGCTACATAATTCACTTGGTCTTGGAAATAATTTAAACCTGGCCTTGGCTGAAGGGATAAAATTAAGTCAATTTCTTTTTGTAAATCAGGTAAGCTTATCTTAAGTTTCTTCGCTATTTCTTTCCAGTTTTTATTAACAAATAGATCAAAATAATCTTTTATCACCTGTTTTGCAATTGTTGTATCAACTTCAAGACCATTTAGTTGAATCAATAAGCACTCTTTAACCGATCTTGCTCCAACTCCTGATGGTTCAAAACGTTGAAGTGTATCAATGCAGATTTGTAACTGGACGAAAGAAATATTTAATTCATGTATAAGCTCTTCATCTGATTCCATCAAAAATCCATTTTTATCTAAGTTATAAATCAAATATTTAATAATTTTATATTCCTCATTATCAATTTTCAACTCATTTAACTGACTAACAAGTTCTTCTTGTAATGTTTCTGTTCTTTTAGTATATAACTCCATTCCTTGTCCGCTGGAAGTAGTTTGTTGTTTGATTTTTGAAGAAGTGTAATCGTTATAAGGAGTTTCGACTTCAATTAAGGGATTTTCTAATGATTGCTCAAATAAAAAATCAGTAAGTTCTTGGGCATTAAATTGAAGCATTGTAATGGCTTGTCGTAGTTCCTGAGTCATTGCAAGTTTCAATGATTGTTTTTGCATTAAATTCATTTCCATACTACTTCACTCCCTTATTACTATTTTACTCGATATTTAACTTTTTCATAGTACTTGACGAATTGTTATACTAATTTAAATATAGTGAAAACGTTTACTTTTTCCTGTATAGTAAAAGTATACAACTCTTTATGATGGGTGGGCCATTATGAACAGAAAAAATCAGATTTATGAAGTTTTTCTTCAAAATAAGGTGCAAGGTTTTACAGCTAATGAGATTGCTCAAAAGCTTGGTTTAGATAGAGCAAACGTTAGCAGTGATTTAAATAAATTAGTAAAAGAAGAATTATTAATTAAAACAAATTCTAGACCGGTCGTATTTAAACTTCTGTCTCATACTTTACAACAAACGAATAAATCTCAAAATAAGATAGCAAGTTCAGACTACAAATATGAATATTTTTATGAAGAAAATATTAGTTTAAGACCTGCTATCGAAAAAGCAAGATCTGCTATTCTCTATCCACCAAATGGTATGCATACTTTAATACTCGGTGAGACTGGTGTTGGTAAATCTGCTTTTGCTAAAAGAATGCATGATTACGCAATTCGTTCGAATGTTTTAGAAAAGGATTCTCCATTCATTATTTTTAATTGTGCAGACTATGCAAATAATCCACAACTATTATTAGGTCAGCTTTTCGGTGTAAGAAAAGGTGCTTATACAGGTGCAACAGAACAAAAAGGTCTACTTGAAAAAGCAAATAATGGAATATTATTTTTAGATGAGATTCATCGTCTAACTCCTGAAGGTCAAGAAATGTTATTTACATTCATTGATTATAAGTTGTATAGAAGACTAGGAGAGACAGAAAACGAACGAACATCGAATGTTTTAATCATTTCAGCAACAACAGAGGATCCCGGGTCCACTTTACTATCTACATTTACGCGCCGGATCCCTATGGTCATTACATTGCCAGCTCTACGTGACCGAACATATGAAGAGAGATTGACGCTCATTAAACGATTTTTCACGGAAGAAAGTGTTCGTCTAGGAAAAGAGATCGTTGTAAGTGCAAATACTATTCGCTCTTTTCTATTTTATCCGTGTCAAAACAATATTGGACAACTTAAAGCCGATATTCAACTAGCTTGTGCAAAGGCTTACGCAGATTTTATTACTCATAAACATGACAAAATACGAATTTATAGCACTGATTTGAACTGGTATGTGAAGGAAGGCTTATTCATCGAAAAAAAAGTGAAGCATGCAGTCACACTGTTAAACGAGCATTTTGAATTTTCACCAACGAAGGGTATAACCAGTAACCAACAATTGGATCATTCTGCAGATACAATTTATGACCGAATTGATACGAAATACGAAGAGCTAAAACAACGTGGCGTTGCTCAGGACGAGTTATCCTTACTAATGGAAAACGATATTGAAAGTTATTTTACGCATTATTTAACTTCTATAAATCGCAAACTATCTAGTAAAGAAAATGTCCAAAAAATAATCAAACCTGAAATCGTTACACTAAGTGAAAAGGTACTAAAACTAGCAGAAGTAAAATTAAGTAAGAGTTTTAATGAAAAAATACTCGTTGCACTTAGCCTACACATACAAACTCTATTACAACGTATACAGTCAAACAAGAAAATTTATCATCCAAATATAACGCAAATCCGAGATCAATATAAGAAAGAGTTTTCCGTTTCAATTGAATGTGTAAAGATGATTGAAGATTTTTCAAATGTTTCAATCCCATTTGATGAAGTAGCATTTATAACGATGTTTTTTGTATATGGAAACGAAGATTTTAAAGTGACTAGTTCCAATGTAAAAGTAATTGTATTAGCTCACGGTAATGGTATTGCTAGAGAAATGGCAAATGTAACAAATGAACTGTTAGAAAACGAGGAAGTTATTGGAATCGATATGCCATTAAGTGAACCACCACAAGATTTTTTAATTCGAGTAAAGGATTATATTAAATCCTTAGGTAAATTAAATGGAATTCTACTTTGTATAGATATGGGATCACTATCTTATATCGGTGACATAATTGAAGCCGAATTTTCAATTACCGTACGCGTGATTCAAATGGTAAGTACTGCACATGTAATCGAAGCCTCTAGAAAAGCGACACTAGGTTATAATTTAGACGAGCTTTATCAGGACGTGCGAAACTTAACTACTTTCTTCATCAATTCTCATTCGAATAAAACGAAACAACCTGAATTTAATCGTTCTGTTATTTTAACTGCATGTCTGACTGGTCAGGGAAGTGCAATAGCCATTAAAAATATACTAGCGAATAACTTGGTCTATGATAAAGAGATGCTAGAAATCGTACCAATTAGCCTTTTAAATAAAGATGAATTACAAAAAATGTTAAATGATATATCTAAAGAACGAAGTATCGTTTGTATTGTTTCGAATTTTGATATAAATGTTCCATTTAATACGTTTCATTTACAGGATGTATTAAATATGAAGGCGACAAAGAAAATACAAGAATTGATAACTTATGAAGAAACGTATTTAAAAATGGCTGAAACATTACAAGAGACTATTTCTTTAAAGGATGCTAAAAAAGTAATTAGTGTGATTAGACGTGCCTTGAACGATATACAAGTCCAGACAGATAAATTTTTCAAAAATGAGGATCTAATGGGAATTGTTATTCATATGAGTTGCATGATCGATCGAATTCAAAACTCACAGCCTCTAATCCCATTTAAAGATAAAGAAGATAAAATTAATAGCGACTATATGCTATATTTAAAAATTAAAAAAATAATGCAACAAATTGAGGATGCTTGCGACATTATCATACCAGATGATGAAATATGTTACTTAATGGAGTTTTATTCTAGAAATGATATAAGTAGGTTAGATGAAGAGTTTTATATAAAATAATTAAGTCCAAAAAGCCAGTTCCTTCTTTTAAAAGAACTGGCTTTTAGTGTGTAAACAAAGTACCAAAAATTCGAGTTTCAGACTGATTGCAAGTGCTTGTCTTTCGAGGCGCGAAGCCTGGTGAGGAGCGGAGTTACCTTAGACGGTAATGAGCACCGCGCAGGCAGGCGAAGCAACGAAGAAAGCGAGCGTTTGTCAACAGTCTGAACTGGCTTTTAGTCTATATTAATATTTTACTAACTCTACTCCCTCAGGAAGTTTTGAGTTCGTAAGGATATCTAGTTCTGTTAATCTCTCAAAGCAATAAGTTGTACCATTCTTTAAATGATTATCTACTAATGCAGGATGTACCATAACCTCTACTGACTCAACACTATTATTTATTCTGTCCTCTATTGTCTCAAAATAGTTTATTGGAATATCACTACCATAAAAATCGGTTAATAATTGATCCGTAAAAGGTGTGATTCCGACTATTTGACTTTTTGGAGAAATTCGAACTGGCAGATCATACTTTTGAGATAATTTTGCAATTACAGGGTGTAGAATTGGGATCATGTGTACATGGTGATGACTATCTAGATGTGAAGGATTCAATCCATAAGAAAGAAACTTTTGTATTTGAGCATCCCATTCCTTTTCAACTTCTTCAACATTAATAACTGGATAATCATACCAATAACTATTTTTAAGGAAATCCCCGTTTTGATCTACGATTGTTTTTAGATCCGTTAATAAAGGTTTACCAGCAGTTAATACAAGATGTACACCTAATCCTAATGTAGGATGTAATTTTGCTAATTCAATTCCATGCTCCACAGCATACATATTCATCATCATAGTCGCTGAGTTCACTATACCATTCAAGTGCGCTTCAATAATGCCATAATTTACACCTTTTGAATATCCGAAATCATCTGCATTTACAATAAGCTTCGTCATCATTCATTCCCCTTTTTCATTTAGTATGATAAAAAGGGATGCACTCTTTCATTCGAGCTACATCCCTCTTTTTAATCGTTAATTTGCTGCTACTTTTTCGTTTTTGAAGAATTGAGGTAAATGCTCTTTGTGAGCCTCTAACATTTCATCTAAAATTTGTTTTGCTAAATTATCTGATCCAACTAGTGGGTTAATACACATAGCAAGTAATGCTGTTTTATAATCGCCAGTTACTCCAGCTTCCGCAGCAACACGTTCGAATGATTTAATTTGTTGAACTAAACCACGTACTGCAACCGGCAAGTCACCCATCGTAAGTGGTTTTGGACCATCTTTTGTAATAACTGCACTTACTTCAACAGCACAATCATCTGGAATTGATGCAATAGCACCATTATTCATTGTGTTAACAGGTTGGATATCACCTTTATTGTTATATAGAGATGAAATTAATCGGCATGCAGCATCACTATAATAAGCTCCGCCACGTTTTTCTAATTGTGGTGGCTTAATATTTAAATTAGGATCTTTATATAATTCAAATAATGATTCTTCTAATTTTTTTACAACTTCAGCACGCGTACCATCTTTTTTCGCTGCTTCAAGCTCTTCCTCTAGCATGACTTTCGTTTGATAGTAGTAGCGATGATACGGACATGGAATCGCTCCAAGTGCTTCAATAAAATCAGGATTCCAATCCATTGCTTTAATATTTTGCATCGTCATACTTTCAGCAGGGCGTGCAAACTCACTGACAACACGACTTGTTACATCTTCCCCATCTAATAATACTTTCGTTCCGTAAACCATATGATTTAATCCCATAAAATCAATATGCACACGCTCAGCTTCTACCCCTAGCCCTTTTGCAATGTTCATGTGAATATGAATTGGTACATTACATAGACCAACTACTTTACGGAAATTTGTGTATCTTAAAATCGCTTCTGTTAAAATACCTGTAGGATTCGTAAAGTTTACTAGCCAAGCGTTTGGACAAAGTTCTTCAATATCCTTAACGATATCTAAAATAACCGGAATTGTACGAAGTGCTTTAAATAGACCACCTGGACCATTTGTTTCTTGACCAATTACCCCATATTTTAAAGGAATACGCTCATCCTTCATACGAGCTTCAAGTAAGCCTACACGAAATTGCGTCGTAACAAAATCAGCATCTTTAAGAGCAGCACGTCGATCAAGCGTTAAATGAATTTCCATTGGTACTCCTGCTTTTTCTACCATTCTTTTCGCAAGATTTCCAACGATTTCAAGTTTCTCTCTACCTTCTTCAATGTCCACTAGCCATAGCTCTCTTACAGGTAGTTCATCATAACGTTTAATAAATCCTTCAACTAATTCTGGAGTATAACTTGAACCGCCACCAATTGTTGCTATTTTAATACCGTTTCTCATTTTCTTCACTCCTTCTAAATGATAGGAGAAAAGTAGCCCGGTCATTCTAGGAAACTACTTTTCTATTTTCTCTTATTTATTTAATTTTTCATGTAGGAAAATTATTTCTGTTACTAAATCTCTCATCGTTAATGCATTCATTAAATGATCTTGAGCATGAATTAATAAGATACTTAATTCAACATTCTCTCCACGTGCTTCACCTTGAATTAACGAAGTTTGTGCTTGATGAGCAAGATTTAATTCTTTCTTTGCTTCTTCAATCTTACTATTTGCTTCCTCTAAATTACCCGCTCGAGCAGCCTGCATACCTTCCATTAATGAGCTTTTTGCGTTTCCTGCGTGTAAGATTAATTGGAAAGCTGTTTGCTCGATTGTCGTTAAAGTATTCATTTCGTATCCTCCTCAAACTGCATTACATAGCAGCGCTTTGATTATTTGCTGCTTCTCTTATTTTTTTAGATTCCATTCGTCTTTGTAGTGCAACGAAAGGTAAATAGATAACAACTGAGATAACTAAGTTAAATGCTGCTAAGGCTGCACCTGTCCAATGTCCCCCTGTAATCAACCATCCACCTAAAATTGGTGGTGTTACCCATGGAATATTCGTAGTTACTGGGTGAACCATCCCTAAAGAAATCGCTGTATATGAAATAACTGTTAAGATAATTGGTGTACCAATGAATGGAATTAACCACATTGGATTTAACACGATCGGTAATCCGAAAAGAACTGGTTCATTAATTTGGAATAAACCAGGTGCCCCACCTAATCCGATCATTTGTTTATTACGTTTTCGATTTATTAAGATCATTGAAATGATTAAACCTAACGTAGCACCTGATCCACCTAAGAATACAAATGCATCAAAGAACTGGCCCGCCATTACATTGTATTCACTCCACTTTGTAACACCTTTTGCTGCTAAATCAATATTTTCATTTCCTAGTGCTGTAAATAATGGTGTCGTAATTCCACCTAGTATATTTGGTCCATGTAAGCCAAGCATCCAGAAGAAATGAATAAAGAATGCGATACCGATTGCAAATGGTAAAGAGTCTGCAGCATTCGTTAACGGCTTAACAAGTACTGAGCTTAACCAGTCATTAAAATAAACTCCGTCCGATAAATATAATCTGAATAGTAATCCAACAATCGCGACCACAAAGATTGTTAGCATACCAGGTAATAGTTTTGCAAATGCTTTTGAAACTGCCGGTGGTACACCATCTGGTAATTTAATAACTAATTGCTTTACTCTTGATAAGCGAACAAAAATTTCTGTTGCGATTATGGCAACGATTATTCCAGTAAAAAGTGCAGTTGAATTAGTATAAGTAGAGTTCACTAACCCCCAAACACTACCAGTAGCTGTTTTTCCATTTTCTAATGTAACCGTTAAAGAGTTTAATGATTGTGGCACTAGTACAAAATATGACGCTAATGCGACAAGCATTGCTTCAAATCCTTCATCACCATAAGAACGCGCCAATTTATAGGCAATCCCTACAACTGCAAAAACAGTCATAAATGCGAATGTTCCCCACCAAATATCTCCACCTAATGTCTTCCAGTTCACTCCAAAAAGAGCTTCCATCACTTTGTCGTAACCTTTGATCGCTCCACCTAAATTGTTAAATAAAACTGCAAATGAACCGACCATTGTAATGGCAATCATCCCGATTAACGCATCACGTATTGCTAATAAATGACGTTGGTTACCGAACTTTGCTGCAGCTGGCATTATATATCTATCTACAAAATTCATCATTTTTAAGACTCCCTTTTGTTTAAAATTTTGCAACGTACATGACTATTTTTTTAAACTAAGTGCCAATTCTAAAACAGCTTCACCATTCATAAGTCCATAATGTACTGGATTGATTACATCAACTGGGATCCCTTTTGGCTCAGCAAACTTTTTCATTTCAGCAGCTAAATAACGTACTTGGGGTCCTAATAAAAGAACATCTGCTTTATCTAAATTTTCTTTTGCAGCATCACCTGAAACTGCCCAAATCTTTACTTCAATCCCTTTTGCTTTTGCTGCATCCTCCATTTTCGTTACTAGTAAACTAGTAGACATTCCTGCTGAACAAGCTAATAAAATATTCATTGTTATTCCTCCAGTATTTGAATTAGTGTAGCGCTTACAGATTTAGTTGAATGTTAGATACAAGTCCTTGTAGCAACTACAAATTAATTTATTTTGTACACTCTTTATATAGCAAATGGCGTGCCAACTTTTTCTGACATTTTTTAAAAATACATAATTTACTCATTGAAACCTTGTCCTATAAGGATTCATCGTCATGAAATCTTTTTTCTTTGCTTTAAAAGGAAAGTAACTTTAAACATCTAGTGTGTTATATATAGTTCGTTCATCATCTTAAATTGTTTTAGTGTGTTATTACCCTATTAGTGTGTTGTGATTTATAAGTACTTTATTATAGTGTTTTAAAACACTTTTGCGATTCTTACTTAAATTATACATTTTGTTCGATGTGATCTATGAAAAAAAGTGATGTAGAATTAATCTACACCACTTTTTTATCAGTAATTAAAGTGAAATTTTCTCATGCAAATAAATAATTTCCTCTACTAAATCTCTTGTTGTAAGAGTGTTCATTAAATGATCCTGTGCATGTACTAAAAGAATATTAATTTTGTATTGTTGCCCACCAGCTTCACTTTGTATAAGTGAAGTTTGTGAATGATGAGCCAGCCTAAGTTCTGCATTCGCCTCGTTTATTTTTCTACGAGCTTCCTCGAACTCTCCATCACGAGCTTTATACATTGCTTCCATTAACAAACTCTTAGCATTACCGGAATGTAATATAAGCTGAAATGCAATTTGTTCACTATTTGTGTCGGTAGGCATTTACACTCTTCTCCTTCACATTCTATTATACATTTAATGAATTACTACTTGTCGTTTCTGTTGATTTTCTAGCTTCCATTCTTTCTGCTACTACAACGAACGGTAAGTAAATAACGATAGAAATCACTACGTTAACAAGCGATAAAACCGCACCGCTCCAGTGACCACCAGTTGCTAAATAGCCACCTATAACTGGTGGAGTTACCCAAGGGATTGTGGAAACAACCGGGAAAACAATATGTGATTGAACAGCTAAATAAGAAATAATGGTTAAAACAATTGGAGTACAGATAAATGGTATTAACCATACTGGGTTTAACACGATTGGTAAACCGAAAATAATTGGTTCATTAATATTAAATAATCCCGGAGGCGTTCCTAAAGCAATCATCTGTTTATGACGTTTACGATTAACTAAGAACATTGCAACAAGTAAACCGATTGTAGTTCCTGATCCACCCATATATACGAATGCGTCTAAGAATGGACCTGCTAAAACAGAATACTTATCTAGATCTGTTACACCTTTAGCATATAAATCGATGTTATGGTTACCTAGAGTTGTTAATAAAGGAGTTGTAATACCCCCTAAAATATTTGGACCATGTAATCCAAGCGCCCAGAAGAAATGTACAAAGAATGCAATCGCAACTGCAAATCCTAATGAATCGGCTGCATCAGTTAATGGTTTTACAAGAACTGAATTTAACCAGTCATTAAAGAATACGCCGTTCGAAATGTATAATCTAAACAATAAACCAATTAATGCAACGATAAAGATTGTTAGCATACCTGGTAATAACTTTGCAAATGCTTTTGATACTGCTGGTGGAACGCCATCTGGTAATTTAATAACTAATTGTTTCACTCTAGCTAAACGCACAAAAATTTCAGTTGCAATAATCGCAACGATAATTCCTGTAAATAAAGCCGTTGAGTTTAATGAATTCCAACTAATAAATCCCCAAGTTCCACCTGTAGCTGTCTTACCACCATTTAACGTAACAGAAACTGCAGCTAATGATTGTGGAACAAGTACAAAGTAACACGCTAATGCAACAAGCATTGCTTCAAAACCTTCATCACCATAAGAACGAGCTAATCTATGCGCGATCCCCACTACGGCAAATACTGTCATAAATGCAAATGTTCCCCACCAAATATCACTGCCTAGTGTTTTCCAGTTTGCACCAAAGACTGTTTCCATCATTTTATCGTAGCCGTGGATAGCTCCACCTAAGTTATTAATAAGTACAGCAAAAGCTCCAATCATCGTAATGGCAATCATTCCAATTAACGCATCACGGATCGCTAACAAATGACGTTGATTACCAAACTTCGCTGCAGCAGGCATAATATACTTCTCAGCAAAACGCATCATTCTAATACACCTTCTTTTCTCTCTAGATTTTTAATTCCCCGTTTTATTTTTTCAAATTTAAAGCCATTTCCAGTACAGCTTCTCCATTCATCAATCCATAATGTACCGGATTAATCGTATCTACTGGTATCCCTTTAGGTTCAGCTAGTTTTTTCATTTCCGAGACTAGATAACGAACCTGTGGACCAAGTAGTAATACATCCGCTTTGGCTAAGTTTTCTTTTGCCTCATCACCAGCAACAGCCCATATTGTTACCTGAATTCCTTTTGCCTTTGCTGCTTGATCCATTTTTGTAACTAGCAGACTAGTCGACATTCCAGCAGAACATACCAATAAGATATTCATCCTACACCTCCTCAATTTTCCTCACCGATGAAACGCTTACATTTTTACAAATAATGACAAAAGAATTACGCGTTCCAAGGACAAGTTGTGTAATCAATTTAAATATTTGCAAATTCTGTGCCAATATTCTAAAAAATCCATCTATTTAAAAACACAACAAAAAAACCCTGATAAATCAAGGTTTTCAAAACGAAACATTTATTCACAATATTAGTGTTTTATATGTGTGTAGGCACAATTAGTACTGTGTTTACAATTACACATTAGTGTGTTGAGAAATTCCTAAAATAAGTATCTCCTAAGCTAATGTGTGTCATTCAATAACACATTAATATTAATCTTCAACTGTTAAATGAGTTTTACAAAATTCAAATACTTCTTTCTCTTCATCTTCTTCCAAATCAAAATCTAAATACTGATTTGACTCAGCTTCATATAAATCATATTTAATTAATTTTGATTCTTCACCTTTTACTCCAAAAAGCACTTTTATGTATATACCTTTTTCATTAAATAATTCATCATCCTCTGGTACATTGATATAAAGAATAAACTCATATCGATCACCTTCAATAATACCAAATGGATCTTTTATTTCTTCTACAGTGTATTCTGCAATCGTTAACACAAAAACATTCCCTTCAATTTTAATATGTACTATTATACACAAAGGAATAGACAAAAAGAAAGACGCCTGCCGCAGCAGACGTCTTGATGCGTTTGAGGCGAGAGACCGGGCGGCCACATCCGCGCGTTTAGCTTGCGCATATCTCTCGTCTTACTCAAATTAGCTCATCGCAAAGAGTAATATAACATATATTTACGAAAAAGGATAGAGGAAAAAAATAGAAGGAACAAAAAGAGCCGAATAATTTTTATAAATAACAAATCACTCGGCTCTTTTTTTAGTAAATTTTAAACATTCCATAGTTTAGATACAGATTTTAATGATTTTTAGGTCGATACAGAATCTTTTCTTTTTAGATGTTGAGTACAGTTTATAAGTTTCTATAAATTTTAATTCTCTTTCTATTTCATCTTTATTGATTTGTGCCATCTCTTCAAGAAACCAAGAATTCATATCCATTTCAATGACCTCCCTTTACTTACTTTAAATATATGACTTTGAGTAAAGGGAACCCATTCTTCATTAGATGGAGTTTTAGTACATCTTTAGTTGTAGGGTAAAAGTAGGATTTAAGATTAACTGAGAATAAATAAAAACCGAGCGATATGTCTGTTAGCTAACAGATTTTATCACTCGGTTTATTCTTTTTAGCGCGCTCGACAGGATTCGAACCTGCGACACACGGTACCGGAAACCGTTGCTCTATCCACTGAGCTACGAACGCATATTAATATATAGTTAAAATAAGTATTTCGGATTGTCACCCCAATCTCAGTAGGATTATGCAAGGAGTGGCTCGATTGGTGTGCTGATGTTTCGCTTTGTAGCTTATTCGGACGTGCTCTATCCTCTGAGCTACGAACGCATAATAATATCAAATTAAAATAGTGTATCTGTCACCCCAATCTCAGGAGGTAGTTGCAAGGAGCAACTCGATTGGTGCGCTGATGTTTCGCTTTGTAGCTTATTCGGACGTGCTCTATCCTCTGAGCTACGAACGCATTTTAATATAAAGGTAAATATGTATATCGTATTGTCGCCCCAATCTCAGGAGGTAATTGCAAGGAGCGGCTCGATTGGTGCGCTGATGTTTCGCTTTGTAGCTTATTCGGACGTGCTCTATCCTCTGAGCTACGAACGCATTATAATATCAAATTAAAATAAGTATAGTGTATCTGTCACCCCAATCTCAGGAGGATTATGCAAGGAGTTGCTCGATTGGTGCGCTGATGTTTCGCTTTGTAGCTTATTCGAAAGTTTATAAGAAAATCTTATGTTTTATTATATCGTTAGAATGTTCTGACCGCAATAATTTAGGTTTCTTTTTGAGTAGGAAAAAGAAGAAGATACACTTTGTGTGGATTTTCTTTTATAAATTTTGTTTTGATGGCTTGTAAAAGCATTGAAACTCATCGTCTTCTATATATAGGTGACGCGATGAAATTATATTTAATATATCAATAAAACTATAGTATTTGTTTTTTCAGAAGTTAAAAATATTTAGTTAATTTTTAAATAAATAATTTCAAATGATTAGTTTATAAGTTCATGTTCGATCTCATGGAAAGCAAGCACCCTGTAGTGGAAATCAACCTCACTAAACTCCTTTTACGAAAATTTGGTAATTTAGAAAGGCTCTGTTTTTCAAACAAGAATATACTCCAATCATTTAGTTATTAGTTTTTTAACTTATAAAAAGAAAAACTACATAAAGTTACGTTTAATAATAGGAAAAGTCGTTAATGATGTTGAAGTATTAGATAAATAGATATGTTATAAAAGGTCAATATTTTTTAGGTTAAATAATACATTAAATATAGCATCTCTTTTATTTGACCTTTTCTGACCTTAAAGGTATTATTGTATTAATCATTCATTTGTTTTAAACAAGGAGGAGAAAAAATGAATTTAATTCCTACAGTTATTGAACAAACAAGTCGTGGTGAGCGTGCGTATGATATATACTCTCGTCTATTAAAAGACCGCATCATCATGTTAGGTAGCGCAATCGATGATAACGTAGCTAACTCAATTGTTTCACAACTTTTATTTTTAGCAGCAGAAGATCCAGATAAGGATATTTCATTATACATAAATAGTCCAGGAGGAAGTATTACTGCTGGTATGGCTATTTATGATACGATGAACTTTATTAAGCCTCAAGTATCTACAATTTGTATTGGTATGGCGGCTTCAATGGGAGCTTTCTTATTATCTGCTGGGGAAAAAGGAAAGAGATATGCTCTTCCAAATGCAGAAGTTATGATTCACCAACCATTAGGTGGTGCTCAAGGTCAAGCTACTGAAATCGAAATTGCAGCTAAGCGAATCTTGTTCTTACGTGATAAATTAAACAAAATTCTTGCAGATCGTACTGGTCAACCATTAGATACGATTGAGCGTGATACAGAGCGCGATAACTTTATGACTGCAGACCGTGCATTAGAATACGGATTAATTGATAAAGTAATTTCTAATACTGCAGCTATTAAATAATAATAAAAAACTAGCCGTAATTTTTCGGCTAGTTTTTTTATAGAAAAAAAATCGGACATCCAACTTGTGAATGTCCAATTACATCAAATTTCTTCTCCAATAAAGTCCATTACGGCTTCCATCGCTTCAACTTCATCGTCACCAGTAACAGTAATTACAATTTCTTCTCCATGAGGTACAGCAAGACTCATAACACCCATAATACTCTTAACGTTTACTTGTTTGCCTTTGTAAGCTAATAATACTTCTGAACGAAATCTCGTAGCAACTTGAACAAATTGTGCTGCTGGACGAGCCTGTATTCCTGTTTCTAATAGTACTCTCCCTTTTTTCTCAATCATTTTTTCTTCCCTCTTAACTTTTATTTTATTTTTATTGGTTCTCCCGCTCTTAGTTTATCAGCTATTTCATCAATTTTACGTAGTCGATGATTAATTCCTGATTTGCTAATTGCACCGCTAGACACCATTTCACCTAACTCTTTTAATGTTACATCCTCATACGCTACTCGAAGTTCTGCAATTTCACGTAGCTTTGGCGGTAATATATCTAAACCAACTGAGCTTTGGATATAACGTATATTTTCAATTTGCCTAAAGGCTGCACTGATCGTTTTATTTAAGTTCGCAGTTTCACAATTTACTAGACGATTAACACTGTTTCTCATATCTCTTACAATGCGGATATCTTCAAACCTTAATAAAGCTGAATGTGCACCAACAATGTTTAAAAACTCAGTAATTTTTTCTGCTTCCTTTAAGTAGGTAATATAACCTTTACGTCTCTCCAGTGTTTTAGCATTTAATCCGAACTCATTCATTAGACGACAAATTTCTTCTGTATGCTCTTTATATAGTGAAAAAATTTCTAAATGATATGAAGAAGTCTCTGGATTATTTACCGAACCACCAGCTAGAAAAGCACCTCTTAAATAGGAGCGTTTACAACATTTCTTCCCAATTAGCTCTTTCGCTATTTCATTCGTAAAGGTAAATCCTTCACCAGTTATATAAAGATCATTTAAAATATGTTTCGCTTCTTCTTTTATTCGAACAATATATACATTGTTCTTTTTAAGACGCATTTTTTTACGAACGAGCAATTCAACGTCCACATCATAAACACGTTTAATTAATACATATATTCTTCTAGCAATCGCTGCATTTTCAGTAACTACATCTACAATAAATTGGCGATTCGCAATTGATAATGAACCATTCATTCGAATTAAAGAGGATAGCTCAGATTTTGAACAACAATCTTTGATCTCAATCGTTGTTAATTCTTTTTTCGTTTCTGATGCAAAGGACACTTGAATCACCCCCTCCTTCTAGATTTAAAGATTTTTTCATTATTCTTTTATTTTTGTCGGGATTAGGTCACATAATATTTCAGCTAACTTTACAGTATCATGCCTAATCACATTATCATCATATTTAACGATCGACTTATGAACAATTTCTAGATTTAAAGATTTTAGCTCATTTATATCTAGTATTACTTGCTGAGCGTGTTCTTCTTTATAAAGTTCTAAAATATTTTTAGGCATTGTGCCTTCGTTTACAATAATTGTATCGATAAAACTTGAGTCTAAATGTTGGTATAGAGCCTTTACATGATCGCTAGCGGTATAATGCAAAGTTTCACCAGCTTGAGTCATCACATTACATACATATACTTTTCTAGCTTTTGAATTGACAACAGCCTTCCCTATTTTAGTAACTAATAGATTAGGAAGTATACTCGTATATAAACTACCCGGTCCAATTACAATTAAGTCAGCACGATTAATTTCATCAAGCGCTTCTTTTAAAGGTTCAACATTTCCTGGTGCTAAAAATACTCTTTTAATCTTCTTACCAGAGTAAGGAATTTTTGATTCACCTGAAACAATTGTACCGTCTTCTAATTCAGCTTTTAATACGACACTTTGATTAGCTGCTGGTATAACTTTCCCTCTAACATTTAATACCCTTCTCATTTCAATGATTGCACGGTAAAAATCACCTGTAATCGCAGTCATTGCACTTAGCATTAAATTACCTAGCGAATGTCCAGAAAGGTCTCCAGATGTTGCAAATCGATGCTGGAATAATTCTTCCAACATCGGTTCCACATCTGATAACGCAGCAAGTACATTTCGTACATCACCAGGCGGTGGAATTTTTAACTCGTCACGTAATCGTCCAGAGCTACCACCATCATCTGCGACTGTAACGATAGCGGTAATATCAACGGGATGTTTTTTCAACCCACGAACTAAAACAGATAGTCCCGTTCCGCCTCCAATTATTACTATTTTCGAACGCTGACTAATCATTACTTATGACTCCTTTTTTCAACGTCCCGATGACTAACATTCGTATCATATTGATCTTTATAGTAGTTAGCTAAATACTCTGCTAAAGTAACAGAGCGATGCTGCCCACCAGTACATCCGATCGCAATGATAAGTTGTCGTTTACCTTCTCTTTTATATTGAGGTAACATAAAACTAATTAAATCAATTAATTTCAGCATAAATTCGGTTGTCTCATTAAATTTAAGAACATATGAGGAAACTTCTTCATCTAAGCCAGTTAAAGGACGCATTGATTCAATATAAAATGGGTTTGGTAAAAATCGTACGTCAAATACTAAATCCGCATCAATTGGTATTCCGTACTTAAAACCGAATGACTGAATATTTACTGAAAAACCTTCTTGTTCATTTTCTCTAAATTGTTCAATTATTTTTTCTCGTAATATTTTAGGTTTTAAATCTGAAGTATCATATATTAATTGTGCACGCCCTTTTACCTCGGCTAAAAGAGTACGTTCCAACTCAATTCCTTTTAATGGTGATCCCGTTGGAGAAAGTGGATGTGAGCGACGAGTTTCTTTGTAACGAGTAACAAGTGCAGCATTCGTTGCATCTAAAAATAAAATTTGAGGGATGATTGAAGGAGTAGACATTAATTGATCTAACGAATTCCCTAACTGATCAAAAAATTCTCTTCCTCGTAAATCCATAACAAGAGCAACTTTATCTGTTGTATTGTGATCCGGGTCCTTTAATAGCTCTACAAATTTTGGAAGTAGAGCAGGAGGAAGATTATCGACACAGAAATAACCGATATCTTCTAACGCTTGAACAACGACAGTCTTTCCAGCACCTGACATTCCAGTTATAATAACCATTTTTACATGTGATCTTGTAGGAGGCATTTAACTCAACCCTTTCTATGAATTTAGGTTAACTAGGATTTAAACGATATCTTAATAATTCAAAATCTGGTGTATATACAAAGGTACCATGTAAAATTTCTGTACCCTTTAATAAATAATCAATAATATGATAGTCACCAGCTGCCATAGGAAGATTTTTCACTTCATCTATTGCATGCCAGCGAAGAATTCCTTCTTCACACTCTTCTTGATTTTCACCGTCAAACTCGGTAGCCAAAAATGAAAACATCATCCATTCATTCACTACCTTAGCATCTTCTTCTATAATAATTGTAAAAACACCTTTTAATTTTGGGTTTTTTAAGTAAACACCTGTTTCTTCACGATATTCGCGAACAACTGCTTCTCTAATGTTTTCACCTGGCTCCATCTTACCGCCGGGTGCAACCCACCAGTTTCTTCTAGGTTTTTGTAGCAAGAGGATATTATTTTCATTTACCAAAACACAATGTGTAACTCTTTGCATTTCTTATACCTCACTTACAATTTGGACTTGCAGTTGGTTGAAACTGCCCAATCTATATTATACCGTTAAACTAGTCAGACAACAACTTGTTAAGAGTGGGAAATAGGGTAGAAAGGTCCTAGGTAAAGGAAAAGATTTTGTGGGTTCGAACTACGGTTGAGGAACAAAATCGATCATTTTCGGAGACAGTAGAGAATACTCACTGATTTAAGAGTTTTAACGCGAAATCTAAAGGCAAATTTGCGAAACGTCAGTTCTTAAACATTAATGCACAAAAAAAGGGAACATGGACAAGCGCATATCCATGTTCCTATATATATTAGGGGGCTCTCTGGTTATTGTCTATATTACAGTAACTATATTTCAGGAGAGTTACACCCTAATTACATATAAGTTTCAGAATATTACAATTTCGTTCACAATTCTAAAACTTAATTTAATCAAGATTAGTTAGTTTTAGATAATTCTTCTTTTAATTCTTCAATATAATGTTGTACTGCTTGAGCAGCAATACTTCCGTCTCCAGTAGCTGTTACAACTTGACGTAAAGTTTTTTCACGAACATCACCAGCTGCAAAAATACCTGGTACTCTTGTTTCCATTACATCATTTGTTTCGATATAACCATTTTCATTTGTAATACCTAAACTTAAGAATGGTTTTGTTAATGGAAGCATTCCAATATAGATAAATACGCCATCTGTTTTAAATTCAGATTCTTCACCATTTTGAGTATCTACAAGTGTTACGCTACTTACTTTACCATCAGTTCCGTTAACTTCTTTAATTGTTGAATTCCAAATAAATGAAATCTTTTCATTTGCAAATGCACGGTCTTGAAGAATTTTTTGAGCTCGTAATTGATCTCTACGGTGAACGATTGTAACTTTAGAAGCATATCGAGTTAAATATACGCCTTCTTCTACTGCTGAATCTCCGCCACCTATAACTACTAATTCTTTATCCTTAAAGAATGCTCCATCACAAACAGCACAGTAAGATACACCACGTCCTCCGAGCTCTTGCTCACCAGGAACACCAATTTTTTTGTATTCTGCACCAGTTGAAATAATAATTGCGCGTGCTTTGTATTCTTTTTTACCAGCAACTATTGTTTTATATTCTTTTCCGTCGATAATTTCTTTAATGTCTCCATAAGCGTACTCAGCACCAAATTTTTTAGCATGATCAAACATTTTATTTGATAAATCTGGACCTAAAATACTATCAAAACCTGGGTAGTTTTCAATTTCTTCAGTATTTGCCATCTGTCCACCTGGAATACCACGTTCCATCATTAATGTAGAAAGATTTGCACGAGATGTATATACAGCTGCAGTCATCCCTGCAGGACCAGCTCCAATGATAATAACATCATAAATTTTTTCTTCCATTTCTTAATCACTCCTTGTACTTAAATGGCTAATTGCCCTACTTCATTAACTACCACTATCCTAATACGCGATGACATAAAACAACAAATCATATGCTCATGATAAAGAAAACTCTTCAACTGACGAGCCTTTTAGGAGGAGTCAGAGGCGTTGTTGCACTTATACTTAATACCTATTATTGGCGACCACATCAAGTATAAATCCTTGCTGCTAATTTATACTAACCTTAATGAGAAATAAAGAAAGCTTGCATTAACACCATCTGGTATTAAAACAAGCTTCGAATGGCGCTAATGCCTTTATTTAATAAATAGGTAGAGATATTATAGTTTGCTGCAATTTTCTTTTGTGATACACGTTTTACTTCATTTTCTACAAGATAATGTGTAGCAGCTAATAAAACCTCTTCACTTACAGGTAATTCTTTATATTTTAATGTAAGTTCACAAATAGCGAAAAACCATAATTGTAGATGATTACGTAGTATTATATAATCTTCATCCCAAGTTGTCTGTACTTTCTTTGCACCGTTAATCGCAATATTCAATGACGGATGTGGCTCTAAATAACACATATTATTTAGAAGAACCTGTTCTAATTGTTCATCGAGACCAATATTTTCTAATGGATTTAAATCTTGAAGGATTGAACTAAATTTTTGTTCATAATAATATTCCTTCATAAAATAGATTAATCCCCATCTCTCACTATTCGAATTGGAGTATTTTGCTTGGTACTCTGTTTCAGCCATTAATTGTTCGATTTCATTCGATGAATGTTTTTTTTCAGCCCATGGAGCCAATTCCTCATGATCATCAAATTCACTTGTCATTTCAAAATTCCAAATACGCTCCGCCGTTTCAATTCTTCCAGATTGATAAGCTGCATCACAGAACATATAATAAAACTGTATTTCACGATCTGGTCGTTCCATATAAAGTAAATTAAATAACTTATAAGCTTCTTCATACTTCTTGAACTGATAGAAAAGTACGCCAAGTTTGTGGCGATGCTCTTCAGAAATTGGAACAATATTTGATAAGCCTTCAAGATATTGCAAAGCAATTTCTTGTTCATTTAAAATTCTTTTTAGCATTGTTAAATGAATTAAGGCTGATAAATTACCTGGATTTTGTTCTAAAACATATTGTAATACTCTTTCAGCTTCTTCAGGATTACCTAAATGAAGCTCTACTAAAGCTAAGTTATTATAAGCTGGCCAAAATTCTTGATACTTATCAACAATTGTAAGTAAAGTTGTTTTAGCAGATTTCCAATCATGATTTGCCAAATAGCTTGTAACTCGCTCTTGAAGCACTAATAAATCATCATTAATACTTAAATCATCATCTTCCTCACTATGAATAATATCTAAATAGTCTTCTAGTTCTTCTATTTGCTCTTCATCAGTACCAATTTCTAAATACTTTTGAGCATATAAATTGGCTTTTTGGAACAATCCTAATTCAAAAAATGCAAATGCTAATAAATAATATACATCCTCATTTGTTGGAAATTTATCTAAAATATATTCTAAAATTGTTATTGTAGTTTGATATTGATGTAATGATAAAAGCTTTCTAGAAATATCTATAAGAACTGTTTGATTTTCTTCATTTTCAGCAGCTTTTTTCAAATAATAAATCGCTTGCTCAGAATCGTTACTATTATAAGCTTTCATCCCTTTTTCGTAGAAATAATCTTTCGGTAACGAGAACGAAACGACATTATGAAATTGATTTGTTTGATTCCCCAAATTTTCAGACATTCGATCCTCCAGTTTTTCAAGCTTATCACAGTATATCACATAAAAAGAGGAAATAGTCGCCGTCCAAATTATAAGAATTTTAAACGAACGTACAATTTCCACATTATCTAAATAAGTTGTCAAAGTATTATTTTAACCGAAACAAAAAATATTGAAAACCACTTTTTTTTGAGTTTAAATAGTAGTTTCAGATTGAGGTAATGAAATAATAACCATAGGATTACCTCCAACGAATGCACCAGCTGGAACATCCTTGTTTACAAGTGTTGCAGCTGAAACTTTCGCACCATCACCAATTGTGACACCCGGCAGGATTGTCGTGTTTGCACCAACTAACACATTATTACCAATAATGACTTCTCCTAATCGATATTCATTAATTAAATATTCATGCGCCAAGATTGTTGTATTATAGCCAATAATCGAATTATTACCAACTGAAATTAATTCTGGAAACATTAAATCAGGCGTTACTTTAAACGCAAAGGATGTACAATCTCCTACTTTCATTCCAATGAGATTCCTATACATCCAGTTTTTCAGTCTAAAGAAAGGGATATAACGAGCTATTTCAATGACAATCGTATTTCGAAATGTTTTCCAAAATGAAACAGTCTTGTACACTTGCCAAAGTGAATTCTCACCTTCAATTAGGTAGCGTTTCGTTTTCCTCAATTCTCATCAATTCCTAAAATTGGTAAGATATCGCTCATCTTTTCAAGCATAAAATCAGGTTTAAAAGTAGCTAAAAATTCTTTTCCTTTTAGTGACCATGCAACACCTGCCGTTTTCGTTCCAGCATTTTTACCACCTTCAATATCATGGTAATTATCGCCCACCATTATACTCTCTTCAGGAATAGAATTTAATTTTTTTAAGGCTAATTGAATCGGTTCTGGATGCGGCTTTGCATTTTGCACGTCATCAATTGTGATCACAGTATCAAAGAATTGCTTTAATCGACTAAAACTTAAGCCCATTTCAACAACATTTCGTGCCTTTGTTGTTACAATTCCTATTTTATAGCCTAATTTGTGTAAAGTTTCAATCGTCTCATAAACCGTTTCATACTCCTCAACAAACTCATCATGCATCTCCATATTAAATCGGCGATATTCCGAGATGAACTCATCAACTCTTTCTTCATCTACCGTAGAGAATGATTCAGTTAAAGTTGGACCCATAAAAGGTATAACATGCTCACGTTTATATTGTTCAGGATAATATTTATTCAAAGTATGCAAGAATGAAGCAATAATTAATTCATTTGTATTGATTAAAGTACCATCTAAATCAAATAATATCGTATTTATTTTCATAAGAATTTCCTTTCTATTTCACTTCAGCTTTTAAACTTGATTCAGTTTTTCTACCTACTCTTCCTATAATTCTTGCAACGATACAAGTAACAACTAATGCGACAAAGAAACGAATTAAAAATAAGTATAAAACTGGAATCCCTAAAGGAATAAAGAGAAGTGTATCTTCTACTACAGCATGACAAGCTACTAAAAATAAGAAAACGAGGTATAAATCTCGTTTTGAAACACCATCTTCTTTAACAGCTTGAATCATAACACCTGCACCAAAAGCTAATCCAAAAAACAATCCCGCAGCTAATGTAACTCCAGCTTTTGCTTCAACACCGATTAATTTAGTAAATGGAGATAATGCTTTTGTTATATAATTCATCCACCCAAAATCTTTTGCAATTTGAATAACTAGCATTAATGGAAAAACAATTTTAATGAGGTTTAAAATACCTATTAATGACGAGATGATCGCATTATAAACGATATCCCATCCTGACTGGTTAACACTTTCCGCAACAGCAATTCCTTTATGAACAATTTCTGTTCCACCAGACCAAAAGAAATGGATACAAATAGCAGATATAATAGCAAATCCAATCCTTACTAACACAACAAAAGATGCTCGAACTCCTACAGCAGTAGCTACTGTCGTTTCAACAAATAGATTATGAGAAAAACTTAACATAACTGCAAGGATCAATGCCTCCTTAACAGTTAAATCCATCGGTAGCATTGCTCCAAGGGCTGCATATAGATTTAAAACATTTCCTAAAACTAATACTAATGCTGCATCTCCCTTTAAACCGATAAAACTCATTAGCGGTTCAAGAATATTAACAAACCAGTCCATTAGTGCAGTTTCTTTAATAATCGTTAAAATGAAAGAAATAGGGAAAATTATTTTCCCTATTTTCCAAGAAGTTTGTAAACCAACTAGTAACCCTCTCTTTAAAGTTTCCAACGTGCTCCCCACTCCTGTTTTACAAACTTATGCGTCTAAGTAACGCTCATTCGATAATCCTTTAACTCTACGATAAACAAGAATGATAATAGATAGTATGATAATTACGACTGAAATAAATTGAGCCATTCTAATTGTACTTGTTAACATTAAACTATCTGTTCTTAGTCCTTCAATAAAGAAACGACCAACTGAGTACCAAATTAAATAAGTTAAAAACATTTCACCACGTCTTAGATTCGCTCTTCTTAAAATTAGTAAGAAAATAATCCCTAATAAACTCCATAAAGATTCATATAAAAACGTTGGATGATAATACGTTCCATCAATATACATTTGATTAATGATCCAATTAGGTAAATGAAGACTTTCTAAAAATGATCTAGTTACTGGTCCTCCATGAGCCTCTTGGTTCATGAAGTTTCCCCAACGTCCAAGCATTTGGCCTACTAAAATACTCGGTGCTGCGATATCTGCAAGCTTCCAAAATGAAATGCCTCTTTTCTTTGCAAAGAAGTAACTAGCAATAAATGCTCCTATTAAACCACCGTGAATAGCTAATCCACCATGCCAAATTGCCGGTATTTCACTAACATGCTTAGAATAATAGCTCCACTCAAAGAGCACATAATATATTCTAGCCCCTATAATTGCTGAAGGTAGAGCTACTAGAATAAGATCCAAAAATGTATCATCAGGTATTCCACGTCTTTTACTTTCACGAATTGCCAACCATAAACCTAATACAACACCTAAACCGATCAATACCCCATACCACTTTATTGAAAGAGGACCTAAGTGTAAAAATACTTTATCTAATGGCTGAATATTTGACTCCATATCAATTTCCCCACTTTTTCATTAAATTAAATCACTAACGTTATTACCGCCTTGAATTACTTTCTCTAAACGATCTGCAAATTGTTGCGCAGCATTTACACCCATATTTTTCAAACGGAAATTCATCGCTGCTACTTCAGTAATAACAGCTAAATTTCGACCTGGTCGAACAGGCAATGTAATTTTCGTGATTTCTGTATCTAATATTTTAAGCTTTTCATCGTCTAAGCCAACTCGATCGTAAACCTTTTGGGAGTCCCAAGTCTCTAAATCAATGTTCAACGTAATACGCTTGTAATTACGTACAGATCCTGCTCCGAAAAGTGTCATAACATTAATAATTCCCAATCCACGAATCTCTAATAAATGCTCAATTAATTCTGGCGATGAACCAATTAGCGTATCTTCATCAGTTTGACGGATCTCTACTGAATCATCTGCTACTAATCGATGACCACGTTTTACTAACTCTAGAGCCGTTTCACTTTTACCCACTCCACTTTTTCCAGTAATTAATACACCGACACCATAAATATCAACTAGTACACCGTGTAATGCTGTAGTTGGAGCAAGTTTAGCCTCTAGATAACTCGTAAGTCTACTATACATTGTAGTTGTCTTACTGTTTGATAGTAAAATAGGTACCCCCGTTTCTTCACCCGCTTCGATTAATTCGGATGGAATTTCTAAACCTCGTGTCACGATAATACAAGGCGTATCATCTGCACAAAGTTTTCTTAACCGATTATGTTTTTCTTCGTCAGTTAAGCTATGATAAAAAGTTAATTCTGTTTTCCCTAATATTTGTACTCGATCAGATGGATAGTATGTAAAAAAACCTGCAACCTCTATACCTGGGCGAGATAAGTCAGTCGTGTTAATCGAACGATTCAAACCCGCGCTTCCACTAATGACCTCTAATCTAAAATACTCAACTAAATTCTTTGTACGTAATTTAGCCATACAAGCCTCCTAAGGATTAATAATTATGTATTATCTCTCATATTGTACCATTTTTAAACTTTGTGGGAAAATGTCGACAAGTCAGTAACTACACTAAATCGATTAAAAATTACTAATGTAAAAGAGCATTTAGTATCAGTTTAGCATTCTAGCAATGATAACCAGTTAAATACCAACGGAGTTCACATAATGTTCAAAAATCCCATTAATCTAAAAAAACAAAAAAAGAGACTCTCAAAAGTACTTTAACTTAAGAGACTCCTCTTTTTCTAGCGATGACTATGCTTTTTTTTATCCTTTGAACCAAACACAAAATATTGAATTAACATACTGAATGTACTAATTAGAATCGATGCAATAATAGCAGTTCCAAAACCATTTACTCGTAAGGCATCCCCTAATAAATAATCAGTAATTTCTAGCGTAAATGCATTAATAATAAACAGGAATAATCCCATTGTAAAAATGGTTACAGGTAAAGTTATTAAAATTAAGATTGGGCGAATAATTGTATTTAAAATCGATAACACCAACGCAGCAATGATAGCCGTTGGAATATTTTTTACATAAAAATCAGGTTGCAGAAATCCTGCTACTACAATAAAAACTAAGCTATTAATAGCTAATGAAAATAACCATCTCATTTATTTCACGTCACCTTCTTCTGGAACAACAAATATCCAAATTAAATACACGAATAATAGTGCTCCAAATCCTACAAAGAATAGTATCACAAACAGTAAACGGATTAATGTACTGTCCAAATTAAAATACTTACCCAATCCACCACAAACACCCGCAAGCATAGAATCTTTAGAAGAGCGATATAGTTTTTTCACAAAAATCTCCTCTCTATCGATACGCACTCATTTTTTTATCATGACTAATTTTTCTATTTCATTATTTATTCTATGTTAAAACATTAAAGAAATGTGGACTACTTTTCAAGTAAAAGGATCTATGAATAGCATTAACAAATCCTAAATAAAAACAAATACTAAAAAAAGGAGTATGGGTCCTATCCTTTTTCGACCGTTTTATATATCAACACTCTGACAAAGAAAAAGAAGAATAGTTGATTTTCGTTTCAGAAGTTCACTATCCAGCTAATTCAACTGGAGTTGGGCACCCTTTTCGTTCCAATCAACTACTCTCTCACATCAATATTTCAATATCTATATACTTATAAAAAGATACTTTTTTAAGATTCCATCAATGCCAATCTTTTTTCCATTCTAGCCTTGTCACGTTCTAATACAACTTTTAAATACTTACCTGTATGAGACGCTTCGACTTTACATAGTTTCTCTGGTGTACCAGTTGCTACGATCGTACCACCTTTGTCTCCACCTTCTGGTCCTAAATCGATTAGATGGTCGGCTGCTTTAATGACATCTAAGTTATGTTCAATTACAAGCACAGTATCTCCATTATCTACTAGTCTTTGTAAAACAACTAATAATCGAGCAATATCATCAACATGAAGTCCTGTAGTAGGTTCATCTAATATATATAAAGTTCTTCCATTCGTACGTTTATGAAGCTCGGAAGCTAGTTTTACACGTTGTGCTTCTCCACCAGATAAAGTCGTAGCAGGTTGACCTAATGTAATATACCCTAAACCTACATCATATAACGTTTGAAGTTTACGTTTAATCTTAGGAATATTTTCAAAGAATGAAACTGCATCCTCAACTGTCATATCTAATACTTCAGAGATCGATTTATCTTTATACTTAACCTCTAAGGTTTCTCGATTATATCGTTTACCATGACAAATCTCACATGGTACGTATACATCAGGTAAGAAATGCATTTCGATTTTAATAATTCCATCGCCTCGACATGCTTCACATCTACCGCCTTTAACGTTGAAGCTAAAACGACCCTTCTTATAACCGCGAACCTTTGACTCATTCGTAGCTGCATATACATCTCGAATATCATCAAATACACCAGTATAAGTAGCAGGATTTGAACGAGGAGTACGACCAATTGGTGATTGATCAATATCAATAACCTTCTCCAATTGTTCAATCCCTTTAATTTCTTTATGCTCACCTGGACGTACTTTCGAACCATTTAATTTTTGAGCTAATGATTTATATAAAATCTCATTAATTAATGTACTTTTCCCTGATCCCGATACACCTGTTACTGCAACGAACGTACCTAATGGGAATGAAGTTGATACATTTTTTAAATTGTTTTCCTTTGCTCCAACAATTTTAATTTCACGTCCATCGCCTTTTCTACGCTCAAGCGGTACAGGAATAAACTTCTCACCCGATAAGTACTTACCTGTTAATGAATTTTGATCATTCATTACTTCATTTGGCGTTCCTTGTGAAATGACCTGACCACCGTGAATACCAGCTCCTGGTCCGATATCAATTAAATAATCTGCTGCTAGCATCGTATCTTCATCATGTTCTACGACAATTAATGTGTTTCCGATGTCTCTCATATTTAACAATGTTGAGATTAAACGATCATTATCACGTTGGTGTAAACCAATTGATGGCTCATCCAAAATATATAATACACCTGTTAATCTCGAACCAATTTGAGTCGCCAAACGAATCCTTTGAGCTTCTCCACCAGATAATGTACCTGCAGCTCGGTTCAATGTTAAATAATCTAAACCTACATTTACTAAAAAGCCTAAACGCTCTCTAATTTCCCTAAGGATTAGATTTGCAATTTTTTCTTGTTTTGGCGTTAAATCAAGCGATCCAAAGAAATCAAATGCTTCTTTAACTGACATTTTTGTTACTTCACCGACATGCAAGCCACCAATAAATACAGCAAGTGCCTCTTTTCTTAGACGATGCCCTTTACAAGTTGGACAATGTTGTTGAGCCATGTATTTTTCCATTTGCTCACGAATAAAATCTGAAGATGTTTCCTTAAAACGTCTTTCTACATTCGAAATAACACCTTCAAATTCAATCATTGCTTCACGTACGTGACCTTGCTCGTTATCATATTTAAAATAGATTTGTTCGCCATTACTACCATAAAGAATTTTATCTTGTAGATCTTTTGGAATGTCTTTAAATGGAATATTCATATCAATCCCGTAATGATTACATACACTTTCTAGTAATTGCGGATAATACATCGAGCTAATGGATTCCCACGGTGCTATAGCATTTTCTTTAAGAGTTAATTCATCATTTGGGATCACTAAGTTTATATCTACTTCTAATTTCGTCCCTAATCCATCACATGAATGACAAGCACCAAATGGGCTGTTAAACGAAAACATGCGCGGTTCTAATTCTCCAATTGAGAATCCGCATAGTGGACATGCATGATGTTCACTGAATAGTAATTCTTCTTCACCTATTACATCAATGATCACTCGACCTTCTCCTAGTTTTAATGCTGTTTCAAGAGAATCAGCTAGTCGAGATGCTACACCATCTTTTACAACAATACGGTCAATTACAACTTCAATTGAATGCTTCTTATTTTTCTCTAATTCTATTTCATCAGATACATCAAATAACTCACCATCAACACGAACGCGAACGAAGCCTTGTTTTTTAATTTCTTCAAACACTTTTACATGTGTCCCTTTACGACCAGATACCACTGGAGCTAGCACTTGAATTTTCGTTCGTTCAGGATACTCCATTACACGATCTACCATTTGTTCAACTGTTTGAGAAGTAATTTCGATACCATGATTTGGACAAATTGGCGTTCCAATACGAGCATAAAGAAGTCGCAAATAGTCGTAAATCTCTGTTACAGTACCAACTGTTGAACGGGGATTTCGGCTAGTCGTTTTTTGATCAATTGAAATCGCAGGTGAAAGTCCTTCGATTGAATCAACATCCGGTTTATCCATTTGACCTAAAAACTGACGAGCATACGCAGATAATGATTCTACATATCTACGTTGACCTTCTGCATAAATCGTATCAAATGCTAGAGATGACTTACCTGATCCAGATAAACCAGTTACAACTACTAATTGATTACGAGGAATCGTAACATCAATATTTTTTAAGTTATGCGCTCTGGCCCCTTTAATAATTATTTCATTCATACTTTTCAAGTTCTTCACCTCTCAGACTTCAATTCTAATATTAAGTCACGAAGTTCTGTTGCTCGTTCAAAATCAAGCGCCTTCGCTGCGTCCTTCATTTCCATTTCAATTGATTGAATAAATAAATGACGTTCTTTTTTGTTCATTTTCTTATATTTAGCACTAATGCCGTTTTCGTAAACTTCTTCTTCTTCAGCTACAGAAGTAGCTCGAATCACATCACGAACTTGTTTAATAATCGTTTTAGGAGTGATTCCATGTTTTTGGTTATATTCTTCCTGAATCTCACGACGACGTTTTGTTTCATTAATAGCAATATTCATCGAATTCGTCATTTTATCAGCATACATAATAACATGACCATTTGAATTCCTTGCAGCTCGACCAATTGTTTGAATTAATGAACGTTCAGATCGTAAAAACCCTTCTTTATCTGCATCTAAAATTACAACTAATGAAACTTCAGGAATATCGATTCCTTCACGTAAAAGGTTAATCCCGATTAACACATCATATTTACCTAAACGAAGATCACGAATAATTTCAATTCGTTCAAGCGTTTTTATTTCAGAATGTAAATAGTTAACCTTAATACCAATTTCTTTCAAATAATCCGTTAAGTCTTCAGACATTTTCTTCGTTAGAGTAGTAATTAGTACCCTCTCATTTTTATCAATGCGATTACGAACTTCATCGATCAGATCGTCAATTTGACCTTCAATCGGACGAACATCAATCGTCGGATCTAACAGACCTGTTGGACGAATAATTTGCTCTACTTTCTCAGGACACAATTCTAGCTCATATGGTCCAGGTGTAGCAGTTACGTAAATAGTTTGTTGAACTTTTTCCTCAAACTCTGCAAACTTTAAAGGTCGATTATCCAATGCTGAAGGCAGACGGAATCCATGATCTACTAATACTTGCTTTCGAGCTTGGTCACCGTTAAACATTCCTCGAATTTGCGGAACTGTAACATGTGACTCGTCAATCACCATTAAGAAATCTTCTGGAAAATAATCTAATAATGTATAAGGAGTAGAACCTGGTGGTCTCAGCGTCAGATGACGGGAATAGTTTTCAATTCCTGAACAAAATCCCATCTCGTTCATCATTTCTAAATCATATCTAGTTCGCTGCTCAAGCCTTTGAGCTTCTAGTAACTTGCCATTATCTCTCATTTCCTTTAATCGTTCTTCTAACTCAACTTCAATATTTTTAATGGCAATTTTCATTTTTTCTTCACGTGTAACGAAGTGGGAAGCCGGGAAAATTGCAACGTGTTCACGGTCACCTAAAATTTCACCTGTTAATGCATCCACTTCTCTAATTCTCTCAATTTCATCACCAAAAAATTCCACACGAATACAGTGCTCATCACGTGATGCCGGGAATATTTCAACAACATCACCACGAACTCGGAATGTACCACGTGAGAAGTCAATATCATTACGCGCATACTGAATATCTACTAGTTTATGTAATAGGTCGTCTCTACTAATTTCCATTCCAATACGAAGAGAACAAACTAACTCACGATATTCTTCAGGAGAACCTAAACCGTAAATACAAGAAACACTCGCTACAATAATGACATCCTTACGTTCAAATAGGGAGGAAGTCGCAGAGTGACGTAATTTATCAATTTCATCATTAATACTTGAATCTTTTTCAATATAAGTATCCGTTTGAGGTACATAAGCTTCTGGCTGAAAATAATCATAGTAACTAACGAAATACTCAACTGCATTATTTGGAAAAAACTCTTTTAATTCACTATATAATTGCCCTGCTAATGTTTTATTGTGAGCAAATACTAATGTAGGTTTTCCTATTTCCTTAATTACATTTGAAATGGTAAACGTTTTTCCCGTACCTGTTGCACCTAATAAAACTTGATGCTCTTTACCATTTCTAACCCCATCAACTAATTGCTTAATCGCATTTGGCTGGTCGCCTTGAGGTGAATAATTAGAAACTACCTCGAATTTCTGCTCCATCTTCCCCGCCTCCATTTCCAAAACATACCTATCCTTCTATTTTACCACAAAATTTCAAAAATCAATCAAAAACAGAACAAACGTGCTTTAAAATTAATTATCTTTACATATTATCGATGTTTAAGTACGAATTCAAGTAATTAAACTAGAACGTACATTCCTTTAGTAAACAAGAAAGTAGTAAAGCAAAGAAAAAAGAACAGGAATAAAGAAAGAAGAAGGAGTAGAAAAAGATTTTATATGTTTATAAAATCATTTCCTATAACCAATCTCTTATCTTTTTCCTGCCCTAATTATTCAACCTGAAAATCATATACTTGTAATTTCTTTAATGCTTTACTAGATTTGCCTTTAAAATTCTTCACTTCAATCTTGCCTTCGAAAACACTTTGTCCATTTGTTAAATCAACAATAATGAAATGTTTAATGATTTCCCCTGGATTTTCAATATTCGTAATTGCATATAGTTTTCCATCAATAATTTTATAATTTGAAAGGTTATTAGCATTTATTTTAGAAATATGAACTGGCTCACCTTCGACTTTTTTATTGTTTAAACTATACATTAATCCTGAAAGTTCTTTATCACCGTTCGTTATAAAATACAAGTTATCTTTATCAAGGATTACATTGCTCTGCTTTAATTGTTCTTTTTGTTCATTCGATAAATTTAGAGGTTCTTCTTTATCAGTTTCTAAATTAAATACGATCACTTCATTACTAACTTCTTCAGATGTTGTTTCACCATTTGGTTGAACAGTATCCTTTAGTTTTACCTTCTTGTAAACATTGAATTTAGATGGTATCGTTTGATCTGATTCTGATTTCAAATTTTGTATTTCAGTATGAGTGTGTGTCTTTTGGTCATTGGATGATTTATTAATCACTTTACGATCAACAATTTTCTTTTGGTTTACATTAATTCGATACAAAATTAGTTCAGTTTGATCGACATTTGTATCTGATTTTGTATTATGATCTATTGTTTTATTTTGATAAGTAGTGACAACTAAATCTTTACCGATTAATTGTACATCCTCAATATTAATATATGAGTAGTTTTCTTCCCCAGGGATATCAATTTTAAATGTATAACGGTCCTTATTATGAAGATCAAGACCATCTACATACATTTTAAAATGATTATTTTTATGATCATACGTACCACCAAGTTTTCCACCTTTTACGTCGGCGTGCCATGCAAAATCTTTATCAATATAAAATTGAGAAGAAGAAATTTTTCCGCGCATAAAGTTTCTTTCTTTCTTTTTTAAATCATTTAATTTCTTTAAATCATAGTAATCACGATCAAGGTCACTAAGAATCGAATTATTGTCTTTATATTCACTTCCGTCAGTAGTAATACTTAAACTTCTACCACCTTCTTGACCATATCCACCGCTAATCGTTAAATCTTTAACGTATTTTGAATCTCCATTTTCGGTCTTTAAGTAAAATTTAGGCAACTTGCTTTCTGACATAGCTACTTTCGTGAAAAACGTACCTAAACTGATTGTCGTGACAACGGCTATTACTGCCAAATTACGATATCGCTTCATTCTAAACTCCTCCTTACACCGATACTTTGTTTTTTAATAAATATTTACTAAATAAGATTGAACTTGTAATAATGATTATAAAAAGACCTATTTCCATATAAATGACTTCGCTTGGATAGAATGAGAAATCATTTCCAAAAACGTAAGATTGAATAAACTCTGGTATAAGAATTAAAACTACAATCGCCATAGCGTATAAGATCCCAAATAGTATACCTTTCCAACGATAACTACGTTCTAATAGAATGAATGTGAAAAGAGTAAACACTAAGCCCATTCCAATAAGATACCTAAAAATAAAATCTACAAAATTACTTGGTAAAATCATTTGAAAAATATTAGGGCCCATAACAAGATCAACTGTATTCATTTTCCCTAAAAGTTCACCTGGAACTATTTGTTGAAATACGTTAATTTCAATTGGTAAAAGTATTAGTTGAAATGCCAGTAAACTCAACACCATAATTAAGATTGTAGTCGCTTTAGCAAAGTAAATTGTCATTCTTGAAGTTGGTAGCATAAATAAACGGTAAATAAACGTGTTTTTTCCGAAATAATCTCTGTACCAAATGATAAAAATATAGAACATCATTAAAGCGATAGTGATCACAATAGGACCAATAAATAATGCATGATTAGCAACATGATTAAAGTTTAGCAATCCATATGATGCAATAAATTCCTTCGTTGCTTTCATAGAGCTTGCGTAATTTGCATCATTCGCCAATTTCATATAAGAAGACTTTACTGCAAATAAACTCACAAACTGCGAAATTGCTACTATAATAAGTAGCCCAATATATAATTTAAAAAATCGATTAACTTCAAAATTAACTAGTTTAAAATATCGATTCACGATTCATACACCTCTCTCATTACATCCATAACTGACTTACCTTCTTCTAAGCGTATTTCTTCTGTATAAAACTCCTTCAGAATTTCGCCGTTATCTAATAAAACGACCTTATCGATTAAATGCTCAATATCACTAATTTCATGTGTTGTTATGATCACGCCTCGATCCTCAATTAAGTGACTCGTAAACACTTTTGCAATTTGCTCTCTACTAAACATATCGATACCAGAAAAAGGTTCATCCATCAGAACATAATCAACATCTAGGCCTAAACCAAAAAGTAAATTTGCTTTTGCTGCATTCCCTTTTGAAAGCTCACCCAGTTTCTCATCTTCCTTTAATCGGAAAAATCCAAGTAATTCTTTTGCGCGCTCTGGATTCCAATTTACATAAAAATCCTTCATAAACTGCATTGCTTCTCCAACTGTAAAACTAGGCAACATTGTAAGTGTATCTGGAATAAACGTGATATTTTCGTACATTGTATGATTCATTTTCTTATCATCTATTAATATTTCACCGCGATCGATTGGCGTAATCCCCATAATTGCCTTCATCGTTGTAGATTTACCAACACCATTAATACCAATTAAACAAGTGATTTCTCCTTTATTCGCTGTGAAAGAAATATCACGTAAAACATTTTTTCGACCATATTTTTTTGAAACATTCTTTACTTGTATCATTTAAGCCTCTCCTTTCCCTTCTTCCTTTATCTTTTGTTCGTAGTTTTGTTTGACCATTGTAAGTAACTCTTCAACAGGAACATTTATTACTTTAATTGAATCGACAAATTCATTTACAGCTTCCATAATCAATTCATTTCGTACACCATTTAACACGTTTATATCAGTCGTAATCTTACTAGGGAAATTTCGTTCAGTCGTAATCAATCCTTGTTCCTCCATTTCCTTGTATGCTTTTTGTACAGTATTTGGATTTATATTAAATTGAACAGCTAATTCTCTTCTTGATGGTATTTCTTGACCAGCTTCTAATAGTCTTTTTGCAATTTGTTGCTTAAAATGCCTAACGACCTGTAGATAAACCGGTTCACGGTTATTCACTATAAATTCCATCACTCCACCTCCTCGTTCTTTATACAAATTTGTAATATATGTGTGTACTACTTAGTTCATACACCTAATGCATAACTAGGTGTATTACTCAATTAATACATCTTATACGTGTACTATACACGTAGTACACCAAAATTGTCAAACACAAAATTTAAAAATACTAGACTAAAATTGAGCAGTTCCAATTTGTCTAGTATTTCTACACAATCCTTAATTTAATTTTTTTCGATCCTTTCGAACAACTAAAAAGTAAAAGAAAACACTAGGCCAAGGGAATTGGATCATTCCTAACAGTCCCCATAACCAGGCTGAACGATTTCTCTTTTTAGCGTTTGTAAAAAGTGTGATACTTTGAGTTATTAAAATTATAAAGACTAAAACTAATATGATAATATTTTCTTTTGTCCATTCCACTTTAGATCAACTCACTTTCAATTTTCTTTTTATCTCGTTTAAAAATAATTGGTAATGCAATAAAGCCTAAACTTTGAATAATAACAATGCTTACTGGTGCCTCTAGTGCCATAAGAAGTGCCCCAATGAATAGACTACACGCTACACAAATGAATACGACTAGTTCTTTAAGAAAAATCGTTTTCTTTTTTTCCTGATGAACATTAAGTTTTTCTGTAATCTCACTAATTGAAGGTTCATGTATATTCGTTAATTCATCAAACTGCTTAAATGCTGAAACAATTTCTTCTTTATCCATCCTGCATTAACTCCTTTCTTAATTCCTTCATTCCATTATGAATTCTTGATTTAACCGTTCCTTCTCGAATTCCCATCATATTTCCAATTTCTTCGTTCGTATAACCGTAGTAATGCTTTAATAAAATAGCCGTTCGCACATCTGATTTAAGCTTTTCAAAACCCTCCATAATATCACTCCACTCAAACCCTTTATAGGCTAGCTGCCAATTTAAGGAGCGCGATAACTTTTCAGATTCATTTTTTTGCCAAAACCATTCGCGCTTTTTCCTTCTTTGTTGATCTAAATAAAGTCTAGTAGCGATTGTGATTAGCCAAGTTGAAAATTTGGATTGTCCGTTATATTTCTTTATATTGTCATAACCTTTCAACATCGTATCCTGCACTAAATCTTCTGCAGTTTGTTGATTTAAGGTCATCTTTAAAACGTATTTATATAGAAAGGAATAATGGATTTGAAAAAGTTTAGCAAATGCTTCTTTGTCGCCTTGCTGAGCGTACTTTATAATTTCTAATTCATCTAAATCAGCCATTTCTTCCTCCTTCCTAGCTAACTTATTCAATATTTATTTAGTTTTCTTTTGTTATACGAATAGGTTCTGCATATCGTTCATTTTTCTTTAAATTTTTTCAAAAAAAAATGAAGGGTAAATTCTACTTTACCCTTCACTCTTATTAAACTTATTTAGGACGATCAATCGTAAACATTTCTCCAACTTTAGCATAATCATTCCCTGCTAATCGGCTAACCGCTTTTAAGCCATCTGCATCGATCCGTCCATTTTCGTATATTTCATCTTCTATATGAAAATAAACGACCTTGCCAATTAACAAGTCACAAGCCTCATTATCTTTACCTAATGGAATCGCTTGTTCTAAAACACATTCCATTCGAATTTTTGACTCTTTCACTCCTGGAACTGAAACCTTTACACTGTCTACAGGTGTTAATCCTGCTAACTCAACTTCACTCTCAGTAGATGGCAAAGCAGCTGCTGTTTTATTAATTGCTTCTACATTTGATTCATCAACGATATGAACAACAAATTCTTTTTTCTCAATTGCGTTTTTAGCTGTATCTTTTTGTTTTCCGTTTTGTCTTTGAACAGATACAGATATCATAGGTGGATTAGACGTTACGATGTTGAAATAACTAAAAGGTGCTCCATTTAAGACATTCTCATTTGATTCTGTTGTCACAAAAGCAATTGGTCTTGGAATAATCCCACCAATTAAGAACTTATAATTATCTCGTTCACTTATATCCGCTGGAGAAAAAGATTTCATCATGATTACTTACCCCTTAAAAGTTATTTTGATACCAATCACTTGCAGCTTCAATTTCTGACCTAGTTAAGCTATGCCCCATGTTTTCCCAATGAGTAACGACTTTTGCACCTGCACCGTCTAACAATGATGCTAATTCTTCTGTTTCTTGTGGTAAACAGATTGGATCATTTTTGCCTGCTCCAATGAAGACTGACACATCCTTCATATTTGGCAATTCTAAATCACGTATCGGTACCATTGGATGTAATAGCATTGCGCCTTTAAATACATTTTCATAATGGAACAGTAGACTTCCAGCAATGTTTGCACCGTTTGAATAACCAATAGCGATCATATTATTTGGATCAAATCCATGTTCTACGGACGCCGTTTCAATAAACTCTTTTAATTCTTTTGTACGGAAAACTAAATCTTCCATATCAAATACACCTTCAGCTAATCGCTTAAAAAAACGTGGCATTCCATTTTCACTTACATTTCCTCTTACTGATAATACAGAAGCTTCATCATCGATCATACCTGCAATTGGTAAAAGATCAAGTTCATTCCCACCTGTACCATGTAATAATAAAAATGTTGGCTTCGATGGATTACTCCCTCTATTAAATACGTGTTTCATCGTCATTCTCCTTTCACTTCTCTAACAACAATTGGTTGCAAGTGATTTTCTATTATTTCACGATGTGGTTCCTGCCACTTTGGTAGCATTAACTGTTCTCCTAAATGGTCTATATCCTCATCAATCGTAAATCCTGGTGGATCTGTTGCAATTTCAAATAATAACCCACCATTTTCACGAAAATAAATTGCGTTAAAATAATTTCGATCTTTTACATCAGTTACTCCATAATGATTATCATATAATTTACTTTGCCATTTTACATGTTCTTCGTCATTACTTGCTCTCCAAGCAATATGATGGACAGTTCCTACGCCCATAGCGCCTCTTCCTACTGCTGCTAATTCAATATCGATAATATTTCCGATATCACTAGCAGCTTTAAAACGTAAATAGTTACCCTCTTGGCCTAAGCATTCTAATTCCATTACATTTTCCAACAGTTCAGCTGTTTTATTTGGTGCTCCAGAATATAAAACTGCACCACCAAACCCTTTAATTGCTACATCCTTTGTAACACCATTAAATTCCCAAGTATTTTCCTGGCCAGCTTCCCTTTCTACTAATTCAAGCTGTAAGCCATGAAAGTCTTCAAATTGAAGAAATGTTTCTCCAAATCGACTTACTTTTTTTGTTTGAATTTTAAAAGATGCTAAACGGCTTTCCCAAAATTCCATTGAGTTAGCTGGGATTAAGAATGTTGTGATTCCTACTTGCCCACTTCCTACTTTTCCTCTATATGCATTTGCCCAAGGGAAAAAAGTCATGATCGTACCTGGTTTTGCAGTTTCGTCTCCAAAATAAAAGTGATACGTACCTGGATCATCAAAATTAATTGTTTTTTTCACAAAACGTAAACCTAAAATCCCAGCGTAAAAATCCATATTTTCTTGTGGATCACCAACTATCGCAGTTATATGATGTATGCCTTTCATTTTCTCCATAAACTTTCCTCCGTTCTAATTCACTTTTTATTTAATTTCCTTAATAAAGTAAGTAATTGTATTTGCTCTTCTTCAGTTAATTTGCTGAATTGAGCTTGTTGAAACTCATCTTGTGTAGGTACGATTTCTTCATACATTTTTTGACCTATCTCTGTTAAAGAGAGATATTTGTTTTTCCATTCTACTTCTCTTTTAATCCACTGAAGCTCTTCCATTTTCTTTAATAGATGAGTCACATTTCCTTTTGTAACAACTAATTTATCGGCTAATTCTTGCTGAGTAAGACGCTTATTTCTCCCCACATGTACAATTACATCGAATTGAGCAGTCGTCAGTCCCCATTTTTTCAATTGATTATTTGATTCTCTAACATTTTTAAGATAAAAACGAGCTAATCGAAACCAAAGTAATACAGCTAAATTTTTTGATTTGTTTGCAGAAGCTTCATTATGACTATTTAACATTTTTGCACCTCTTTGATCGATCTTGTTATCAGTTTAATACTAAACTGATAACTTTGCAAGTAGATTGTTTGATCTAAATAAAAATCTTTTTTCAATAATTACCTTCAAAAAAAGAAGAACTTTGATATCCACTTCAGGATGAACACTTTTTAGCGAGTCTTACGTCTCCTCGTCACATGCTTCTCTTTCACTATTTCTTTCAACAGTCTTAAATTTCCTTTAATTTCCTTCTTTTATTCTTTTTTTAATTAGTGATTAAATAATTATGTTTAATTTCAATAACTAGAAAGACAGGTAAAATAGATGAAAAAAAGACTACTGAAAATAAGTGCAAGTATTCTATTTTTGTTTCTTATCTTATTTGGGTTGTACAAGCTAATGAATGCAAGATCTTTCCAGCTTTTTGGGGGATTAACAAATGAAGTACACACTAACCAAAAAGTAGTTGCTTTAACATTTGATGACGGTCCAACTAAAAATGTTGATGACATTCTATCACTTTTAGATCAATACAATGCAAAGGCTACTTTTTTTCTAATCGGTAATGAAATTGAAAAGAATCCCGGGGAAGCTAAAAAAATTGTAGATGCGGGGCAACAAGTTGTAAACCATACATTTTCTCACGAAAGAATGGTGCTAAAATCACCTTCATTTATCAAAAATGAAATTGAAAAGACAGATAAACTAATACGAAAAGCTGGCTATAAAGGAGAAATTGAGTTCCGTCCACCAAATGGGAAAAAACTATTTGGCTTACCATATTACATGCATAAACATAACCGAGAAACAATCACATGGAATTTAGAGCCAGACACTTTTTACACAAATCCTCAAGACAAAATAAACTATGTAAATAAAAATATTAAACCGGGTTCAATTATTTTAATTCATCCGATGTATGATAAAACTGGTAAAGAATAGGAAACAATTAAAGGGATTTTGGATTTATTAACGAAAGATGGATATAAATTTGTGACAGTGGAAGAGCTTCAGAAATTACAAAAAGACAAGTAGCATTATGCTCCTTGTCTTTTTATATATTGATTATCGATTTTCTTCTTTATAAAAAATTTAGTGCTTAAACTAAAGACTATAAATCCTAGCACAGTGCCAAATGTATTTAATAATACATCATCAATGTCGCATGATCGATAATTATATCCAAGAATAAATCCTATGGTTCCTTGGATTATTTCAATCCCTAAACTTACAGTAAAACCAACTAATATCGTTCTACTTTTCATAATTTTAGGATATAGAACTGGCAAAGCAAATCCTAATGGCATAAATAATACAATATTTCCACCAACTTGCTTTAGAGCAATCGAAAATGATCCATATCTTATTGAATCTACAACTACTTTAAAGGGGACAAAATTATTTGTATTTCCCAAGTGATCCTCAATCATGACTTGAATTAGATATTTTTGATAAGGAAATGGGAACAAAGTAAAATCGACGAGACATGTAATGTAGATTCCAAAGATGATCCAATATAAATATTTTAGTAGAGTAATATAACCTTTAAAGAATCTATAACCAAAAAATAAAATGATTAAAGTCATGATAAAGATACTAGGATATAAAAATTTTAACAATACTGTCCTCCCCTTCATCTTTCAAGGAAAAAGTAAAACGCTTGAAGCGCTTTTTATTTAATTACCATTTTTTTTCACCATTTATTATTATACTATATCAAAATTACTGTTTTTTATATAGCCCATATCATTTTTGATATTTTCCACATAAGTGGCTTTTTCTCTAAAACAATTATTTTCACAAATAAACTAAATGTAAAAACGTTGAATATTCCTTGAAAAAAAATCCAAAATAATACTGGTACATTTTGAAAACATCCCAAAGGAGACATCTAATTGAAGAAACAATTACTTAAATTCACATCACTATTTTTATGTTTTGCACTAATTTTATCCCCGATTAAATCAAGTGCCGAACAAGTAGATACTCGGGCTCACGGAAGATGCATAAGTAATTCAGCATGTAATTTTAAAGCAGATATGAGAAAGCTTTGGATGGATCACTTAATATGGACTAATAAGTATATTGTTAGTGCTGTTGCTGGAATGCCAGATAAGGATGTAGTACTTACAAGACTCTTAAGAAATCAACAAGATATTGGGAATGCAATTAAACCATATTATGGTGCTGCCGCTGGAGATCAGCTAGCTAAATTACTAACAGACCACATTGTAATCGCCGGTAAAATTATTGATGCTGCGAAAGCAAATGATATGGCAACTTTAAAAACATTGAACGACACATGGTTTAAAAATGCAGATGATATTGCTGCACTTTTAAGTAAAGTAAATCCAAATTGGACAAATCAAGCTTTAAAAAACCTACTATATATACATTTAAAAATGATAACAAACGAAGTTGTAACTAGAATAAAAATGGACTGGGACGGCAATATAAAAGCATTTGATGCTGGTCTTCAACATATGATCCATATAGCTGATACACTTTCATCAGGCATTATTAAGCAATTCCCAAATAAATTTAAATCTTAAACAAACGTTTGATTAATTAACAAAAAAGATGAATTTAGTTCTAAACTAAATTCATCTTTTTTCTGCTTATTTTAAATCATTCAATCTCTCCATGATCCGTCTTTTTTTATAAAGCATTCTACCAGCCTCGCCAACATCTTCAATTGCTTGTTTATTTACATATGCACCAAATATTAAACCTGCAATTGGAACCATTTGAAACAGCTTTTTCCATCCCATGTTGTCACGATATGTATAAAATACTTCTCTCCAACCTTCAATTTGAGAAAAGGCTTTTTTTCCTTCAATATTTGTTAACTCTTCTAATATCGCCTTTTTACCGACTATATCAGCAGATGTAAATTGTAAGCATTTAATAATGAAAACTCTCTCCATTTGATCATTTGGATCATAACCATAAGAAATTGCTATTTCTTGAAGTGTCTTTAATGTAAGTCCTAATAAGATTGGGATATCGATCGCAATCGTAAACATTCCACCAAAACCTGTGGTCGCTCCTTGGACCTTTGCAAATTGTTTACGACTAGCAATAAAATCATTCGAAATACGATCCATTTGCTCAAGACTAAGTTGATTGACCATTTCAATTTCGGTTAGTTCTTGAATAGAAAGATCCTTACTCATCCTAGTTAGAGTTGAAGGAACACTAACTAAATATTGGCCACCAGCATTCACATACTTAGATAGCTCATCTAAAATAACTCCAATCTTATCGTGAATGAACTTAGGTGTTATCTTATCCAAAATCATAAATGGAATTCTACCGATTTTCTCCCAAAAAAATACGCTTTTTTGATCTTTTTCCCATTTTTTAATTTCATTAAGCTGCGTAATTAGATACTCTTTCGTTTCCATAAACACTCCTAATATTTTTCTCTTAACATTGACTAATAAAACTATAAAGCTTTTTGTGAAAAAAACCAAAAATAAAAAGAGGCTAACTCATTGCAATAAACCCCTATGAGTAATTGAATCTCACATTTTTGCTTTTTTATTTACTCATGAACCCTTTATGAGTTACTAAATTTCATATTCTCGCTTTTTTACTTACTCATGAACCCTTTATGAGTTACTAAAATTCATATTCTCGCTTTTTTACTTACTCATGAACCCCTTATGTGTTACTAAATTTCATATTCTCACTTTTTTATTTACTCATGAACCCTTTATGAGTTACTAAATCTCATATTCTTCCTTTTTTATTTCCTCATGAGATCCGTATGAGTTACTAAATCTTACAAAAAAAGGGTTCCCATAAAAAGCGGGACACCCTCTTCTAAGCTTAAAAAATGTACTTGATACTCAATCTAAAATTCTTATCTTATCAGGATTTCGAACCATATAAATACTTCGATAACGCTCCCCTTCTATTTCAAAACATATTACGGTCGGCTCTTCGCCTTCACTTTTAACAATTAAACCAATTTGATTATTGATCAAAGCAATTTCGATTTCGGAAGGAGAGTTAATTTTCTTCCTTACACCAACAAGGAAAGCAATAACATTTTTTTGTAGATTGATTGGGCGAAGGGCTGCCTTCGTTTTGCCACCGGCGTCAGTAATTAGTATGATATCTTCCGTTAAAAGTGATATTAGCATATCAAAATTACCAGTTTCAGCAGCTTCAATAAATCGTTTTGCAATGGCTAGCTCTTGATTTAGATTTCGTTTTTCAACTACATCCTTACTTTGAACTTTGCTTTGAAGCCTACTGAATATTTTACGGCAATTCAATTCGGTCTTATTTAAAATATTTGCGATTGTACGGAAGTCAAACTGAAAAGCTTCGCGTAATACAAATACTGCTCTTTCAGTTGGATTTAACTGTTCAAGTAAAACTAAAAATGCATACGTTATCGTTTCATCTAAAATCATCTTTTCCATCGGATCATCATTTAAATCTTCCGGTAAGTTTTGAATCATCGGTTCTGGAAGCCACGGTCCTATATAAACTTCGCGTTTATTTTTTGAGGACTTCAATAAATCCAAGCAACGATTTGTCATAATTTTACATAGGAATGCTTTTATATTATTCGGTTCTTCTTTTGTGGTGGATTGATTCATCTTTTGAACTGTGAGAAAGGTATCCTGTACTAAATCCTCTGAATCCTCAACCGATCCTAGCATACTATACCCTATTGAAAATAAAAGTGGCTTATATTGAGAATATAGATAGTCTACTTCCATGAAGTATCTTCTCCTCTATTTTAAATTAGTTGAAGTTCAAGCTTCTCATTTATTAGTTTAGTAGCATTTCTAGCACTCGTTAGTGATGCATTTAATAGAAGTTCTGTGTCCCCTACCCAGTCTCCTGCAATATAAATGCCTTCCAAGCCAATATCACTTTTTGATAAATGATTGTCTTTCTTAAATGGCTTTTTTATGTCGTTAGAAACGGTAAGCTTAGGAAGATAGCGACGTGAAATTACATAGTCTCTCCAACCTGGTTGAAGCAAATCAAGTAAGCTTTCTAGTTCTTCCTCATCTTTTGCAGAATCTGTTTCGTTGACTGAGTTTAAATATTTCATTAGATGAACTACAATTTCGCCTTCTGTATTCGATAATTTAGCTACCGATGAATGATTTGAAAAATACCATGGTTGATCAACACCTAAGGCAAAGTTGAGTTTTGGATTTGGTAAACCTTTCATTACAAGGTCAAGGCATGCAGCCTTTACTGGAATCATTTGATTACATTTTTGTAAAAATGAAGCAGAGATTGGCTCATCTATTAACTTAACTAAATCAATTGGATTAATTGTCGATAACAAACAGCTGGTGTTGATCTTAGTATCATTTTTCAAGATAAGATTTATGTTTGGATAAGAGCCAGTAATTTTAGATACTACTGTACTATTTTGAATTGTAACACCAAGTTGATTCGCCTTATTAATTAGGTCGTTAACAATTGATTGCCATCCTTCATTTATATACAATACTTTCGCACTACGAAGCTGACCAATTGCCACTCCTGCACTTATCAATTCAGAATTACTAGTAAATGTAGATACACGTATAAAGGCTAAAATTAAATTTTTCACACGACCACTTGTTATATTTCTATTTAAATATTCTTCTAAACTAATATGATTGATTTCATCTAAATCCATTTTACGAATATGTCGGTAAAATCGAATAAATTCCATTTTTTCTTTCCATTTTAAATGATTACCCAAAAATAAATTAAACGCTTCGATTATTTTCATTTGATTAGATTGATCACCAAGAATAAATGCACCACTCAATTTTGGAAGCTTGCCAGAAACAGTAACACCTACTTCGTTTAAAATTTCGATACAGTTCGTATATAATGCGTGTGCTCCAAGATTTAAATGTGCATCGCCAATTGTATTCGAAATACCTCTCCCACCTAATTTAGATGCTTTATCCAATAGAAGTACTTTTTTTCCTGCTTGAGCTAAGTAGATCGATGCAGTTAACCCAGCAATACCACCACCTAATACAGTAACATCCCATTTTTGATGATCATCTATTTGATTTAAATTCATAATATTATCTCTCCCTCTCCTTTTCTTCACTAATTAAGACGAATGAAATACAAAAAATGTGACATATAGTAGAGCAGGACTAGATAATAATTTTTTTTAGGCTTCGGACGGGCTTATTTCATTTCTGTCGAATAGTCATAAACAGAATCACATAAAATTACTTTGACAGATAGAGTAATTATTGTTAACATTACTCTATCAGATAGAATAATATTATAGAAGGTGAATTGGTGAATTATGGTTAGAAGTGACATCATACGCGGACATCTTGACTCAATCATATTAAAACTCATTTCTGAGAAAGACCGCTATGGATATGAGATTTCTCAAGAAATTGGATTAAGGACAGACAATCGGTTTCAAATAAAAGAAGCAACATTATACGCTGTGTTTCAGCGCTTAGAAAAAAAGGAATTAGTGGAAGCTTATTTTGGCGATATTACACATGGTGGGAAAAGGAAATATTACAAAATCACTTCTTTAGGTAAAGCATATTTAAGTGAATTAGTAAAAGAATGGCAAGAAGTAAAAGAAATTATTGATCTATTCATGGAGGAGATAGAATGAAAAAAATTAGAAATCATATTGAAGAACTATTTAAAGATGTTCCTAAAACTGAACAATCAGAAATAGTTAAACAAGAGATTATTCAGAACTTAGAAGAAAAAGTCATGTTTTTAATGGAAAATGGTAAGGAAGAAGAAGATGCTATAAACAAAGCAATTGTAGAATTTGGGGACATTGAGGAATTAAAGAGAGAACTTGGTGTAAAAAAATCAGATAATAAGAAATCAAATTTTGCAAAACTAAATTTATCCTATTCAATTTGGGGCAGTGGCTTACTAATCGCTCTTTTCTTATTTATTAATTTTTACTACACTCCGAAGACTATATGGTTTGTGTACCCAACGTTTGGTCTATTATGGTGGCCTCTTTCAATGTATTTCTACTGGCAACGTAAAAAGTGAGGTGAAGAACAGTGAAAAATTATATCGGTTTTGCAACTGCAGGCTGTATTATGACGATGGTCTTTTTTATGCTCGTTAATTTTATTACATCTCCTAGCACGATTTGGTTCATTTACCCATGTTTTTTCATTTTATTTTGGCCAATTAGTTTATACTTCATTGGAAAAAGATCGATGAAGCAATTCTCAGTCTTTAGTAGTATCGTACTCCTGGCCTTCTTATTAACAGAGAACTTAATTCACTCACCTGATTATCTTTGGTTTTTCTATGCTGCCTTTCCAATTATTAGTTGGCCTATTCTTATGCATTTAGGTAAGAATGCTAGAACACTACCGATTGCTATCCTTGGCAGTATCATTACGATTGCATACTATGGGTTTTTGAATTTTATCGCTTCTCCTGATTATCCTTGGGTCATTTATCCGGCATTTACAATTATTTGGTGGCCATTATCCATTTATCATACGAATAGAAAATCGTTTGTAGCTTTTTCGTTTACCTCTAGCATACTAATTAGTCTTTTCTTTATCATTGTAAATATCATTTCATCCCCAGATACAATTTGGGCAGTATATCCAATTTTTGCAGTTATTTGGTGGCCTCTAAGTATGTATTTTTATAGTTATAAAAAGAAACAAATATAGGCTATAATTGGTGGACTTCATACTATGGGGTCCATTTTTATTTTTATAAATAAGAAAAGCGATTCTCATAAAGAATCGCTTTTCTGTGTGTAGGCCAAGTACTAAAAATTTGATTTTCAGACTTATTCTGCTTCAGAAACCAAAGTAAATCGTTCATTAATATGCTGTGGATTTTCAATCTCGTCTAATAATGCAATTGCATAGTCAGCATAACTTACGTAGCTATTACCTTTTTTATTTACAATAAAATTGTCTTTTCCTTTTTGATAAGCCCCAGTACGTTTACCATTCGGATCAAAAAATGCTGCTGGGCTAATAAATGTCCATTTAATATCAGTTGTTTTTTGTAATTCGTGAAGACCTTTTGTCATATTTGATGCAGTCGCATAATATTCTTTTGGAAATTCAGGTGTGTCAACTAATTGAATCGTTTTTTCTTCATCAACATACAAACTTCCAGCTCCACCAACTACGATTAATCTAGTATCATTAACACCTTTTAAAGCATTTATTAAAACATTCCCAGCTTCAATATAAAGGTTCTCATGACCTTCAGCTGCTTTAAATGCATTTACAACAATATCAAATTGCTTTAAGTCAGCTGAATTTAAATCTAATAAATCCTTTTCCAATACTGATACTTTATTATTTGTTAATTTAGAAGCATTTCTTACGATTGCTGTTACCTCATGTCCTCTCTCTACTGCTTCTTTTAAAATAAGGTTACCTGCTTTTCCTGTTGCTCCAATAATACCAATTTTCATCTTTTTTCTTCCTCCTTAAATGTTGTTCGGATTTATAGTTGTAATCATAACAGTTACAACTAGTTTAAAAAATATTAGATGTAACATAATAAGTTACATCATTCATAAAAAAAATTGAATGATATTATCCAATTTTTTTGCTTAATACTGTAACTAATTCTTCCATAGTAATTTCATCCAGTATTTTTTCCATTGCTTCTTGTGCTCGATTTAAGATCAGTTCTAGCACTGCTTGAATATTTGCACCGACTGGACAATTCGGATTCGGTTTCTCATGAAATTGAAAAAGTTCTCCTTCTTCTACAACTTCAACCGCTCTATAAACATCTAAAAGAGTAATTTCATTTAAAGGCTTACGAAGTGTAGCTCCACCGGTTCCTCGACGGACTTGAATTAAGCCAGCATTCTTAAGTTTTCCCATTACTCTTCTAATTACGACCGGATTTGTATTTACACTTCCTGCAATCCATTCGGAAGTACATAGTGCACTATTCTCAATCGTGACCAAAGATAAAATATGAACAGCAACGGTAAAACGACTACTGATTTTCATAGGATTCAACCTCCGATGTAACTATTATAGTTACAACACTTTTTTTTGTCAATACTATCTATTTTACACAAACTTATGCTCGGATACATTTTTTTATTTAATAAAGCAAGTTAAACAGTAGAAAATCGTTTACAGTTACTATTAGAAGTAAACGCAGACCAGTGCCTTAGTTTTACATTAATCCATATAAAGCTATACCACCAAAAATAATAATAATAACACCTGATAAACGGTTAATTATTGTTAAAGATCGATCGTTTATTCGAGCTCTAAATAATCCCACACCACTACTTAATATTACCCACCACAAACTTGAACCACAAAAAACACCTAATACTAAAATGACCGATGAAACAATATTGCTATTTGAATTCGAGATTCCTAATCCCGCAAAAATGGCGATAAATGATAGAATCGTCATTGGGTTTGTTAGCGTTAAAAATAAAACTGATAAAAACGCATTCATTATATTTTTCTTCTGCGTATCAGATTGGGTATAACTGGCTTTTGAAATAAGTGTTTTTACACCTAAATAGCAGAGGAAAAAACCACCGATTAACTGAATCCAAAAATGCTGACCAATTAAAAAATTCATAATGACAGTTAATCCAAATCCTGCTACTAAACCATAAATACCATCAGCGGTAGCAGCCCCAAGACCAGAAACTAAACCAACCATTCTTCCATACGCTAGAGTTCTACGGATACACAGTACGCCAATTGGTCCAACAGGTGCAGCAATTGATAGGCCAATTATTAATCCTTTAATATAAAATTCAAGATTCATGTTGCCCTCCCTACTCTATAGAAAATTTATGTTTTTGTAATGGTAGTCTAAAGGTTTCTTTCGTTGTATCCATTACAATTGTTGTTTTTGTTCTTATTACACCCTTTAACCCTTTTATTTCATGGCTAATTACTCGATCCAAGTCTTTTGTATTTCTACTTCTTATTTTTAGTAAATAATCATCTTCACCCGCAATATGGTGACATTCCTGCACTTCCTCTAATTGATTAACAAGCTCTAAAAAAGGAGCTCGATTTTCAGGTCGCTCAAGCGAAACAGCTACAAACGCAGCTAATTCACTTCCAACTTTTTCTGAATCAACTAGCACTCCAAATTCTTTAATTACACCTTGTTCAACTAATCGGTTAACACGTTCAGCAGTAGCCGGAGCTGACAAACCAACCTCACTAGCTAAATCCGCCCACTTTATTCTAGAATTATCCATTAAATGATTAATAATTTTTAAATCGAAAGCATCCATCTATACAAACCTTCTTTTTGTAAGTATTTATTCCATTTTACTTATTTTATGAAAGCATTTCAATATTTCCAAGTAAAAATACATTCTAAATATGCGCGTTTAATAAACATATTTATTTACTAGTACTAATAAAATGAAAAAGGAAGACAATCTTTATCGAAGGGGGCGTCATTTTGTGAAAAGAGACCCGTTTGAATATCGAAAAAGACTAAGGGAAAGAGAAAGAGAAAGAGAGCTAAATGAAGAAAATGAAAGAGAGTTTAATGAAGAGAAAGAAGTAAAACAAAGAGAAGAAAAACCACAAACACATGTACATGAGTTTGTAGCAAGTACTAAACTGGCAGAAGAGGGTGACGACCGACATAATCATCGTTTTGCTGGCGTGACAAGTGAAGTCATCCCTGTAGGAAGACACAGTCATATACATCGAATTGTAGTAAATACAGATTTTCTTGATCATCATCACGAAGTTATTATTGAAACCGGCCCTCCTATTCCGGTAGGAAACGGTAAGCATGTTCACTTTGTCAAAGGAATGACAACGATCAACGAAGATCATGAACACAATCTTGAATTTGCAACTCTGATAGATAGGCCATTAGTATAGGGAAATCGAGAAATTCAATTTATGTATATTTCATTGAGTATAATATACATAATTTTTTAAGACCCTTTCCAGATTCAAACTCCATATCAAAAAATTTCACCGTTATATCAACAACTCTAAAAAATTGACTACTTGGTAAAACAAGATGAAAAACCTTCCATGTAAGGTCATTCATCTTGTTTTTTTACTAAAATGAAATTCTAAGTATTCTGCAATCCTTCAGTATTCATTAACACAATTCTCCATCCATCCGGGTCTTCAAATGTAATACTTTTTCCGAGCCAATAAGGATTTTCAGGTTCAACATCAATATAACCCATATGATTTAATCTGTTTTTGACAAGATCTATTTCAGTTTTTTGGGGTATATAAAATACTAAAAGATTATCCTTTGTTGGGGCAGGACATGGGCTTCCATCAATATGTTGAGTAAATTCTAGATGGTATTCAACATTAGGTAGTCCAAACATGATTCCATCGTACCCATCGTGATTTTGAAAACCGCCCACACGTTTTAAGCCTAGCCCCTCTCCATAGAACTTACTTATTTCAGTTAATTGGTTTGTAGGTCTTGCGATTCTAAACTGAACCCAGTTTTTCATTGTCATCACCTTATTCTTTAATAGTTTGATGTTGCCCATTCTTCATTTAGCTTTTTTGATATTTGTGTATAGAGCTTCAATTCTTGAAATAAGCTATCTACTGAATAAGATGTATTTTCTTCTAACGCAGTACCTTCTGATATAAAGTCTAATGGATCAATCACAACTTGTTTCGATAAAACATTTGCATATAATGCTCTTAAAACAATTCTCATATTGTTAAGTGCATTAATTCCACCCTTTCCTCCACCAGCTACAGCCAATATTGCAACTGGCTTATCCTTAAAATGCTTACTACCTAAAAAGTCAAAAGCGTTTTTTAATGCTCCGCTCATTCCACCATGATATTCCTGTGTTGCAATGATCATAGCATCAGCATTTTCTAGCTTTGATCTTAGTTTTTGGATAGTAGCTATTTCATTTTGCTCCTCTTGACCATTATAAATTGGTAATACTAGTTCACTTAAATCGATTGTTTTTACATTGTATTTTTTCGAGATGATTGTAGTTAATTTACCTGTACGACCTTCTTTTCTTGGACTACCATTAATCATTATAATATTCATATTTTCCACTCCTTTAATTCGTACCTTTAGTATAGTCAATTAATAAAGTCCGAACTTCAGTCGTTTGATAGAACTTTTCTACACGTTTAGGAGTATATAAAAATGAAAAAAATCTACAACTAAAGTTGTAGATTTCAAACTGATAAATGTTCGGTTTCTCGATTACTACGATCTTGATTCATTTTTTGATAAACTTTAATATTTTGATAAACTAATTCAAGTAATTTAGCAGTAATATCCTTTTTCTTAGCAAGTTCTAGTAAATACCCTTGCAAATGATCCCCCTCTACTAATGACCATTTTTCCATATCCCTCTGCAAAGAGGACTTCATATCATAACCAAGAGCATCAATTGACTTCATATGCTCATCCACAATATTTTCAGAAATCGGTGCATCATGGGATCTCATAATATTAGCGCATTCTTCAAATAATTCACGGATAGTAGCTCTTCCACCATCACTTTCTCTAATTGGACCAATAGGGGCACGCATAAGAGACGTAACACCAGACATTACAGTAATAAACAAATATTTATGCCACATATCTCGTTCAATCTGCTTACTATGGACAAAGTCAGCTTTTGATCCGCTAAATGCATCAGCAATTGTTTTAATCCGGTCAGTTTCTTTGCTTAAGAATTCACCAAATACAAGTCTAGCAGCTTTACTTGTTTGAGCAACTTCTCCAGCTTCATTCAAAGTTGTTTCGATAAAACATAAACCGCCTATAACCTTTTCTTCACCAAATGCCTGCTTTAAAGGGTCTAGATGCGCAATACCATTCAAAAGAGGCAAAATAACAGTTTGATCACCTACGAACGGCTTTAGATCCAAAATAGCGTCGCTTAAATGATAAGACTTAGTCGAGAAAAGCACGATGTCAAAAGTCTCGGCAGGACTTTTTGCAGTAATTAGATTCGGTTGAAATGAGAAATCACCATGCACACTACGAATGACTAAACCCTTTTCCTCTAGCTGTTTTTTCCGATTAGCTCGTACTAGAAATGTAACATCTTCTCCTTTTTCTACTAAGCGTCCTCCAAAATAGCCGCCAATTCCTCCAGCTCCTAATACAAGAATTCGCATAACACTCTTCCTTTCTATTTAAAAAGTAAAAATCCGCAACTTACTACTATCTATTTCAAAATCCCATTTCGTACTGCATATAGTGCCAATTGAGTTCGATCTTGAAGCTGAGTCTTGGCTAAAATATTCGAAACATGGGTTTTTACAGTTTTTTCTGTAATAAATAAAGACGCTGCTATTTCTTTATTACTCTTTCCTCTCGTAATTTCCTTCAATACATCCATTTCTCGCTTAGTTAATTTGTCTTGAAATGACTCATTGTTCTTCGTTTCTATCTTCCGAGTTAAAGCAGAGACTAATTGTGTCGTAACCTTCGAATGAAACTGTTTTTCCCCATCGTGTATCTTTCGGATCGCGGAAACGAGCTCATCTGGGTCACTATCCTTTAAATAATATCCTGCTGCACCTGCTTCAATTGCAGGTAAAATATGATCTTGATCATAAAAACTAGTTAAAATCATCACTTTAACTGCTAAACCCTCTATTTTTATTCTTTTAGTTGCTTCAATTCCATCTAGAACTGGCATAGCTAAATCCATGATGACAATATCAGGTCTTAGCTCTTTTACTAAGCTTAATGCCTCTTCTCCGTTCGATGCTTCTCCAATAACTTCAATATCATCTTGCGTATTTAAGAAGAAAATAAGTCCTCTCCTAACTACATGATGATCATCAGCAATTAATATTTTAATAGACATAAAACTCTCCTTTTTAAAAAGGGATATTCGTCGTAATTTTTGTTCCTTTATTCAAATCACTTTCCACTAAAAACGACCCTTTTATCGATTCGACTCTTTCCTTCATGCTTTTCAAACCTAATGTTGGAATTTGTACATCCTTTGGGCATATAAATCCTACACCTTGATCTCGAATCGTCATTTTTACTTTCTTTGTACTGATTGATAACTGTAAATATACCGTATTTTGTCCTGAATGTTTTCTACAATTATTAAACGCTTCCTGACCTACACGCCATAACGTTTCTTCTATTTTAGAAGGTAAGATCGTTGTTCCTTTTACATTACTAATTACTTGTAATCCTAGCATTTCACCATAGTTAATTAATGCACTAACTATTCCTTTTTCAATACCTTGTGGTCTAAGCTGCCATATTAAGGCTTTCATTTCTGCTTGTGCTTCTTGGGCAATTTGTTGAATATGATTAAATGTATCCATTAATTTCACATTGTCGGATACATTTGCTCCTGCCTTAGCAGTTACATTAATCGAAAACAATAATTGACTAACTGAATCGTGTAGGTCCTTTGCAAGACGATTCCTTTCCTGAATCAGCTCAATCTCTTTTACTTTTTCTGTTAATTGAATTCGTTTAATTGCTGTCCCAATTTGCAATGCAACTGCACCAAGTAAATTCAATTCTTCCTGATCAAATTTTAATTTATTAGAAGCAGCAACATTCAATAAACCAAAAGATTCTTCACCTGCTTGTAGTGGTACAGTCGCATGATGGGTGACACCATTTGTTTCTCCCCAATTATGAATCATTGAGTCTTCTAATCTTTTACATTCCATAATGTTTGATGCTTTATTAAGTCTTCCGGTATTATATTTATCAACACACCAACAATCTCCATTGCACATTGGCTTAGCCTCTTCGTTCATAAGAGCTGGAGGTAATTCATGTGAAGCGACTAATTCAAAATTCCCATTTTTATCAATTAAAAAAATCCATCCTGTCTCTAGACCCGTAACTTGAACTAATTTGGCTAAGGCACAATTGAGGGTACTGTGCAAATCAGTACCCTCGTTTAATATTTCAGCAATTTCTTTTAATACTTGTAGCTCTAAAAGAAATGATTCTTTTTTCATACTTATGCTAATTCCTTCATTCGACGATCAAGTTGTTCAAGCACCATCGGCCACGCTTGCTCGTGTTGGTCTCTTGATAATTCATCTGGGAATCCAGCATGTGTCAATCTAATAACTGCTGCTCCACTTTCATTTGTTGAAAACTCTACAGTGACTACAGTCTCCGTTTTGGATCCAGAAGTGAACCAAGTAATCTCAACGAGTTGATTGTGCTCAAGCTTTAAAAAGCGACCATAATGTGGATGACGTTTATCCTCAAAATGCGTCTCAAAGAAAAATACAGAATTAACCTCGGCCTTCATAATCACTGAACCAGGCGCAGCAAACCAATCACCAAACCTTTTTGTCCAAGCTTCATACAACACATCTATAGAATTTTCCATTACTCGTTCCACAGTGAGACTATGTGGTCTACTTGATAAATCTGGATAACTAATTATAGTCATATTAACCCCTCCAAAAGTTTTATAGTTATTCATTTTCATTAATTATAGCTAGCATTTGGTGATCTTCCCATTTCCCATTTATCCGTACATTTTTCTTGGCAATTCCCTCTTTATGGAACCCCGCCTTTTCTAATACTCTTATTGAACCAATGTTATGCGGCATTACGCCTGCTTCAATGCGATGTAATTTTAGTTCATTAAAGGCATATTCTACAACTAACTTTGCAGCTTCAGTTGTGTATCCTTTACCATTTTGGTGTTCATCTAAAGAATAACCAACAAAACAACTTTGTAAATCTCCTCTTAAAACCTCTGCTAGCATCGTAAAGCCTATAAAAGCGTCTGTTTCCTTTAAAAAGATACCAAAGCCATAATACAAATCATTGTCGCATTTCTCTTTATATGACTTAATACGATCCTGCTGAGCTTCCAAAGTATAGAAACTCTCGTCTTTTATATATGTAAAAGGTTTAAAAAACTCTCTATTTCGAACTTCGTATGATAAAAAATCCTCGGCATCTGTAACTTCTAAATGTCTTAAATATATATTATTACCAACTAATTTCATCTGTTTCCTACACTCCCTAATTTCCCTGTTTTTCCTGGCCAATTAAACGCCCGTTGCCCATATTATTCTTGGATCAATCTTACGGACTAGACGATAAGCTAGCGGTTTAAAACCATTTTTTGGCCAGAATCTCGAGGATTCTAAATTCGTTATTCTCCAATCTGTTTCGCAAAGTTTATAGCCTTCTTTTTTTGCAAAAGCAAGTCCATGGTTTAATAAGGCTGTACTAACACCCATTCCGCGAGAAGATTCGACCGTTGCTCCTACTACTAAGCTAATGCAAGATTCAGGTGTTAATAAATTCTCATCAGACGCTGCCGCTGATTCAAACACTTGAAAACCTACAATCTCATTTTGATAGATCGCTAACCATAATGTTGCCGCTTCATCATTAATAATTTCTGCGTAACCTTCCTGATAATCCTCTCTCTCTTCAATAAACCCTGGTGCAAATACCGGTGACTTCGCTTGGTGTTCCATGATCACAGTTGCTAATTCACGTATTCTTTTTTCATCTTCACTAGTAGCCAATCGAATCTGAATATCTTCAAATACTTTATCCGATGAAACTGGCAAATCACGTATACCATGAACCTGCTCATAGGCAAATCCTAAATGAAGCCAAGCATCTAAAATAGTCTCATTTCCACTTGGAATCATTACATAATGATTAAACGAACCAAGCTCTACCATTTTCTTGGCAAACTCTGCGTATAATTCACGATATAATTCTCCATCTTCACTTTCTGCTATAGCCATCCCCGCATATTTAATCCAAGTATGACGTTCTCGATTTTTATCTGTTTGAATTGACCCAATCATATAGCCAACTAAGTCGGAATCATTCACCGCTGCAATACCAAATCTATCCTTTTCATTAAAAAGCGCCTCAATAGCTTTTTTAGCATTCGTAGCCTCTTCAAATTTAGATGGTAATTCAGGATTTATACTTCGGTCATACATATGACGGATAGCCAAAAGACTAGCCGCTTCATCTAAGTGTATATTTTCGAACGCGATAAATTGCATAGCAAACCTCCTTGCAACTTTTACAAGTTAAACTACTTAATAATTCTGACTATTAAAACTAGCTCTTCATTCACTCATTACTAGTTCAATAAAAAGAGCATTACTTCCTGCTTATAGCTGGATAATGCTCTCTTTCATCTAGTAAAAATCAACAACAATCCCATGTGTATAGAACATTAGTAAAATCCTTTTTTAACAAATCCTCTTTTTTTATAAAGAAGTTCGCTACACCAACGTCACCAAACATACATTCAATTGTATCATCACTATCAATTTGTAATAACAAGATCGAGTGGCTTTCAGTTTTTTTAATATATCCTCTCGGGTCTGACTGAGTAAAATATGGATACCCCCCAATTCGATGACCATCTCCACTAAAATATTCAAAATAAAGCTCACCTAGCTCTTCATAATCTTCATTGTCAATTTCTGCGTCAAATGGTACGTCTAAGTTGATTTTTTCAAAGTCCATTGCTTCAGGGGATATTGGTTGTGCTGTCAACTCAAACTTCATTGCAGCTTCTTTTCCTATTGGAAATTCATCTTCTACATCACCTGTTATAAATGAGAAATCTTCAATTAGATTTGTTTCATTTATATTTTCATGATAGATAACTCTAAAGCTTTTTTGACTTGTTGGATGATCAAAATCCTGTCCATACACATCATCAATGGCGATAAAAAATTGAAGTAATCCCGATGTTGGAAAATTTTCTAATTTTGGTAACTCAGAAAAATTAATCTGAGCAAGTAATTTCATAGGCTCCCCATTTTCATCCTTTGGATACTCCATACTAACTGGAAAATAAGGGTCTCCTGAAAACTTACTTTCTATTAAAGAAGTCTTTCTTACGATTGGCTCAATTTCAACTGAATTTTTAACGGTAGACTCAATTGCTTCTTTATAAACTTCTAACTCTTTCGGTAAATTTAATTGTTTAACCATGAAGCACCTTCTTTTCTTTTTGATAATTAAATCATACTAATTTTATCCATGTAAAAAACCACAGGTTATATACAGTGGTTAACAATTACTCTTAATGAAATTCTAAAAACTCGACTCTATTCCCAAACGGATCATTTACAAAAAAGCGAGTACGACCTTCTATTGGTGGTTCCTCTTTAATTACAAAGTTGAGTTGAAGAAGTTGCTCTCTTAATGCCTCTATGTCTGTAACAATTAAACCTGGGTGAGCTTTTTTAGGTGCGATAAAATCTTCTTGAATACTAATATGAATTTCTTGATTACCACAAATAAACCAGCATCCACCTCTGCCCTTTAAATTTTCCGGCTTTGGCAATTCCTTCATACCTAAAATTTCATTATAAAATTTTCTAGCTTCGTCCTCTCCACCCTTTGGACAAACTAATTGAATATGGTCAATTCCTTTTACTTCAAATGCCATTGATTAGCACCTCGCTCATTATGAAAAGATTATATCTTTAGATTACCAGAACTAAAAAATAAGAAAAGCATTACCTCTATAGAAGTAACGCTTTTCCCAATATTCCAACTTATCAAACTAGCTTTAAGCCATTTGTAATAAGATTCTTTAATGAATCTTCTTTTCTTAATGCTTCCAATTCAGCTTTTAATGGTTCAACAATTTGCGCTAATTTAGCATTAACTGTAGCTATTTCAAGTAATTCTAATCGTAATAACCAATCACTTTGGTGTTGACGATTAAGCTCGTTATGAACAGCAATTAGTTTAGAAATACAGTCATCACAGAATGTATTCTTTTCTCTAATTACTCTAACTTCTTTATATAATTTTTCTAATTCTGTTAATGGGGCTGGTGTTTCCATTACGAACTCTACTTCTTTAATTGAATCACTAAAGTAAGACGTTGGGTCAGCTGCACCAGGGTAAGCTGATTCAACTCGAGAACCAACTGCCATATCAAAAGTTCCCCACTCTTTTTTGAATAGTTCTTTTCCTTCGTAAGTAACTGTGCAGTCTTCAAATGAAATTAAAGCAACTTTATCTTCATTTTTAATGATATTTACAATTCTACCGGAAGCGCTTACATTGCTTAAGAATTCTAAATCAACAAAGTTTCCTACGACAATACCTAAGTTTTTAAGTGCTGCATCGTCACATTCTTCTAATTCAATATTTCCTTTTAGAAGACCAATTGGTGTACCAAATCCTTTAGCATGGTAGTCTTTTCCGTGACCTTCTAATTGCTTATTGTTTATTGAAAGTGCAGTTTCACCAGTTGTATTTACGTAAATTGCTTCACCATTTTCGTCTTTTATGATTGCATGAACAATACCAGTTACACTTAATCCAGAATTTAATTCAAATGTAGCAACGCTTTTCGATTTAAGAGCTTTATCTAAGCTTTCTGTTCCACCTACACGGAATGCCATCGTGCTTGCTAGTTCTTCAGCGCCTTGCATTAATTCTTCGAAATCTTTGCATACAAATAATTGTGCTTGCATTTCAGTAATATTTTTCGGTTGTAATGTAGAAGCTTCAATAGAGAAAGGTAGTCTTTCAACTGCATCTGTAAAGCAATGTGTGCTTTCACCTACTGATGATAATAAACCAGCACCGTAAATTTTTGGATTATCTAGTTCACCTATTAGACCATATTCAACTGTTCTCCAGAATACGCGTGAAATTTTTTCAGCTTCTGAAATTCCAACAATTGCTTTTTGTCTATCTTCAACTAACTTTTGTGCAGCAGCTTTTTCTTCTGGAGTCGACTTTGGATCTTCCATTACAATCGTTAAATTTCTTACTGCTTCAAATAATTCTTGTTTTTCTTTAGTAGCAAATGCCTTTGCACCAATTGAACCTATTTTTTGTACATATTCTCTAAATACAGGATCAAAAAGAATAGGCGCGTGTCCTGCAGCCTCATGAATAATATCAGGAGCAGGTGTATATTCTATATTTGTGATTTGTCTAATTTCAGTTGCGATTGGTAAAATACCATTTGCTAACAGTTCAAAAAATGCAGCGCCTGGAATTAATCCATTAACGATTCCTGCGCCCCAACCGATTTTTGAAAGACACTCATTCATTTCAGCTACATTTGGAATTTTTTCCGTTTCAATTCCTGACATCTTTAGTCCATCTACAAATGCAGAATGTGCTTTATCTTTTAATGCGTGATGATTTTGTCTCATTACATAGCGCCATACAGCATGATCAATTGGCGTGTAAAGATCATAATTTTGCTCCGATAAGTATTGCTTCAAATGAGGTGGTATTATTTTTGTTTCAAAAGTTGCTTCTTTCATGTCATCAATTCCCCTTTTAAAAAATTATTTCACTTAAAAATCTATTACTCTACTTTCTTAAAAATACCCGTTCTATCTATATCTTGCTAAAAGCTTATTTTGAGCATTTTTAAGCAAGTTTCCATCATTTAACCATTTCTACTTTTTCCAAATTACTCCTTCTTTCTACAAAATCTTTTTTTATTCGGTATTTATAGTCGCAATCAACCAAACACATCACTCCTTTCAAACACGAAATGTGGAAGGCGTTGGCTCAGCCCCGACAAGCATAAGACAAAGGCGATAAAGGTTGGTTTTTACCTTTATTGGACTTTGGCTTATGACCTCGAGGGGCTAACGCCTGGAACTAGACAACTCAAAACAAGATAATCTTGTTTTCCCCCTAAGTTCTTACCACTCTTGTAGCCTATTCCGTTACATCTATACATGCATCAAAGATTTTTGCCCATAAAAAAATCCCTACTGTTTACACAGTAGGGACGAACTTTAAATTCGCGGTACCACCCTAGTTATTAGCTGTTTTACAAAAACCTTACTAATATCTTCATTTCATAACGGCTCTTCACCGTCTTCCCCTCACAATTCGTTTCGAAGAAGATGCTCCTGGATTGTAATTCATGTCGTTTTATGTACTGATTTGCACCAACCACCAGCTCTCTGTTACAGGGAAAACTTCACTACTTTCGTTCCATTCATTGCTTATTATTTAATTAAATTAGTTTCTTAAAATAAAAAAGTCCCTACTGTTTGCACAGTAGGGACGAAATAGTCTATTCGCGGTACCACCCTAAATTATTAGTATTAAAAACGATACTAATATCTTCATTTCATAACGGCTCTTCACCGTCTTCCCCTCACAATTTGTTTCGAGGAAGATGCTCTAGGATCGTAATTCATGTGTTCTATGTACTGGTTTGCAGCAACCACCAGCTCTCTGTTACAGGGAAAACTCCACTACTATAATTCCTATCATTGCTTTTCGCGATTCAATTAATACATACTTTATTCCTATTTTCCGTAAATGTCAACACTTATCTACATTATTTTTTTTGGAATTTTTATTATTTCAATATATCAAAAACCCTTACCTGTAGAAATATCTAATTAGAAATATATCCTCAGATTCACAAACTAAATGTTAATTACGTATCGCTATTTTATAGATGTAATACACTATTCCTGTCTCGTCTAAACAAGGATTTGGCAATTAATAAAACGAAAAAGTCTATATTCTAGGTTATTTACTATTGCCATAATCTTATTCATGCCAAAGTTTTTTTCACTATTTACTTAATTTCCCGTTGATAATTTACACTTAGTTTAATTAGCTTTATCTTTTCGGAAGAAAAGAAAATAATTTTATATTAATATAATTTACCCTCGACACATTTACTAACTTCACTACTAAATGTCTAAATATGTTTCCTTTTAATGAGTTAATTAACATTATGGTATCGGTGTTTGAAGAACATACTGCATTCTAAATTTCCATGCCCAAAATGGGTCGATTAGTTTACATAGTTTTTCGAATAAAAATCAATAAATTTCTTTTGGAAACATTTGGTATTGTATGCTTAATTACCGAGGAATATTTATCCAATTATTTATTTTAAAAGAACTTATATATGAATTTACAAAAGCCTTATTTATGATAAAGAGGCAGGGGAGTACATAGAATGTTAGGAATGATTGTAGTTTTACCAGTTACAATTTTATTGATTGCTGGAATTATTTATGGTTTTATCAAACTAATTAAAAGAACTCGCTCTTAATTAAATTATGCAGGGAAAAAATGATAGTATTGAAAAGAGAGTAATCGTATTAGAATTACTCTTTTTTTATTTAATTGGGGATTAGACATTTTCCTAGAGCAATTACTGTCAATATACTTAGGTGAGCTCTCCTTAAATCTCATAATTAATGATTTTACCCTTTAAATTTAATCATATTGACAATCGTTTTATATAAAATATAATTAATTTATAATATGTTAACTAACAAATGAAACAAGTTAACATAAAGAGAGGGAGATTTTTTAATGCAACACGAGAGATTAAAAATGCTTATTAATTCAGCTTTATTTGCAGCAATTATTGGTATTCTATCCCAAGTATCTATTCCTTTGCCCTTTTCTCCTGTTCCAATCACAGGACAAACATTAGCAATCGGCTTAGCAGCTACGATTTTAGGTAAAAAATACGGAACAATTTCGTTACTTCTTTATTTAGCACTTGGCGCAATCGGAATTCCGGTTTTCGCAGGTGGTGCTGCGGGGTTTGGCGTACTGGTCGGTTCAACAGGCGGTTATTTAATTGGATTTATTCCAACTATTTTCATCATCGCATACTATATTGAAAAAACTAAGTTCACAGTCTTAAATGCAATGATTGCAAACACAATCGGAATGTTTGTTACATTAATTTTTGGTACTGTATGGTTAAAAATTGCAGCTTCTCTAAGCTGGCACGATGCAATGGCTTTCGGATTTTATCCTTTCATTATTCTTGGATTAGTTAAAGCCTATGTAGCATCTGCATTAGGTGTTATTATCGGAAAACGTTTAGCAAAAGCTAATTTATTAAAACGTGATGAAATTTCAGCGTAAATATAAAAAGAGCTCATTCTTATGATATGAGCTCTTTTTATATTGTTGAAAGGGAGTTTAGAATTAGAATTCTTCAATACATTTTAGAAGTATTAACCCTATGTTTATTCTTCAAATTAAAAATCAATTTTATTATTTTCAAAACTAAATAACCTAATCCACCGCCAAGTGTATTTAATATCAAATCATCAATATCAAAGCTACCTAGCTCAAATAATAACTGAAGTATTTCATAAGTTATACTTAAAATGAAAGTCGCTTTTATGATTGATTTCAATCGATCATACCTCTTAACTATTAACGGCAACAAGAAGCCAAATGGCATAAACCCAATAATATTGCCAGCCAAATTACTAATTCTAATATCTAAATTAATATCCGCCAAAAACAAATAATAAGTAATCGTTTTGAATGGAATAAAGTTATTCGATCTCCACCAATGATCTCGAGCGAAATTAAATTCGAAATGGCTAATAAATTGTGATACTGGTAAATATTTAAATAGAATTCTTTCAGTAAGAATTATTAAATAGAAACAGAATAATAGTAATAAAATTATTTTTATAAATTTATTCATACTTTAAAATCTCCGTCATTTTATACACTAAATAATACCATATATTACCATTGTATAGAGGTGTTTTTATTATTTAATGTGTCTAAAAATCAAAAGTCATTTCGATGCGCTGTAAACACATTCAAGTTACTAAAAAAATAACCACTCAATTGAGTGGGTACTTCATTGTACATCAACAGCTTTAACTACAGAACGATCTCCTTTATGTTGGACAGTAACAATATACTTAGAGCCGCCTCGATTGTATTTGTCCATTTGGCTTTCTGGAATATAAAAGCGACCTAGATTATGGTTAATTACAATTTCTTCCTCTTCAGCAATATATGTGTACTGAATAGTTGCTCTAATGTATTTTGAATGCTTTGGACGATGATCCGTTACATAATTTAATTGATAAATATCATTTTGACCCTTTTGAAAGACAATATAAACTTTTTCCCCTTCTTTTGGCTTAGCTTTACCTTTCCAATCCTTCATTGTTATTGAATCAAAGTTATACGATAGAGCTGCGTAATGCCCTAATAAAGGCTCTACCGGATCCAAGCTTTCTGATTTTATTTTAAACGTATCCGCTGATTGCTTAAAGTACATAATGTTGCCAAGTAAAGCCAGTAATAAAACAAATTGGACGATTGATAGCAAAAGTAATTTCTTCTTATTTTGCATGTTCATCACCTCTTGCTTTTTTCGATTGGAAATAGACAAAATATAAAACTATTGCAAGGATAATAAACAATATTGACTTACTTATAAATGAAACGGCAAATCCTGTATAAATTCCAATAACGAGTGTGGCAAATGTAATAAATCCTATAATGATGCTTCCTTTTTCCTGACCTGAGACACCTTCAAATAAACGTATACACGAATAAGCAAATAGTATTAATACGCCCACGATCATATTAGCTAATTTATCTTGAACTCCTAGTATCGGTAATAAGAATATAAATAAAAAGATCCAAAGATAATTTTTAAACGGTTCATGGTCCTTCCACTTCTTGTACACAGTATAGATTGCTAGTAAAAGGATAAAAAGAATTATCACATCAAATAGTGGCACTGCAATCGGCTTTAAAAATCCATATGAAAACTCCTTTTGTAACTCGTGTATTGCATCATATGATCCTCCAAATAATGAAGTGAAAAATGTGAATAGCCATATAAATATAGTAAAAACAGGTAAAAGAACATAATTAATAATCCCACGTTCATTTAAATACCAAAGAATAAACACTACTAAAATAATTGGCATCATATATTGGCGATCTGAAAATGTCTGGAAAAACATAATGACAATATAGCCTAGAAATGTGTAATTAAAGCTGGCATTCCATCGATTCTTCATTAATTTTAAGAAATAAATTGAACAGAGTAACAAAGGAATTTGAAGAAGATAAACATGTGCCGTTTCTATTCCTGCACTATAGCTCAAACTAAAAAATCCGATACCTAAGAAAAGATAATAAAACATATTATGCTTTAACACATAATAGTAAAGGAATGCGATCATTGTCCAAGTGATCAAAAATACTGGACTATCACTAGTAAATTGATACATTTGTACAATTAAAACAAAAGCACATGCATACCCAATTACATTAATAAAGTTTAAACAATGCCCAAACAACTCTTTCCCCTTTTGATAGCTTATAAATGCTACTGCATGGAAAACCAATAATGTTACAAAAATAATGACTAATTTCATAGATTGGCTATATTCGTTCCAGTTACTGCCCACAAGCGCTAAAATTGAAAACGCTACAAGTAATGCAATTAAAAATGGCACAATATCTCCTAAAAATGATTGCTTTTCAGCTTTGGTTCGGTGCCTTTCATACTCTAGTATTCGATTTAATGAGTATTCATCTAGTAAGTTGTGCTTGTGCCATTCTTTTAGTTTTTGATCTAATTTACTCATGCGATTCCCCCTTTTAGTAGCTGTTAATAAAATACTTCCTTTATTATTATAATTTCTTAATAATATATAAATTACCTCTAAATCTAAAAATTTATTGAATAAGTCTATTTATCTACAAAAAATGTTAAATCAAACGTTTGTTTAATTCATTTATTCCTTGATGATTTGTCTCTTTCATAAACAACACAGTAGATTATTTCATTTTAATATCAATAAAAAAACAGCCCTATGTTAAGGCTGTTTCTCTATTACTTATACAGGATAAACACCATGCTTTTTCGTAGCAGGAGTTTCATATGATTCTGAGTAATATGCAAAACGTTTGATTAGCTCTGTACGTAGCTCTTCTGGTTGAATGACTACATCTACTACTAGCTCAGATGCTAAGCGGTAAATATCGATATCTTCAGCATACTCTTTACGTTTTTCTTGGATAAAGGCAGCTTGTTCTTCTTTTGGTAAGCTTGCAATTTTCTTTGCATACACTGCGTTTACTGCTGCTTCAGGACCCATTACAGCGATTTGAGCAGATGGGAATGCAATTACACAGTCTGTTTCAAACGCAGGGCCTGCCATTGCGTAAAGTCCAGCACCGTATGCTTTACGTACGATCACTGAGATTTTTGGAACAGATGCATTACTCATGCTATAAAGCATTTTTGCACCATGGCGGATAATTCCTGCACGCTCAACTTTTGTACCAATCATGAAACCAGGTACGTCCATTAAGAATAATAAAGGAATATGGTAAGCATCACATAAATTAATAAATTTAGCTGCTTTATCCGCTGAATCATGGAATAATACGCCACCTTTAACTCTCGGTTGGTTAGCGATAATTCCTACGCTACGTCCATCTAATCTAGCAAAACCAGTCACTAGTTCAGGTGCAAATAACTTTTTAATTTCAAAGAATGAATCCTCGTCAACTACTCGGTCGATAAATTCATAAATAGAAAATGGTACGTTTTGATTACTTGGTATAATTTCTGCTAAAGACTTTTCCTTTTGAACAGGATTTTTAGCCTCAACAACAGGAGCCCCTTGCTTGAAATTAGTTGGTAAGTAAGATAAATAATCTTTCAACTTCGCAATTGCTTCTTCTTCTGACTCACACAATACATCTCCGCAACCTGAAACTGAACAGTGCATTCTAGCTCCACCCATTTCTTCGAGTGTAACTTTTTCACCAATTACCATTTCAGCCATACGAGGAGAACCTAAGTACATTGAAGAATTACCTTCAACCATAAATACAGAATCACAGAATGCAGGAATATAAGCTCCACCTGCAGCCGATGGTCCAAATAGTAAGCAGATTTGAGGTACTTGACCTGATAGCTTAATTTGGTTGTGGAATATACGTCCAGCACCACGTCTACCTGGGAACATGAATACTTGATCCGTTATACGTGCTCCTGCAGAGTCTACTAAATAAATTAAAGGTACAAGCATTTTTAAACATGTTTCTTGAATGCGGATAATTTTTTCTACTGTTTTTTCGCCCCATGAACCTGCTTTTACAGTTGAATCATTGGCCATTACACATACAGTACGGCCATTTATTTTACCGATTCCTGTTACGATGCCATCTGCTGGAAACTCGTCATTCATACAGTTCGCAAAGAAACCATCTTCTACAAAACTGTCTTTATCTAAAAGTTGATTAATTCTTTCTCTTGCAAAGAGCTTACCAATTTTTGAATTGCTCTCATGATATTTTTCTTTCCCACCAGAAAGTATTTGTTCTTTTCGAGCTTGATATGTTGCTTCGTTTGACATGCAATTACTCTCCTTTATATTGCGGTTTACGCTTTTCTTGAAATGCTACTAAACCTTCCATACGGTCGTTTGTATGCAGTAAAGTTTCATATTCATAAGTTTCTAATCTTAGCCCTAAATCTAATGGAAGATCGAAACCACGTTGAATCGCCTTTTTTGCTGCACGGATTGCAAGAGGACCTTTACTTGCGATCGTTTCGCATATTTCAAGCGCCTTATTTTGTAATTCGTCTATTTCAACAACATGTTCTAGAATGCCGTAGCCTTCAGCCTCATGTGCATTTAAACGTTTGCCAGTAAAGATTAGTTCCTTCGCTCTTCCAAGTCCAATTAAACGTGGAAGTCTCTGTGTACCACCAGCACCTGGAATAATCGCTAAAGATGTTTCTGGTAAACCAACGATTGCTTCTTTATGAGCAATTCTTAAATCACATGCCAAAGCAAGTTCAAGTCCCCCACCTAGGGCAACTCCATTGATTGCTGCTATTGTTGGCATAGGTAATCTTTCAACTTTTTCAAAAAGTGTCCCGATTTTTTCAACAGTTTCTCGAGCCTCACTCTCAGTCATGCCTCTTCTTTCTTTTAAATCAGCACCACTACAGAAGTAAGATGATCCACTGCCAGTAAAGATGACAGCACGTACAGATGATTTCTTCAACTCATCCATTTGGCCATGAAGAGCATCTAGTAACTCACGTGATAATGAATTAGCTGCATTTGTACGATTTAATGTAAGAATTCTAATATGACCGATATCACTTACTAATAAACTTGATTCCATTTAAATACTCTCCTTTGAACCATTCCATACGGAAAATAGCTTACTAACTGGTGTTAAGTTCATTTGTTCAGAGATATATGAAGTAGCCTGATGAAGTTTCTTTTCATCTACATTAGTTTTAATACCTAAATTATGAAGTAATGAAACAACGTCTTCCGTAGCTACATTTCCACTAGCTCCTGGTGCATATGGACAACCACCTAGTCCACCATTTGATGAATCAAATTTTTCAATTCCAAATAGTAAAGAAGTATATAGGTTGGCAACAGCACGACCATATGTATCATGGAAGTGCATAGCAATTCGATTAACTGGTACTTCTTTAACTAGATTTTCTAAAAATTGATTTACCTGAAGCGGATTAGCAATTCCAATTGTGTCGCCTAAGGAAATTTCATCTACTCCACAATCAAGTAATTGGTTTGCCAGATTAATCACCTTCATTTGGTCTACAGCACCCTCATATGGGCAACCAAATACAGTTGAAATATATGCTCTAGTAGTCTTTTTATTATTTTTACATTCTGTAATCATTGAGCGAATATCGCCCATTGAATGCTCGATACTCGCGTTTTTATTTTTTAAATTATGCGTTTCGCTAGCAGAGACAAAGAAATTAATTTCATCTGCATCTACTTCAAATGCACTCATTAACCCTCTTTTATTAGGAACAAGAGCTGCATAAGTAACCCCATCTTTTTTCTTAAGTCTCGTAAATAGATCTAGCGAGTCACTTAATTGAGGAATCCAGTCTGGTCTCACAAACGAAGAAACTTCAATATAAGACAAACCACTCTCTACTAATAAATTGATCCACTCAAGCTTCTTTTCAGTGGAAACAAACTGTTTTTCATTTTGTAAACCATCACGTGGACCTACTTCTCTTATAAAAGCCGATTGAGGTAGCTTCATCACTAATAGCTCCTATCCTAGTTTCTCAACTTGAATTAAAGAGTCGCCCTCATTTACAAAATCGCCTTCGTTAACGAACACATTTACGACTTTACATTTATAAGGAGCAGCATGCGGAATTTCCATTTTCATAGACTCTAAGATTACATAGTCTTGATCACTACTAATTTCGTCCCCTACAGATACAAGACATTTCCATACGCTTCCAGCCATCATTGCAGTTAAGTTTTCCATATCTAATTACCTCATTTCACTTTTTGATATTCACTAATAAAACTAGTTGTATAATCGCCTTCTTGGAATGCATTCGTTGATAGAATATCAATCAAAAACGGCACATTTGTTTTAATACCTTCAATTTCTACCTTTTTAAGGTAATTATGCAGTTGAATTACTGCTTCTTTTCTTGTATTAGCAGTAACAATCACTTTTGCTAATAGTGGATCATAAAACGGAGATACAACCCATCCATCATAAAGATGCGTATCAATACGTACACCAATCTCCTCTGGGAAGTTACAGTGTTGAACTGTTCCTGGCGATGGGAAGAAAGTTTTAGGATCCTCAGCATATACCCTTACTTCGATAGAGTGACCATTCATTTCTACATGAGATGGACGAATTGGAAGTGTTTCACCAAATGTGATACGGAACTGCCATTCAACTAGATCAATTCCTGTAATTCCTTCCGTTACACCGTGCTCTACTTGTAATCTAGTATTCATTTCTAAGAAATAAATATTTTCTTTTTCATCAACTAAAAATTCAATTGTTCCCACGTTTACATATTTCATTTGATTAGCAATCGTAAGGGCATATTCTTCAAGTTTCTTTCTACCTTGTGGAGAAAGGAATGGTGATGGAGCTTCCTCAACAACTTTTTGGTTTCTTCTTTGAATTGAACAATCTCTTTCAAATAAGAAAACAGCGTTGCCATGAGTATCAGCAGCGATTTGCGCTTCAATATGTCTCGGTTTAATAATCGCTTTTTCAATGAATACATCATCATTCGCAAAAAATTGAAGAGCTCTCGTTTGTGTTGTTAAAAATTCTTTTTCTAGCTGTGCTTCGTTTTCAATTAACTTCATACCAATTCCGCCGCCACCACTAGAAGCTTTTAACATAACAGGATAGCTAATTTGTTCTGCTATTTCTCTTGCTTCTTCAACCGATTGAATTGGGTGAGAATTTCCTTTAATTAACGGAATGTTTAATTGCTCCATTATTTGTCTAGCTCTAATTTTTTCGCCCATCATCTCTAAATGCTCTGGCTTAGGACCAACAAATAAAATACCCGCTTCTTTACATTTTCTAGCAAAATCACTATTTTCTGATAAGAAGCCATATCCAGGATGAATTGCTGTTACATTATTTTCTTTTGCAATTTTTATAATTAAATCAGCGTTTAAATACGTATCTTTTGTATGATTCCCTTTTAAAGAAAAAGCTTCATCACTTAACTTAACATGCAAACTTTCTTTATCAGCATCTGAATAAACTGCTACAGTTTGATAACGAAGCTTTTTACATGTTTCGATAATTCTACATGCGATTTCCCCGCGGTTTGCAATAAGTATTTTGATCATATTCTCTCTCCTTATCGGCATCCTAATTGACGTGCAATTACTATACGTTGAATTTCTGATGTACCTTCACCAATTTCAAGTAACTTAGCATCACGGACTAAACGCTCGATGCCATACTCTTTCATATAGCCATATCCACCATGAATTTGTAACGATTCATTCGCAATTTTGGAAGCGATTTCAGATGCGTATAACTTAGCGAATGCCGCTTCTTTCGTAAACGGTTTTCCATTGTCTTTTAACCATGCAGCTTTATGCACCATATTTCGCGCTAACTCAAGTCCCATAGCCATATCAGCTAATTTGAATTGAATAGCTTGGAAACTAGATAAAGGTTGTTTAAATTGTTTACGTTCTTTTGCATATACTAATGCTTTATCAAAAGCCTTTTGTGCAATACCAACAGCAAGTGCTGCAATTGAAATTCTACCACCATCTAATGTATATAAGAATTGGCCAAAACCTTTATCAGGATTGCCAAGAATATTTTCTTTTGGAACACGTACGCCATCTAATACAATTTGTGTCGTATTAGAAGCACGGACACCCATCTTGTCATAAGGATCTGTAATTGTTAATCCTTCTGAGTCAGTTGGTACGATAAACGCACAAATATTTTTCTTTCCTTTTTCATCAATAGAAGTATAAGCAGTTACGATAATTGTGTTAGAATACTGAGCATTTGTAATCCAGCATTTTTCACCAGTAATTACATACTCATCACCTTCTAAAACTGCTTTTGTTTGTGTTCCACCAGCATCAGAACCCGCATTTGGCTCAGTTAAACCAAAAGCTCCAAGCGTTTTTCCTTGAGCCATAGGAACTAAGTATTTTTGCTTTTGTTCTTCTGTACCAAAATAGTAAATTGGAGAAGCACCTAATGAACATGTTGCAGCAAAACTTAAACCTGTTCCTCCACATGCACGCCCTATTTCCTCTACAGCTAACGCATAACTAATTGTATCGCCACCGCTACCGCCATACTCTTCAGGGAACGGAATTCCTAATAAACCTAATTCACCCATTTTTTTGAACGTTTCAATTGGGAATTTGCTATCACGATCAAGTTCCTCTGCAAAAGGCTCAATTTCCTTTGCTGCGAAATCTCGTACCATTTCTTGAATCATTTGCTGTTCTTTAGATAATAAAAAATCCATGTGTTAGTCACTCTCCTTTTAATATTTAGGTACGTTTTAAGAAACGTAAGAATGTCTCCAACTGCAGTAAATAGCAGTGGAGTCCCATATTTCATTTATAAGAAACAAATATTTTAGTCTTACAATTGATAATATTCGATATTTTCTACCATTTTCCTTTAATCTATGTTCGACAAATTGAGACAAGAAAGGAAATGTTAGGAAAAGTGGGAGGATTGATGAAGATGTAGTCTGAATTACTGTTGGATGGTGGGGGGCAAATAATTCTGGGGGAGCTGCAAATATGTCTTGGAGGAGTGCAAATATGTCTGGGGGAGCTGCAAATATGTCTTGGAGGAGTGCAAATATGTCTCGGAGGAGTGCAAATATGTCTCGGAGGGGGGCAAATATGTCTCGGAGGAGTGCAAATATGTCTCGGAGGAGCTGCAAATATCTCATAGAGCTGCAAATAAGCAGTTCATCAGTGCAAATAAAAGGTGATCTGCAAATAAAAATGGCAAATCTGCAATTAAAATAACGATATCTGCAATTAAAAACTTCAAAACTACAATTAAAATCATCAAAACTGCAATTAAATTCGTTAAAACTGCAATTAGAATGAACAATTACCCATACCAGTTAAGGTATTACCCACTGAAAATCGAACAACTGTTGATCTTTTCAAATGGATAACTAGGGATAACTAGCAAGTTGCTCTAATTTTGTTTAAATCAATTAAAAAAGCTGATACGAATCTATCAAAAAATTAATCATTTCAACTACAAATGAAAAGTGAGTTCGAGATACCCCTCCTGTTTTCACTTCCTCAGATTGTGCAATATTAACTTGGAACCTCATTATTCAAAAATCAAAAAAAGACATACCCCTAAGAACAGTGATATGTCCTTCTTAATTAATTATTGATATTTAATAGTATTTTACCAGTACTTTGTCTGCTTTCGATTAATCGATGGGCACTAACTACATCTTCTAACGAAAAATAATGCCCTATCTTTATATTTAAATGGCCTTCATTTATATATCGAAATACTTGTCTTGCCGTTTCCTTCAATGACTCTGGTCTTTCTTTTCTTGTTGTACCTAAACTAAAACCAAGGACAGATCGACAGCTTGAATGTAATTCACTTGTTTTAAAATGGCCAATTTCTCCACTTGAATTTCCAAAATGAACTAGTCGCCCGTATTTAGCTAAGCAATTTACGCTTTGTTCTGAAATACTACCAGCAACTGAATCTAAAATAATATTAGCGCCAATACCGTCCGTTAACTCATTTACTTTTTCTGAAAAGTTTTCTTTTTCATAGCAAATCACATGATCTGCACCAGCGTTTAATGCATACGCTATCTTTTGTTCACTTCCTACTGTTCCAATAATTTTACCGGCACCTAAAAGCTTTGCCATTTGAATAGCAGTTGTACCTACACCACCTGCAGCAGAATGAATTAATACCGTTTCTCCTTTTTCAATTCTAGCTAAATCAGCTAATAGCTTATATGACAGAAATGATACGGTAGGACAAGCTGCAGCTACATCAATTTCTACTGAGTCAGGGATTTTGAATGTTAAATTTTCATTTGCTACAACATACTCAGCATATGAGCCACCTACTGGAAAAGCAACAACTCGTTGTCCAACCTGAAACTGTTGCACATCAGCACCTACAGCTTCAATTGTACCAGCTGCATCAAGACCAGGAATAAATGGAAATTTTCCTTTATCCTTTTTTCCGTATCTTGCCTTTACATCTGCAAAGTTTACACTGGCTTTTTCAACTTTAATTAATACTTGTTTAGAATTAATTGATGGTATTTCCATATTAACAACCTTTAAAACTTCTGGTTTTCCAAACTCAGTCATAACAACTGCCTTCACAATTTCCACCTCACCTATAGTCTCTACAATCATTTTACCTGTAAGAATGAAGTGCCGAAAAATAACAATTTATTATGAGTTCCAATAAGACTGACTTATTAGTTACAATTTTTTACTACTGCAAAGAACGGAACATAACTTGAAAGATATCCCCCATATTTAGATTAGAGCTGTCCTTATTTACCGTGTTTTGAACCCGCAAGCCATACATAAATGTTAGAAATAATGTTGCCATTTTTTCTGCATCAACTACTAAAGGAATTACACCTTCCTCTTGTCCTACTTCGATCCATTTTGTTGATGTCGCTAAACTATGTGAATATACATCCTTTAGGATTTCTTCAACCTTCTGATTATCCATGCGACCTAGTAAATAAATAAAAATAATATTTGTTACGTCTTGCTCTGTTGAATGTTTTGCTACGCCATTTGCAATTACATTGAGTGGGTCACTAATCCCTACTGTTTCTTCTCTCGAAACAATTTCAAAAAATTTTGTATTTATTTGTTCAGTGCGGGCTTTCAATATTAGTCCAAACAGTTCATCTTTTCCAGTAACATAATGATAAATGGCTCCTTTAGAAAGTCCTGTTCGATCAATAATATCTTGCATCGTTGTTTGTCTACAGCCTTTTTCTTCAATGAGCTGTTCTGTAACTGATAATATTAATTGAAAACTTGAATTTAGCTGCGGATTTTCTTTCATGTTTACCTCCTGTGGTAAGCCATTGTTAGCTATTTAATTGCTTTTCCATACAGTAGTAGGGGTATTTGCGTAAAGAAAATTCGATTTCTCCCTTTTTGACGTAACCATATTTGGTATACATTCCTACTGCCCCTTCATTAGCAGAATAAACATCTAGTCTAATGCTTGTATAACCTCTTAGTATCGCCAAATGTTCTACATATTTTAATAGTAATTTTCCAATTCCTCTTCCTTGGTAATCAGGACTTACAGCAAGTCTGTGTATACAGACTGGGTTTCCATTTTTGTCATTCCAATCTATTTGTTTATACTTTTCACTCTGTTTTTCGTCGAGTACTACTGCTCCAATAATGACCTGATTTTCTACTATTCCGTATAAATTATGATTACTTAAATCACTTTGAATAACGAATACATTCGGATAAAGTAAATTCCATTGATCATTATTCATGCTAAGCAAATGCTTCGTGACAGTTTTATAAAGGCTTAAGACACTTTTTTGATGTGCCTTTTGAATAGGAACAATTTCCATCTCCTTACACTCCTCTAGTAGATTACTTTGTGATCAGTGATTTAATTTCTTGAAGCTTTGATGCTGACTTTCTTCGATAAATAATAGTCCATAAAATTGCTGCACCAATAAATCCATAAAGGACATAATTTGAGAAAAGTAGATATCTTTCAGTTGATAGATTATAAACCATAGTTACTCGAACGATTGCTTCTGCTAACAGCATAATCCCCCAAACGAATGTCATTAATCGCATAACAAAACGAAAATATCTTATATTCCAATTATCTGCAAAACGATTATTTTGGATAAATCGCATTCCTAAGTAGAATATTAATGGTCGTTTAAATAAAAGCGAAACTAAAAAGATTAACCCGACTGATGCTGTTATTAATGATTCTCTCACTAGCAAAATCTTTTCACTACCACCAATAAGGACTAATACTAGCGTCAAAACAATTGAAAAAAGCATTAATCCTCCAAAAGCATCGAGCCTTTTGTATTTCCATAGATGGATTGCATTGTCAACTAATGGTAGTAGCATTGCGATCGAAAGAGCTAAAAGACTACTCATATAATCAGACAACACTACATAAATAACCCAAGGTAAAATACCGTTAATTACTAATGTAAAAATTACATACATTCTTTTTGACATAAGATCATCCTTTAAATTTATTTTTTAAAATAGACAATTTTGGATTCTTTTTTTTTTCGTAATTAAAGTTCGATTAATAGTATTTTTTCTATTATTGATACGTAGACTCCCATTAGAAAGGAGACACTGTTTGAAGCATGAAAGATGAGTTGAATTAGAGGAGTGACCAATTTAGATGGGACCCACTTATTGGCAAAGCTTCAATACCTCCATTCTAAATAGGCATCTAGTTTTAGAGACCGACTGTCGGTTTGTATTTCTATAAAATTATATTATGTACCGACCGTCAGTATGCTAATAAAAAATAAGTCTTTTTTGAAAATGGGCTTTGGACACATTTAATTTATATAAATATGAAATCTTTATGAAGTTTACCCAAATCCTGTTTTGTTTTAGTATTAATACTTTACTATTAAATTATTAATCTTAAGGAGATTGTTCTATGATAAAGAAGGTATTAGTTATATTTGGAGTTTTAGCAATTTCAATTATCAGCTCTTATAGTTACATCCATATTAAATTAGATTTAACTAAAGATGCTGTGGAAGATTATCTTGTTAATGAAAAAGGAATTAATAAAAAAGATATTAAAGTGAGTAAACCCGTCTATGATTGGATAAAAGTAAAGGGTGACAAGAAGTGGTTTGTATGTATTGAAATACATGGAGACGAGGGAACATATTATTACTATGAAGACCACAAAAAAATAATATCAAGTTAGATTATTATGTTTTACATGGAGCAGAATATAGTGCTAAAGAATATGAAAAATTAAAAGGAAGAAAGCCTTAAAAGAAGAGGAATAAGCTCACATAGACAAGGTACTAGACTTTAAATTCTTTGAGATAAAACCGAATGTTTTTGTGAATAATTCCACAAAAACATTCGGTTGAAATTTATAGCTTCATTTACCAACAATTTTTATATAATGGAAAAGTAGCATCCCTTTGCTTTTTTTCTGTATCTTGCCTTTAAGTCCGCAAAATTCACATTGGATTTTTCTACTTTAATTATACCAATTACAAATTATTCTTTTATTGGAACAACAATAGAACTCATTATATACTTTTGCCCACTACTATTCTTCTGAACTACTAAAATCTCATAGGAACCAGCTTCTTTTGTAGAACTTGTAGCTGAGTATTTAAAGGATAAAGTGTTACTCCTTTCATGAAATATAGGTACTTCTACAACTTTTAAATCGTTTGACATTTTATAAGCAGAATTTATCTCAAACTGTGTTTTTTGAGAATTTTTTCTACTAAAATTAGCATCTATTTCAAATTTAAAATTACCTTCACCTGTGTTATAACTATCTAAGTACCAACGATAATCATTGTCTATATTATTAGCAAGATTGATTAATTCAAAGTGGTAATCGCCTGTTCTTAATTTTAGCAGTCTACCATTAAAGTTACTTAATTCAATACTATTAAAGAAAGGAACATACTCATACATTTCAAAAGTAAATATACCATTATCATGAATTGACGTATCAATCACTTTTGTTTTATTACTAACTAATACATTATCATGATATAAACTAACGTTTGTAATTGGTTCTTTATTGTAGTTATCGTAAAAATACAGAGTTAACCTTTTTGTTATCTCATTTTTATTAAAGAATAAATAATTTTTTTCTTTTTTATTCACCCCTTCTAATTTAGTAATAATAGAAAATGTGAAATGCTTAGAGTCTTCTTTATATTTTTGTACGTTACATTTAGAGATTAACCAAATGAATGTAAAGATTAGTACCAATAAACAAAGTTTTTTTCTCAAAAAATTTCCTCATTTCTTCTTTTCTTAATTGAAGATCCAGAAAAGAATAGATTATTTACGAGGATACCTAAAAAACCATTTATATGTACCATCACTATCATTTGCACTACTATATAATGTCTTTTTTGATCTAAGTAAAGGTTTGTACGTGTATTTGTATTTTTCTATTTTAATTTTATTTGCACTCCATAATTCATAGACATAACCTTTTTGTGCACTAAACTCTACGGTTGATGTTTTTCCCCAATTCTTCCCAAATGTACCCCCAAGATTTACTTGTGCAATCTTTTTAATTCCAAACTCAGTAGATCCAGAAAGGGTATAAGTAGATTTTGAAGTAGAAGATAATGTAACTTTTGCTTGTGCATTTATTGCTTCAAATGCATCCTTATCCCATCCGTGATATTTATATGAGTAGGCGTAATAATTCCATTTTTCCTCTTTCCATGGACCCAAAAATTCATATTTGCCAAATTCACTAGTCGATCCATAAGAAACGCTAGGGCGGCTATTTGACGGAATATCTGCTGCTAAAGCAGGTATTGAGCCAAATATAGAAAAAATAATGCCACATGATAATATTAATATAAGTATTTTTTTCTTAAAAAGTTTCATTTAAAATCTACCTCCTCCTTTTACTTTTATTTCGGTATGTTTTTAACATTAATTAATGTAATTTTTTGTATAATTTCTTACAAATGTTATTCTAATAAACATAAACAAAATGATTAATTACATTATATTAAGGAGAGTTTAGGAGATAGTCATTGTTATTTCGTTTTAAGAGTAGTAACTTTTTGGTATAGCAAAAAAGGTGCCTATCCATCAAATAACGATGTTAGACACCCCAAGTAATTTATTATCTATTAACCAACATACTCAATTGCTCAGCAGCCGATTTAATATCTTCCTTCCCTAAAATCGCAGAAACAATCGCAACACCATCAATATTTGTTTCCATTAATTCTGAAACGTTTTCTTCATTAATGCCGCCGATTCCTACGATTGGAATCTTTAATGCCTCACGTATTCTTCGTAACTCATCTCGTGATAAATATTTTGCATCTAGTTTTGTACTTGTTGGATAAACTGAACCAATACCAACATAATCCGCACCTTGTTCCTGCGCAATCATTGCTTCTTCTAATGTTGTTGCAGAAACACCAATGATCATGTCTTCTCCAATAATCTTTCTAGCCACAGTTAAAGGTAAGTCTTCTTGCCCGATGTGTAAGCCATCCGCTTTAATTGCTAAAGCGATATCTAAACGATCATTAATAATCAATGGAACATTGTGTTTTGAAGTTACTTCTTTTACTTCCATAGCAATTTTGTAAAAATCTAAATTACTACAATTTTTTTCTCTTATTTGTACGATTGTTGTTCCACCTTTAATTGCTTCCTCAACAGCTTGAACTAAATCCCTTGATCCTAATACATCTCGATCCGTTACTAAATAAAGCTTATAATCTATTTTACTTTTAGTTATAGCCATTCGATTTTTCCTCCTGTTAGAAGTGTATCAGCAGAAGCTTTAGATACCTCATCAAATAAGTTTACTTTAAATGTACCAATTCCTTGCCCTTCAGTTAGGCGAGCCTTAGCAAGCTCTCCACATAGACCCATTGTAGTAATACCTGAAACTGCAGCAAGGAAATAATCATTCGTTGCACCAGCATAAGTTCCGATTAATGATGTGCTCATACATCCAGTTCCAGTTACATCTGCTAGCATTTTATCTCCATTTGAAATGGTACATACTCGATCTTGTTCTGCAATGATATCTACCACACCTGTAATTGCAACTACTGATCCTAATTTCGCTGAAAGAGATTTTGCAATTTCAACACCGTCTTCCTCATCGGCTACAGAATCAACACCTTTAATTTGAACATTTAATCCAGCAATCATTTTAATTTCTGACATATTTCCACGAACTACTGCAAAACGTACTTCTTTCAATAATTTAGCTGCCGTTTCTGTACGTAAAGTGGTTGCTCCTACTCCAACAGGATCTAATATAACTGGTACGCCTAATTGATTAGCTTTTTTACCAGCTTTAATCATTGATTGAATTGTTCTTTCATTTAATGTTCCAATATTAATAACAAGAGCTGATGCAAAAGATACCATTTCTTCTACTTCCGCTAAATCATCTGCCATAACTGGTGAGCCACCTAGAGCTAACACCATATTTGCACAGTCATTTACAGTTACATAATTTGTAATGTGATGAACTAAAGGCTTTTTCTCTTTTACGCTTTCAAGAATTTGACTCATTTCATTCATAGTTAACATTTTTTTCTCCCCCGATTTGCTTTGGAACAAGCTTATTAATAACAAATTGAACAACTATATAAATGACACAAATTAAAATCATACTTGGAACAGTAGCTCCAAGGAAGAGGTCTAATTGTACAAACTTACGATAAATAAAAACTCCTAAAATCCATGTAATAAACGCGATCCAATCAATCTTCAACGATTTACTTATTCTCGTTCTTTTTAGAATAAAATAGTCCGTTAATAAAATTGCATATAACGGTGCAAAAAAAGAACCAATTGTATATAAAAATCCTTCGTACTTCTCTATAGGGAAAATAACGGCCAATAATGTTCCAATAGCTGTAACGATAAGGGCGATATGTTTTCCATTTAGTTTTGGAAAAATAGTTGTAACTGATATTCCGGCAGAGTAAGCATCCATGAAAGTCGTTGTAACAGTCGCTAAGACGACGATACCAACTGCAAATAATCCTAGATTTGCACTCATTAAAACAGCAACCGGGTCTACTTGATTAAATGCTAATGCTGCACCTAACCCAATAATATACATCCAAGAGCTACCAAACATATAACCTATAAAACTACCAATTGCACCATCCTTTGTTGTCTTCGCAAACCGAGTATAATCACTAATTAATGGAATCCACGATAATGGCATAATTACCGATAATTCAACAGCTTCACCAAAAGATAATCCAGAAGTGCTTGGGTGAGTTAGGATATTATCACTTTTAAAAATGACAAAACAAAGTACAATTGTTAAAACAAATAGTAAACACACGGCTAAACTATTTAGTTTTTTTGAAGCATTTTGTCCAAAGTACAACCAGATTGCTATTAATACTCCAATTACTAAACACCAAACCCATAGGTGGTCAAACCGATAATCTTTTATTGTAACTAAATTGATTGAGCGAGCTCCTGTTAAAATCATAATTGCTGTCCAGCCTAGTAACTGTAGAACATTCAAAATCGAAAACAAATAGCTTCCATAGCTACCAAATGAAATTTTTGTAGATTCCATTGCTGACAATCTTTGCTGAGAACCAATGACTCCACCTAAAATAAGCAATAGTGTTCCAAGTAAATGCCCTACTAATATGGCCGTCAAACCTTTCGTAAAGCCTAGTGGTGCTACTAGGGCACCAGTCATAATTTCTGCTACAGAAACTGCCGCACCAAACCAAAGGGTTGTAAAGTTCCACTTCGTCATTTTTGCATTTTGATTAGACATGTTGAGCTCCTGCCTTTTCATATAATGAGTAAAAATGATGTACAGGACCTACGCCTTTTCCAATTGAAAAGGAATGTTTGATTGCTAATGTTATATAGTTTTTCGCCTCTCTAATAGCCTCATTTAATTCAAGTTCATTAGCTAAATTAGATGTAATGGCTGAAGATAAAGTACAACCTGTACCGTGGGTATTAATTGTATTAATTCTAACGCTATTAAAGCTTGTAAACTCCTCACCATTAAAACATATATCAGTAGCTTCACCTTCTAGATGCCCACCCTTTACAAGGACATTCTTTGCACCTAATGAGTGAATTTGAATAGCAGCTTCTTTCATCTCTTCAATCGTTGTAATTTTTCTTCCAGTAATAACTTCTGCTTCAGGAAGATTTGGCGTAATAACAGTTGCTAACGGAATCAATTCTTGAATTAAAGCTTCCTTCGCATCCGGACTTAATAAGTCAAATCCGCTTTTTGAAACCATAACTGGATCAACTACGATTTGCTTAGGTTTATATTGCTTTAATTTCTCAGCAATGACTTTAATTGTCTCTATTTGAGATACCATTCCAATTTTTACAGCATCTACTTCAATATCAGTAAAAATTGCATCTAACTGACTAGCAATAATCTCTGGTGTCATATCTTGTACTGCAAACACTCCTTGCGTATTTTGAGCTGTTACTGCTGTAATAACACTCATTCCAAAAACACGATGAGCTGAAAACGTCTTTAAATCCGCTTGAATACCTGCACCACCACTTGAATCAGAGCCTGCTATCGTCAATACTTTCTTCAATTCTCTTCCCCCTATTTCATGAATAGAACTCTTTGATCTTACAGATAGAAGATGAAACTTGATTTTAAATACAAAAAAGCACAAATCCCATAAGGACTTGTGCTCGAACAAATCAATGTTATGAATACAAAATATGTATTCTACCGTTCACTTTCCTACGCTGGCATTATCCAGATCAGGTTAAAGGGTCAAAGACTTATGTGTCTTAATCTCAGCCGAACATTTACGGCACCCCTAGTACTATTCAATTATTTAAGTTAATTACTTTATCATCTTAATTAATCCTTCTACTTTATTCAAGTATTTAGACAGATTACTTTAAATTTAATCTTTTTAGTTAACGCTATATTTCTATTTTTGAATAATTTGTATCACAATTTGAACTACAAGTTTTTGCGACTGAGCAAGAACCACATTTACCTTTTTTTGTTTTCTTTATATATCGTAAAAGTGTCCAACCTGCATATCCAAAAATAAGAGCTCCTATTATAATATTGACAATCATAAGTAGATACCCCTTTCTTTAATAGCCTAATAGACTTCCAACTTGATAGATAATTAACGCTAATATATACGCAATAACTAGTGCATATCCAACTGAGAAATACGTCCATTTAGCTGAACCTGTTTCTTTACGAATTGTCGCAACAGTTGCAAGACATGGTACATATAGTAAGACAAATACCATAAAGCTAAATGCAGAAAGTGCAGAAAACTGTGTTGACAATATTCCTTGTAAAGAATTTGCATTTGGCACGTGATAGATAATATTCATAGCAGATACGACAACCTCTTTAGCCAAAAATCCTGTTAGTAAAGAAGCACCTGCTTGCCATGTCCCGAATCCTAATGGTGCTAGTATTGGTGTAAGTATGCCACCAATCATTGCTAAAAAGCTATCATCCATCGAAACACCTAAACCGCTTGGTCCCATATAAGATAATAACCAGATTACTACAGAACCACCAAAAATAAACGTACCTGCTTTTCGAATAAACCCTTTACCTTTATCCCATGTGCTTCTAAACAAAGCTTTACCTTGTGGCATACGGTATGGTGGGAGTTCTACGACAAATAACGAAAACTCACCTTTTAATATAGTAGATGAAAAAATCTTAGCTAATACTAATGCAACTACTATTCCGAGTATATACAGTGAAAAAACAACTATTGCTTGATTTTTCGCAAAAAATGCGCCAACGAATAGTGCATATACCGGTAAACGTGCAGAACAAGACATTAATGGTGTTAACAAAATCGTGAGTAGTCTCTCTCTAGGCTGTTCGATCGTTCTAGCAGCCATAACTCCAGGTACATTACAACCAAATCCAATAATCATTGGAATAAATGCCTTTCCGGTTAAACCAACCATTTCCATCGAACGATCCATTACTAAAGCCGCTCGAGACATATATCCAAAATCTTCAAGGAATGATATTAGTAAAAACAAAATAAAAATTTGTGGAACAAAGACTAAAACCCCACCAACACCAGCAACAATACCATCAAGAACAACTGCTTTTATAAAACCAGATGCATGTATTGCATTTAAGCCGTTTGTTAGCCAGTCTGTTACAGGTCCTGATAAAAACCCATCTAATGCATCAGATAATGGTAACCCCAACCAATCAAAAGTAAGCTTAAACATTAAAAACATTGTCACTAAGAAAATAGGAATACCCAAAATTGGGTGTGTCACAAATCGATCAATACGATCAGTTAATGTAACTGCTTCATTAGATTCTTTCTCTACCGATCTACCAATTAAATTTGAAATGACTTCTTTTCTTACAGAATAAATCCATTTTGAAGGTGAGACACCTTGTTCTCTGTTTAATTGTTCCTCTGTTATTTTAATTACTTCGTCAATTTTACTAAAATCGTAGGATGAAGCTATGAATTCTATTACTTCTTTATTGCCCTCTAAAATCTGTATTGCAGTCCATCTTTTAGGAATAGATAAAGTTGAAGGTAATAGAGTCATAATATGTTTAATACCGTCTTCAATAATTGTTCCATAATCAATTTCAAATTCAACTTCAGATTGAGGAATTGTCTCTATTAATTCATTTACCTCGTTTGTTCCCTTACCCGACCTAGCATCAATTGGAATAACTGGTACTTGTAATATCTTCGAGATACTAGAAGGATCAACTGAAATACCCCTCCTTTTAGCAACATCGACCATATTTAGACCAATAATCATTGATTTATTAAACTCTAGAAGTTGAAGAGTGAGCATTAAATTTCTCTCTAATTGAGCAGCGTCAACAATATTAATCATCCCATCAAATGTTTCATTTACAAAAAAATGTGAAACAACGGCCTCATCTTTTGAAAGAGGGCTTAAGGAATAGATACCTGGTAAATCAATGAGATTTCCAAGTTTATTTTTAATAGTCCCTACCTTTTTTTCAACAGTAACCCCACTCCAATTTCCTACGTATTGGTATGTACCTGTTAAATTATTAAATAGAGAAGTTTTTCCTGTATTTGGATTTCCAATAAGCGCTATATTTAACATATTTTTTCTACCTTTATCCCCGATGCATCTAGAAATCGAATTCCAAGTGATTGTCCGCAATTTTCAATCATACAAGGTCCCTTAAACGGCATTGTACATTGTAGGCAGACCATAGACCCTTCACTTATCCCTAGATCTAAAAGACGTCTCTTTACTGCCTCAGCTAGTGATGACAAATCTGTTATTTTTGCTTTTTCGCCTTTTTTTAATTCTGAAAGTAACATAAGTGATTCCCCCGGATCAAAACTTATTATATATAAACAATCAATAATGATAATCCTTATCAATATCTTTATCTTAAGTTAATACAAGTTAATTGTCTACCTGCTTTTATGAAAAGGTTAACTTAAGAAAAAATTCCCAAAACCGAGTGAAAAAAGCCAAGAAAAAACCCACAAAGATAAATTCTATGTAGGCCTTTTTAGAAAATGATGATTTATTTATTCTTTATTATTTTAAATCTTTAACTTCTTTTAATACACTTTCTAATTGGTCACCAGCTTGGTTAAGTGTATCTGCATTCAATGGGGATACTTTTACTCCTGCTTCAATAATATGAAGAGGCGTTTCAACTTTTTCATAAAGTGCTTTGTCTTTATCTTTTACCGAGTCTTCGAATTTTTCCCATGATTTTTCAAGAGCCTCTCCACTATCTTTTGCCTTTGCTTCATCATTATTTGAAATTTGTGTTTTTAATTCTGAAATTGTTTTGATCATATCATCAGAACCAGTTTTAATTGCATTGTCTGTTTTCGTTCCACATGCAGATAAAGTTAAAGATAGTCCTAAAGCCATTGCTGCGACTAGTTTTTTATTAGATAACATTTTTCGTTCCCCCTGAATTTTCACTACTTTTTTTATTGTCTTTATTTGAGAATCTATTATAAATTACAGCAAAACAAGCTATTAATAACAAAATCATTTGAGGTATAAAGCTCTCCCAAGTTGAATAGATCGCAAAGAAATCAATTGTTGGAATAGGAGCTTGGGTCGCTGGAAGTAATCCAGAAAGTTGTAAGCCATGAATACCCATGCCGGCAAATTTAAAGCATAAATAGAACATTAATATACTTGAGACAAGGAAAAACGGTCTCATTGGAATTTTCAGTCCAACCTTTAAGATTAAGAAGCTTAGTATTGCTAAAATTGCGAAGCCTAAACCAATTCCTATTAATAATGACGACAGTTTAATTGATGATGCCATTCCAATAAAGAATAATACAGTTTCAGTTCCTTCACGAAAAACCGCTAAAAACGCAAGAATTGATAACGATAATAAGCTACCAGTATTTAATGCTCGATCACTCTTAGTTTTAATATACTGTTGCCATTGCTTTGTATTAGATTTGCTATGTAACCAATAACTCATATATAAAAGCATGACAGCAGCAAATACTCCAGTCCAACCAGCGATTAAGAAGTTGTTACTCCCAAAAGTACCTGCTGAAAATAAAATATTTACAATGACACCTAGTATGATGCTGACGCCTAATCCAGCACCAACGCCAAACCAGATCCACTTACTTTTCTTTTCTTGTCCAGACTTTTTAATAAATCCTAGTAATGCAACTACTACTAGTAATGCTTCTAAACCTTCTCTAAGTAAGATTGTAATAGCATCAATCATTGTATAACTAGTTTTAGACGCTAATGGTAATAGATAATCACGCATATCAGTAATTGTTTTTGTAGCCGCTTTCACATCTGGTGTTTTAGCAGTAAGCATTGCATAGGACGTAACCATATCTCTTTCAGCATCCGTGTAAACTGTTTGAGATTGTGTTAATACTACACCTTCAATATTGATCCAGGATTTTCTAAACTGATCAATCTCCGAAGTTGCTCCTGATACATTATTATCTTTTAAATCTGCTAATGCTTTGTTTAATATTTCGATTAAATCTTCCACACTACCTGTACTTTTTGAATCTAGTTTTGAACTAGCGAACTGATGAGAAATAAACTTTTCATTTACCCCTTCTAATTCTTTAAGTGCAGTAACGAGTGCATTTTGATTCACTGTTTTTTGTGCTAGGTTATACTGAACCATTCCCATAGCTTCCTCGATTTTGCCATACGCATCAATCGATTTATTTTTTATTCCATCCTCTTTATCAAGCCACTCGTCGTTGAATTTTTGATATTCCTGCTCAGCAGATTTAAAATCTCCTTTTTGTGCAGATTGGATTGCACTTTCTACAAAAGAATTTGCATGTGTTAAATCCTCTTCAGGGCTTGCGGCAAAGGTTTTAAACGGTAAAACTAATAATAGTAAAGCTGTTAAAGTTATTTTAATAAGAGCCTGCTTCATCGTTGATTTTCCCCTTAAATATAAATGATAATCATTATCACCTCTTGATAATAAGGTTATTTCGATTCATAGTCAATTATTTTTTTATTAATTATTTCTAATGTGAATATCAACATTCGACTAAAATTAAAAAAACTGAGGATAAATTCCTCAGCTTTTTATTGTCTATATTAACTTAGTGCTCCAAAAGACATTCCTTCATTTACAAAATCATACTGTCTAATTAAAGATTCATTGTCTACATAAATTCGTTCTGGATGTGGATGACTTAGAAAGTTATGATGTGAGATTGCCCAGCCATACGCACCTGCATAGCTAAATAGCAAAATGTCTCCTACACGTAATTTAGAAATGTTGACTTCCCTAGCTAATACATCATTTGGTGTACAAAGTTCTCCGGCTACTGTAATTTTTTCATCGATAATTTCAGGTCTTTCAAAAGGATATGGCCACTTTTCTACTGGGATGACAGTAAATGGATGGCTTTGCTTCCAAGCTGCAGGAAGTCTTAAATGATGACTTCCACCTCGTAGAATACAAAAATACTCACCGTGATTTTGTTTAATATCTAGAACTTCCGCCGCGTAATAGCCACACGAAGAAGTAAGATATCGACCGCACTCAAATAAAGTATTCCAATTTTTGTCATTATGTTTTTCGAGTACTTTTTCCAATTGTTCAGTAAAATCTTCCCAATCAAATTGTTTTTCTAACTGTAAGTAATTAATACCAATTCCTCCACCAACATTTACGTATGTAATGTCTAAATCCCACTTGCTACTCCACTCTTTTGTCAATCCATAGCAATGATCTACAAACGAAACATGCGACTTTGAATCTGTATTATTCGACATGGCATGGAAATGAAAACCTTGTAATTTCAAGTTTGGTAATCCTTCTATTAAGGTAATCGCCTTATCTATTTCTGTCTCATCAATACCAAATTGTGTTGGCACTCCAGCCATTTTTAATTTAGCTGACGGTACAGAGTGACGTAAATTAACTCGTAATAATATTGAAACGGAGACATTTTTTTGCATTGCTATATAATTAACAAGTTTTATTTCATGTAAGCTTTCAACATGAAGTAAGGTTACTCCATACTCTAATGCCATTTCAATTTCATGACGTGTTTTTCCAGGGCCACCAAATAGAATTGGTATATTACGATCAATATTTCTTACCTTTTCAATTTCTCCTAACGAGGCTACTTCAAAACCATTCACAATTGGTGCCAATACTTTAAGAATCATTTCATCTGAATTTGCTTTTATTGCATAAAATAATCGACAGCTTGAAGGAAGAGTTATCATTAATGAATTTACATGATTTCGTAATTTTGTTAGGTCATATAGATATGCACAAAATGGACGATCTTGCTCCCGACTTTGTGTTTGTACAATATTTGCAATCATTTTCATACACTCCTAAGAATAATAAAGTTATACTTTTAAGATTTCTCTTCTTTTCAACACAATCATTAAAGTGGTTAAGATGCAGCCAAGCCCCATTACGCTTCCCGCCCAGAGAATTCCCAAACTTGATGCGATCGCTCCAATTAATAGTGCACCTAGTGGAATAAATCCCCGATCCATTAAAGCTATACTCATAATTCTTCCCCTGAGATGATCTGGAACCTGCTTTTGTAGTGTAATTCGACTCAACGTTCGATATGTTTGGCTCGTTAAACCCACAAGGAACATAGCCAAACCTGCAACTAGATAATTATTTGTACCAATAAATAATAGCAGTGATAGACCGAATCCAATAATTGAATAAATTAGCCATTTACCCGTTTCGATAATCTCTTTTCCAATGGATAACCAGCTTGTCCCAATTATTGCACCAATGGAAGAAATCGATAGTAAAACACCAAATCCTTCAGGACCTAGATGCAATAACTCTTTAGCAAACAGTGGCGTCATTGTCGTATATGGAAAACCAAATACCATTGGAACAATAGCTAATATAAGTAATGATTGGACAGATGGCTTCTTCCTTACGAAATCTATAGCTTCTTTTATTGTTATTTTTTCATCATTATCTTTATTTTTAATCGACTGATAGTCCACCCGAATTATAGCTAAAGAGAGTAAGACAGCAAATGTACCCCAAGCATTGAGATAAAATAAATTAGCTATATTTGTAATACCTAACAAGATACCAGCAATTGCAGGTCCAATAATTCGCGATAGATTAATAATCATTGTATTAACCGCAAGTGCACTCGCCATTGAACTTTGCGGTACAAGGTTTGGTATTAACGCATTTCGTATTGGTGGATCCATAGCTGCAAGCATCGACCGTATTGTCACAATTAGTGCAAACAGCCAAAATGATGGACCATTTGCAAGAAGAAATCCTAACACAAATGTTAACAGCATCATTCCTACTTGAAGCCATATTAACAATTTTCGACGATCAAACCTATCCGCCATGATTCCCGCTGGAACACTTAATAAAAATGTTGGAACTAATCTACAAGCGTTCATAATGCCTAAATGAATTGGGGAATTTGTAAATTGCAAGACAGCCCAATTTAATGCAACTAAATCCATCCAATCTCCCACTCTTGAAATTAAGCTTCCTGCCATAAACGTATTAAAGGATTTTGATTGAAAAGCAAAACGCGAATTCTTTTTATTCTGTACTTCGATTTGAGCCATTTTAATTTCGTTCCCTTTTACTTAAATTCATGAAGTGGATTTGGTACTGTTGCGTAAGAATATCCTTTCTTTGTAGGATCCAGTCGCATTTTTGTAAGTGCCTTGTGCTCAACCTTCATTTGATAAAGAGCTTCGCGGTCACATGCCACATTTTCTGTCAACGTCGGGTCTGCCTTTAACTTGTCAAAAACTCGATTACAAATTTGGTGGATTTCCTGCCATAGTTCTCTCTCATTTAGACCGAATCCCTTACAAACTTGTAATATTAACTCTCCAAAATGGTTTTGAAATACCGTATAAAATAATTTATTATGCACTTCTTTCAACTCATTTGTCGCCGTTATCGAACCGGGATAAAACTCTACATGTAGATTGTTTTTCTTAAGTCTTTCTTTATAAATTCGTAGCCCACCCCAGTCACGGAAAAGCATCCGGATAGGTTGACCATTCTTAAATACCATCACACTATTTTGCAAATGTCCCTCTAAACCGATGCCATATTTAACTAATAATGTCAAAAATCCAGGTAATGCAATATTTGCATATTCTGAAACAAAATGATAAGCAGCCTGGCTAATTGATGATTCATCTTTCGTTTTAGCATACTGTTCAATTAATTCCGAGACGATAGCCTTTTCTGAAATGGGTGATTGTGAAAATAGTGAACTACCGACAATTGCAACTTCATCTTTGCGAATATATGACTCAATATTTTCGCGTAATACTGCAGATAAATTTCTATTTTTTTGCTCATCATTTTCCTTTTTAAAATTGTAACCAGCAACCTCATAAACTGGTACAAACTGTTTTCTTAACACTTGTTCTTTTTCCATAATGGACTTTATTAATCTAGTAACAATCGTAGAATTATTTGTTGTATTTGCCGAAATTGTACGAACAGTTGAGGTCATTTGACTATTAACCGCAACTTTAATTGCATAGTTCATGCACTCTTGACTCCCAAGTGGGACAACAGTACGGAAAGACGATGTTGATCCACAAGGAACGTGAAATGACCTTATTGGAACAATAATCTGATCATTCAATTCTTGCTTATAAACTACAGGAATAGCGTGTTCTAGTTGCCATGGATGCACTGGAACGATTACATACTCTTCCAAACGATTGCCTTGTAGCTGAAATTGTTGCTCAACTACTTTTCTTAATTCAGGGTAAACCTTAAATAGCAATTTATTTGCATCCTCTTCAAATTCATCTTTCACACACCATTCAACACGATCTTTTAAAATGCCGACAAATTGAATTGTAGCCACTCCATCAAACTCAGGTGCATATTGAAAAACGTCTTCAGCTTTCATATCGATTTTTGTCTTTGTTCCTGGATGAAGATTATGCCCTTCAACAGAAAGCTGTTCGAAAAATAAGCTACTGTCAAATGATGAATCTAATTTTTTCTGTAACAGTACCCAGTCTAAAACATTCGTAATCTTAAATTCTGAAGCTCTCTTTTGTAGCTCTTTTTTCTTTTGATCCCAATACGCATAGGATAATGCAAGATTGGCACTTCCATTAATTAGTTCCTTAGCAAGCTGCTCCCAAGCAAATTTTTCACCTTCGTATTGGAATTCTTTTTTATGACGAACAATTTCCAACAGTTCAATCGAGTGATTTATTGTTTTTACTACTTTCTCAGTAACAAATAATATTTCACCGTCGACCTCAACTCGATTAAATGCATAAGTACGACTTACCGGAATAACCAGGCATTCATGCTCATTAAGAGAATATAGTTTATAAGTTTTGCCTGACTGTAGGTTATAAGATTGAACCTGTTGAATAACCATTCTCCAAAAACTTGTAATAGCTGGTACATTTAATGCATAGATCGAATCAATAACATATAAATCATGTGAGCTTGTACAAAAATTAAATATGTTTTCTCTTAACATTGAACCGACGAGACGGTTTAAAATACCACGTCTTCCTTTTTCCAGGTTTATCATATAATTTGGAATTAGGTTGGGCGTATTGCCTACTAAAAAAGTAAGATTCTCTACTTCATCAGCTAATAGTTCTCCGTTACGTAGTTTTTCAAATGATTCATATAAAAAATCTTTTTCTAATAATACTTGGTTTAAACTTGTGCTCATTCCCCGACTTCTCCTTTCCAGTACTTCATTGGATTTGGAACTTTCATAAATGAATAAGCAGTACTATCTCCTTGTAATCGCATCGTTGCTAAAGCTTTTAAGTTAATCATTGGTTGGAAAAATGCTTTTTCATCCAACGATGCTTGCACTTTAATCGAGGAATCCTTTTTTAATTCCTTGAATAACTCTCTACTAACGTTAACAATTTCTTCCCACAGCTCTTCTTCATCGATCTCTAGTGTACGAACTATACAAGTTATTAACTCAGCAAAATGATTCTGCATAACTGAATACGAAATTATATTATGTAACTGGCTTTCCTCATCTGTAACAATTGATGAACCAGGATAAAATTCTGCTTCAAAACCTTGTTTCCACATTCTTGACGGAAGTATACGAATTCCACCAAAATCTCTTACTAAAATGCGTACTAACTCACCTTCTCTAAAGATGGTAACACTATTTTGCATATGACCTTCTAGGCTAATGCCATAACGTACCATCATTATTAAAAAGCCAGGTAACGACGTTCTTGCATATTTACGAATAAATAGTTTAGCAGCCTCGTTTATATCATCTAAATCATTTACAATAGCCAATTTTTCAATTAACTCGATCACAATTGGCTTTTTACTGATTGGGGATTTCGAAATTAATGATGCTGCAGCCATTGGAATTTCATCCTCAAGTAGAACATAGTTTTCGGGATTTTCTCTTAAAATAGATGCTAAATTTGCTTGAAGTTTCCATTGCTCTTTCTCAGAAAAACTTTCGGGCTCAAAATGAATTCCCGCTCGTTCTTCTAGCACAATAAATCTCCCATCAAATCCATATTCTTTTTCTTGAATTGCTTTAAATATTTTTGAAAGTATCGGACCATTTACGACAGAATTAGGTGATACTGTACGAATAGCACTTGTTGTTTGCACGTTAACTGCCGTTTTAATATGATGTTTTTTCTCTCCTAAATTTTGAATCGGAGCTAAAGATCGAAATGACACTAATGATTGTGTTGGAATATCAAAATCACTTATTGGAATTATTTTTCCTTGCGCAATCTCTTTTTCATAAAATGCATTTAGTGTATTTTTAAATTGCCATGGATGGACTGGTATCAATTCAAAATCACTAAGCTGTAAGCCTTTATTATGTAAAACCGCTTCAACAGCAGGCTGTAAATTTTCATATTCTTTAAATAACCAATTTGTAATAGTAGTTTGATCAATGGATGTCGTTCGACAAAAGTCTTTTGATACTGCAATAACAACTACTTCTGGTTTGCCACCCCATTCCGGTGAGTACTGAATTACCTCTTCGACACTAAGGCCAAATTTTGTTTTGGCTCCAGGATGTAAAGGATGACCTTCTACTACACATTGTTCAAAAAATGCAAGTGGACTGAATTCTTTGTCCTTTTTCTTTTTATGTAGAGCCCATTCAATTGATGAATGAATCGAAAATTGCTTAGCCTTTTCTGCTAATTCTTGATGATTGATTGTAGCAGCAGTTAGAGCCAATGTAAGATTAGCAACACCGTTTTGAATTTCGCACTTAAATCGTTCATACTGCTCTGTAGTTGCTTCCTCCAACATGCCTTCATTCTTTAATAACTCTATCAGTTCAACAGGATGCATTAGTTCGTTAGATAATGTATTGTCAATTAGGATTACATCACCAGTTAGATCGAATCTTCCAAGTGAGTGTAACTTGCCAACCGAAGATTGCAAAAGTCTTCCACTAGGAAGATTTACGTTAATTTTTGACACTTCTCCATTTATCCAAGTAATTCTTTCATCTGATATTAACTTTTCTCTTATAAACGCTTGGAAAAGGCGTTGAAAAATTCCTCTTCTTCCTGCTTTCACATTAGAAAGATAGCCTACCAATAATTCAGGTTTTTCACTTTTAAGATAATCCAAAGTTTTTAGCTCTTCCTGATCTAAATGATCATAATTTGTTAGTTCATCTTTGTTCTGAATATTAATCATTTCTACACATCCCCTAATGATATTCATTTAACTCCCAATGGTTGATAATGATAATTATTATCATTATCAAACACATTAACATATTAAGTGATAATGATTATCAGTGTCAATGATTTTTATTCCAATATTTTCTAATTTATAAAAAACAAAAAAGCAAAAAGTATATAACTTTTTGCTTTTAGTGTGTGGACAAAGTTCAAAAATCAACGATTAAATCGAGTGAAAACTTTGCTTTTTAAGAGGTCTTAGTTAGATGAATTAACCAATACCTTCTCTTCAATATTTAAAATCTTATAAAGTTCATCTAGTTTTTGTATTTCATAGGTTGGAACTACATCTGAGTCATTTGAAAGCATTTTTGGATTGACCCAGCAAGTATCGATTCCTGACCCTACCCCACCAATTATATCCGCGCTGAATGAATCTCCAATAATCAATGTCTTATCTAATTCAATATTTGGAATACGATCAAATACATATTGAAAGTATTCTTTCATCGGTTTTTGGTAACCAGTATCCTCAGAAACGAAAATATCTTTAAAGAAAGGATAAATACCCGCTGCATTCAAGCGTTTATATTGTGTCTTTGAAACTCCGTTTGTAACAATATATAAATCGAACTCATGCTGAAGACTTGAAAGTAATTCATACGCACCTTCAACTAATTGATTTCCCTCTCCTAAATAACTTTGGTAAGACTGTTCTAGCAGAAAACCGTCAACTTCAATACCAAACTCTTTAAATAAGGTTGAAAAACGTGTGTTCACCACATCATCTCGACTTATTTTACCTTCTTCAAATGACTTCCAAAGTCCATGGTTTATTTCTTTGTACCTTGACTTAACTTCATCTGTTAATGGTAATTTTTGATCTTTAAATAGAGATTGTAATGCTACTTTTTCTGCTGCACCAAAATCTAATAATGTATCATCTACATCTAATAATAATGTTGTGTATGTTTTCATAACATTTCCCCATCTCTATTTATTAATTCATATTTTACTAGATTGATTTTTAACTAGCTTAATACGTTTAAAACTAATTCCATTTAATTTAAAAATTAATATACCACTTATAATAAGTAAAACACCAATTAGTTGCTTAGAAGAAAATGGAACTTTCTCAAGACCTAGCCATCCCATAGAATCAAATAACATTGCAAACAATAATTGCGATGTGAGAACAATTGATATCGCATAAGTTGGTCCAAGAATTTTAGTACTATTCGTTAAGCAGAAAACAACACCTACACCGACTATTCCGCTAATCCAATACCAATTTTTCATATTATGCAAAACAAATAATTCCTTACCTTCAAATAAAAGCCCCATTCCGAAAGAAGCTAAAAAGCCCATTCCTAATACAAATGTAGTTGTTACCCATATTCCCGCCCGTTCATTAACTTTACTATTGAATATATTTTGTAAACCAATTAGTGATCCTGCTATTAAAGATAATATTAATCCATAAAGCATAAATTGCACCTCCAAAAAAATTCTGTATGAGTCCTAAAATTATCATTCGTATATATTATTCCTTGCAAGAATACTCAAACCGGCTCGATCCTTAATAAGGATACTCCCATTTTTTCGCTCTACTAGGTCATCCTTACAGAACTGTTGAATAACTCGATTAACATGTCGATAACTCGTTCCGATTAAACTTGCTGCGTCTTTAAGATTGATCGGATTTATATTATTATTTTGTAAAGAATTCGCTTCGTGGTATGAAACCGATAATAAGTAACTTGCTAGTCGAACTTCTACTGGATACATTAAATTAAAGCTCATTGAATTCGACTTAATAAGAAACTTTTCCGTTATGATTTCTAATAAGAATTGAAGAAACGGTGCATAGTCTTTACCAAATTTTTTTAACGAGCGATAATCTACAGCAATCATCTCAACGGCAGATATGGCTTGAACCGTATTTATATAGTTAGAGCCTCTTACATATTCAATATCCCCAATTATTTCAAGAGGCGTTTTAAATGATAGAATTAATGTTTTACCTTCCGCTGAAGAAGTATAAACTTTGATTTTCCCTTTTACTAAAATAAACAAAGTTTTTGGTGAGTCTCCTTGAGAACAAATAAGTTCTCCTTGCATGAATCGTTTAAGAGTTATATGAGCTTTTAAATCCTCATTAAAGACTGCTTCAATATTATGTTCAGCTAAAAAATGATTAATTTGTTCAATATCACTAGTGATTTTCAAGTTAACTTCACCTCCTGTAAATTTACTTTCAAGATCCTAACACAATCACACCGATTATCATCATGCCAATTCCAATAAATTGTGACGGACTAATAGTAAGCTTTTTGACTCCGAACCAGCCTCTACTATCAATGATAAATGTTAAACTTAGCTGTGCGATTAAAAGAACAGAAATTGAAAACGTCACACCAATAATATGAATTGATGTCACATTACAAAATATAACAAATGCTCCAAGTGCCCCACTTAATAAATAAATTGGATTCACTTTCTTAACTTCTGCTAATTTTTTATCCTTTATTAATAGTAGTACGCATAAAGCCACAATAAAACCCGTAAACTGTGTAATTGTAGCTGCTTGCCAAGTACCTATATCACTACTTATTTGAGAATTAGCAACACCCTGTAGTGTAATGAATGCTCCGCCGATAATTGCTAATAAAATTCCTTTCATATTTTTCACTCCTGACATTTTTATTTCTTCATTATTAAACGATATTTGATGGTTGTTTGGGAAGGACATATGTCCTAGAGAAAAAAATGAGTGTATTCTGCAGTTGTGGAAAACTTTTTAAAGCATATAAATTTCTGTGGATAGTTTGTAGTTATTTTTAAAGGAGGGTAAGATTTTTGTGGATACTCTGCTATTATGTGGAAAACTTCCCTTGAAAATGTGGAGAACTGTAAAATTAGTGGATAGTTTGTAGTTGAGTTTTTTTGGAACAGTCCTTATTTTGTGGATAGTTTTGAATCATTTTGAGGTACTGCAAATAAAATTCGATAATCGCAATTAAAAATGCCAAATCTGCAATTAAAATCTGAAAATCGCAAATAAAAATAGGAAATCTGCAATTAAAATTATGAAAGCCGCAATTAAACGCTAATAATACCCATACCGCTTACCGTATTTCAGATGATATTCCAACAAAATCGGTTGTTATTTTCACTCTCTAATCAATCCTTTTCAACTCAATAGCTTAACACAGACAATTATTACCCATATTCAGCTATATTTGAACGCTACGCAAGATTAAGAATACTCCATTTAAGTACCATAAAAAAAATCAGGCCACTGATCTAGCCTGATACACTTTTTATTAAATTACTTCCTCGCTTACTAAACTTGATTCCATTAAAAGTTTAATTTCATTGATCTTATTTTGATTAAATAAATCAACAATTTTACTACCAACAATGACTCCATCACAATCTTGGCTTAATTCCTTTACTTGTTCTGGGGAAGATACACCGAATCCAGCTATTACAGGTTTATTACTAATTTCTTTAACACTTTTTAAAAAGGATGATAGGCTGTCGTCTAACTCATTTCGAACACCAGTAATCCCTTTTACGGTTACTGTGTATAAGAAACCTCTTCCTTTTTCAGCAATTTTAATGATTCGATCTTTTGGTGTAGCCATTGTGACTAATCGAATTAGTTCTACTCCAAATTCTTCAAGTTGATGAATGATCATCTCTTCTTCTTCGATTGGTAGGTCAGGTATAATACATCCGTCTACTCCTGCTTGCTGAAGGTCACATACGAACCTGTCAATTCCATAAGCTAAGATAGGATTCATATATGTCATGACGATTAAAGGTACAGAAATTAATTTACGAACTTCTTTTATTTTTTCAATTACAGCTTTTAATGTTGTACCAGCTTGTAATGCTCGAATTCCCGCTTGTTGAATTACTGGTCCGTCTGCTACTGGGTCTGAGAATGGAATGCCTATTTCGATTGCTGATGCGCCAAATTTTTCTAGTAAAGCAAGTCTTCCCCCTAATACTTCAAGACCACCATCTCCTGCCATTACATAGGGAATAAATAGCTTTTCACCTTTTTTAAGTCGATCTGAAAATTGGAATTCAATTCGATTCATCATATTATTTGCCCTCCTTTAATCTCTCACGAACAGTATGAACATCTTTATCGCCTCTACCAGATAAACAAATGACTAAATTTTCATCTTTCTTCATCGTTGCTGCTTGCTTTATTGCATATGCTACAGCATGTGCGCTTTCTAATGCTGGGATAATTCCTTCTAATCTTGCTAGTAATTGGAATGCTTCAAGTGCTTCTTCATCTGTAATAGATTCATATTTCACACGCTCAATATCCTTTAAATAGCAATGCTCTGGCCCTACACCTGGATAATCAAGTCCTGCAGAAATTGAATGAGCTTCTTGTATTTGACCATCTTCATCTTGAAGTAAATACATTAATGCACCGTGTAATACGCCTGGTACTCCCTTTGTTAAAGATGCTGCTTGCTTATCTGTATTGATTCCATGTCCAGCCGCTTCTACTCCAAATAACTTTACACTTTCATCCGTTATAAATGGATGGAACATACCAATTGCATTACTTCCTCCGCCAATACAAGCTACTACTGCATCAGGAAGTTTACCTTCCTTCGCTATAAATTGTTGTCTTGTTTCTTTTCCAATTACACTTTGGAAATCTCGTACCATCATAGGGAATGGGTGTGGTCCCATAACTGATCCTAATAAATAATGAGTGTCATCTACATTTGCAACCCAGTAGCGAAGGGCTTCATTTACTGCATCCTTTAGTGTCGCACTTCCTGAATCAACACTAATCACTTTTGCGCCTAGTAATTCCATTCGGAAAACATTCAGTTCTTGTCTTCGTACATCCTCAGCACCCATGAAAATAACACATTCTAAATTTAATAGCGCACAAACTGTTGCAGTTGCTACACCATGTTGTCCCGCTCCTGTTTCAGCAACGATTTTTCGTTTACCCATTCGAATCGCAAGTAATGCCTGACCAATCGCATTGTTAATTTTGTGAGCACCAGTATGATTTAAGTCCTCACGCTTTAAATAAATGCCAGCTCCGTTAGCATGCTTAGTTAAATTTTCTGCAAAGTAAAGAGGTGTTTGGCGACCTACATAATCCTTTGACAATCTTTCAATTTCCTCAATAAATGTTGGATCATCTTTAATATTTGAATAAGCTTCTTCTAATTCAGTTATGGCTTGAACAAGTGTTTCAGGGATATATTTCCCTCCATAGATACCGAAATGACCTTTTACATCAGGCAGTGTGTACGTAGACATTTAAATTCCTCCTAATTTAACTTTTTTTATAAAACTTTTTATTTTTTCTTCATCTTTTTTCCCGTTCGTTTCGACTCCACTACTTACATCAACCATTATTGGTTTTACGACGCTACATGCAGGTATTACATTCTCAATCGTCAACCCACCAGCTAAAATCAAGTTATCTATTTTCTTTGATTTAACAAGATCCCAGTTAAATGTTGTGCCATTTCCGCCACGATATTTTCCACTAGGGCTATCAACTAAAATAAAATCACAATCATATTCTGCGATTTTTTCAACGTCCTTTTCCGACTGAACCCGTAATGCTTTGATTACCGGAAAGGATAGTGAACGACAAAATTCTGGCGTTTCATCACCATGTAGCTGAAGATGTGTTAAGCCAACTTCCTCGTAGATGGACTCTAATGTCTCCTTTGTTTCATTTACAAAAACGCCAATCTTCAACACTGAATCTGGCAGTAATTCGATGATCTTCTTTGCCTCAGTAATTTTAATTTGACGCTTACTTTCTGCAAATACAAAACCAATGGCATCAGCTCCAGCATTTATTGCACTTTGAGCCATTTTTAAATCGGTAATGCCACAAATTTTCACTTTCACTGCTTAGCCTCCTTTAGAATAGGAACCATCAGCTCGCTCATGTTTGACGATAATTCATTGCTTCTCATTAATGCCTCTCCGACTAAAATTCCGTTTGCCCCAGCATCTCTTACACGTTTTGCATCATACTGATTGAAAATTCCACTTTCACTAATAATGAACCCTCCATCTGCTTGAATAAGTGGTGTTAGTCTTTCTGTCACACCTAGATCCACTTCAAATGTTTTTAAGTTTCGGTTATTAATCCCGTATAGACCTGGCCTAATCTTTAGTGCTTTTTCTAAATCTTCCTCGTCATGTACTTCCATCAATACTTCAAGATTTTGCTGCTTAGCATACTGATATAAATGATTTAGTTCTGTAAAAGGTAATGCAGCAGCAATTAGTAAAATAATATTTGCTCCATGCTCTTTGGCGATATCTATTTGAACTGAATCGATAATAAAATCCTTGCATAATATCGGAATATTAACGGAATCACGCACGGTTTTCAGGTCCTTAAAGGAACCTTTAAAGAAAGTTGTATCGGTTAAAACAGAAATTGCAGTAGCTCCATTTTCTTCATATTTCTTTGCTTGTTCTGCGGGATTAAGATTTGTATTAATATCACCTTTTGATGGTGATGCTCGTTTAAACTCCGCAATGATTGATAAATGGTCTGCAGTTTTTAACTGTTCAATTAATGATACATTCTTTGTTTGATTCGTTATTTTCCGACTAATCGCTCTTAAACTTTTAATTTCAATTTGTTTTTGAGAAATGATTCGATCTAGAATGGTTTCCATTTAAATAACCTCTCTTTTAAGTTTGCTAGTTTTTTCGACTAGTTTTTGTAATTTCTCATAAGCTGCGCCAGAATCGATGCTCTCTTCAGCCTTCCTGATTCCATCTGTAATTTGATCGACAAGCCCTGAAGTATAGATTGCTAAACCTGCATTTAATAAAACCGTATCTCTAAAAGCTCCTTTTTCTCCTTTTAATACTCGAAGAAGAATATCTGCATTCCGCTTTGCATCTCCACCTTTGATTTCTGTATTTGGGTAATAAGTTAATCCAACTTCTTCTGGATGAAGTGTCATCTTTTTCAGTTCATTATTTTCAAGTAGGACGATATGATTTTCGCCAGCTAACGATGCCTCATCTAAATGCCCTGCACCGTTTATTACAATCGCTCGTTTCCGTCCTAATTTATTTAGTACTTCTGCAAATACTTCTAAGTAATCTCTTCTATAAATTCCTAATAGTTGGGTCTCTAATTCAACTGGATTAGTTAAAGGTCCAATTAAGTTAAAAATGGTCGGAATTCTTAGCTCACGTCTAACCTTCATAACTTTTTTCAATCTTGGATGAACATATGGTGCAAATAAAAAGGTAATGCCTATTTCATCTAAAAGCTCCTCGGAAGCTTGTGTTGGAATCGATAGCTCCACACCTAATTGTTCTAATACATCTGCGCTACCTGTTTTGCTAGACATGCTTCGATTTCCATGTTTTGCAATTGGAATTCCACTTCCCGCAATAACAAACGCTGATGTTGTACTCACATTAAAGCTCGATGAATTATCTCCACCAGTCCCACAATTATCAATGACATTATGAAACTTCCTAGTAAAACCTACTGTATGATTTCGAATTGCGTTTACTAGTCCTGCGATTTCGTTTACTGTTTCACCTTTTGTTTTTAAAGCAACTAGAAATGCTGCAATTTCACTATCTGATATTTGATCATCTTGTAAAATTTGCCCGACAGCTACTTGCATTTCGTCAACTGTAAACGACTCTCGATTAGCTAAGCGTTGAAGGTACTCTTTCATCTTTTAACTCCTCCTTTATTTCATTTAAAAAGTTTAATAATAGTTGTTTTCCGTATTCCGTTCCAATAGATTCTGGATGAAATTGCATACCGTAGATTGGATATTTTCTGTGTTTAATAGCCATGATTTCTTGATCGTCCATTGAAAATGCTAAAGTTTCAAATAATGGCGGTATCGTTTCCTTTTCAATTACCAGTGAATGATATCGCATAACTTCTAGCGGTTGTGACATGTAGGCAAATAAGTTGCTACCATCATGCCTAATTTTCGATGTTTTGCCATGTTTGATTTGTCTAGCTCTAATAATTTTTGCACCGAATGCATAACCGATTGCTTGGTGTCCTAAGCAAATGCCTAGTATTGGGACAGTCTTATGAAAAGTTTGAATGAGTTCATTCGTTTCCTGCTTCTCTTCGGGCTTACCTGGTCCCGGAGAAAGAATGATTGCTTTTGGATTCATTTCTTTTATTTCATCAATCGAAATTTTGTCATATCTAGCGATTTTCATTTCTTCGCCAAGCTCGCCCAAAAATTGATAAAGATTGTAAGTAAAAGAATCATAGTGATCAATTATTAAAATCATGATTTTCCTCCAAGAAAGCTTTTAGTTTATTTATGGTTTCTTCATATTCAAGCTCGGGTTTGCTGTCATAAACAATGCCGGCTCCTGCTTGAATATAGGCCATTTGATTTTTTAAAATCATCGTTCGAATAGCTAATGCAAAATCAAGGTTTCCATTAACGGATACATAACCGACTGCACCAGAATATACCCCTCGCTTTGAACTCTCTAATTCATTAATGATTTCCATTGCTCTAATCTTAGGTGCACCAGATACTGTTCCAGCTGGTAAGCAAGCAATAAGAGCATCAAGTGAAGTATGTTCTTTTTTTAATTGCCCACTAACTTCGGAAACGATATGCATTACATATTTGTATCTCTCAACGTTCATATATTTTTCTAATTGGATTGTTCCAAACTCGCAAACTTTGCCTAGATCATTTCTTCCTAAATCAACAAGCATTTTATGTTCGGCAAGTTCCTTCTCATCCTGTAATAAATCTCTTTCGATCATTAAGTCTTGTTCATCCGTTTTCCCTCTTCGTTTAGTACCGGCAATTGGGTTCGTTATAACCTGATTATCTTTAACTTTTATTAAGCTTTCAGGGGAAGTGCCAGCAACAACGCTATCACCAAAATCGATGTAATACATATATGGTGACGGGTTTTGGATTCGTAATTTTCGATAATAATCAAATGGATTTCCTTCAAATTTTGCTGCCATTCGATGTGATAGAACGACTTGAAAAATATCTCCTTTTTGAATAAATGACTTTGCCTTTTCTACTTTGGACATGTAGTCTGCTTTACTAACTTCAGACTCAAAAGTAGAAAATACAACCGGTTTTACTTCCTCCTCTTGATTTGAGTTAGCGACGATTACTTGCTTATACTTCTGAATTTCACTCTTCAAATCTTCTACTGTTGTTTCGTCGGAAAGCTTTGTTCCAACCAAATGAATTTTCTGTTCCAAATGATCAAATACAATAATGACTTCAAAAAACATTAAATGGAGATCTGGCATTCCGATAACGTCTTCTAACACATCACCGATTTCTTCAAACTGACGAATCATATCATATCCTACATATCCAATTCCCCCACCAATGAAAGGGATATCCTGAACTTCCAAGCAATCATGCATTGGCATTAACTCTTTCAGTTTTAAAAGTGGATTTCCAACAAACTCTTCTTTTCGGCCATTTTTATAGATGATTTGACCACTTTGATTCGTCCCGATCAATTCAAAAGCTGGTTTTGAAGCAACAAATGAATAACGTCCAGAATCTTTATGCTTAAATGAGCTTTCAAATAAAAACTTTTTACTAGTGGTCAATTTCTTAAATAATGAAATCGGTGTAAACAAATCACCCATTATCGTTTCAATAATTATTTCTGCTTTGTTTTGTACTGACAATTTGTTCGACCTCCAAAAATTTAATGATGAATATAAAAAAAGTCCCCTATACGCACAAAGATTGTGCATATAGAGGACGATTAGTTGCTACCGCGGTACCACCTCAGATTGGATCAGATTTTATCTGAATCCCACTTTTCAGATACGGGAATTAGTTACTTTATATAATTCCGATACCCTATCCTTTTAACGGTGGAAATCCGTGCATCCCTACTTTATTGTTCAAGATGCCTCTCGTAAGCCCATTCGATAAAGGTTCCTGTATTAGACTCCCACCATTGTCTAACTCTCTGTGACATTCACCAATATTTACTCTTCTTACTCAGCGATTTATTATTATTTAATTTTAAAAAAATACAAAAAGGGCCCCCCGTCTTAAAAAGGACGAGAGACCCGTGGTGCCACCTTCATTAGCTGATTAACAGCTCGCTTTGTCGGTATCCAATCAACTTTCCATTGAATACCCGTCTTTTGTAACGAGAAGACTACTCGCCAAAGCCTACTACTTATTTAAGGTTCGGTTTGAATGCTCGGAAGTCCATTCGCGATTACTTTCACACTGATTCGCACCAACCATCAGCTCTCTTTAGTTTCCGTAATCGTTACTACTCTTCGTCAACGCAAAGTAATTATGAATGTTTATTTAAATTAATTGTCCTTATATTATTATGCAAAAAATAAAAAGTCAACAAGTTTATTTTTACAAAATTCGATTTTTCTACTTTTTAGAATACTAATATCATATGTTTATGTTAATCCAAAAAACGGAATCATAAAAGATTTTTCATATGAGTCATCACTGCATACACAACCTAATTTTGGAAAGAATAAATCCAATTAGACCTTCCATCAAAGAGGTATCAAAATGAAATCAAATACAACAACAATGAGTTCAAATAAAGAAGAAGTTTTAACAAATAATCTAAAAAATAATATTGAACTGATTCAAGAATACTTATGTCATACAGAAGATTTAGTCGTTAAAATTATCCATAAAAATGCTCAGATTTTTGCAATATTGTTTATTGAATCAATGATAAAAATTGAGGCACTTCAATCATTTATTATTGAACCTATTTTAAGAGAAACAAAGGATGAAACAGGCAATATCGTCAAATCATATGAGATTAAAAACTCAACAAATATCTCTGAATTAGGAGATAGTTTATTAGACGGTTTTTGTCTAATTTTAGAAGAAAATTGTTCAAATGGAATTCTAGCGGCAGCTTCAGATGATAAGGAACGTACAATTTCTGAACCGGCTAATGAACAAAACATTAATGGTCCTCGTGATGGTTTTGTTGAAAGTATAAATACAAATATACAATTACTAAGAAAACGAATTCGCAACCCTGAGCTAAAGGTTAAATATTTTACGATTGGTAGGATTACGAATACAAAGGTTGCTATGATTTATATCGATTCAATTGCAAATCGAAAACTTGTTGAAGTTATAGAAGATAGAATTTCAGGTGTCGAGGTAGACAGCCTCAAATCTACAGGACATCTAGAAGAATTAATTGAGGATAATACTTTTTCACCTTTTCCACAAGTATTAAATACAGAAAGACCAGATAGGGCTGTATCTTATCTTTTGGACGGAAAAATAAATTTGCTTGTAGATGGGAATCCTACTGTGTCTGTCGTACCAATTACCTTTTTTTCTTTTTATCAAGCACCTGACGATTATAACCACAGATGGTTAATAGGCTCTTTTTTTCGGATTATTAGAGTTTTTAGCTTTATTATTGCAATCTGTCTACCTGCAATCTATATCGCAATTGTATCTTTCCATTCTGAAGTACTACCAATCGGAATTCTTTATTCAATTAGAGTCTCTTTAGAGTTTGTACCTTTTCTTCCTCTTGCAGAGGCATTTATGATGCAAATCATATTAGAGCTGTTAAAAGAAGCAGCTATTAGACTCCCATCTCCTATCGCTCAAACAATTGGTATAGTAGGTGGATTAGTTATTGGTACGGCTATTGTTGAAGCGCATTTAGTATCAAACACGATGATTGTTGTGATTGGTTTTACAGCGATTGCATCATTTGTAGCCCCGGTCAGTGAAATGGGAACTAGTATGAGATTATTAGGATTTCCAACTATGATTATGGCGTCGATACTAGGATTTTTTGGGATTACTTTATCATTAATGTTAATCTTTATGCACATGTGTAAATTAAAATCCTTTGGTATGCCGTACTTTTCACCAATGGCACCTTTTAGAAAGGAAGATATTAAGGATACATTTATGAGGCTTCCTATATGGAAACAAAATACACGACAAACCGATGCACTTCCCCAAAAACTTGACCGGCAAAGAATATCTAAGGTGTGGAAGAAAAAATGATAACGAATAGTAATTCGATTTCTAAATTACAGCTTTATTTTTTTATTGTCCAAAGTCAAATAGGTATTGGATTACTCTCCTTGCCAAATGCGGTTGAAAGCACTACTAAAGGTGATGGTTGGATTTCCACATTAGTTGCTGGAATAGCAGTTCAAATTACAATAATTATCTATTGGCTATTACTAAGAAAATATCCAAATGCAATGTATACAGAAATCACAAAAAAAATTTTAGGTAGATACGTGGGTAAGTTATGTAATTTTTTTATCTATATTTATTTTATAATGATTGGAAGCTTGGCTTGTATACTTTTTATAAGAACCATAAATCTTTGGTTACTGCCGCTTACTCCTATGTGGGTATTATCACTAATTATCATTTTATCTAGCATTTATTTAACAATTAGTGACTTAAGAATCATTTCAAGATTTTTTGTTATATCATCCGTCTTAATCATTTTACTTTTTTTTCTGTCCTTCTTTACCTTTTATTTACCAAAGGAATTTCGCTTTATTCTACCAATTGGACATACCGGTGTGAAAAATATACTACTGGGAAGTCATAAATCTTTACTTTCAATGTTAGGATTTGAAAGTCTTTTACTAATCTTTCCTTTTATCCTTGATTCAGAAAAAGGAATATTAAAAACTGCGAGTTTTGCCAATATTACGGTGACACTATTCTATACATATTTCACCATACTTTGTCTAGTAAGCTTTAGTCCAACACAAATTTTGCAAATTCGGGAACCCGTTTTATATCTTTTTAAGGTACTTTCTTTTGAAATGATCGACCGTTTAGATTTGATTTTTTTATCAGTCTGGATCGTACCAATGACAACGTCGGTAATTATTTACATGTTTTTAGCAGCGAAAAGTATTAGTAATGAAAATTCATTAAAAAAAAATGTTGTTTTAAGTGGAACCCTTATTTTTATTATTACACTTATGCCAATTGATGAAGAACAGTTAGTTACCTTTAACAAATATGTAACTTATTTAAGTTATGTGGTTGTATTTGGGCTTCCGTTCATTCTCTTTTGCCTATCCTTCATCATTTCTAAGACTGAAAGGAGTGAGCAATTATAAGAAAATCCTTCTTGATTACTTTATGCTTGTGTACCTTTTTCTTAGCTAGCTGTTGGGATCAAAATCTATTAGTAGATAAAAAAATGGTGAATGGGATCAGTTTCGACTTAGATAAAGACAATAATATATTAGCCACAGTCAGAGCGTTAAATATCGAAAATAAAGGTGGCGGCCAATTTGAAGTAAAAGACGAACTTGTCAAAATAAAGAATTCTAATGTGTCTGGAATGTCAATTGATTTTAATAATAAACTACCTGGTCAAATTGATGTAAGTAAAGCTCATATTATCTTAATTGGAAGAGATCTTGCTAAAAAAGGAATTTACCCTTTTTTAGAGATTTTTTATCGACCTAGGCAAGCCTCCGCTTCTACTAGAATTGTCATTGCAGAAGATAAAGCATCAGACATTATTTCACTCGATCCTGGAACTAGTCCAATTGCATTCCAAATCTTAAAAGGATTAGAAGCTGCTGAAGAAACCACAAAAATTCCGAAAGAGACTGTTTTTATAGCTTGGAAACAGATTACTGATGAGGGCAGTGATATGGTTTTACCTTATGTAAAAAAAGATGAGAATGATAAAATTACAATTGGTGGAATAGACTTATTTGATGGCGATCGGTTCTCAGGAATTAGCTTACCTGATGAAAAGGGAAGCCTGTTATTATTAATGATGGACCGATTAACTAAGTATAGTGAAATGGCTATGAAATTAGGACCAAATCGTTCAATCTCATTTAGGGTAAAAGGTATAAAGAGGGATTTAGATTTAAAAATAGATAAAAAAAAGTCAAAAATAATTTGTAAACTAAATCTAAATCTTGATTTAACAATTACTAGCTACTCAGGTAAGGTGGGAGAAAAACTTAACAAGGACAAGTTAAATAAAGAAATTTCACGATTGCTTACTAATCAAGCTAATGAAATCGATAATTTATTACTGGAAGCTAATTGTGATGCATTTGGAATTGGAAGAAGAATTTCAAGTTCTCATCCAACTTTATGGAAAAAATTAAATTGGAAAAAAGACTATAAGGATGTTAAGTTCAAAACTTCCATTAAGGTAAAAATTAATCAAACTGGACCTGTTTTTTAACAGTTAGTATTTATAATAGATCATTCTCTTGAGCAACATAATGTAATGATATGAATTAATTTGTTTTTAGGAGGAATCATACTTGAGACTAGGTAAAAAAAATGATACATTCTTTGAAATGCTCTTAAATATAGCAAATAATGTAAATGAATGTTCAATTTATTTTGATGACTTTAAAATAAAAAACGCTACTGATCTAAAAACATTCTCTGCAGAAATGAAGGCTTATGAAACAAAAGGTGATACATATATTCATCAAATTATCGTTGAATTAAATAAAACATTTATTACACCAATTGAACGTGAAGATATACTTGAACTTGCTAATAAAATGGACGATGTACTAGATGGAATGGAGCAATGTTCAGCAACATTTGAAATGTATTCCATCGTTCAAATAGATGAATTCATGGTGAAATTTGTTAAAAATATACGAAGTGCTACAAATGAAATATTAAAAGCAATTCAGTTACTTTCACGGAAGAAATTATTAGAAATGCGCGTACATGCAATCCAAGTAAAAGATTATGAGTCACAGTGTGATGCGTTATTACGCACTTCCATTAAAGAGCTATTTAAAAATGAAAAAGATCCAATCAAAATCATTCAGTTCAAAGAGATTTATGAGATGTTAGAAGCAGTTTCTGATAGTGCACAAGATGTAGCTAATACACTTGAACAGATTATTATGGGTAATGCGTAATTAAATAGTAATTAAAAAATACAGCCTAATTAGACTGTATTTTTTTATCTCTCTTCTATTATTTTTTTTGCAAGTTTTCTAACGATTGAACGTGGTATAAATCGAACAGATTGTGCTAAAATTTTATTTTTAATACCTGTAATAACAACAGTTTTCTTCTTACTAACTGCCTCATAAGTCAATTTCGCAACTTTTTTTGAAGTCATAATTTTACCTTTAAATAGCTTTGAATTATTCCCACCAGATGAATTTATAATTCCCGTTCTAGTTGGTCCTGGACAAACAGCTGTTACACTAACTCCTGTATGTCTTAATTCCTCTGAAAGAGCTTCACTAAATGAGAGTACATAAGCCTTTGAAGCTGCATAGACAGACATTTTTGGCCCTGGTTGGGAAGCTGAAGTAGATGCAATATTAATAATTTGACCCGATTTTTTTTGAAGCATATTTGGTAAGAAGTATTTTACTAACTCTGTTAAAGTAACAATATTTAACTGAATCATCTTTAATTCTTTATTTAAATCAGTCTGAACAAAATCTCCGTATAGGGCAACTCCAGCATTATTTACTAGAATATCAATCTCCATTTTTGACTTTGAAACTTGCTCAAAAATGGACTTAGCAGAATTTACTTTAGAGAGGTCTTCTGAAATAACCAGTACTTTTATACTGAATTGCTTCATCAATGAATTAGCCATTTCTTCTAATTTAATTTTATTCCTAGCAACTAAAACTAAGTTGAAATGATCTTTTGCAAATAATTTAGTTAACTCATAGCCGATTCCTTCCGTTGACCCGGTAATTAATACTGTTTTTCCTTTTTGTTTTTTGACCATCATTTTGATTATCCTTTATCTATTTATCGTTTGAACACTTTTCGTTTTACTATATGTTCAACTTAATAAAAAAAGGATTCCTACTTTATTTCTCGTAATATTTCTTAACTAACTTAATAAATATTTCCATCGATTTCGTTTGCAGTTCGATTTTATCAGTAATAATTGAAAAATTCCTTTGAATAGGTGTCCCCTCTACTTTTAGGTAATCAATGGTATTTAACTGCTTTTCTTTTTTTATTGCTAGCTCGGATAGATAGGTAATTCCCATACCAGCTTCTACAGCTTCTTTAATTAATTGTGTGCTACCAAATTCAATTATATTTTTAGGCCTTATCCTTAATAATTCAAATAATCGTTCAGTTGCTTCCCTTGTTCCAGATCCTTCTTCCCTAACAATCCAAGTTTCATTTTCAATTTGATTCAATGTCACAGCTTCAATAGCGAATATTTCGCTCTTAGATCCAGCTATAATATACATTTCATCACTTGCAAAAGGCTGTATATTTAAATTTGTATGAGTCGCTTCACCTTCAACTATACCAATATCAATTTGATAACTTAGTGCAGCCTGAACAATTTCTCGAGTATTCCCTATTTGTACTGATGGAATGACATTCGGGAAAAGTCTCTTCATTTCCGCTAAAATTTGCGGTAATACATATTCACCAAAAGTATAACTTGCACCTATTTTAAGATGACCACTAGCCTCATTCATCAGATCATTCACAAGTGTCGACATCCGCTTGTATAAACTAGTTATTTCCTTAGCATGCAAATACACAATTTCCCCAGCCTTCGTTAGCTGAACATATTTATTTGTTCTAATTAAAAGCTTTGCACCGATATGCTTCTCAAGTAATTGAATTTGCTGACTAACAGATGGTTGAGTCATATGTAACTCCTCAGCCGCTCTTGAAAAGTTTCTTTTTTCAGCGACCGCCATAAAAACTAAAAGAATTTGATCCATACTCTATCTCCTAGTATTAGATTTACTTATTATCAATATTATCATCATTTATTTTCCTTATAATAAGAAATTTGATAAAACAGGTAAATATAAAAGACTGATTCAAAATGAATCAGTCTTTTTTGATGACTTAACTTTTCGAATTAAGTTGATTGCAAAGTATGCTAAAACCATAAAGACAAGATAGATTGATGCATAAAACCAGTATTCTTTATTGGTAAGTTTATTACTTAGGAGACTTAAAATGAAGAATGTTGTAAATGAACCTAATAATAGCCCAATTAATGTTTTTAACCTCATTACAATGCACTCCCATTAAAGTAATTTTAAGTATTTTAAAGAAATCCTTTTACAGTCTATATAGTTCATTATTGGTAAGAATATTCCATTTTAACCTATTAAAGTGTAATACTATCCCCTTTTACTATATTGATCTCCGATATCATTTAGTTCACTTATAAACTTCCGCATCCTCACCTATAGAATAGATAGCATTTCATAATCAACAAAAAATCGGTCTGAAATACCTATGTTATAGTGTTCGGGATTTACGACTAATGACCTTTTATCAATATGTTATCTAGTCATAAAGAATAAATATAATGAAAGATTTATCAAAGTTAATGGTCTTATCCTCTACATCAAAATTATATAAAACATAAATTTAACTTTTCAGAAAAAAATAGATTAGAAAATTAATATGCTATAATCTTTCTAATTTTATAAATATAGTCCTGGAAGGAGAGTTTAACGTGGAAAAAGAAGTAAATTTAAAGAAAAATATTGGCTTTTTCGTATCAACGTCTTTAGTAATTGGTACAGTAATCGGTTCTGGAATCTTTATGAAACCTGGGATTGTACTGTCCACAACTGCTAACTCTACTATGGCCCTTTTAGCGTGGATTATCGGTGGCGTTATCACACTAGCAAGTGGATTAACGATTGCTGAAGTAAGTGTAAAAATCCCGAGAACTGGTGGATTATATGCTTACATTGAAGAGGTTTATGGTGAGAAGTGGGGATTTTTATGCGGTTGGGTACAGACTCTCGTCTATGGACCAGCTGTTATGGGTGCTCTTAGTCTTTATTTTGGCTCTTTGTTGGCAGATTTTTTCGGTTTTCAGGGAAGTAGCAAAGTTATTGGTATTATCACGATTATATTACTTGGTAGTCTAAATATACTAGGTACTCAGCTTGGTGGATTTATTCAAACAATCTCTACTGCAGGTAAACTAGTTCCTATTATTTTAATTGCTGTTTTTGGTATTCTTCAAGGGGACGTATCAATTTTTAATGCAGAGAGTGGTAGTTCTACTCAAGCCCTTAGTATGGGCGCAGCAGTATTAGCGACTTTATGGGCATATGACGGCTGGATGAATGTAGGTTTTATGGCAGGAGAAATGAAGAACCCTTCAAAGACTCTTCCTAGAGCAATTATTTCTGGTATTGTTATTGTTATTTTAGCTTATCTTTCTGTTAATATCGCAATGCTACATGTTTTATCTGCAAGTAAAATTGTTGAATTAGGTCCTAATGCAGCTACTGCGGCAGCTTCTTCATTATTTGGTAGTATTGGTGGAAAAATTCTTGCCATCGGAATTCTAATTTCTATTTTTGGCTGTCTAAATGGAAAAATTCTTACATTCCCAAGGGTTACATTTGCGATGGCCGAACGAAACTTCCTACCTGGTTCAAAAGTATTATCTAGTATTCACCCTAAATTTAATACGCCAGTAGGTTCAACAGTTTTTCAAATAGTTTTAGCATTAGCAATGATGATATTCTGGAATCCAGATCGACTTTCTGATATGGCTATATTTGCAGTTTTCTTATTTTATGGACTAGCATTTAATGCCATCTTCATATTACGTAAAAAAGATAAAGGTGGAAATAAATTATATAAAGTGCCTTTATACCCTATCACTCCGATCGTGGCAATATTAGGTACACTTTACATCATTGTTAGTACGATTATAAATGCACCAATAGATGCACTTATATCAATTGGTATCGCAATTGTTGGTTTACCTGTTTATTGGAGACTAAAATCGACTATTAGAAGTGACGAAAAATATAAAGCAAGTTGATAAATATATATATTTAAGGTTAAAAAGCAGGTAAAAGACTTCAATATCTTTTACCTGCTTTTTCTATTATTTATGTGCAAAAAATACTAATTGAACTAGGAATAATACTGCAAATAAATAAACAAATGGGTGCACATCTTTAAATTTACGTTTTACGATTTTCATGATCGGATAAGAAATAAAGCCTAAAGCAATACCGTTTGCGATGCTTGATGTTAATGGCATACTAACGATGACTAAAAATGCCGGGAATGCTTCTTCAAACTCATCCCACTTAATCTCCGAAATACTTTTAATCATGAAACAGCCAACAATAATTAAGCTAGGCGCTGTAATTGCGGCAACTTCTGATACTGAACCAATCATTGGGCTAAAGAATGCTGCGATTACGAATAGAACTACAACAGTTAAGGATGTTAAACCAGTTTTTCCACCAGCACCAACACCAGCAGAGGATTCTACAGTTGCCGCAGTCGGACTTGTTCCTAACATTGCACCAACAATTGTTCCAATTGAATCGGCAGAAAATGCACTTCCTCCCTTTTCTAACTTACCATTTTTGATAAGACCCGCCTGTTTAACGATTGCTAGTAAAGCTCCTGTTGTATCGAATAACATGACAAGTAAGAATGAGAAAATGACACTATAAAGTCCATATTCAATAATGTCTTTTACTGAATCAATTGGGTTGTATACTAAAATTCCTTTTGGTAAGTGAGGCATAGCAACAAAACCATTTGCAAAATTTAACTGACCTGTAAAATATGCAATTAGACCTGTTGTAATCATTCCAAGAAATAATGCACCATTTAAGTTAAGTGCCATAAATACAATTGTTATTAGTAAACCGATTAACGTAAGTGCAACTTTAGGGGAACTAAAATCACCAATTTGGACTAGATTAGTAGGATGATCTGCGACAATACCTGATAAACGCAAACCAATAAAGGTAATAAATAAACCAATTCCAGCAGCAATTGCATGCTTTAAGTTAGCAGGAATTGCTTGAATCAATTTTGTTCGGAAAGATGTTAAAGAGAGTAGTAAAAATAAAATTCCAGTAATAAAAACAGCAGAAAAACCTACTGAATATGGGAGATTATGTCCCCCGATTACAGAATAAGTAAAATAGGCATTTAACCCCATTGCAGGCGCTATTACGATTGGATAATTAGCTATTAATGACATTGTTAAAGTACCAATAATTGTTGCTAGAATAGTAGCTAAAAATGCTTGGTTAAACGGTACACCCGCATCCTTTAGAATCATAGGATTAACAATAATGATATACGCTAAAGTTAAAAATGTAGTTAAACCAGCTAATACTTCAATTTTAACTGAAGTATTTCGTTCTTTAAGTTGAAACATGTGATGACTCCTTTATTATATTAAAATAAAAAAACTGCCCGCTCTTCATGAGAAAAAGCAGGCAGTTTTACATTGTAAAGAAAACAAAAATCCAGAGCTCTTCCTCATAGTCTAGCAGTTTACGGGCGCTAGGTAGAAACTCTTGAACCTTATTTTCAAGTTTATATGAGAAAATATTAATATATTTTTTCTATCATACGACCTGCCTTACAGTCTGTCAATAAAAAACATTTTTGTTATATAATTTAGAAAATAATCTAATGAATGTGGATAAAATAGTAGTAAACAACAATTATTTAAAAGTACTTTTTAGTATTAGTCGAATGGTATTCTCATTAAAATGCTATATATGTTATTCTGAAAATATAATTTAGAATTTAAGGAGTTGTTTAACATTCGTTTAAATAAATTTATTAGTGAGTCTGGAAAGGCTTCGAGACGTGCAGCGGATAAATTAATTAGTGAAGGAAGAGTAAAATTAAATGGTAAGGTAGCAAAAGTCGGCGATCAAGTCGAACCTGGTGATGAAGTAATTGTAAATGGTGAACATATTAGACTAGCCCGCAATCATGTTTATATAGCCTTGAACAAGCCAGTTGGTATAACAAGTACTACTGAAAAAGGTGTTAAAGGAAATATTGTTGATCTAGTAAACCATCCATTACGTATCTTCAATATCGGAAGACTGGATAAAGATTCTGAAGGTTTAATTCTCCTTACAAATGATGGCGATATTGTAAATGAAATTTTACGAGCTGAAAATAGGCATGAAAAAGAATATATTGTATCTGTAGATAAACCAATAACTCCTGAGTTTTTAACAAAAATGTCTGAAGGGGTAAAAATATTAGGTACAAAAACATTACCATGTGAAGTTAAACAGCTTTCAAAATATGATTTCCAAATTATTTTAACACAAGGTTTAAACCGTCAAATTCGTCGTATGTGTGAAGCGCTTGGATATGAAGTTTATAGATTACAAAGAACTCGAATTATGAATATCACTCTAGGTAATCTACCAATGGGTCAATGGAGAGACTTGTCTAAGAAAGAAAAAACTCAATTGTTTAGAGAATTAAATTATGAACCTAATGAATGGTGATTTTTAAAAGACTGATTCGATTGAATTAGTCTTTTTTTATGATGGGTTCGTGAGTTTCATCTTATCAATTTTTTGCTTAATCATGAACCCTTTATGAGTTGCTATATTTCACCTTTTTTCTTTTTTACTTACTCATGAACCTCTTATGAGTCACTATATTTAATCTTCTTCTTTTTTTACTTACTCATAAACCCTTTGTGCGTTACTATATTTTCTCTTTTTCCTTTCTTACTTACTCATGAACCTCTTATGAGTTACTATATTTTCTCTTCTTCCTTTTTTACTTACTCATGGACCCTTTATGAGCTACAAAATACATACTCTTCCTTTAAAAAACAAGGCTTCTCATAAAAAAAAAAACTACTATTAAGTAATATTTAATAGTAGTTTCTTTGAGAATTAAGATTATAAGCCTAATTGACTCTTAATTGATTCTAATGTTTGATCTTTGTAGATCGTTTTCGGTGTCGGCGCATTTTGTACTGATGGATTTTTCTGCAAGTAATTTTTCTCAATCAAAGCGAAATCTTTTGCATCTATAGTTCCATCAAAATTGATATCAGCACTTCGTTTGTTTGTTCCCCAGTAAGTTTGGACATAAAGTGCATCTTGTACGTCGATTACGTTATCTTGGTTAACATCTCCAGCAACTAAATTAATGTTAGTTGATTCCGATTTCCCGTATAATTCGCCCTTATATTCAAAACCGAAATTCTGTGTTTTCTTCGTAATAAAATGCCCTGGTACATTCACTTCAAATGTGTATGCATCTTTGCTTAGAGGAAGTGGTTCAATCTCAAACCGCCCACCACTACTAATTAAATTAGTTGCTTCTAGATTATAGGCCCCATTTGTTACTTTCATTGTTGCACCTACTTTTGTCCAATCACGGTATCCAGTATATGATTGACCTTCAACTAAGTACCCCTCTGGTATAATATTACCTTGCACTCGATTAAATTCTGGTTTTAATTGGAATCGTTTACCTGCATTTAATAGCTTCACTGATTGGCCGTTAGCATCTACTATACTAGCAGACGGGTTAATATAACCTATTGGATAGAAAAGTTGGTCTTGTACTTTTACTTTTACATTTACTATTTCTGCACGGTCAAATATCATGGCTTCTTTAAATGTCACTTTAATTTTATTACCAGTTACTTGAACGGTTGCTTTATCTTTGAATTTATCCGTTAAAGCTGCTTCTACAAGATTTACATAAGGAATCCCCGCAGCTTGAGCATCATCAAAATTCCAAGTAACTTCTTTTACACCTTGTACGTTATCTAATACTAAAGATGCAGATAGAATGTCTCCTGATCTAGCTAGTTCTACATTATGTTTAGCGTATGCAACTGGTGTACCTTCTTTCACAAAATAGTATTCCTTCCAGTTTGCTTGATTTCCAGCCGCATCGTAACCAATTAAGTTAAATGATAGAGATTTTACAGATTCAACCATTTCGACTTCATCAATCCATTTACCGTTTTTGTCCATGTGAATTGGACCATTTGGAAAAGGAGCACCATACGTATATACTGCAAAATTTGATGTTTCGTCTAGATCAATACCAGCCTTCTGCATTTCAATTAAAGCGTCATCTTTTATATCCATTTCAAAAGGATATGTTTTTTGTCCCGATTTATACTCGATAAACGGTGAATCTCCATCTAATGAACTTTTTACTTTAGGTGTGTCGATATCAATAAATACATCGTCAAAGTTTATTTTTTGTTTCCCACTTGGTAAAGTAGTGACGTATTTTAATTTGTAATGTCCAGGTTTAGCAATCGTTGTTTCTTCAGAAATAGGATTTTTTTTATCTCCAGTAAACTTGTTATATGCACCACCAAATGCTTGAAGGAAGTAGTCTTTGTCCGTTGGTCTTCCTTCTAAATTAAGTGTTCCGACTAACCCTAGATCTTCATTCGTTTTTCCGTCTTGTAAAATGACATCTAATGTATTAATTGGTGAACCTAAGTTGAATTTTAACAAAGCTGTTGTGTTACGATAGCCGTCATACGCATGATTATAATAAGAAGGAGTAATAGCAGGCGTTAGTAAATCAAGCATATCAAAGCCTTCATCTGATTTTTTGAAACTAAATGGAATTCGATATTGCTCTGTTTTATCTTCACTATTTGTGATTAAAACATAGCCCTCATAAAAACCTTTTTTTGCAGTGGATGGAACAGTTAATGATGCTTTGACTGTTTTAACAGTGTTCTTGTCCACTTTAAATGAATCACTTATATCTAGAACCACTCCGTTCTCTTGTAATCCATTCTTTCCATTTGCATTATCTATTACTTTTACGTCATATGTTTTCTTTTTATTGCTATTATTTGTAATCTCGATGTCTTTCTTTACTTTTACTTCTGATTCATCTTTAACTACTTGTTTACCAAAACTTAACCCACCTGTTTCATTCTCTGCCTTTAATAATTTTTCTCCAATCGGGATTAATGTTTCATCTTGTACTTTTAATTCTGTTTGAGTGTGAAGTGCTTGATATGGATCTACACGACCTGCTCCTACTTCAAATACGCTATAGTCTCCATTTAGTTGATCAGCAGTGTTCATCAGAATTGATTTAACGTCTGCTGGCTCAAGGTTTGGATTCTGTCCGATTAATAATGCTGCCACACCAGCTGCAAATGGTGATGCCATAGACGTTCCATCCATTCTTTGGTATGCATATCTATAGTCTTCTGGTGTATCATGATTTGCAATATATGAAGGAACCGTAGATAGAACACTTACACCAGGTGCAGTAATCTCTGGCTTCATCTGGAAATTACCATTAACTGGTCCTCTTGAACTGAAGTCAGCTAATTTATCTCCTCCAGTTAAGATTTCCTTCAGGTTCGTAAACGTGAACGTTGTATTTCCGCTCGCAATTTTTTCTTTTAATTCTTCTCCTGCTTTCTTTGTCATAGAGAATGCAGGAATATATTCCATTGATTCACCTAAGTTATATCCAACATGGCCATCAACATTATTGTACATAATGACAGCTTTTGCTCCATTTTGCTTTGCAAAATTCACTTTATCTACTAGTGCAAAGTTTCCACGTTGAACGAAAGCAATTTTCCCTGCAACATTTTTATTCTTGTAATCATCTAATGTTCCTAAACCAACATCTACTAGTTCAAGAGATTTTCCTTCTAAACTATTGAAGGTATCAGCAAAGCTTCTAGCCATACTAACAAGATCAGTTGACCATCCACCTGCTACTTTCCCTTCAAATGTTGTAAGTGAAGTTGGGACATCACTAGCTCCAACCGTTAGAGCAAATGCTGCTGTACCTGGTGAGCCTAAAGTATAACCGTTAGGTCCACTGTTACCCGCTGAAACCACTGCTGTTACGCCATTTAGTACAGCATAATTTATTGCCGTACTAGTTGGATAATATGGATCATTAATTCCTGCTCCTAATGAAAGGTTAATAACATCCATACCATCTTGAACTGCTTTATCAATACCTGCTATTACATTTTCAGATGATCCGCTACCGTATGGACCAAGCACACGATACATATATAGATCCGCGTCAGGAGCAACTCCTTCTACCGAAACTTCACTATCATTTTTATTTTGTCCAACAATTGTCCCTGACACATGCGTACCATGTTCTGTATAGTAAGAGCCACCGCCATTACTTTCAGGTTGGTTTGATGCCTTCCAATCCTTATATGTAGTTTCCATTGGATCATTATCATTATCTACAAAATCATATCCGCCTTTATACGCGTCTTTTAAATCAGGGTGGTTATAGTCAATACCAGTATCTAGTACCCCTACTTTAACGTCTTTTCCTGTTATTCCTTCTTTATGTAGCTTGTCCACATTTAAATAAGGAATGCTATCTACTGATGTAGTTGTTTTACTAGCAACATCTGTTGGAACCTCTTCTTTAATTGGATCTATATTAAAAGGTACATCTTTATAAATCGTTTTAACAGCATCTGATTTTAAAAGTTCTTTTACTTGATTGGCAGGAAGTGTAATCGCTGCACCGTTAAATGCTGTTTTATATGTTTTTGTAATAACAGGAGCGTTTTTCTTTTCCTTAACCTTAACGAACTTTCCTACATCTTCTTTAAAAACCTTGTGCTCTTTGTCAACTTGAGCTTGTGCTGATGCTTTTGTTAATGACTTTCCGTCAACTGCTGCTTCTAACACTGCAACATTACTTGGATCTGAGTTAAACTGAACGATGACAGAGATGTTTTTATCAGAATTCAATTCACCTTCTTGAAAGCCCTGAAGCCCATCTTGATCGTTTAATTCTAATTGTTTTAGTGCTTCTCTTTGTTCTGGTGTAATTGAGGCTAAGATTTCTTCAGCTTTAGAAGTTGCTGCTTTTGCCGTTAAATATGACTTTGCACTGAAAGGTGAAATAAGCAGACCTGTTGAAAGGGCAAGTACTGCCGAGTGCTTTACCAATGTTGTTGCCTTCATATTCTTCATCCCCTATTTTCTCTATATAGTTAAAAAATTCTCACTATTTAAATAGTAATCGCATTTAGGAAAAAAGCATATTGTGTTATTTTTAATCGAAATTTTGGTCATTTTGTAGTATTTTTTTACCAAAAAGTGTTGAAATCTGAAAGAAAATTTCATTAAATATTAAAAAAGCATGAAATTTTGATAAAAAATTTGTGTTATTTTTAATTTGAATTGAAAGTATTTGACTTTACCAAATTCTAGCTATAATGAAATTAATAGGTATTTCAAAGTCATTGTACTTTCTAGTTTCTTAGATTTGCGTTGCAAAATGAACATTCGCAAATTGTAGGAATGTAATTTTGCATTGACGCAAAAACTTCATAGTTAAGCAACTGGAATTAGAAAAGGAGAGAACATATGCTTGAAGGCGAAATCATTAAATTTTATCGTAAAAAAGCGGGATTGACCCAAGAGGAATTAGGAAAAGACATTTGTACTGCTACCCATGTAAGTAGAATTGAAAGAGGGGAAACTCGATATTCTGAAGAAATTATTCAACTGTTCTCTCAACGTCTTCAGATTGACATTAAAAATGAGATAGCCGCTGTTCAAAATATTGAAAAGAAACTCCAAAAATGGCATAACGCAATTATATTGGAGCGAATGAAGGACGTTATATCCATAAAAGAAGAATTAGAAAGCATTCACTATATTAGTGCGTCTAACTATGCGATCTATTTTCAGCTCTTATTAGCCCGATATTTTATTTTATGTAAAAGCATTGAAAAAGCAGATCGTATTATAAAACGAATTGAAAAAGATTCATCTCCTATGTCAACTTATGAAAAGAACCTATTCCACCATGTCAGAGGAATATATTATTTAGCCCAATATACCCGTCTAGAAAATGTAAATAGACAAATTGCCTTACAAGAATTAAAGAAGGTCAATATAGAGGAATACGGAAATAAAGAATATTACTATCATCTAGGATCAGCCTATCATTGGACACGCTCTAAAGTTATGGCATATTTCTATGGTGAAAAAGCTTTTAGATTCTTTAATAAAACAAATAATTATGCAAGGGCAATTTTGGCTGAATCCTTGATGCTAGTACAACTAAAAGACAGTACACAACTAGATTTTGAAGAAATTGTAAAAAGGTATGAGAGTTTAATTGAGCATAGCGAAGCTTTAGGCCTTTTAGATAAAAGAGGAATGATTTTACATAATTTAGGTCTAATGTATTTTTGGAAACAAGACTTTAAAAATGCACATATTTTTTATAAAAAATCAGTTGAAGAAGCCGATAAACAATCATTACCTTATTTAAATCGTTTGTATAACTATCTAGATAATGCAGAGGAAGGTAAGCTTTTATCGACGAATGAATTGCTTAATGAAGCAAATGAAGGACTTGCCCTTTCAGAAAAGGCCACAAATGATTTATATAAGATCCTTTTTACTCTTCTAATTTTACGTTTTAACGAAAAATTTGATGAGTATTATGATTACATGGAACAAACTGCATATCCTTTCTTTAAGAATCACCATCATGTTACACATGCAATTAAATATGCAAAGTTACTTTACAACTACTATGTTGAGACTAAACAGTATGAAAAGGCAGTTCATACTGCGGATATGTTTGTTAATGGTAATTAGAGAATAACTCAAAATAGACAAAAAGGGACTAATTCAGATTGAATCTGTCCCTTTCAGTGCTTTTTAGAATCTATAAATCTAGTAAAATTAGTGTACAAGTAAGTCCTTCTCTAACTGATTGTATTCATCAGTAATTAAACTAATTAACTTTATGGAATCTGATAATTCAGAATATTTAACGAACACCTCTTCCACAGTGTGATCTTGGAGGAAGCTTTGTAGTTCAGCTGCTTCATGGTCATCATTATTTTTATAGAATAAAGCAACTGCAATTGCTTTAACTAAAAAGGTAGGTGTTATTCCAAAATTTATTAATTCTCTAGCTGGTTTTATAAAACGGTCATTTGCTCCTAATTTACGAATTGGCGAACGAGCAACACGAGATAATTCATCTGAAATATATTCATTATCGAATCTACCTAATATTTTATTAATATAGGCAGTGTGTTCATCGGAATCAAAGTTATATTTTTTAACTAATAACTTACCCGTTTCATCTAAAATAGAACGAACAATATTTCTAATATTTTCATCAGAAATTGCTTCTTTAATCGTTTTGTATCCGTAAAAATTTCCTAAATATGCAGTAGCTGCATGCCCAGTGTTTACTGTAAACAGTTTTCTTTCAATATAAGGAAGCAAGTCCTCTACATATGTCACACCATTAATTGCTGGCACTTCTCCTATCATTTTTGATTGATCCATAACCCACTCATAAAAAGGTTCTACCGCTACTAATAATTTATCTTCGTGACTTTGAATTGGTACGATTCGATCTACTGCAGCATCTGGAAAACTGACCGACTGTTCAGTTTTTTTCTTCTGAGATTCAGTCATATTTAAATAAACTTCTTCTCTTAAAAAAGTACTTCCACCTATCATATTCTCACATGCAATTATATTTAACGCTTTATCTGAATTCTCAACTCTCTCAATTAATCCATCTGTAATTAGCTTTGCTATTTTAGGAAGAATTGAGGGACCTACTGCTGTTGTTACAATATCAGCTTGTACAATTGCTTTTGCTACTTCCCCTGGATCTTTTAGACTATTGATACCTCTTACATTTGTTACTTTTATTTTTTCTTGAGTACGATCTGCTAACATGACAGTATACGATTTCTTCTCATTCAGTTCATTAATAATCTCTTCGTTTACATCAACGAAGCAAATCTCATATCCTGCCTTGTGTAATAATTGTCCTATAAATCCTCTTCCAATATTACCTGCGCCAAAGTGTACGGCTAACATCTTACTCCTCCTCGCTAAACATTAAAATTAGTTCCTCTTTTGATGTGGCTGCGACCAATTTATGTACATTTTCTTCCTCTGAACAAAGGATCGCAATTTGAGATAACAGATCAAGATGTTCATTATCTTTGCCAGCAATACCAAATACTACCTTTACAATATTTCCGTTCCCAAAATCTACTCCATTAGGAATTTGAAGAATTGAAATTCCAGATGAGATTACCTCTTGTTTTGACTCCTCAGTTCCATGTGGAATCGCAATAAAGTTCCCCATATAAGTTGTTAAAGACTCTTCTCTTTCAATCATCTTCTCAATATAATTTTCTTTTACATAACCGTTTTTTACTAGAAGATTTCCCGCTAAACGAATAGCTTCATCTTTTGTTTTCACATCTACATTTAATAAAACATTATCTGTTGGTAATACTGTCTGAATCATTTCATAATCCCTCAATCCTTAAGTCTCTTTTGTAAGTTTTCATAAAGTGCATAGCTTAATTTACTATATATATCTGTATAGTTATTTGATGTAAATATCCGTGTTGATTCTTCATCATCAATAATTGTTGAACTAATTGTGCTCAATACCTCTAATTGACCTGTTTGCATATCAACTGGAGCTAGTAATAATAATAATGTATTGATTTTTATTGACGAGTTGTCCATTGCTTTGACTACAATAGGCTCATGAAGCAAAAAGGATAAAAACACCGGTTGCATAACATATTCTGAACGACAATGATACAGTGCTATGCTAGTACCTGGTATCCCTAGACCACCCTTCTTTTCTCTTTCTGCGAGTTGATTAGTCACCTCAAAATAATCACCTATTAAACCTCTAACATTTGCCTGTTTGCATACCTCCAATAATAAAATAGATGAGGTTGGAATAAACGGTAATGAAATTGTCTCAAATGTATTCAATATATGGAGTACAGTTTCTGAGTACTGCTGAACAACTTCAAGATTTTGTTTAATTAATTCTGGCGTTTTTAGCTTTATCTGCTTTTTAAACTTTTTGTTGTGAAGCTTTCTTAGTAAAGTTGCTTCCGTTGTAAGAGAGTTACGTTTTATTTCATCTCGAATCTGCTCAGCCTCTTTCTTTGGCAATAAAGGATTTACGGTAATATATTTTTTTGAAAATCCCGGCATCTCAACTGTAGATAAAATAATGTCATATTGGTCAATTTGAATATTTCTTAAGTTTGCTAACGACGATACTTCAATCTCCGTTATTTCTTTTATCTCTTTTTTGATTCGACTCGCTAGCATTTTAGAAGAACCGATCCCACTTGAACATAATACAAGCGCTCTAACTTCTTTACTGTTATCATAGATTACTTGAGATGAACCGAAATGTAGGACAAGATAAGCGATTTCCTCAGTTGGAAAAACAATCTTTGGAAAAGCTTCACTTAAACCTTCTTGAATGATCTTAAACATTGCAGGATAATCCTCTTGAATTTGAGCTGCTAAAGGATTATTTGCATCTAGCTTTTTTTGAATTCGATAGATTGCTGGTTCAATATGAGTAATTAATCCTTCAAATAGGGCATGATCTTCTTCAAAATTTATTTCAAGTTCTTTAGATACATAATTGATTAACTTTTTTGAGCCTACAACCATCTCTGTACTACTCTCTTTTAGCCAATCATTTTTCTCTTGGCGCTGCCTTGCACCTAATAAATGCATCGTAATATACCCTTTTTCAGCAATTGGGATATTAACTTGAAACACTTCTTCTAATTCAATAACAATCTGACTTGCGATAATAAATTCTTTAGAGGTACTTAATTCCTCAAGAACCTCTTGATCTATTTGTATTACTTCACCTTGAATAATTCTTTCTATGGCTAAAGATAAGTGAATTGTAAATGTCATAAATGCGCTATCAGCTAGAGAATAAGGTAATTGTTGTTCAATATCTCGAATCATTTTTCCAATCATGGTGAGTTTTTCTAGTTTTATTATTTCTAATAATCCATTTGAGAATCTAGTCTTTGACTCATACTCATCTTCCACTACAGATAAAAACTCATACTCATTTAATTGCTGTGCGATTAGATGTCCTAGGGCTTTTCTTTTTTTTCGTTCCGAACCAAGTAAGGCAATGCCATACCCTTTCTTTCTTATTAGATTCAAATCGAAGTCTTTTAACCATTCTTCTACTTTATTGAGATCATTACTAACTGTAGCAACGGTGACATGCAAATCATTTGCTAGTGAGCTTAGTTTAATAGATTCTGGTTCTTTTAATAAGGAACATAGAATTAACTCTTGTCTTTCTTTTTGAGTAAATTCTTGCCCACTTTTTAATATTGCAATTTGAAGCTCATTTTTTTGCTCGGGTGTCCCTTCAATATACATTCCGACACCTAATACCTTTTTTAAGAAAAGACTATGGGCTGAGGCAATACTTTCAACTCCTTTTAGTTCCCGTTGCACGGTTCGGTTACTAACATTTAAACTCTCAGCAATTTCTTGAACATTGATTCCGTCTGGATGATCCAACAACAAATTAATGATTTCTCTTTCTCTTGCTGATATATGCATTTACATACCTCTTTAAATTTTTATTATTTTATTAAAGAATTCACTAATTCATCATACTTTGGACTGTTTAAGAAGTTCTCTACTGAGATATGAACTGCATTCGGTACTTTTGCCTTTGCTCGATCAGTTAAATCTTTATGAGTTATTACAACATCTACATCACTTGGTAAATTATTAATTGCTACATTCGTAACCTCTAATTCTAGTCCCGCTGTTTTTACCTTTTTGCGTAATATTGATGCTCCCATGGCACTGGATCCCATACCAGCATCGCATGCAAAAATAATCTTTTTAACTTCTTTATCAATACCAAGGGAACTTGCTACCTCTTTTTCAGTCTGTAATAAACTAGCTACTTTACTTTCTTTACCTTTTAAATCTTGTGTTTTTTTGGCTGCTCTTTCTAAATCCTCATCCGATGAAACTGACTTAGATGATTTTAAAACTACAGCTGAAACAATAAATGAAACAGTTGTTGCAACAAATACCCCTGCAAGAATTGGTAAGTATCCTCCTTTTGGGGCCATTGCTAATATTGCAATAATACTACCTGGAGAAGCTGCTGCTACTAGACCTGCGCCAAATATATTAAAAGTAAATGTACCAGCCACACCGCCAGCGATAACCGAGATGATTAGTAAAGGCCTCATTAAGATATATGGGAAATAAATTTCATGAATTCCACCTAAGAAATGGATAATCACTGCTCCTGGCGCTGTTTGTTTAGCTGTACCTTTTCCGAATATGGTATAAGCTAATAGTACGCCTAAACCCGGTCCTGGATTAGCTTCTAGTAAGAATAAAAGTGACTTTCCAGCTGATTTCGCTTGTTCTAGACCAATTGGGCTTAAAATACCATGGTTAATCGCATTGTTTAAAAATAAGATTTTTGCTGGTTCAATAAATATGTTTGCCAAAGGAATGACATTTGCTTTTATCATCATATCTACACCGTTAGCTAACGCTTCTGTTAGTGTCGAAACAACTGGATTAACACCTATTAAACCAATTATTGCTAAAATTGCTCCTAAAATACCCGCTGAGAAATTATTAACTAACATCTCAAATCCTGACTTAACTTTTCCTTGTATAGCTTCGTCAAATTTCTTAATAGCCAGACCGCCAAGTGGTCCCATAATCATTGCGCCTAAGAACATCGGCATCTCTGCACCAACAATTACCCCCATTGTTGCAATTGCCCCAACAACTCCGCCCCGAATATCATGGATCATTCTTCCACCAGTAAAACCAATTAGCAATGGTAATAAATAAGTAATCATTGGACTTACTAATACCGCCAACTTTGCATTTGGCATCCATCCAGTAGGTATAAACAGCGCTGTTATTAATCCCCATGCAATAAAAGCGCCAATGTTTGGCATTACCATACCGCTTAGAAAACTACCAAAGCGCTGTATTTTTACCTTTATATTATTATTTTTATCTGTATTCAATATCTTACCTCCCCTGTGAAGCTTATATATTAATGATAAAACGCTTACAGTATCAATACAATGAAATGAATATTCGTATTTGTCGCCCACTAACGTGACAAAATTTAAAAGGTCAAAATAAGACCTGAAAAAAATAACCTTTTTCTTCAGACCCTATTTTTAATAGCATGCTAGATTTTATCAAACTGAGCAATAGGCCTCTCATCATATAACTAAACTCCTATAAGTTCCCCACTACATAAGACTCATGTATCGGTATCTACATTACTTAATAAAAATTAAAAAGGAACATATTCAAACTTTTGAATATGTTCCTTTTTAATTTTATTCTTATGAAGTTATTTCTTTAAAACTGTTAAAAGTTTTCTAATAATAGTACAACAAAAAGAAATCCATAATAAATACTTAGAATAAGTAAAATTTCTAATTAAGTAAAGAATATTATATGAAAAGTTACATTTTTTACCTAAAAAAGGAGGTTTAATGTTTGGCTAATCGTTTTTTAATAGTTCTATTTACTTTTTTATTTTTGTTATTGTCTCCAGTTTTAAGTGTCTATGCCTTAGTTATATATGAAGTAAAACCCGGTGATAGTTTAAATAGTATAGCTAAACAATATAAAATAAATGAAAAAAGCTTTGCAAATATAAATGGATTAGACAAGAATGATGAGCTTGTGATTGGGCAATCAATAATCATTCCTGGGACTACATATTATGTGAGACAAGATGAAACTTTATGGGATATTGCATTCCGCCATTCAATTGATATTAATTATCTAAAAAGTAAAAATAATATTACTAGCGATGTAGTAATTCCAGGTCAAAAATTAATTATTCCTTCATCTCCTAAAACCACAATTTGGACCGGTACTTACTTAATTCCGAAAGATAAAAAAACTAATAAATGGATGATTGATTTTTATAAAAAGTCTCTGACAAGTGTTTTTATTTTTGAATTTCATCCAACTTCTAATGGGTCCTTAATTAAAGTAAAAGAAAATGAATCAAATCGTATTGCCTGGAAAAATCACATACTTCCGTTCGCTACATTAACTAATATTAGTAAGAAAGGTTTCGATCCAAACTTAGTTCATTCATTGCTTAGTAATAAAGCAATGCGAAAAAAGTTGGTAAATAACATCTATACTCTTTTAGACAAAAATGATTATAAAGGACTATGTATAGATCTCGAATCACTAAATCCCGAAGATCGGAATAATCTCAATTTATTTGTGAAGGAGTTATCTGAGAAACTTCATCGATCAAAAATGCAAGTTTTAATGGCGATGCCACCAAAAGAAGCTGATCATATTCCTCAATTTTATGATGCTTATGATTATAATACTCTTGGTAAATATGTTGATAAAATGTTTTTAATGACATATAACTGGCATTGGCCAAACAGTTCTTCAGGTCCTATTGCACCATTAAATGAAGTAAGAAAAACTTTAAATTATGCTGTATCCGTTGTTCCAAAATCAAAATTGTTACTAGGAATTCCCCAGTATGCTTACGATTGGCCCGTTACTGGCGAAAAACGAAAAGGTGTCGCATATTCCACGCAAAATGCAATTAAAATGTATAAGAAATATGAAAGTGAAGTCTACTTTGATCGGGATACTTTGTCACCAGCATTTCGTTATACTGATAAAGATGGGATTATACATGATGTATGGTTTGAAGATCCTCGTAGTTTACTAGCAAAATTTCACCTTGTAAAAGATTACGCTTTAGCAGGACTGGGTTGTTGGCATCTTGGTATCACAACGCCTCAGACAGAAGAAATATTACTAAATGAATTTAAAATTAAATAGATACAACTTATTTAAACTATTGGCTGTTCTTTTTTGGTTCGGATAACTTATCAGATAGTGTACAAATATCTTATGAAACTATAAAATAGTTTTCCTAAACTGGTCTATCATTTTAGATCCCTTTTTCAGGTCTTAAGGAATTAATAATTTCAATTTTATTTTACTCATAATTAGTTAGATTTCTGAATTATTATATTTTTATATAATGCTCAAAAAACCCCCGAAATCTGGGGGTTTTTGTAAAAACAATTGACTAATTTGTTCATTCTGATTAATAATCAAAAATCACATCTTATCCAACCTGTCCACTATATTTAGATTCTTCTTCTGGGAATAAAAACCCTAACTCATGGTGTTCACCTTCATAGACTGAAGATTGAGTTATACGGATTTCAGAATTCAAATCAACTACTTCTAATTTACAGTACGCACGATTACTTTGTAGTGCTTCATAAAACTCATTAACAGTAGAAACATTTTGTCCATTTACTTTTGTAATGCTTTCGCCTACTTTAATGTTCATTTTATCAGCTACAGAGTTTGGTAAAATCCCTAAAACAATTAGGCCAGTCGATTTAACTGTAAAGTATGATGGTGTATTAATATCTTTATTTTTATGAATATAGTTTATAGCTTCTCGTCCCACTACAGCGATTGCTACAGCTATAAATGCTACAAAACCAATAAAATAACTTAATATTCCACCTACAAAAACTATAATTGCTAAAGCCACTATTTGTTTACCAACAAGCTTAATTGATTCTTTTGGAAGCATTCCTTGAATTAACTGGTAAAATCCAATTCCAAATGGTACACAAAGAATTGAATACCCACTATCACCTAAAGCAAGTGTAGGCCACCATGAATAGTCACTAACGATCGAACCACTTGGTATTAGTAAAAATAATGGGACCATCCATAATCTATTTGCCTCATGTGCCCCTACTCTTTTTCCACGTTTACTCTCAATAAATAAAGGAGTTGTATGATTTGCAGCATTACGTTGAACTAAAATTCCTTCGGCTAATAAAAGTAAAGCCAATAAAATCGTAATAGCAGGAAGCATAGCATTCAGATCATTAGGTATAAAATTTTTCAACAAAGGTAATGAATCTTGCCCTCTATTTAGTAATGGCAGTGCTACTAATGCTAGTCCAAAAAGATAAGCAGGAGACATCCATCTGAATTGTAAAATTAGTGCACAAATAATCGTCAATACACTTAATAAATAAACCATTTCAACCGGAATGCTAATTCCAGCTACCAATGTGATAACTGAAAGAATTAATCCAATCAGTAATCCATACCATAGTGAAGTTTTCCATTCGAACGTTACATTAAAATTTCGAACCGAAAAATGCTTACGTTCTCGTTTTACACGTAAATTGCCACAGAAAATTGATGCGATGAAAAATATATAAGTAAATGGATTTAAAAATAGTTTACCTAATCCAACTAATAGTTCAGATAATAAATTTGACCACATAACATTCACCACCTTTTTTATATAATAGATTGATATACTTATGTTATCGGTTTATTAATGTTTTTTCAAAGAGAATATGCTACAAAACTATAAAAAAAGCACACTTCTCCATAAAGTGTACTTTCGACATACTAAACTAAAACTCCTGCATGGATTGTAATTTCAAATCTATTTCCCGGGAATTATGTCAAATTGGGACGAAATAAATTTTGTCCTCTAAGACTGTGCTTTACTATAAAAAGAGGACAATCCAAATTGTCCTCTTTTTGTATTATTATTTAGCTACCATGTCTAAAGCTTTTTCTAACTGAAGATCATTCTTTTCATCTTTAATTTTATCAATTAATGATGATTCAAGTTTTTCTGAAGTTAGAGGATCAATCTCACCGTTAACAGTAATCCCAACAGCTCTTTGATAGTTCTTAACTGCTGTAACTGTTTGCTTGCTGAAATATCCATCTTTACGACCTGGGTCGTATCCTAAACCTTTTAACATGATTTGCGCTTGTTTAATATTTTCATCATTGTCATCGAATTTAAATGTTTTCTTTTTATCAATTGGTGTAGCGTAGAAATAATCAGGTTGTTTCACAGCAACATCTGGTTTAATCCCTTTTTTGTGAATCCAAGTACCATCTGGAGTTAACCATTTAAATTGTGTTAACTTAATATTGCTACCATCTTTGAAATCTAAAGTAGATTGTACAGTACCTTTACCATAAGATTTTTCCCCAATTAATTCATAATGTCCTGCTTCACTCAATGCTGCTGCTAAAATTTCAGCCGCAGATGCACTTCCTTTATCAATTAATACATCAATTGGATATGGTTTCGCTTTATTTAATTTAGTATAATACTTCTCACGTTGGCCATTTCTATTTTCAACTTGTAAGTATGGTTCACTTTTTACAACTAATTCTCCTAAAACGCCTTCTACAGCTTGTAGGTACCCGCCAGGATTTCCACGAACGTCGATTGTTAAACCTTGGATATTTTGATCCTCTAGTTTTGTCAATTCTTTCTTAAACTCGTCAGCCGTTTTTTCATTAAATGAAGTGATATGAATATAACCGATTTTTTCGTTGTTTACGTCTTTCACTGAACTAAAAACTGTATACATTGGAATATCATCGCGTTTAATTGTAAATTTAATTGGGTCCGGAACTCCTGGACGCTGTACTTCAATCGTAACATTTGTTCCTTTTTTACCACGGATTTTTAACACGGCATCATATTGAGATAAACCTTTTACGCTCTTACCATCGACTGATAAAATTTCATCCTTTGGTTTCAGACCTGCTTTTTCCGCAGGAGAGTTCTTAATTGGCGATACAATTATAAGTTTGTCACCATCTTTAGAAACTTCTGCCCCAATTCCTTGGAAAGATGAACCTAATGATTCATGGAACTGTTTAGCCGTCCTTCCATCCATATATGTAGAAAACGGATCGTCTAAAGTTGTTACCATCCCTTGGATTGCACCTTCAGTTAATTTATCAGGATTAATCTTTTTCACATATTGATTTGCAATAATTTCGTAAGCTTTTTGTATTTTAGCAATATTTTCATCTTCTGAAGCCTTTACTTCTTTACTCTCAGAGAATTTCGAAACGATCGTACTTGTACCATCATTAATTGCAAATGTACCTACCCCCATACCAACAACAAATGTTGCTGTTGCAAGTAAAGCCGTTGTTTTACGATTCATACAGAACCTCCTATTTTTCGTTCCTAAGGGAACGTACCAATCTATTAAATAGTGTATGTACTTGAAAAAGCATCACACAGACGTGCGATGCCATTTCTGTTCTATTATATGATAAGCCTGTATCACTTATGTTTGCAAGTAGAACACGATTTAATAAATTTTTATTAGAAGAGTTTAATTTATTTTGGTAGATGTTGTAAGTACGGCGTTAGATTAATACCTAATTTATCCGCAAGTCTCTCACCTAATATTGAATCTGCACGATAGAAGTTACAAACTGCACGAAGCTTAATTTTTTCTTCTACATCTGCTAGATCGGCACTAATATTTTTAATGACTGCATCCTGCTCCGCTTTACTATATCGATTCCACACTTCTCCCGCTTGACCGAAGTCATTTGTTTTTTCTATTTTTTTGCGCTCAGAAACACCACTTAATGGCTGAACTACTTCAACATAATCTGTATCTTCTTTTGGCGTATCCGAGTAGCTATTTGGCTCATAGTTAATTTGATGTGTTTGCTGACTAAAAGGCATATGACCATCACGTTGTCCATTCGCTACTTTCGCAAAAGGACAGTTAATTGGAAGCTGTAAATAATTTGCCCCAATACGATATCTTTGTGTATCTGAATAAGAGAATAATCTTCCTTGTAGTAACTTATCCTCAGATGGTAATATGCCAGGAACTAACACACCTGGATTAAATCCAACTGATTCAGTTTCTGCAAATATATTTTCAGGGTTTCGATTAAGGATCATCGTTCCAACAAATTGTCGAGGAATCACATCTTCAAACCAATCTTTTGTAGGGTCTAATGGATCAAAATCGAAATCATCCAGATCTGCAGGATTTAATACTTGAACATATAGGTCCCATTCTGGAAAATCTCCGTTTTCAATTGAATCGTATAAATCTCGGCTCGCGTGGTTAAAGTCTTTCCCTTGAACTTCACTAGCTTCTTCCATTGAAAGATTTTCAATTCCTTGCTTTGGTACCCAACGAAGCTTTATATATACTGTATTACCATATTCATTTACCCATTTATATGCGTGAACACTTGAACCTCTCATTTGACGATAGTTCGCTGGAATACCTTCATCAGAAAATACATGTAATAACATATTTGTTGACTCAGGTGATAGAGACATAAAATCCCAATATCTGTTAGGTGTTTGTAGATTAGTCCTAGGATCCGGCTTTAATGAATGAACCATATCAGGGAATTTCATTGCATCACGAATAAAGAATATAGGAATATTATTACCTACAAAATCATAGTTCCCATCTTCAGTATAGAATTTTACAGCAAATCCTCGAGGATCACGTAATGTTTCAGGAGAATGTAATCCATGAATAACTGTTGAGAAACGAGCAAATATTGGTGTTTCTGTTCCGGCATCTTGTAAAAACTTAGCTTTCGTATATTTTTTCATACTATTTTTAGTTATGAAAACACCATGTGCGCCAGCTCCACGTGCATGCACAACACGCTCAGGTACTCTTTCACGATCAAAATGAGCTAGTTTTTCAATTAATTGATAATCCTCTAATAAAGTTGGACCTCTACGTCCCGCTGTAAGTGAATTTTGATTATCTCCAATTGGCACGCCTTGATTTGTTGTTAGTCGGTTATTTGTCATAACATTTCTCCTTAATTATAATTATTATAATCTAGTAATAATTATATAATAATCTAACTTATAATGAAAATCAATATCAAATTATAATTATTATAATATAGGAATCAATATAATTGGATTTAGCCACTTCTAACTAAGGAAGTATGAATTGCCAGTTTTATAATTCAATTGGTATTTATAAAGCAAAATAAGCAAAAAACCTATCCTAGTGTTTTAGGATAGGTTTTTAGTAAGTTAAAAATTAATATATTTCATAGGATCTACTGCATTTGATTTAGCGTAATTCCATTCACCTTTATGTAATTCAAAGTGTAAATGTTGTCCAGTAGAATGACCTGTACTTCCCATATAACCAATTTGCGTACCTTTTGAAACGGTCTGTCCAGTTGATACATTAAAACTAGCTAAGTGAGCATATACGGTCGTCCATACTTGTCCATCAATGTTATGTGTAATAAATACACAATTACCATAAGTAGATGAAACATAAGCACGAATTACAACCCCATCACCTGCTGCTACTACTGGTACACTTCCCGCCGAGGCAATATCAACACCTTCATGGAATTCTCCACCCTCAAATGAACGTTGTCCAAATCCAGAAGAGATATAACCGTTTGCTGGTCTAGTAAAGTTTCCACTAGACACGGTTGGTGTATTATCAGAACCACCAGTAGTACTATCTGAGTTACTAGAGCTACCTGAACTACTAGAGCTTCCAGATCCACTTGAATGGTTTGAACTAATAGATACCTTTTTACTTTTTGCAGCAGCTTCTGCCTTACGTTTAGCCTCTGCTTTACGTTTAGCCTCTGCAGCAGCTCTTTCAGCAGCTTGTTTCTTAGCGATTTCAAGCGCTTTTTGCATTGCAGCCTGCTGACTTGCTAATAATTGATCTTGTTCTTTTAAATCTAAAACATCTTCATGAGCTTCGCTTTCTTTTGCTTTTAATGAATCCATTAATTTGTTCTTTTCACTTACCTGACTTGCAAGTTGATTATTTAGACTTTTTAAGTTCGCTAAATCTCTTTCGATTTTTGCTTGTTTTATAGTCAAATCATCTTTTTTAGCACTAACTTCGTTTAAGTCCAAGTTTTGCTGCTTAATTATGTCCTCGTCAGCCTTCATAATAATTTGTACGGCACTCATTCGTTGAATTAAATCTCCGAAACTATTAGCACCTAAAATGACATCAATATATGATACCATTCCACCAGCTTTTTGAAGAGAACGCATACGGTTTTTCAATAATTCTTCACGAGATTTAATGCGTTCTTCAATAAACTTAATTTCTTCCTTTAGTTTTGAAATTTGCTTTTTCCCATCACTAACTGCATCTTCAGTTTGGTTAACTTTTTGCTTAGTCAGTTTCATCTGAGCATCAAGTTTCTCAAGCTCCGCAACAACTTCTTGCTGGTCATGCTTGATATCAGCAATTTTGTTGTTTGTTGCATCCGTCTTATCCTTAACTTCACTGCGCTTCTTTTTAATGCGGTCAATTTCTGATTGGTATTTACTTTCAGCAAAAGAAACGGATGGGATAGCACCGATGATGAAAGTACTGCATAACATAATCGTTATTACTTTCGATGATTTTCTCTTACTCATCTAAGATCCCTCCTTATATGTATATAGAAAAGCCCTAGTACCTGTATCAACTCAGACAGACGTTAAATTGGGAACTAGAGCTTATCAATCGAATTACACTATTAAAACAATAGAACTACAAATGAAAAATTTAATCTTATTTACGTAAAAACTTACGAATTGACATGACAGAACCCCACATCCCGATTATGGCACCAATACCTATTAATATTGCAGATAGCTGGTACACAAACGGTGAAAATGGTAATAATGTAAACATTGTTCCTGCTAATTTTGGCATTAACATATTATAAATGACCTTATAGCCAGTTAATAGTAAAACAATCGGAATAACTGATCCTAACACACCTAACAGTAAACCTTCTAATAAGAACGGCCAACGAATAAAGTTATTAGTTGCCCCTACCAATCTCATAATCTCAATTTCACGTCGTCTTGCCATGATCGTTATTTTGATAGTATTAGAGATTAAAAACATCGCAGTAAATAATAGTCCGAAAATCAGTACTAAACCGATGTTACGACCTACCGAAACTGCATTAAATAATTTTTGAACTTGTTTTTTACCATAAATTACTTCATCAATATATTTTAAGCCTTCAATTTTTTTGGCTACTGGTGCGATTTGTTCTGGAGAATCTGTTTTAACAATATACGTATCATTTAATGGATTTTGTTGTTCAAACAGTTTGAATGCTTTCCCATCTTCCCCCATACTTTTGATTAGATTGTTTAGTTCTTGATCTTTCGACGAGAACCTTACAGTAGTTACATGATCTAATTTTTTGATATCTTCTTTTAAAGTAGCTTGTTGCTCTTTGTTTGCTGTTAAATCAACTAAAACACGTACTTCAACATCTTTTTCTAGTGTTGTTCCAATATGATTAACATTCAAAATTACGGTTAAAAATACGCCAACAAGCATTAAAGTAACTGCAACAGCACTTACCGAAGCAAACGTCATCCAACCATTTCGTTTTAAACTACGTAGACCCTCACGAACATGTCTTCTTGCAGTTCTAGCTTTCATAACCGTACACTCCTCTCGCTTGGTCGCGTACAATTTTTCCAGCTTCAATTGCAATAACACGTCGCTTTATCGTATTTACGATATCTTTATTATGAGTTGCCATAACTACAGTTGTACCACGATCATTGATTTCTTTAAATATATCCATAATCTCCCATGTAGTTTCAGGGTCTAGGTTACCCGTTGGCTCATCGGCGATCACTACTTGTGGTTTATTTACAATAGAACGGGCAATCGAAACACGTTGCTGTTCACCACCAGATAGCTCTGTTGGTAAGAATCGCGCTTTATGTTTTAACTTAACAAGGTCAAGTACTTCCATTACTCTCTTCTTTATTGTTTTCGGATTTTCTTCAATAACTTCAAGTGCAAATGCAATATTTTCATAAACTGATAAAGTCGGTAATAATTTATAATCTTGGAAAACTACCCCAATATTTCTACGTAATAAAGGAACTTTTTTATCCTTCATGTGGCTTAAATCAATTCCATTAATTAAAATTGTACCCTTTGATGGTCTTTCTTCGCGATACATCATTTTAATGAATGTCGACTTTCCGGCACCACTTGGGCCCACGACATACACAAATTCACCTTGGCGAATTTTTACATTAATACCATCTACCGCAAGAACACCATTAGGATAAGTCTTATAAACATCTTTTAACTCAATCATGACATTCTCCTTAATTTTTTGTTCCGTTTTCTTCTATTAAACTATATAAGATCCATTCTGGATGAAATTATACTCTTAACTTTACTTGATCTTATTATTTCGCCTGCTATTTACATATTTCGATAATTTCAGCTAAGCTCCTCTATTATACCACTTAAAAAATGTCAAAATTGATAAATTTATGTTACATTTTAATAATAGTCAAGATTATTTCCGAACGATTTATGGGTTTGTTTAACATATTATGGAAAAATGTAACTAAAATGAAAAAAAACAGACCTTTTCTAATTAACAGAAAATTGTCTGTTTCTTTCATTTTTTTCTATAAAAATTAAAATATTTTATTTTTTAGTTGCAAGCCATTTCGCTACACTTTTCGCGTCATTTCCTTGAACAACTCCACTAGGCATAGAACCTCTACCATCATGGATAATATTTTCTATTTCTTTTTCAGAATATTTCGCTCCGACCTTTTTTAAGCTTGGTCCAATTATACCTTCTAATTCTCCACCATGGCAGCTAGCACAGCTTTGTTTAAATAACTTTTCCCCATTAGCAACTGAAACCGGCTCACCTGAATCATTATTTTTACTAGAATTATTATTTGAACCACATGCTGTAATCGTTAACAGCATACCACCAGTTATAAAAGCAAGAAGTAGCTTTTTCACAAAAATCATCGCCCCTTTAAAAATCCCATAACTATAGTCTACTACTAATAAAAATATTTATTTTACCTTTTTATGTCAAATTTGTGAAACCTTCTCCAAGAACTTCTGTTGCATCTACGACAGTAATGAAGGCATTTCGGTCAACTGATCGAACGATATCACGTAGGGAAGAAAACTCAGTTTGATCAAGTACACACATTAATACTAAACGGTCTTCATTTGTATATCCACCAACACCAGTTAACTTTGTTACTCCACGATCTAATTCGTGAACAATTGCGGTTGTTACTGGCTCTACTTCTGAAGTAATGATTAGTGCCATTTTTGATCTAGCAAGTCCAATTTGAACTAAATCGATCGTTTTACTTGTAACAAAAAGTGCAATCAGTGCATACATACCGCTTTCAAGATTAAATACGATTGCAGATGTAAGAACAATTAATCCGTCGATAAATGCTACACAAATCCCAAGTGATAAACCAGTATATTTATGAACAATTTGAGCTGCTAAATCCGTTCCACCAGTAGATGCTTTCCCACGGAACACGATTCCTAAACCTAAACCAATAAATAGTCCACCAAAAATTGATGCTAATAGTGGATTATCAGTTGCAGGCTTTATATTGTATAAATCAACTAAATAAACAACAAGTGGAATAAAAATTGTTCCAACTAATGTTTTAGCTCCAAATTGTCTACCTAAGAAAAATACACCTGCAATAAATAAAGGGATATTAAATGCCCATTGTACAAACGCTGGATTAAATCCCATCGTACTCTTTAGAATCGTCGAAATACCACTTACTCCACCAGAAGCAATATGATTTGGTAATAAAAATACACAAAAAGCAACAGCAATAATTGCAGAACCAACTAATACAAAAAAGTACTCAAAAAACGTTTTTCCCCACCCTACAGTTAGAGCAGTAGAATATCTGACCTTTTTCAAATCCATCCCCCTCAATATTTCTCACTTACAGACAACTTTTCTATTTTATATCCTTTTTATCGGATACTCTCTCTATTTTTTATTATGAAAAAAACAATAAGATTTAATTACATATAAACAAAATTTACTTTCTTCAATTTGTAAAACAAATTAAAAGTAAATATGATTCATATAACTCCCACACATTAGTGAGGCAAAATCCTTCCTAACCCCTTAAAGAAAAAGTACAAAAGATTAATTTTCCTAAATTAGAAAATGTTTAGGTTGAAAGATGGATTTACAGACAACCAAATGATAAAATATACCTCTTTTGTCCCCAAAGATTAGGGCTGGTAAGAAAGAAGTTTCCCCCAATCTTATCAGCCCATTTTTCAACATTAAATCTTAGAACGTAAGTAAGCATCAATAAATGGATCAAGATCTCCATCCATTACTGCATGTACATTACCAACCTCTGTGTTTGTTCGATGATCTTTAACCATTGAGTATGGGTGGAAAACATATGAACGAATTTGACTTCCCCAGCCAATTTCTTTTTGTTCTCCACGGATTTCATCTAGTTGAGCTTGTTGCTCTTCTATTTTACGTTGATATAGTTTTGCTTTTAACATTTTCATTGCATGTTCACGGTTTTTAATTTGTGAACGCTCTGTTTGACATGTTACTACAGTATTAGTTGGAACATGTGTAATACGTACTGCTGAGTCAGTTGTATTAATGTGCTGACCACCCGCTCCACTTGCACGATACGTATCAATTTTTAAATCTTCTGTACGTATATCGATTTCAATTTCTTCATTGAACTCAGGCATTACTTCGCAAGAAACGAAAGAAGTATGACGACGACCTGATGAATCAAATGGAGAGATACGTACTAAACGATGAACGCCTTTTTCTGCTTTTAAATATCCATAAGCATTATGGCCTTTAATTGCTAAAGTTACACTCTTAATACCAGCCTCATCACCAGGTAGATAATCTAAAGTTTCAACTTTAAATCCACGTTTTTCAGCCCATCTAGTGTACATACGTAATAACATTGAGCCCCAATCTTGAGACTCAGTTCCACCTGCTCCTGGGTGAAGCTCAAGAATTGCATTATTTTTATCATATGGTTCGCTTAATAATAATTGAAGTTCAAAATCATTCAGTTTGCCAGTTAAAGATTTTACTTCAGTTACAAGTTCTTCAAATAGTTCATCGTCATTTTCTTCTTTAACTAACTCATAAGTTACTTCTAGATTCTCATATCCATCATTTAAATCATTAAATTCATTAATGACCTCTTTTAAACCATTTACTTCGCTAATTACTACTTGAGCAGCTTTTTGATCATCCCAAAAATCAGGCTCTGACATAAACGCTTCAAGCTCATCTAGTCTTGCTTGTTTTGTTTCGACGTCAAAGAGACCCCCTAAATGCTTGAAGGCGTTTCGCCATCTTTTCTAGTTCTTGCTTTACTTCTACTAATTCCATTACATAACACCTCGATTAATTTTTACGAACAATAAAAAGCAGGTAAAGACAAGTAGTAAAGTAAGAATAACCTTTGAAAGTTACTCTTCTTTTCTAATCTCTACTTGCCCTTGCCCCTTTTCATATAGTTTCTATTTTATTAGATTCCTTTACCGTGGCAGTTTTTATACTTCTTACCTGATCCACAAGGACAATCTTCATTTCGGCCAGTTTCTTCGCCTTTTACGATTGGTTTTTTCTTTACTTCACCTTCACCATCGTTACTTACATGAATTGCATCACCTTGTACAGCTTCACGCTCTACATCAGCTTCAATTTCAGCTTTCATAATAATGCGAGATACTTCTTCTTCAATTGAAGCAATCATCTCTTCAAACATTGCGAAGCCTTCCATTTGATATTCACGTAGTGGATCAATTTGTGCATATGCACGTAAATGGATTCCTTCACGAAGTTGATCCATTGAATCGATATGAGCCATCCACTTGTTATCAACAGTACGTAATAATACAACTTTTTCAAACTCACGCATTTGTTCAATTGGTAAAGCTACCTGTTTTTCTTCGTAACGCTCGAATACTGTTTTTTGAATTAATTCAACCATTTCATCCGGTTCAATTACACGTAATTGTTCAACTGTGATTTCATCTTCATTTAATAAGTTTGCTTCTAAGAAATCAATGATTCCTTCTAAATTCCACTCTTCTTGAAGCTGCTCGTTTGGAGTATGAGCTTGAACTACTCTGTTAATAGTACCTTCAATCATATTCTTAACGATTGGTTGTAAATCATTTGAATCAATAACTTCAGAACGTTGAGCATAAATAACTTCACGTTGTTGACGTAATACATCATCATATTGAAGTAATTGTTTACGAGCATCAAAGTTATTACCCTCTACTCGTTTTTGTGCAGATTCAACTGCACGAGAAACCATTTTACTTTCAATCGGTTGAGAATCGTCTAATCCTAAACGGTCCATCATAACTGATAAATTTTCTGAACCAAAACGACGCATTAATTCATCTTCCATTGATAAATAGAAAGTTGTCACACCAGGGTCACCTTGACGACCAGAACGACCACGTAACTGATTATCAATACGACGGCTTTCATGACGTTCTGTACCAATAACAGCTAATCCACCAAGCTCACGAATGCCTTCACCTAATTTAATATCTGTACCACGACCAGCCATGTTTGTCGCAATAGTAACTGCGCCACGGTGACCAGCCAACGCGATAATATCAGCCTCACGTTCATGGTTTTTCGCATTTAATACTTCGTGTTTAACACCTTTACGTTTTAACAATTGGGATATTAACTCTGAAGTTTCGATCGCAACTGTACCAACTAGAACTGGTTGCCCAGCTTTGTGACGCTCAACGATTTCATCAACAACAGCATTAAATTTCCCAGTCATTGTTTTATATACTAGATCAGGTTTATCCATACGAGCGATTGGTCGATTCGTAGGAATAACTAGAACATTCATATTGTAAATATTACGGAATTCTTCTTCCTCAGTTTTAGCTGTACCTGTCATACCCGAAAGTTTTTTGTACATACGGAAGTAGTTTTGGAAAGTAATTGTCGCAAGCGTCATACTTTCGTTTTGAATTTTTAATCCTTCTTTAGCTTCGATCGCTTGGTGAAGACCTTCACTGTATCGGCGGCCTTTCATTAAACGACCAGTAAATTGGTCAACAATTACAATTTCACCATCTTGAACTACATAATCTACATCATGAGTCATCGTCACGTGAGCACGTAATGCCTGAGTAATATGGTGGTTTAAGTTAACATTTTTCAAATCAAATAGGTTTTCAACGCCAAAAGCTTTTTCTGCACGTGAAATACCATCTTCAGTTAATAAGACTGATTTTGTTTTTACATCGTACGTATAATCTTTGTCTAGCTTAAGCATTCCAACAAATGCATTCGCCGCAATATATGATTGTGCAGACTGTTTTGCTTGTCCAGAAATAATTAATGGAGTACGTGCTTCATCAATTAAAATTGAGTCAACCTCATCGATAATAGCATAGTTTAGTGGACGTTGAACTCGTTGTTCAGCGTATACAACCATGTTATCACGTAAATAGTCAAATCCTAATTCATTATTTGTACTATACGTAATATCACATGCATATGCTTCACGCTTTTCATCTGGTTCCATACTATTTAAATTTAGACCAACAGTAAGTCCTAAGAACTCATATAATTGACCCATTTCACGAGCATCACGACTAGCTAAGTATTCATTGACTGTAACAACGTGAACACCTTCGCTACTTAATGCATTTAAGTAAACAGGTAAAGTGGAAGTTAACGTTTTACCTTCCCCAGTTTTCATTTCTGAAATATTACCTTCATGTAAGGAAATTCCACCTAATATCTGTACAGGGTATGGAGTCATACCAAGCACACGAGTAGCACCTTCACGAACAACGGCAAATGCTTCAACTAAAATATCATCAAGAGTTTCACCTTTTTGAATACGCTCTTTAAATTCAAATGTTTTACCTCTAAGTTCATCATCAGATAATTTTGCATACTGATCCTGTAAAGATAACACTTGATCAACTTGTTTTTGCATTTTATTTAATTGTCGCTGATTAAGATCAAAAACCTTTTTTATCATTCCAAGCATTCGTAACGCTCCTCTATTATAAAGTCATAAACTAAAATGTCATTAAGTTATTAGATACTATTTCTAATTTTATCATTAAATGAAGATACGTGACAACCTTATGTCGAGATTGTTCTATTAGAATTAATTAATATTTTAGAAAATAAGAGAAAAAACCAAAAAAGGACTAAGCTAATGGTTCAGCTCAGTCCTTTTATTATTATTTTATTCATTTTTATTTGGCTTCAATTAAACCATAACGACCATCTTTTCTAGCGTAAACGATGTTCGTTTTATTTGTTTCACCGTTTAAGAATACAAAGAAGTTATGACCTAACATATTCATTTGTAGCACTGCTTCTTCTGCATCCATAGGTTTTAGATCAAATTGCTTTATTCGAACTAACTCAATATCATTTTCGTGCTCTTCTACTGCAACAGCTGATTCAGTAGTTGATGGTGCAAACATGAATTTTAATGAACCTTTTTCTCTTAATTTTCGATTTACTTTTGTTTTGTGTTTTCTAATTTGACGATCTAGTTTATCAATAACTAAATCGACAGCTGCATACAAATCTGAATGCTCTTCTTCTGCACGTAATAACATATACGTTCCAGGAATAGTTACTTCAATTCTTTGCTTGTCGTGGAATACCTTAGCATTAACTCTCGCCGTTAACTCTTCGTCAAAATAACGATCAAATCGCGATAATTTTTTATCTACGTAATCACGAATTGCTGGAGTAATTTCAATATTTTCGCCTCGGATGTTTAGCATCATATGGGTTTCCTCCTTCATCAAGCTCCAAAAATGAAAGCTGTCATACTTATATTCTACACCTCTATCTTAATTTCCTCCTTGAAATTTTTGTCAAATATGAGAAATCTCTGTGACCATTTTATGAACTTTTATGGTTTAAATCAGATTATATTAATTTAAAGATACTCAAAAAATTTCCCAAAACAAACAAAGGCTTACTCAAAATGAGTAAGCCCTCGTGGTCCGAATCTATATAAGCAAATACTTACTTATTAACGGAAAAAATTAAATTTTAGTAACATTAGCAGCTTGAGGTCCACGGTTACCTTCAACGATTTCGAAGCTAACTGCTTGGCCTTCTTCTAAAGATTTGTAACCTTCTGCGTTGATAGCTGAGAAATGTACGAATACATCGTCTCCATCTTCACGCTCGATAAATCCAAAACCTTTTTCTGCATTAAACCATTTTACTTTACCTTGCATTCAAATCCATTCCCTTCAGTCGAAAACTTGTGAATCTTCTCCACAATTCAACTATACATCATAAAACTAGGGCAAGTCAAAAGTAGCTTATCGCCTTTTTTTTCACGAATTCGACAAATAACGAAAAATTCTAATTATTTCCTTACCTATCATATTCGCTTACCTTTTGACTTGTCCCATTATTTTTTTCCTATTTTTATAAAAAGTAAATTTATATCATTTTTCCTACAAAGTTTTTTTCCTTCATTAAAATCCCTGTACTCTACACCTTAAATCTATAAGGTACAGTAGTTACAATAACGCTTCGTTTATGAAGTAAATACGCTCGTAGTAATAAGCTTGATTGATTATGTAAAACATTATGCCAGTTTTTTCTCGTAATGAACTGTGGTATTAAAACTGTGATTTCAAAACCTTGTTCATGAGCTTTAGCTTCCATTTCATCAATTACTTTTAAAAGTGGTCTAGTAATTTCTCGATACTCAGAATGCTCAACAATTAGTTTTACGTTAGGATTCCATGCTTCCCATTTTTCTCTCATTTGATCTTCACTTTCTTTATCAAAAGAAATGTAAACGGCATAGACTTCATCAGCGATCCCTTGAGCATATTGCATTGTACGTTCAACTACTTTTGTAATCCCAGCGACAGGAACCACCATGATATTTCCACTAATTTTTTCAGGAATATCATTATTTAATCTTAATTGGTCACCAACTGCTTCATAGTGCTTACGAATTCTTAAGAATAAAATAACAATCAAAGGTAAGAAAACAAATATTGACCAAACTTGATTTAACTTAGTAGTTAAGAAAATAATCGAAACTGTTGCTGAGATAAATGCCCCAACAAAGTTGGCAGTTAATTTCGGTAACCAGCCAGCCGGTTTTTCCCTAATCCATTTAATTACCATACCAGTTTGAGAAAGTGTAAATGGTACAAACACACCAACAGCATATAATGGAATTAATGCTTCTGTTTTACCTTGGAAAGCAATAATTAATAAAATTGAAGCTACACCAAGTGTAATAATACCATTTGAATATCCTAAACGATCTCCTCGAAGTAAGTACATTCTTGGCATAAATTTATCACTTGCTAAGTTATAAGCTAGTAATGGGAATGCAGAAAATCCTGTATTAGCTGCTAATACAAGGATTAGCGCCGTTGTCCCTTGTATAAAGAAATAGATTATATTTCGTCCGAATATATCAGAACCTAATTGGGACATAACTGTTTCTTCTGCATTTGGTACAATTCCATACCAGTAAGCTAAAAACATAACTCCCGAAAATAGTACTGCTAAAATCGAACCCATCATCAATAGTGTTTTTGCCGCATTTTTATCTGAAGGCACTTTAAAGTTCGGAATTGCATTTGAAATTGCTTCTACACCAGTTAAGGCTGAGCAACCAGATGAAAATGCTTTTAAAAGAATAAAGAGCGAAATACCTGGAACAACCGTACCAATAGCTGAATGAGCTGTTTGTGGTGCATGGCCAGTAAAGACATTATATAAACCTACGATAATGATAATAACAAGTGCTACAACGAATAAATAAACTGGATATGCCAAAATCGAAGCAGATTCAGTTAGTCCGCGTAAGTTTAATATTGTAATACATATAACCAAAATAACAGCAATAAAGACTGTATGAGTGTGCAAAACTGGAAAGGCGGACGTAATCGCGTCCGTTCCTGCTGACACACTAACCGCTACTGTCAAGATATAGTCAACTAGCAAGGATCCGCCGGCAACTAAACCTGGAATAACACCGAGGTTTTGCTTAGATACGACATAAGCACCTCCACCATGGGGATAACTAAATATAATTTGGCGATAAGATAAAATTAATGCTAATAATAAAATCAGTACGCCTATACCAATCGGAACCGAATACCAATACGCTACAGCTCCAACCGTAGTTAAAACGATCAGAATCTGTTCCGGACCGTATGCTACTGAAGAAAGCGCATCTGACGATAGAATTGCCAAAGCCTTCGTATTCGATAACTTTTGTTCACTTAACTCTGTTGACTTAAGTGGTTTACCAATTAAGTATCGTTTTAAAATCGATAACATATGTACACCTCTACATAAAAAGTAAAAAACTAAACCATTTGAGTTTATCACATTATTAGAAAAAATTGTGTGTTATATTAAGAAAATCTTTCCATAATTTTATTAAGATTTTTTCGAAATAATTAATATTAACTTTCCTCCAAATCAAATTAAAATACAATAAAATGAAAGACACTTAAAAAACTTCACTACTCAATTAACAAACGCTTTCGTTTCGTATGAAAATCCTTTTTAATTTCCTTGTATACACACAGAAAGAACTTAACATTTTTGCTAAGTCCTTTCCTATTTTCTTCTTATTTAATTAGCATTTTCTATAACAACCAAGTTTTGCTTGTAGTCTTTATTTTTTATTAAAATAACTAAGCATTTTTTCAGCTACTTTCATTGGTTGAACTTTATATGTTCCCTCATCAATTTGTTTTTTTAATTGCTGTATACGTTCATCACGTTTTTCGATGATCTGATTAGCGACTTGATTATCCTTCGCTTTGGGGGAGGTTTCTAATTTTCCTTCTAGTTCTCGTTTATTTTGTTCAATTTTTTCTACGTTGTATTGATGTAAATGAACTTTATCTTCATCAGATGTATTACCCATCATTTTCTCACCTCATCGCTAATCGTTTTATACCTCGACACTTTATTATTAAATTCCGATCCTTTATCTATATTTTTCTTTTATTTTGTCCAATATGACCACTATTTATATCGGTAAAATTTGTAGTAAAATTTAGTTCTTATCTAATTAACAAACAACCTGCTTTATGCCCGAATTAATGTGAGAGAATGTACTTCAGTAGCACCATTTTGTAATAATATTGCTGCAGCATCTTGTACCGTTTTACCAGTTGTATACACGTCATCAAGTAATACAATCGGTTCGTTATCGATTTTTCCTTCACCACAAAAAGAAAAAACTTGTTCTCGGCTTAGTCTTTCATAACGGTTTAACTTACTTTGTTTTTCAGTATGAATTCTTTCTAGACAATTTGTTAAATTTAAACCTGCATATTGGGCGAGCACTTCAACTTGATTAAAGCCTCGTTCCTTTAGTCTCACATCACTTAGTGGTATTGGAACTATTTTATAATTTTTGAAAGAATTTTCATAGTATTCCCTCAAATTACTCGCAAATATAGATGCTAACTGAACATCACCACAAAATTTAAAATGATTGAGCCACTCTTTTATTTCATTTGTGTAATGAAATATCGACTTATTAATAATTAACGGCATATCTAGCTTTAAACTCATAAACTCTTTACAATTTTGACAATGCTTTTGATTCTCCATAATATAACCACAACAAATTTCACAAACTAGACCACTAATTTTTTTAAATTTCGCTAAACATTGTGAACAAGTTGATTCTTTTCTTAGAAAAAACAATTTATGCAAGGAAAACTTCTCAACAAATCGAACACCACAATATACACAAATCACTTATTATCCAACCAGCCTTTCTCGATACCTAAATGATTCATTAGTAATATTTGCTTTTTAGCTTTGACCATTTCTTCGCTAATTCCATTATGAAAAAAGATAACCTCTCCATTTGCATAATTAATATGCCTACCAGCACGCCCAGCAATTTGAACTAGCGCACTTTCAGTAAAAATCTCTTCATCTGCACCTAATACTGCAATTTGACTATTCGAAATCGTAACGCCTCTCTCTAAAATTGTCGTTGTAATTAAAACTTGAGTATCACCATTTCGAAAAGCACTCACTTTTTCATGTCTTTTTGGATCTTGACTATGAACTGATTCCGATTTAACTGTTATTTTTTTAACAGCATCTTCTATAAAAACACATTCACTAATTGTAGGGACAAATAAAAAGATAGGGCAGCCTTTTTGAATAAATAGCTTTATCCATCTTTCTAAAGAATTTGGAAGTTTTTGTGATTTGCGGATCGTTTTACGCCAGTTACCAATCCATTCAAAGCTCGGTACAGGTAGGGGTTGCCTATGGTATCTTGCGGGGACCATTACATTTTTGATTTTATTTTTTAACGCAAGTAGTTGTTGTTCACTAGAGGGAGTAGCTGTCATTTGTACTGTAGAACCTTTAATTGTTCTTGATTCATTTGCAACCCAGTGCAAATATGTTTCGATATTATAAGGAAAAGCATCAACTTCATCGATAATTAATAAATGGAAGGTATGTCTAAATTTCATTAACTGATGTACTGTACAGATCGTTATCCTATTTCCATCCCATTTCTCTTTGCTACCTCCATAAAGTACTGCAATTGAAATAGTAGGGAAGGCTTCTCTGAATCTAATCGATAGCTCTAAAACAACATCTACTCGAGGAGTTGTGATGCAAACTAATTTTCCTTGCTGTAGCGCAGCTTCAATCCCTTCAAATAACATTTCTGTTTTTCCTGCACCACAAACTGCCCAAAGTAGTAAATTCTGATTTTCGGTCACAGCTTCAACTACTTTAATAGATGCTTCTTTTTGCTGTGGTGAAAGTTTCCCATCCCATTCGAGTCCAGAAATTGAGGTATCGAATTTCATATCAACTTCATTAATGACTAGCTCAGTACATGTCGACATCTTTCCCATAGTGATACATTTTCGACAATACGTACACTGAGATGTACATTTAAAACAAAAATGAGTAGCGAAAAAGTGTTGATTTTGATTACCACAACGAAAGCATTGATAACGATTTTTAACTTTTTGAACCGCTTGAATGATTAGACTTGTTGGCGGGATGTCCTGAAGTTTTATTGAGGGGGGAAGTTGGAGTTTTCTACCGTAAAATTTGTCCATTTTTAACCTACTTTCTTTTAATAATTATTTTGAGGGATACAACTTGGAAGTTATTTAAAAGGTTCCACATAGATATGGCCATCTTCAAATATTACATCCAATCAGTCACTAACGACGTAAAATCCAGTGAAATTTCCTTGTCAAATAGATGGATATATTGTGACGATTTTTTAACGAACAAATTTTTACTACTAAAAACAAAAAGAGCCCCTAATCAAAGGAGCTCCTACTCAAACAATATACCAACCTAATCCTAAAGCACCTTCACCAAGATGCGTTCCAATTACTGCGCCAAAATATGAAGTTTCTAATTCAACATTTGGATATGTTTCACTAAGTTGTTGGGCTAACTTTTTTGCATCGTCTTCACGATTTGAGTGAATAACAACTGCTTTCATTTTTTCGCCTTTTGATGCAACTTCGCCAAATAAATCTGTAATTCGTTTCATTGCCTTTTTTTCAGTTCGAATTTTTTCAAAGGCAACAATTTGTTTGTCTACAAATGTTAAAATTGGCTTTACTTGAAGTAAACTTCCTACAAATGCTTGTGCACTTGAAAGTCTTCCACCGCGTTGTAGGTGATCTAAATCAAAAACCATAAAGTAAGCATTTGCTGATTGTTTTATTTCATCTAAACGCTCAATGATTTCAGTTGGTCCAGCACCTTTCTTTGCCATTTTCGCAGCTTCAATGACATAAAACCCTTGGACCATGCAGCTAATTTCTGAATCATAAGCGACAACTTCTAAGTTATCAATCATTGAACCAGCTGATACAATACTTTGATAGGTTCCACTAATTCCACTTGATAAAGTGATAGCTACAACAGCCTCATATTCTTTTGATAGCTGTTCAAATTTTTCAATAATCGTGCCGTATGCAGGCTGTGAAGTTTTTGGAAGCTCCTTTTGTTCACGGACCTTGAGGAAAAATTGTTCGGCTGTAATTTCAACTTCTTCTTGGTAGGACGCATCTCCGAAGATTACATTAAGAGGCAACATATGTATATCTAAAGAATCTCTTACTTCCTTTGGGATATAGGACGTACTATCTGTAACAATTGCAGTTCTCATTGTCATATCCTTTCTTATATATATAGTAACGTTTAACTATGTATTTGTTGGTTTAATTTTACACAACTGATTAAGTAAAATCATTGTATTTCATTCTCTTTACTCTGAGCCAATTCGACAATTCAGTTAGACTTAGAAAGACTTATTATACTTAAAAGCCTATTTATTGAAAAGAATAAGTGGGCATTTTATTGATTCTATGTTTCAGATTAAAAGTGAAAAATATCATTTATTGTTCTTTGTCTACAAACTAAAACAGAGTACCGATCATCCGATACTCTGCTTTTTGCACCTAACTATTTCACTTCTACCCAAGCATTTCGAATTGCTGTTACTACAGCATGAGTACGGTCATTTACTTCTAGCTTTTGTAGAATATTACTTACATGGTTTTTGACAGTTTTTTCACTAATAAAGAGAGCTTCACCAATTGCACGGTTACTTTTACCATCTGCTAACATTTGAAGTACTTCACATTCTCTTCTTGTAAGTAAATGTAATGGACGGCGCACTTCTACTTCGCGTGATTTAAATAACTGCTCTTTAAGTGATAGTCTTCTAAATTCTTCTACTAAGTTGTGAGTAATCTTCGGGTGTAAATAACATCCACCTTTTGTAACGACTTTAATCGCTTCAATTAGTGTATCTGAGTCCATTTCCTTTAATAAATAGCCTCTTGCACCCACTTTTAGGACATGAGTTACATACGATTCATCATCATGAATTGATAAAATAATTACTTTTGCATCAGGATGTTTTTCTAGTAATGCTTTTGTAGCAGTTACTCCGTTCATTGTCGGCATGTTAATATCAACAATGAATACATCTACTTGATGTTCATCCATAATATTTACAACCTCTGTACCGTCTGAACCTTCAGCAACAACATCAAAACTCTCTTCAAAGTCTAGGATTCTCTTAATTCCTTCACGAAACAATTTATGATCATCTACAATTGCAATTCTAGTTTTCATTTCATTACTCCTCTGTTTATTTGTTCTAGTTTGCTAATCTATCGAAATTTGTAGAAATTGGTATTTTTTTCTAAATTATAGTATATTTTAACATATTTTAATAATAGTTACGACGCAAATCTCCGAAAACCGTGAAATAAAATTTTACTTTTAGAAATTTTCAGACGTTTTATTTTGAAACGACATTTCTAATTCATTCTCTATTTCGACATCTAAAGTGATCCTAATTTTCGTTCCTACGTCTAGTATAGATTCGATTATAAAATCTCCATTTAATAACTCAACGCGTTCTTTCATTCCTATTAATCCAAAAGAGTTTTCAATTTGGCCTTTTCCAACTGGAAAGCCAACTCCATCATCCTGAATGAAAACATTAATTTTGTTTCCTAAAAACTCTAATCTTACAATAATTGTTGATGGATTGGCATGCTTACAGGCGTTTTGAACTGCCTCTTGGATGATCCGAAAGATCGCAACTTCTATTTTTGAATCAAGTCTTTTTTTGCTTTGACCGTAATATTCAAATTTAATTTCAATATGCTTATACGACTCAAGCGATTTTAAATATTTATTAAGGGCTGGAACTAAACCTAAATCATCTAATGCCATTGGGCGTAGATCGTATATAATTCTTCTAACTTCCCCTAATGCACAACGGACTTGTTCCTTTATATCACCTAATTCTTTTCTTGCATCTTCTTCTGGTCTTTGGCGATATGTTTTTATTAAAAAGTCTGACTGCATTAATATACTGGCTAACGTTTGGGCAGGTCCATCATGAATTTCGCGTGATAACTTTATACGCTCCTCTTCCTGAGCTTGTATCAGTTGAAATCCGAACTCTTGTTTTTGTTTTGCATCTTCATGTAAATGACTAACTTGCTTAAAGTCTGTATTAAGGTAGTTTAAAACAATTGAAATACGGGAAACTAATAGTTCGGCTTTTTGTAGTTTCTCTAACAAAGCCTGAAGCCTATTTTCTAATTCTTTTCTACGATGATTTAGAACTTTCTCTTCCTTTAATGAAAGAAAATGCTGATCCTGAATATTTTGGACAGTTTTATGTACTGACTTTACTTGAGATTCAGTATACTTATTAAAATCCCCATCAACTTTAGTTAATTTTTGGCGTGCCGCTCGGGCTAATAAATCTAATCTAACCGTATTTTCAATCTTCTCCACTACTTGTAATTTTACTTCTTCAAGCTCTACTCTTAATTTCTCGTATTCTGAGCGAGTATCTTCAACAATTCCAAACACATGGGACTTACTATCTATTACAGATGAGAGCATGTTATCCATAATTTCGTCTAGTGTCTGATTGTCCATTTTTCTAGCTGTCATTCACCTTTTCCCCCATTAGCCTATTACTAATTGACTAATAAATTTATGTATATCTAATATTATAATGTAATTAGGATTATAATTGTACAAAAATTTGAAATAACCAAAAATTTTAATTTTTCCGATTCAAACCTTATATTACCAATATATATTGGTATTTTATTATAAGTTTTAAAAAATACATACCCTTATATAACATCCTTAACACAATGTTAACAAGTATTACAAATATATTACGATTGACCCAATAAAAAAGCTGATCCCCGTAAAAGAATCAGCTTTCTTCCTATTTATTGATTAGTACTATTTTCATTTTTAGAACTACTATCTGAATTAATTGTATTAGTTGTATTAGTTTTAGGTGGTTTTTCTAAACCTAAGTGAACTCTGAATTTGCTAGTAATTTCTCTTACACTTTCCTCTTCAGGAACATAATAGTAAATACCGTGAATCGTATCGTCGTGACCTTTTAATTTTATTGTTTCTAAGTCATTTTCAGTAATATTAGGTAAATGCTTCGCAAGTGAAATACCACCGCTCATTTTCATATTCGTACTAATATTTTTACTGAACACTTTCGCATATTGATCCATTTTCATGATTGTTTCAGGTGATTTAATTTCATTTAAAATCGCTTTAATTACTTGTTGTTGTCTTTCTTCACGTCCAAAATCACCACGAGGATCACGTTTACGCATACGAGAATATGCTAATGCCTGTTGTCCATCTAAATGCATCATACCTTTTGTAAAGTAAACCTTTTTCCTTGGTGTAGTATCTGTGTTCTCCCAGAAATCAAAAGGTACATCAACATCTATTCCACCAACTGCGTCAACTATGTTTTTAAAGCCATTAAAGTCCACTGTAACGTAATAATCAATTGGTACATTTAAGAATTGCTCAACAGTATCAACTGTTAATTGTAAACCACCATATGAATATGCATGGTTTATTTTCGTTTTTTCTGCATGTCCTGGGATACTTACATATGTATCACGAGGAATACTCATTGTTTTAATTGTCTCTTTTTTAGGATTAAAGGTAGCAAGGATCATCGAGTCAGTTCGTCCACCCTTTCCACCAGTTGAATAGTTCTCAATTCCTAAGAAGAGAATCGATATTGGATCTTTCGATATTGCAACTTTTTCATTTCTTAAGTTTGAAGAAATATCTTCTCCCTTTGTTGCTTTATTTAATTCAAGATATGTTCTAACGCCTTTATATCCTACAAACACTAAGGCTACTATAATGACAAGTAATAATACCCTAGCAATTATGCCCCTCTTTTTCTTTCTTCTTTTCTTGGCCATTTTTCGAGAATGATTCTGATTCATATGTTCGAATAGACCTCCTTTAAAATTAGTATAATTGTTCTATTTGAAATTAATCATAAATTTATTATTTAAAGCTAGACTACTACATGTATTTAACAATACTTTCATTTATATGGCAACTACCATTTGTTAACTCAATCATCCAGTTTTTGAAGATCTCTACTTCATCAATCTTAATCCAAAGTTCAAAGCTTACTTCTTCCATGTGGTTAACATTTTCTAAATGATAATGTGAGTTCCGTAAAGCGAACTCTACTTTACCTAACAATTTATAATTAATCTTTACGTTCATTACTTTAACTAATGAACGCTCTACAATTCCAACAGCGTTTAACCCTTCACTGACTGCCTGTCCGTATGCACGAATTAATCCTCCTGCTCCAAGCTTTTTACCACCAAAATACCTTGTTACAACAACAACAGTATCTTTTAATCCTCTTTTTTTCAAAACTTCTAACATCGGAACTCCAGCCGTACCACTCGGTTCACCATCATCATTGGCTTTTTGAATTTCATCATTTTCACCGATTAAATAAGCAGAGCAATTATGAGATGCATCAAAATGCTTTTTTTTAATTTCTGAAATGAATCGTTGCGCATCAACTTCAGTTTTCGCTTCATTTATGTAACAAATAAATTTCGATTTTTCAATCTCAATCTCATGACTACCAAAGCCACAAACAGTGAAATAATTCGCTAGCATTTAACACCTAACCTTTCGACTAAATTAAACAAAATTTCGACTCACTTCAATATATTACTACAATTATTCATTCCATTCCTTAAAAAACACTAACATTCTTCAAAAGTAAGTATTTACTGACAAGATTTTATACAGTAACATTAGAAATAATGCTTAAAAATTTAATTTTAAACTTTAAGCAACTGCAATTTGATCAGCCAATATGATCTAATCATTTCATACGAAAAAGTGTATTCACACGAATATCAAACTGTATATCCCCTATGCATAAAAAAATTTATATCAACTACTGATTCCACATCAAGAGATTTCTACTCAATTTAAATTAAATTTAACAACATTGAAAACAAACTAAGTGATAAATCCATTTCATCTTTAGTCATATCTAGACATTTCCCACTAATTTAATTGTTTTTTCTTTTTGAACGAAGAAGAATATCCTAAATGATCAAAAAATATTAGAATCATATTTCTTCTGCGGTAATAAGTTTAATAATGCGGTAATTAATAATGCAGTAAATAAGAGCATTTTATTTACAATCATATAATTAAAAAACAATACTTCACTCTGAATAGTAAATATAGTCCATAAAGGAACTACATAAATTTATAAATTGCGTCCACTTAATTCAAAATCAAATATAACAACAATGAAAAGTGCTAAAGAGGTTTGCCAAGCAAAAAAATCTTGAGCAGTTCGAAGAGGGAGTTGATTATTGAATAAACAAAAAAACAAGGATTTAAAAGAAGGATAAAAAAACTAAATTTATTCATAATAAAATATAAGGAGAATCATCAAAATATTGTTATTACATACCAAATTAGAAAACCAAGGTTATGAAAAGAATTAATCCCCCACTCTGCTAAGTCAATTTTTAAATGGGGTTTTATCTCTTTGGGAAAGTGCTATTTTAACGCGACGTATTTTTCCACTTACTTTATGCTAAAATAAGAATACTTAAAAGTCGAACTAGACAAAAGTTTGATGAATTACTAATTATTGTAATGCCGATTAATAAATCATTCTTGCACACACTATAAGTGTAAGGTACCCTTGTGAACTTTTATGTGGAGTAATAAGCTTGTAACATAAAAATAATTTGATTTTTTTCTGCGAACATTTATAATTGTTATGATGTTATAAATCGTAAACGTTATACATTAGGACATGTTGCAACGCACTTGCAAGGATGGGCCTAAATTATAAACTGGGGTGTTTAAATGGCCTTACAGAATACTCAACAAAAGGTTGAAAGCCGCTACTCAATTCAACAACTTGAGTCATTAAAAAAGAAAAGTATTTTTTATTCATTTATAAAAAGAACATTGGATATAGTCTTTGCGTCGCTCGCGTTTGTCATTTCTTTACCATTCGTTTTGTTCTTTATCGCATTAATTAAAATTGATTCTCCTGGTCCTGCTCTCTTCATCCAAGAACGAGTTGGCTTAAATGGGAAGATTTTTAATATTTATAAGTTAAGAACAATGCGTATGGATGCAGAGATAAATGGACCACAATGGGCTAGTACGGATGATCCTCGCATTACAAAACTTGGTCACTTCCTTCGAAAAACTCGTATCGATGAATTACCACAGTTCGTCAATGTTTTACGTGGAGATATGAGTCTTGTTGGTCCTAGACCAGAAAGAGCGTTTTTTTTAGTAAAATTTAATCATGAAGTACCAGGCTTCACTAATCGTTTAACAGTCAAACCAGGGTTAACTGGTTGGGCACAAGTGAATGGCGGGTATGAATTAACACCGAAAGAGAAGTTAGTCTTGGACTTACACTATATCGAACATCGATCAATCATGTTGGACATTCGAATTATGTTCAAAACAATTAAAGTTGTCTTGACTGGTGAAGGTGCTCGTTAAACAATATAAGACAAGTTCAAAATTCTCTTTATTTAAAATAAGAATAGATTAACAAAAGGCCTTTTCTCAGTTGGGAAATGGCCTTTTTATTTCTTTAATAATAAGTAGAAATGTTCACTAAAATATCAATAAAGGTAAAAAAACATTTTAAATTCCGAAAATTACCCACAATTTCAGAAGTTTATTAACAATTTGTGGATAACATATAATACTTATCCACAAACCGCTTGTTTATAAATTAATTCAAGTAACTAAGAAATATTAAGATACGACAAAATTCTACCTAAAATGAAAAATGTTATTCCTTTCCTCCTGTCGATAAGTATTAATTTTATTCACAAGTTATCCACATATTAAAAACAAATTGCATTCAACTAAAAAATATTATATAAAACAGTCCACGTCTACTTATTGATCGATTATAAAAAATGTATGGTTTGAACATATAAATTTACCTTTTCCAAAAAACTTAAAAAATAAAAAAAATACGATGCAATAAGAAAAAAACTTATCGCATCGTATTTTAATTATTTTACAACTTTAATTGTACGAACACTTTTGTTTCCCGATTTATCAATGACATAAACCTTTAAATATGTGTTTGCTTTCTGTACTTTTATTGATGCAGAAAATTTACCACTCGAATTAACCGAGCTTTGACCTATTAATGTACTTCCTCGATAAATCTTCACTGAAGCATATTTCTCAGCACTACCTGTTACAGTTTTTGATTTTGAAGTAACTTTATTAACAACTGGAAGAGCTGGTGGTGTTTTATCTAATACTTTTAAAGACTTTGTTGCACTTACATTTCCAGCTTTATCCGTAGCAGTTACACTAACTGTCGTTCCACTTTTTTGCTTTGAAATTGTAAATTTGTAGCTTTTATTTGAAGCAGCTGTTGTGCTTTTTTGAAGCTTACTATTAATATATAGTTTAACTGTAGAACCTGCTTCTGCTGTTCCAGTAATAGTAGTTGATTGATCTGAAACTGTATTCATTGTTGGTGTTGTAGGTTTGGTTTTGTCGATTGTGAATTTAATAGTTGTTGTATTCGCCACTGAATCTTTCACTACTATTGTATAGCTTCCCGCTTTTGAAACTAAATAGTCATTATTAATACGCGTTCCATTCAATGTTGCGTTACCCTCATTAAAGTGAAGTTTTACGTCTTTATTGTAGAATTTCCCATTAGCAACTCCAGTTACAATCGGGTTTGCTAAATCATATTTCTTCGTAATGTAAGCAGATGAAATAAATCCTATTTTTCCGTCTGCTCTTTTCACTTTAAACCAAACAAATTGGTTATTATCTTTCTTAGTATCAAACTGGATTTCGTCATAAATTGTTAACGGTGTATACTTAGCAAGTCTTTCCCATTTTGGAGTTGGTTTATCTTGTTCTACCGATGTATTTGGTTCTGGTCGTAATTTAGCACCATCTACTGTTACGTATGCAACTTCTCCCTTTTTCATGAAGTAAGGAGAATCATGAAGAAGATCTTTATTGATTGTATAAAGAGGAGTTTTGAAAATAATTGGTGTTTTACTATCTTTAGTATAATCAAAATCTGACGTTTTAAATGGATATCTAGCTAAAACCGGTGGGGCATCATCAAGCCTTAAATAGCTTTGGCCTTCTATTATTCGGAATACTTTTTCCTGATAAGCATTTACATTGACCGATCCATCTTCCTGTTTAAGTGGACTATTAACAGGTACATTACCATTATAAGCCATAACAGGAAAGTACCAGTTCTCAATAATATGACGATTAGCACCATTAATTCTTGGTAATAGGAAGTTTCCGCCTGATTTCAAATTGTATTTCTCGTTAAGAATCTCGACACCAGCTTGAATATTATATGCAATATCATTTTCTAGTCGTTGCTGATCATATCTAGGTTGATCTGCCTTTTCAGTAATTTGCATAATACCAAGCCCACCATCAAGGGACTTCATATCCTGGTTCCAACCAGATTCCCTCCACGCAATTGCCTTTACAACTTCAGGTGGAATATCGGCGTTGATTGCCGCATAAGTCAATAAACAATTAACCTGTTGAGTCGAAGTAGTTGGAGTTTTACTAGCATCTCCACACTTTGAAGCCCAATCTGTGTTGGTTTCTGCACTAGCTTTTCCAGTAAATAAACTTACTGTTAAAGCAGTTATTAAGCCACTTTTCAGAAAAAAAGATTTCATTGTATCTTCTCCAATCTACCTAATTATTAAGCAATAAATCTATTTTAACATACTTCAATTCATGACTTTCTATTTGTCTATAAATCTCATAAAAAAAAATGGCCCAGACTTTGCTGTGCCATTAAGTAATTATTTTAATTCTTGTTTAACATAATTTGATGATACCCATCCAAAGCTTCCATTTGCTAGTTGGATTTTATACCATTTTTTTGTACTATCCATTGTTAAAGTACCATCTGTATTTGTAACAATACTTACATAATTATTAAGGTTTAATGTGTCAATTACATTGTTTTCAGTTGTAGTTGCAGTTGAGCGCACGTTTAAACCATCTGTTGTTATTCTACCTAAGTTTTTAACAGATAAAGTTTGGCTATATACATTTAATTTGATACTGTTTGTCCAAAAAACATTTCCATTTATTGATAATTTAAACCAATAATTATTTGTTTTTTCAAGAAGAAGGAAAGTTGTACCGGCTGTAATCGATTTCACTTTAGTCGTATCTCCCTTTGCGGTGTATAAATCAATATTTCCTTTTGCAACCGCTTGAATATTAGCAGGGAATACATCACTACCAACAGGAGTAGTTGGACTGCCTGGAATCGTGGTATTCGGTTGAGCTTTATCATAATACGCTTTATCAAACGGTAGAATTTTTTGCATATGTTGAGCAATCAATTTACCCCAGTTTGGATCAGTCGCGTAATAAAAATTCATCCCTTCACTCGCTCCATCTATTCTTACATTGCTCATATCTTTTGTACTAAAACCAAGATATGCACCTTTATATTTCCAGTTACTTGGATTTAAGTAAGTAGATTTAATTGAACGAGCAATATACTCTACATTCTCTTGAACACTCATAAATTTGTATGATGCTATATATGGCGTTGAATCATATGAACCAAATCCAAATAAATTATTTTTTCCTAATGAAATTTGAGAAGTACCAAATCCACTTTCATGAATGGCATGTGCTGCTAAATAAAGTGCATTTACACCATATTTATTTCCAGCATCAATAAATAATTGTCCTTGACCAGTCAGAATACTCTTAACTCCACTTTTCACATTATTAGCAATATAGGTATTAATTTGCGAAGCAGTTACAAGAGAAGTTGTACGCAGATCAATAAACTGGTAGCTATCTCTTGATGTCATTGGATCACCAGTTTTTACTTGTTTGATATATGTTCCCGATACATATCCCGTTTTCCCATTGTAAGTAACCTTATACCAATTGTTAGAAGTTTTATCAGTCACAATTAAAACCATATTAACCGGTATTACCGTAAGCAATGATGAAGAAGCATCATACGTTTGACGTAAATTTAATTCTGAAGTCGTAATATACGTCGTATCTGTTATATTCGTTATCGTCACGACATCACTTTTTCCGAAATCTACTGCTCTTACATATCCATTTACACCGTTATAAGACACACTATACCAATTACCAATTTTTTTGCTAATCGGGATAACTGTATCTTTTGGAATCTGTATAAGTTGTTTTGATGCATCGCCAAACGATTCATATAAATATGTTGCATTAAGCGCTTTATAATTTGTAGTAGTAAATGTTGTGAAGCTATTTGCAGTTACGTCTTCACTCTTAACATAAAGATTTTGTCCATTGTAATTAATTCGATACCATATCTTCCCTACTAAATCTGTCGCTTTTTGAGTTGAAGCAAAGCCATTATCTCCATTAACTGTAGTTACTACAGGTTTTGTCGTATCTGGAGTTGCATATAAGTTAGTGACTGCTTTCGTAAAATAATATGCAGTACTTGTAGTTTCATATTTTATTTCATTTACTTTAGTAAAGTTACTTATATAAACATAACCTGTTATTCCATTAAACGTAACGTTATACCAGTTACCAATACGTTTTGATGATGAAACAACGGTACCAATTGGAATTTGCGCTAGCACTTTATACGAATTTCCAAATGATTCATATAGACCAGCTATATTAATTGCTTTATACTTTGTCTGTGCAAATGTAGTTAAAGCACTTTTCGTAACATCAGCGCTATTTAGGTATAGTGTTTTTTCATTATAACTGACGCGGAGCCAAGTTTGGCCAATGCTATTTACTACTTTTTGAGTACTGCTAAATCCATTATTCGCAACTACAGTATATACTGCAGCATTTTTTGTATCAGGTGTTGGATATAGCTTAGTAGTTTTATTTGTTAAATAATAAGCCGTGTTTTGAGTAATATATGTATTAGTTGCTTTAGTAAAGTTACTTATATAAACATAACCAGATTTCCCATTAAACGTAACGTAATACCAGTTACCAACTCGTTTTGATGATGAAACAACGGTACCAATTGGAATTTGCGCTAGTACTTTAGAGGAATTTCCAAATGATTGATATAGACCAGCCATTTTAATTGCTTTATACTCTGTCTGAGCAAATGTAGTTGCAGTACTTTTCGTAACATCAGTGCTATTTACGTATAATGTTTTGCCATTATAACTGACGCGGAACCAAGTTTGGCCAATGCTATTTACTACTTTTTGAGTACTGCTAAATCCATTATTCGCAACTACAGTATATACTGGAGCTTTTTTGGTATCAGGTGTTGGATAAAGCTTTGTAGTTTTATTTGTAAAATAATAAGCCGTACTTTGAGTAGTATATGTATAATATTCATTTAAATAGATACCATTTACCCAACCAGTTATTCCACTGTAGGTTACTTTATACCAGTTACCATTTTTCTGTGTTGCATTAATTACTTTTCCTTTTGGAATAGTCAACAATGTCTTATAGGTTGCACCTGCACCTTGCCTTAAATTGAGATTTGCTGTCGTTTGATACTTCGTTTTAATATTTACGATCGCTGCACTTGCTTTTGATGTTTCCAAACCAATATTAGGACAGGAAATGCTGGAGGTGCCTACTAATATGCCTGTTGATACCAAAAGTACTCTTCCCATTTTTTTCATGTATCAAATTTTCCTTTCCTACCATTTTTACAATTAAACCGTAGAATAAAACAATCCAATTCTATTAAACTAGTAAAATTAATTAACTTTAATTTTATTTAAAATGAAATTAACAAAAACTTAACACCAAAATTAAGTATAAGTCATAAAATGTCGGAATTTGAATTGTTTTTTCAATAATTATATCGGTAAAAAAAGGAAATTGTTTTACTTTATCGAAACGACAACCATTTTGTAATTAAATTGACACAATTCTAAAAAAAAAGTTAAAAAGTCCATAAAGAAGACATTTAACTCTTCTCCATGGACTATGGTTTTCCTACTATATTATGTTTAAGCGGGACTAATATCTCAAAGTACTTTGTTTTCTTCATTACTTTTTGACTATATGAGAAGTCACCATAACAATATGGATATCTGAAATTTTTCTTATTATTATTACACGTATAAAGCTCAGGATTCGTCTCCACCATCGATAGAGAATAGGTTTTAGCAAGTTGATCTGTATGTTTACCCCCATGTTTTTTTACAAAATCAATATAAGCAATCCCCATATTGTAACTTTGTATTATGGTTTGTAAATCAACGCCTTGCTTTTTACCATAGGAATACACGTCTTTAAAGTGTGAGACCCCTTGTTGTATGCTTTTTGAAGTATCTTGAATACTATCCTTTGCTAGTCCTAGTGATTCTGAGGCCTGCATTGGATCTTTTCCTTTACCCTTCGTTTCTTGCATCATTAGTCCTAGTAATAAAGGTGTATATTCTTCTAAATTAGACGTCTTTAATTCAGTGTAAACTTGTGTTTCATACTTCAACACATCTTGGAAATAGTAACGATAGATCGCAAATAACCCAATAATTGACATCAGTAGTGTAAATAAAAGAAGTCTTTTAATAAATTTCCACATTCTATTCTTTTTTATTACCTCCAAACATTTCTCTTTAATACATTATAACGAATATTCCTATTTAAAAAAGCAATGTGCTAAAACTACATATATTTGACATTAAAATGTGAAAAAAGAAATATTTCTTATAATTATCTTTTAATAAGAATTGCGCCCTTTTAATCCTAGCTTAATAATTATGGAACCGTCCAACTCTTAATTCAAAAAAGAGCCCAACCTAAATTGGACTCTTTTCTACAATTTACTTTATCTCTTTAACTCCTACTATACGGTCCATTTTTAATTCATCATTTTCTCTTGAGAAGTGGTAAGTAATTTCAAATGATTTCGTTTTAGTTTTACCATGTTTATCAGTTATCTCATACGACTCGTTTGTTGTAATGATCATACCCGAATCATCTTGCTTTGAATCTTTCATAGTAAAGCTTGTGAGTTTTTGCGTTGTATTCTTTTTCTTAATTTTGTCTTGATATTCCTTAGACTGTAAGAATGCTTGGCCATTTTGATTAAACAATCCGTTGATTAGTTGCTTTTCTTCTAAATCAGAAGAAGGCTTCGGACTCGGTAAATACTTATCAAAAAAACGTTTAAGTCCTGCAAAGAATCCGTCTTTTTGATCTGTCTCGTCCTGATTTTCAACTGGCGTATCAAACATTAAATCTACATATTTTCCTGTAACTGGAATATCATCCGTTTTAATTAATTCACCATTCTTTTCAATTTCAGCGTGAACTACTGTTTTACCATTTAATAAAAACGGACCAAAGCGATCTAGTTCACTTACTTTTTGCCCAGTATCTTTTCCATTTACAAAAAGTTCTGCCTCAGGTTCGTTTGAGTAAATTTGAACATAACTAACATTAAAAGTTAATTCCTGTGATAACTTATTTTTTGAAGCAGTAGAAAAATCTACATCAACTGCATCCTTAACATCACTATAAACACCTTTATATGATACAGCCATAGTGTACTTTCCAGGTAAAATTTTGTGGTATGTTGTCTCATATTCATTTTTATTCAAATGTGTAATATGATTATTTAATTTTAATTCAATATCATCAATTGGCGAAGTAATCTTTAGTTCGAATGGTTGAGCACTTATTAAATATGACTGATAAATCCCTAAAAATTTACTCCCCTTTTTAATTGAAAGCACATAATTTCCACGACCATCTATTAACTTACTATTAATTACTTTATTATTTTGAATCATATCGTCTAATTTATCTAATACATCATAGCTATTCAAGTAATCCATAAATGCGATTACTGAGTCTTCATCTAGGGATGCTCCTGTACCGCCTTTTTGTAGTATATGAGTAACTTCTTTATAATTATTATCTGACACAGCTTTATCAAAAATCTTCACTAATCTTTTAGGCGAATTTAAGTAATTTAATGTTAAATGTGTAAGTAATACCACAATAATCGGTATTAAAATAAACATCCATTTTCTTTTAAAACTAGGTATTCGTTTTTTTCGCATTGTTCGTATACCCGCTCTTGACAAGGAATTTTGTTCTCTTAAGTGAGTTTCCATTTATTTTTAACTTCCCCTTAAATTTTCATTCTATATAGTGCATGTTTTTAATATATAAATTGAATCTAAATAAATACTTAAAAAAGTAAACTATAGTCTATCATACTATTTTTTATTTAAAGGGTAAAAAGAAATTTTTTTATTATTAAGTGGAAGTAATTGGTTTCATTTCTCTTAAATATATGTATGACATCCTTTCCATTTACTTGTTAAACTATAAGAATTGAGATATAGGAGGAGAGAATTTGAAGCCATTAGTTAATCGGAAAGAATCGATTTATTTTATATTACTTTTACTTATTAGTATTCCAATTTATTTTTTACTAATTATAAGTGTTGTTGGTCTCATTATTTTAGGAATTTTAATCGTTTTACCACTCTTTGCCCATTTAATTTTCACTGCCCACATACGTATAAATGGCGTTAAGATTACTGAAAAACAATTTCCAGAAGTATATTTGAGAACAAGAGAAATTTCAAAGGAAATGGGCTTTTATTTTCTACCAGATGTATATGTAATCCAATCTGGAGGACTGTTAAATGCCTTTGCTACGCGTTTCTTTGGACGGAATATGATTGTTTTATATTCAGATCTATTCGAAGAGATTGAATCAAATCCAAAAGTAGTTGATTTCGTGATTGCACACGAGCTTGCACATATTAAACGAAATCATATTCTAAAACAGGCTCTAGTATTGCCTGCAAATTGGGTACCTTTTTTAGGTTCTGCATATTCACGTGCTTGTGAGTATACAAGTGATCGAATGGCTAGTCATTATATAAATGATTTTGAAGCATCAACTCAAGCACTTACAATGTTAGCTGTTGGTCGCAAATATTATCAACAAATTGATCAGCATGAATATTTATTAAATAGTAGCAATGAAAAAGGCTTTTTAATTTGGTTAAGTGAACGATTAATGTCTCATCCAACTTTACCAAAACGTATTAACGCTTTGAATCATTTTAATCATGTAGAAAGCGATATTAAATTTAAAACACCAAAACGCGTATACGGAATTGCTGTAATTGTATTCGGGTTGTTATTCGGGGTTATTGTCGGTGCAGGTTTATTAGTAGAAAAAGCGATTCCACTAGCACAATCATTCGTTGATGGCTATTTATCTGCGGAAACACCATTAACGCAAGCAGTGCTTGATAACGATGTTGAACAAGTTAAAGAGTTAATTGATGAAGGCGCAGACGTTAATGAATTGAACGATGACTACGAGTCTCCACTTCTCAAAACTTCATATACTGATGAAGATCATCTTAATTTGGAAATGTTAAAGTTATTACTTGATAACGGAGCTAATCCTTCTATAGGAGATGCAGATGATTGGACAATCTTACACGCTGCTGCTTCTATGGGAGACAAGCAAGCAATTGACTTACTACTAAAATACGGAGCAGATATTAACCAGCAAGACAGTTCTGGAGAAACACCTATTTTTGATACAACTTATGAAGTAGATGATGTAAAAACATTCCAGTATCTAATTAAAAAAGGTGCCGACCTATCAATTAAGAATGTGGATGGAATGACAGTAAAAGAAGTAGCTAAGGAAAATGGAGCAAAGAAAATCTTAAAGTGGTTAGATAGTCAAGTAACCGAAATTAAAATTTAAGACATACACAAGTAATTTCTTATCAAAATCATCTGAGTTAGTAAAAAAGCAAAGTTCATAAATCACTGAACTTTGCTTTTTTTATAGCTTTTGAAGATGTGATTGTTCTTTTTCAACTATTCCCTGGATTTAATTAAACTTAAATTATATTTTTCAACATCATTAAGCTCTCCGCCATACGCTGGATTAGGTTTATACCAAGATTTCGAGCTGAAATAAATCGTCAAGTCACTAGATTTAAATACTAAACCATGCCTAGCATAGATTTCATTTCTGGCTAAACGCAATTCATTTGGAGCTAATTTTATTAGATCTGCATTCGTTAGTTTTCTACTATTACTTTCCGGTAAAACATAATCTTTTGATTGCTTTTCTTCATCTGTAACTTTTGTTTCCTTAGTAGTTGTTTCTTTAGCAACTTCCTTAGTTTTTGTTTCAGTCGCCTTTTCACTCTTAGTTTCTTTTTTTACATCCTTATCCGCTGCTGCCTTTGTAGAGGCATTTTCCGGATGAATATTACCTTCATTCATTATTTTTGGGTAAACATAAAAAATTGCTGTAGCACCAATTATAAGTACTCCAGCTATCGAGAGTATTAACGAAAAGTATCGTTTATTACTTAAACCATCTTCCTTATTCTTAAGTTTTCTATGTTCTGAACGACTTTCAACTTTGTTTTCTGCCTTATTAGCCAAATTCTCTCACTCCCCTAATACAGTTATAAATAAATACGCTTATCATATTATCTAATCTATTTGCTGAAATTCCAATTCTTTTAATAGAAGTTTAATACGTTATTAACATAATTGAAAAGACCGTTTAAAAAATACTATATCCTATAAACAAAAAATCCCTAGCTCCTCAAAGGGAAATAGGGATCATTCACCACTATATTTATTGGATATTAACGCTAATATATTTACCTCCTCTAGTTCCAACAATTACTTGTTGTCCAACTACAACTGGAGACGCCTCAATATTGGCACCTAGATTAATCTTATTGATAATTTTTCCACTACCACTTATTAAGTACAGGTTACCAACAGAATCACCTTGAATTAAGTAAGCTTTATGATCCTTTGTATAAACGGCTACTGTAGATGACCACGCGTAGTTTGGTAAATCTAAATGCCATTTTTCTTTTCCAGTAACAGTATCATAACTAATTAATAAGCCACCATTCATCGTTTTATACCTTGAAATATTAAAAATAACCTGCCCTTTTAATGGCCCAGTTCCAACAATTGGAGTCGCTAACAATCCACCATTAACAGGATGATTACCTTTTATCGAATAGCCCGGTATTTTCTTCTCCCAAACTACTTTACCAGTAAGTCCATTTAACTTTTGAATGCGAGCATAGCCTTTAGTTCCTTGTTTATCGATTTCGGAACCTGTGTATAAAAACGGTGTATCATTAGAATTTTCAATGACGATTGACGCATCTGTATCATCATATGCATTATTTGCCCAAATTGGCTTTTTCTTAATAATATCCAACGCTTGAATACCACCGCCATTATCGGCGAAATATGCAATATTCTTAAATACCGCTACTGAATTTTCAATACCTTGGTATGAATTATTTTTAAGTTTATATCGATATTTTGAAATTACTGGAGAAATTTTTATCTTTTTAGCCTTTGTATCATATTTAGTATTTAGTTTTATAAAATAAACTAGTCCATTTTCCCCGCCGACTAACATAGCATCATCTTCTCGGTTAAATAACGCAGATCCATCAAAAGCTCCCCAACCACGAAAAGAATATGAATCAATTCCTGGAATAAATGCTAATTGAGAGCCATCAATTAGACTAAAAATCCTCATACCTATTTTTCCGGTTTGTGGTATACCTTGTCCAACGTATAAAAGAGGATAACCACGTGGATCAAGAGCTACGCTCCCTTTAATTGGATTTTGAATATTAATTGGATTTCTTGATTTCTTACCTGTTGTTAAGTCTAAAAAGTAAACCCTTCCATCTAAAGATCCATAAACAACTTCTTTAAAATTTGACTTTGTTTTAAATTGAGAATACAAATTCATAATTTTTTGTTCTTGTGGTTTCCATTCGATTACACTAGGTTGGCCAGTCCATCCTGAGCCCCCGCCCCACCCAGATGAAGAAGAAGTTTGAAAAGACCAGCTCTTAACTAACTTTTGCTTTGAAATAACTGTCGTTCCCATCGAACCATTATTTCGGAAAGGTCCGCCTCGAAAGCTCAATATTCCATTAATAGTTTGATACTGCTCTGGGAAAGGCTTTGTAAACACTTTTATACTATTACTGAAACTATACGTCAGGTTTTTACTACTTGGGAGTGGATTCAGTTGTAGTGCTTCCCATTTTTTTTGTTGATTTGTCTCAACTTTTTGAAGTGTTGATTGTCCACTTCTCGTTTGATTTGTTGCAGCTTTCACTTCATTATTACTTATTAAGTTAGTTTCATGGTTAGTGCTCCTATGTTTCAACGATGGTGAACTAAATATACTTGTTAAAAGTATTGCAGCAGAAAAGATTATACCGATCTTTGTCTTCAATTAAGCTCTCTCCCTCATATCTTAGTAGACTATTAATATGAAACTACTACGATTATATATAATAGGAAGTAAGCAATTTGTCACATTTTGAAATTAACTAGTTATTTTTACTTAAAGATCGATCGCTTCATTTTGATTCTTAATAATTTTTACTTTAGTATTAATAATATAATTTTCAACCTTTTCTATAAATTCCCACTATTTACACCTTGAGTCCCTTAAAACTTATGATACATTTAAAGAAGAGACTTGATAGATTACCAGCTCAGGAGGTAACATCCTTGATCCAGACTTTGCAAAAGATTATTGGCAATCGGAAATTAAAGGAGTATGAAAAAGTTGTTCAAGAGATAAATACAAAGGAGTCTTTCTTTGAAAGTCTTCAAGATGAAGATTTGCGTAAATATACTTATCTGCTAAAACAAAAAATTTCGAATAACGAAGCTGTTATTCATGAAATTACGATAGATGCTTTTGCTCTAGTACGTGAAGCATCAAAACGTGTTTTAGGGATGCGCCATTATGATGTTCAATTAATTGGCGGACTTGCATTACTTGATGGAAATATTGCTGAAATGCCCACTGGGGAAGGAAAAACATTGGTTTCTTCATTACCTGCTTATACTCGTGCGCTTGAGGGAAAAGGCGTTCATACTATTACTATAAACGAATATTTGGCCCGACGCGACGCGGAACAAATTGGGCAAATTCACGAATTTTTAGGTCTCACAGTAGGTTTAAACATTCCCAATTTAACTTTGGAAGCTAAAAAAGCTGCATACAATGCAGATATTACTTACGGAATCGGAACAGAATTTGGTTTTGATTATTTACGAGATAATATGGCTACTTCTTTAGTTGAACAAGTTCAACGCCCCTATCATTATGCAATTATTGATGAAGTTGACTCTATATTAATAGATGAAGCAAAAACACCACTAATTATTGCAGGAAAAAAACCCGCACAATCACACTTATACTCGCTTTGTGCACGCTTTATTCGTACGTTTATAAAATATAGAGATTATTTTTTAGATCAAGAAACTAAAGCAATTACTTTAACTGAAGAAGGTATTTCAAAGATTGAAAAAGCCTTTATGATTGAAAATTTATATGACCTAGAACATACAACGCTTTTCCACTATGTTCATAACGCATTGCGGGCTGATTTACTATTTCAACGCGATGTTGATTATATTATTCACGAAGGTGAGATTAGACTAATTGACTTATTTACTGGCCGGATTATGGAAGGTCGCTCATTAAGTAACGGTCTCCATCAAGCAATCGAGGCAAAAGAAGGGTTAAAAATAACTGAAGAAAATCATACCGTTGCTTCTGTAACAATACAAAATTATTTCCGTATGTACCCAATTCTTTCTGGCATGACAGGAACTGCAAAAACGGAAGAAAAAGAACTACTACATGTTTATAATATGGAAGTTATTCGAATTCCTACTAATAAACCGGTAATTCGTATTGATCACGAGGATATTGTGTTTGAAAAAACAGAAGAAAAACTCAGAGCAGTTCTAGCTGATGTAAAATTACGTCATGAAAAGGGACAACCTATTCTAATTGGAACAACCTCCATTCGTCAATCTGAAGTACTTGCAGAATTATTAGAAAAAGAATCGATAAAGTTTCAGCTCCTTAACGCAAAAAATGTTGAGGAAGAGGCACAGATGATAGCCCAGGCTGGTCAAATAGGTACGATTACTATTTCAACCAATATGGCAGGCCGAGGGACTGATATCTTATTAGCTGAAAGCGTATCAGATTTAGGAGGACTTCATGTAATTGGAACCGAACGTCATGAAAGTGAGCGCATTGATTTACAGCTAAAAGGGCGTGCAGGGAGACAAGGGGACACTGGTTCATCTCAATTCTATTTGTCATTAGAAGATGAATTATTTGTCAAATATAATACAGACAAGCTAGAAAAATTATATAAGAATCTACAGGCTGATCAATTTGGTAAAGTACTAAATTCTACGATTCAAGACCTTGTTTCATCTACACAAAAGCTCTGTGAAGGAAATCAATCTTCAATTCGTGAATGGCAGCTTAAATTAGATGGTGTTGCAAATGAACATCGCAGTATAATCTATAAATTAAGAAATAACCTTTTACAAAATAAAACTGGTTTAGACTGGTTTATTAATCAGGCTGAAGAAACTGTTGATCACTTATTAATGCAATTCTATCCTAAAGATAGTACCCCTGAAGATTGGGATCTACTTGAAGGAAAAATAGCACTTGAACAACTTATACCACCACTTCGAATAGATATTGAACATTTTAATACTGAACAAGAGATTTGGCATAACGTAAAAGAAGCTTTTTCAGTATATAAAGATGTATTAAACGGTATGGAGGAAGAGAAAAAAAGAAAACTTATTACTATTTTAAAAAGCACGGCATTAAGTACTATAGATTTATATTGGACTGAACATTTAGAGCATTTACAACAATTGATTGAGGGGATACACTTAAGACAGTATCAACAAGAAGATCCTATTCGACTATATGAATTTGATGGATTTACTCTGTTCGAACATACTTATAACTCAATACAACAAGAAATATCAGCAAGTCTTGCTTCAACATTCCAAGAATTATCTTGTCCACAGGGGGTAGAAAAACAAAATGTTATCGTCGATTAAGCGTTTATTACAAAAAGGTAAAGATTCAACAGTTTCATCGAGTGATTTATTGCAACAAACATCTACTGATCAAGCAGTTCAAGTTGAAGGAAATGAAGTGGTTGAAATTTTCCCTAAAATTTCATTCCATCCATTAATGCATATTGAGGATGAAAAGCGTTATGTTTATCAATTTTTAAATAACGAGCTTTCACCTTTAAAACCAAATCAATTATCATTATCTGCAATTGAAATTGAAACTAATGATGACGGAAGTGCAACAGTTACTGCTTTCGTTCGTAACAGTTTAGAAAAATTAGTTCGATTAGAAGATGCTATTCTATTATTGATTAATGAAGAAGGAGAACTCTTAGCTAAAAAAGGATTTAGATTGGAAGAGCTTGGCGAAATGCCTCCTTGCAGTAGCCGACCATGGCGCTTTGTATTTGAACGAGAGTATTTGCTAAAAGAGGACTTGCCTGAAACAGGTTTTGAACTAGCATTTGATTTATCAAAAACGATCCACCGATTAGATATAGACCCAACATGGGAAGGCCGACTTACTAAAGAACAAATTACAGAATTAAGCAATCTTGTAAATTCTTTACCTAAATTACGTATAAATGAAGTGAGCTTACATGCTTTACGAGCAAGCTATAATGAAGAAGGAAACTTAGGCGTTAATATTTTAGTTCGAAATGGATCAACACAAGCTGTTAGTCTAGAATTACTACCACTAGAAATGTTAAATGAGAATGGCGAAATAATTGCGAAAGGTTTATTCACACTACCTCCATTAACAATCCAGGCAAATTCGAGTAAACCATGGACATTTATCTTCCCTAAAGAACTAGTAGAAATAAATGCGTTCTCACAATGGACAATCAGAATACCTGAACAAGAAGTTATGTAAGGCATAATGAGACAATAGATTCGCAAATTTTAGAAGCAGGATTTATGATCAATTAAGATCTTAGGGCCTGCTTTTTGTATTTCCTGCCCCTGCTTTCCTAAAAACAACATGCCTCTAGCCTACCCGTCAGAAGAATATCCTTCTATTAATTCTTTAATCATCATTAACTTTTCTTCATCTGATTTTAGCTTATATTCCACTTTCTGACTTAAATACATACTAATAATCTTTGTGGCTTTACTAATTTGTTTATCAAAAATGTAATAAGAAATTGAAAATATCCTCTCTTCTCCATTCCTAAACTGTATTTTTGTTTTTCTTTTTTCTTTTATATATTTATTTATTTGGATAAAATTTAGCCATTTGCAAGATATGTTATTTTGCGAAGATGTAGGAATCATAATAATTGATAAAGTAGGATTAATCATAAGAGGAATCTTTTTCATAGTTGGATATTTACTTTTTACGACTTCGAGATGACCTTTAATAGATTGATTATGGTAGAGGGCGGATTCTTTCAATATTGCTTTCATTGGCCGCTTTGAATAGATTACCCCTTTGTTTTTATCTGTTATTTTGGTTAAATACTCTGGATGATCCGCAGCTTCAATCAGCATTGTTTCATACGATACAACATAATCTAATTTTGACATATATGCCTCCTTTGAGGATTTTTTACATATCGATTATATCAAAATTATCTTTCCGTATTTTTGAAACTTCTATGACCGTTTAGCCTGTGTTTTAGTAAACTTTACTTTTTTAAAAAATATAAAATAAATAAGATTTCATTTAATTTTTTCAATTAAATTTAAAGTTTTAAATTCAAAACTCACATATCACTCTATTTTTTTATTCTTAATTGATGTTTCCAAATATGATATATTTCTTATATTTTTATATAGTTACTTCACCGCGGAATATACACAAAAGGGCATGCCTTTCAGAAAGGCAGTTAGCATGAAATGTAGTGAAGAACATGTAGATGATCAAGTTGTTTCAGGAAAATTGAAGCCAAGTACATTCGAGGAATGCCTAAACCAGTATTCCCGAATGATAAAAGCAACGATGAAGAAGTTACATATATATAAAAATTTTGATGAATATTATCAAATTGGCCAAATAGCATTATGGAAGGCTTATCAGCAGTATCAAACTGAGAAAGGGAGTTTTTCAAGTTATGCTTTTATTACAGTAAGAGGCTATTTATTAAACGAGCTATCCAAAGCAATTAAATATGATGAACGAAACGTATTCTCCGAACAAGGGATAGAAGATTTAATATATTATGATGAGGTATTTTCACTTGTTAATTTTATAAGTTTTCTAGATGGAATTTCACCCTTACAGAAGCAAATACTTATTGAACGGTTTTATTACCATCATGATTTTCCCCAAATTGCAAAAAATTTAAATATGAAAGAACCTAGTGTACGGTCCAGTTACCGGTATGCATTAAAAAGATTAAGAGATTCAAAATAATAGTTTAAAAATAAAGTAATCTATTTATTGATTACTTTATTTTTAGTTTATCAACTTAAATTCCAGGTACATCCATATAAACCATTACTTTCCTACTATTTTTATAAATTCCATAACTATGCCATTTTAAGTAGAACTTCACACGTTTTTTAACATTCTTTTCCATTTCAGCCTAGACTGGAATATTATTCTAAAATCACTAAATCCCACCAATAAATTTTTGATATTTCGACATTTTTTTACAAATGTCGAAATGTTTTCTTATAACATTTTTCCAATTGTTTCAATTATAAAAAAACGCCTTGATTTATCTAAAGCATTTAATATAATTGAAATATTGGTAATATTATTGTTTTTTTTGAAACTACAAATTACTACAAACTATGTATTGGATTCATTATATAATTGTTATATAAATTTTCTAAAAATTGTAATAAATCCATCAGAACTCTTTCTAGAAAAAGGCAAACCAATTGAAAGATTGGGACGCAAAGCCACTGATCTTAATCGTGAATATAGATAAAAAGCACTAGTTTGCTGGATTTTTTAACTATTAAACGAACTAAGATAGCAGGGTTACCTAGGTATTATATACCTTAATTTTAGGAGGCCATTATCCATGTACAGTCAATTGGAAAAACATTCTGCCGAATTAAACTGGATCGACTTACTACTAGAATGCATTGAAGTAGGCTTAAGCCCTGATGAAGTGCGTTCATTTCTTTACAATTGCGTTAAAGATTCATGTCAAAACTAGGATAAGTACTCCTCACTATGATATACTTTTTGTAATAGTCAAAAAGATATGGAGTAGCTTATATGATTGGAGAACGAATTAAAAAACTACGTTTACAACATGGAATGTCACTTACAGAGCTTGCAGAACGTGCTGGTATCGCAAAATCTTACATAAGTTCGATTGAACGAAATCTACAAAGCAATCCTTCAATTCAAGTACTTGAAAAAATTGCTGGCGTCTTCAATACAACGGCAGAAAGCCTCCTGAAAGATGATATTGATCCAACAAAAATTATTGATTCTGAATGGATGGATATCCTACAAGAAGCAATTAATTCAGGTATACCAAAAGATGAATTATTAAAATTTATTGAGTTTAATAAGTATAAGCAAGGCAAATAAACCTTCGAATTAAAATGTTTCCATTTTAATTTGAAGATTTTTTTCTAACAAAAATAAGAAGGGCGCTCTTCAAACGAAGAGCGCCCTTCTTATCATTTATTTACGTAAATCATATTTTAGAGAAATGTTATCGATATAACCTGCATCTTTACTAGAGCTGCCAGATTTATCTTTAGCATAAGTAAGTTTTAACACATGTTTACCTGGTTGAATAGTAAGTTTTTTATTTGTCCAATGGTTATCTGTACCCGACTCACTAACTAGTACATTTCCATCTAATGATATCGTTAAGATATCTTTATTTAATTGAGAAAGTACTAAATAATCAAAAGATAAGAATGCATTGTATGCGTTATCTGGTACATTAATTGTTACCTCAACAGTAGAAGAACTATTATTAGAAATGTTATTGCTAATTAAATAATAGTCAGTTTTCCCATCTACTTTTGAATTAACTCTTTCCCAATTACCAACAATTGAAAATGGTGAGCTTGCACTTTCAAAGTCTGCTAGAAAACTATTTTGTGGAGTATATAATCCACTAGCTAAAGAATCTAAATCATTAAGTGTATCGTTTTTAATAGATGTAGCTTTATTAGCTAGAGCTGTTGCCTTCTTAAGCTCTAATTGATCTGTTGCAGCATTAATAATATTTGTCACTCTTTTGATTTCATCTGATAAATATGATTTTACAGTAGCATCAGTCGATTTTTTTTGCTCATCGATTAATTGACCTAAAGTTACTTTAGCCGCATTTATTGCGTCTTCTAAATCATTAAGCGCCTTAGCTTGCTCAGCAGTAATTTTTTGTTGCCCATTTGAAACTTGTGAACTAAAGTCAGGTTTTAATCCGTTAACTTCACTTTCAACTCCAGCAGTCGTTTGAGCATTTAATTGTGCTACTAGTTGCGAAAATTGGTCAGTAGTATTTTGATTAATTCCAGGTAAAGCTTTGTTGATTGCGTTAATATGCTCATCTGATTGACCATTAATTTTATTAACACCAGCTTGTTCTAACTCGCCTTGTTTATTATTAACGCCATTTTCTGTATCAGAAGCATATGCATTTAATTTATTCTTTAATGCCCCAATCATATTTGAGGTTTTTGAACCTAATGTGTTACTAACAGTTGACTTCGCATCATTTAATAATTGAGCTGCATAATTTGTAAATAAATCCCCGGCATTAGTAGATGCAAATGCCAAACTAGAAGATGTTAGGATCCCAGCAGCCAGTATTCCGACTGCGATTTTCTTTTTCATTGACTTTTTTTCCATTTTCTTTCGTGCCTCCATTAGACAGATTACACTTTAAGTGGTTTTGCTATTTTATGAATAGGTAAAATTGAAATAAATACATAACCTTTAATGTCATTAATAGGTATAAATCCAAAGTCTTTACTTCGACTATCGAAGCTTATTCCCGGCTCTCGATTATCACCAACAACAAATATCTTGTTTTTAGGAACCGTTATTTTTTTCATATCTTCAGAAGTCCCATTTGTAGAGATTTCTGGAACCGGTTGGTTATTCACATAAATAATTCCATTTTTAATAAAAACTGTGTCCCCAGGGACTCCAATTATTCGTTTTACAACATCAAATCCTTCAGCTCTTAATTTCATAATCGCAACATCTCCAAGTTCAGGATCATGAGTAAAACGAGCTAATTTATTCACAAAGACTACATCCCCATCGTTTAAAGTAGGGTACATTGAAAATCCGCTAACTTTTGTAAGTCCAACTGTGTTTAGTAATATCACTAAAAGAACACCTAAAATTAGAAAGAACTTCATCCAATCAAATAATGATTGGCTAAAAGTTTGTACATTTTTATCTTCCACCGCTTTTTGTTCTTCAATTTTTGATGCATTCATTACTGTTGACCTTCCTCGCTAGACTGACCTTGGCTGTTTGTATTTTGTGAATCATCATTTTTTGAGTTAGATGTTTCATTGGATTTATTCCCATTATTTGAGTTCACCTTAGGAACCTGTTGTTTAATTTCTTCTTTTGCTTGTTCCTGAGCGTTTTGTATAATTTTATCAATTTTCGCTTTTGCTTCTTGTACATCTTTTTCGTTCTTACTATCAATTTGATTTATCAATTGATCTCCATACTTTTGAAGCTCTGCTTGTGATTCAAAGCTTTTTTGTGTCGCATATTTTTGTATTTCATCAGCAGATTCCTTTGCTTTTTCTTGCACCTCTTGAATTAAGCGTGCTTTTTGCTTAGTAGACTCTGCTTCGGTCATTCCAATAATATAATCACTTGCTTGCTTAGTTTGTTGGCTTGTCCATGCAGTCATTGCTGCAGGTAAATTTGTATCGGCAAATGAAAACGTCGTTGCGATGAGCAAACCACCACTTAACGTAACAGATCCAATCAAAAGCTTTTTAAATTTTTTGGAGACCCATGTTTGTTTTTCTGTTTTTTTAGTATGATTCTGCATAATTTACCTCCTAATGACTACATGAAAAAAACAAACTCTTTAATTTTATGAATTTAAAAGTCATGTTTACTGCTAATTATGGAAAATATCTTTTTTCTTATTTATTAATCGCGTCCACTAAATCTTGCATATCTTTAATTGCATCGTTAGTAGTTTTTGTTTGTGTATCTTCTAATGTTTTAAACGCTGCTTCTTTTTGCGTGTCAATTTCAGTTTTTAATGAAGCTTCAATACGATTAATTTCAGAAGATAAGTGCTCTAAAACAGCTTTTTGCGAATCAGATGACTGAGTATTAATTAATGTCGTGATTTCAGCTTTAGCATCTTGGATTTTTTGCGTTAAAGTGTTCACAGCTGTTGTACGAGAAGAATTTAAATTAGATTGAAGTTTTGAATCCGCACTTTTTGCAACCGCTGAAAGCTGTGCGTTAAAGCTACTATTTAATGTATCTGCTAATGCATTTAAATCAGAAGTTGTCTTACCATTTGTTGTTGAAACATAGTTAGCAAAATCAGCAGGAATGCTCATGTTTAAAGCAGCCATAGCTTCAGAAATTGCAGTAATATGCTCATTTAAAGCCGCACTAATTTGTTGATTTGCTAATTTTGTTTGAGCGTCTCCAACTGATTCGATTGTGTTTGCAGCATCAACTTTGTAATTATTTACTGTAGTTTTCATATCTGCAACTGAAGAATCATATTTTGGTTTGTATGATGAAGAAAGCTCTGTTTTTGCATCAGAAGTTTTCGAATTAGCCCAGTTTGTTAATAACTCCCCCGCGTTAGTACTTGCGAATGCAATCCCTCCAGAAATAACTAAACCAGCAGATACAATACCTATTACAACTTTACTCTTAACCTTTTTCATTTCTTTCTCTCTCCCTAAATTGTATATAGTTTGTATTCAGTTCTCTAGTGAGAACGTATACAATTTAACTATACAAAAGACTAAATAATCTAACAATTGAGTTAAACTCTTATGAAAAGTGCTATTTTGACAAAAAACGACGAGAATATTGTTTTTTTAAATCACTTTTTGAAGAACATTGCATTTATTTGTTATTTTCTGTTGTCAAAACAGAACTTTACTAACTACCACTCTATTAATTAGTTCTTTTTGCACATAAAATATGGAATTGATTAATCGTAAATACTGTTCATTCTCTATTTTTTTTCATTTTCCAAAGGAAAAACCAGGATTAAGTACTAGGTCTTTAGTAGCCTGTGGGTTTACAAGCGAATATCAATATGTAGAAATATGTAAAATTTCAGAGGAAAGTCTTTTCGTTCAGATTAAAGATCAAAGCAAAAAACCCCGATCTGCAATATAGTTAACCTATATTACAAATCGGGGTTTTTTCTCACCATAAAAATTTAGGCTTATTGTGTTAATCCCAACTGATCGCGTAGTTCGTTTGAAAGTGCTAAACGATTTTTTTCCGGTACTAAATAATAGTAGATTCCCTTAATCATTTTCCCACTTCCTTCTAGTTGCTGTTGTTCAATACTGTCAGTGGCACCGCGGTAGCTTTTCTGAATATCGAACATTTCATCTAAGGTTAAATTAGTTTCTAGGTTTTTGCTAATCGAATTTAATATATCCTTATAGCTCACTAAACTTTTAATTTTTGTTCCTTTATTAATTACTTCCTGTATAATTTGACGCTGTCTAGCTTCTCGCCCAAAATCACCTTGTGGATCCTCGTAACGCATTCGCGAGAAACTTAACGCCTTTTCTCCATTTAAAGACAATAATCCTTTTTTAAAGTGAAAACCGTCATTTGTGAAGTCTAGTGTATTCATAACCTCTACTCCACCAATTGCATCTACAATGCCCTTAAATCCCTCCATATTGACTTCTAAATAGTAATCAATAGGTATGTTTAAAAATTTCTCAACAGTGTTTACACTCATTTGTATACCACCGAAGGCATATGCATGATTTATCTTATCAGTACGATTTTTCCCTACTATTTCAGTACGAGTATCGCGTGGAATACTAATAATTTTCGTCGTATGATTTGTTGGATTTACGGTTATGACCATTAGGGAATCAGAGCGTCCCTGGTCACCTGGCCGTTTGTCTACTCCTAGAAGTAAAACTGAGAATGGATTTTTTTCTTTAACACTGACGGGTTCGACCCTTTTCTCAGTCTTTTCAATTGGGTGATAGATTACGCTAGTCGTTTTCGTTACTTCATGATAAATATAAAATCCAGTTGCCCCAGCTATAACTACCAGTAAGGTCAAAACAATTCCAATGCGCAACATTATTTTTTTCCAGCTCACGGATATTGCTCCTTTTAGTAAAAATTTAAATGTAGTTAGACTATATCTAAGAAAATATGTTCAACGTCTTGTTAGTTTTATTTTTTTTGCTTTAAAGTTAATACATTAATTTCTGGTGGATTAAATAAACGAAACTTTAGGAATGGAATAAAATTACTGCTTCCAAGACCTGTACTCACATATTGTTTAGTATGTTTGTACTCCCAAAGACCTTTAACGCGGTTTTGTGGAGGAAACAGACCACCCCACTTATACCATCCTTCTGGAACGAATGGTGCTCCTATAAAAGGTAAACGAATTTGTCCTCCATGATAATGTCCAGCAATAATCAAATCGTATTTCCGATCATTAAACTTCAGACTAGAATCATTTAAAAGACTATCAATTCTCGTGTCAACTATAGGATAATGATTAAGCGCAATTAAGACATCACTTTCGTTTAAATGATTAATCTCGGACATCTCATTAATTAATGTTTTACGATGCTCAATGTACTGCTTCGTTTGAGCATATTCAGGTAAGAAGATTCCATTTGTTTGTTTTTCACTTTGAGATGGGTTCAAGATTGACGTTTCAAAGTCAACGAAGTTTATTGAGGAATTGTTTTTTTTGATTGAATAAACAGATTCCAAGAATTTGACACCACGTTTTTCAATACCATTTATGAACTTACTTTTAACTAAAACACCTTTTGAATTAACATAATATGCCTCTGGATCTTCATTTCCAGGTATGTAAATGGCATTCTTTTTGTTTTGTATTCCTTCTAATAATTGAAAAAAAGGCTTAATATAAGTACTTTGGCTTTTAAGAATCATATCCCCAGTAAAAACAATGGCATCATAATCGGTGGAGTTAATGGATTTTAACAAGCGACTTTGATTTTTACCAAACTCTTTACTATGCAAGTCTGTAATTTGAAGAATTTTATATCCCTCGAATTCTTTTGGTAAGTGGTCTACTAAGACAACTTGTTTTGCTATTGTAATTCGGTTATTATCCCAAATTATATAAATAACTAGAGCACAGATAAATAATATGATTAACCTTGCAACTACTTTTGCTAATTTATTTTTCAAAGTAACCGCTCCATTATCCACTTTTTATACAAAGTATTGGTAACCTGTTCAAATGAAATTAATAATTGATCGACTGCTTTAGTTCAAAAAAATCAAAGAGCTCCTCAACGCTTTCAGTTACATAAACATTCTTACATTTACTTGCGTCATCTTTACTTTCAAATCCGTAACCATAAGTTACGGCAATAAAATCAATTCCCACTTTCTCTGCACCTATTGCATCATGCATACTATCGCCGATTAATACTACTTTTGATAAATCATTTTGGCCTATCTCTTCTAAACACATTAAAATTAAATCTGATTTACTAAGCGTATCGGCATCATCGACCCCGAAAATAACATCAAAGTGCTTTATCAATTCGAAATTTTCCAAAATTTCTTTTGCTAAATCATCCCTCTTTAGTGTTGCAACTGCCGTAGTACATTTTTTCTCTTTTAATGAAAATAGTAACTCTTTAATATAGTTATATTGCTTAGCTTCAAATTTACCCTTTTCTTTATATCTGCTTCTATATATTTTAACAGCTTCTCTTGCTTTCTCTTCATTAAAACCGCACTCTCGCATAAATGATTCGACAGGTGGTGGACCAATAAAGCGTCTCTGCTGTTGAACTGTTAATTCAGGTTCCCCCATTAAAATTGCAGTATGATTCGCACCAATCATGATTCCTTCCGCTGTATCTAATAATGTTCCATCTAAGTCAAAAATGATTGTAGAATATTTCATATGCCCTCCGCTTTAATATGTCTTACTATACAAATGAACATCTTTATAAATTGTCGACGTTACATAGTGAATTCCCATATGCTTTTCTACATTAGCTAAGTAATTTTTTATTTCTTCATTCTTCTTAACAAGCTCAACCATTTCAATATGATTAATTAACTCTGTTGAATAGTAGTTTTTAGCCTTGTTTAAACTGAACCCATCAAATCCCGCCAGATACACATCATCAATAAATAAACGATTTAATAAATTAATAGCCATTAATCCTGCATTATCTGAAATTATGGAGTTTTCTAGCAGTAAATCAGAATAATTAACGACTATTGATGAACCGACTTTTAAGTTTGTAATGTTAGATGTTGTTATTAAAGTTGTTGTAAATGATAAATCTTTTATTACATCTTCCATACTCTTAAATCTCTTACTATTGCTAATAAAAATGGCGTTACAGTTAAAAGTACTAGGTAAAAAATTTACGCTAATAATAAACGGATCCTCTTCGTTAATAAACGTTTTAATAAGTTCTAATTCTTTTTCGATTGATTTACCTGGTGCTATAATAAGTACTTTTTTATTACCAATTAGCTTCCTTAATCTCTTCAAACTTTCTGTATCATCTACCAATTGCATTTGATGACCTATGTATAAATCTTCAATATAATTTTCATCATAAATATCACGTTTTTTGTTCGGGATTTTCCTTAATATTGTATTGATTGACTTAACAGAAATCGTCTGTTTATTCATTAAATATGATGCATAGTTAGGGTGACAATTATTGATTGCCGCTATGAAATAGGGAACGGAATAACCCCATTTAGGCTCATTAAAAAATCTACTCAAATGTTCATCTACAATTTCTAATAACGGTACTATTTTATATTTTTCCTCAATATTTTCATTGATGTACTCGGAAATTAGCTCCGTGCATAAATTTCCTGCTCCTCTTCCCATACCAAATACCGAAGAATCTATTATTATATTTCTTTTAGTATGCAACGTTAGCAATTCTTGGGCATTTGAAAAAGATAATTGTAAATTATTATGAGAATGGAAACCAATGTTAATTGTTTTATCAAGATTATGATCCAGTAGGTGGTACATTCTTAGCAAATTATTTTTGTACATGATCCCAAGTGTATCTACTAAGTAAAATGCATATGGCTTTAACTCATTAACTTTTTCGATCAAAGCTAACAGATTTGCATCAGTGTAGCTAGTAGTACCAACTGGTTGAATAAACACTTTATACCCTTTTTCAATTAACATTTTTCCATATTCTAATGCTTCAGCAATTTCTTTTTCATTATCATGGAACGTTAATCGAATTCCATCAATTGAAGTACCATCGTATACTTTTATTTTATCTATTGAGATGAATGGTTGATCAATCATAGCTACGTAAATAGTATCTTTATTTTTTGGCTGAATCAGTTCTTTGATGTTTTCAATATCATTGAAAATTGTAGTATCATTATCGTAATCTACATCTCTAAGAAATCCGCATTCGATAATGTCTATATTAGATTGTGTCAATTTTTCAATTACTTTTTTAACCGTCCTCTTACCAAAGTTCCAATCGTTGATGTATCCGCCATCACGTAAAGTACAGTCGAGTAGCTTTATATTGTTCACTCAAATACCACACTTTCTAAACGATTTTTTATGATATCTCGTACTTTATCTAAATCTTTTGGAGTATCCACGGAAAGAGTCGTCACATTTGCTTCCACAAATTTTATCTTTTGACCATTTTCTATAAATCTAAACTCATCAATGTCCTCGGCTGCTTCCAAAGGGCCTCTTTGTGCTGAATAACAGAACTCCAATGCACTTTTTGTAAAACACTGTACTCCAACAAACTTTTTATAATAGAAATCGTATGTCCCTTTCGGATATGGAATTGGGCTTCGAGCTAAATATAAACCATATCCAAAAACATCCGTGGCAACTTTAATCTTTGAAAAATCAACTGCCTCCAAAGGATTTTTTAACTCTGTCATTAAATTTGATACATATAATGAATTCGAATCAACCCCTTTAGGAAGAATCCTTCTAATCGCCTCAGTTTCTATTAATGGTTCATCCCCATTTACATTGATATAAAAATCTGCGTCTACTAATGTGGAAACTTCATATAATCGGTCTAGATGTGTTCTATGAGTTTCAGAAGTCATAATCGTTTTAATTCCATAGCTTTCACAAACTTCTTTAATTCGTAGATCATCTGTTGCTACATATACACCACTTAGTTCCTCTATTCCCTTTAATCGTTCGTGAACCCACCAAATCATTGGTTTTCCACAAATATCTGCTAATGGCTTGCCTGGGAATCTTGACGAATTGTATCTAGCTGGGATTATTCCAATCACTTTCATACAAAATCCTCCTTAAATGGTTCATTATAACGAACGTACATTTATAAAAAACTACCTTTTAATTATGTTTAGCAGTTCTAATACTATCATTATCTTTTTCTAAAACAACATCGAGGTTTACTCTTTCAAAAACTTCAAGCATTCCTCCCCTAGTTGCATTGAATATTTTTATATTATGGCAATCTGCGTATTCTTTTGCTATTTTATATGCGCTAATCATTTTTTCATTAGTTGAGGTATAGTTGGAATCTACCAAATTATAATCTTTAAAATGATTTATCTTATCTTTTGAATAATTACAATCTACACCAATTAAATAGATTTCATTAAATCCCATATAAACAGCAAGTTGTATCATTGAATAAGTAATTGTATATCCATCATAAATTACTGCATAAGCATCATCGCTAAATTTAGTATGAAATCTTTTGTGTTTCATATTATGATTAAGCAAATTCAAAGGGTAAATATAATAATCGTCCGATACATCAAATTGTTTAGAAATTACATTTGCTATGAATTTAAAACTAACATCTAAATAATCTATCTTATTTTTATATTTCTTAAACAAATCAGTGAATTGTATTCCATAATAAGTCGGTCTCCAATCTGTTTCTTCAAATGCTAAAAATATTGAATTCATACTAAAAGTAATTTCATTTTTCAACTTTTCAAGATCACTATTTAACAAACTTGGTCCAGTTGCTACAATAAAGCAGCGTTCACCTTCGTGTATATTCTTAAATTGTTTTAACTTCAAATACCGACTATTTTTAACAAAATTAGTTATCCTAAACCACTTATTAATATTAAAAAAAAGTTGATTAATACTATGAAAGAATAATATTTGAAACTTCCTAACGGGTTTAATTATGTTAAATATGAAACTATTACTTTTTATCATTTCTTTTATTATCATTATTACTACCTCATTATTTAAGTTCCCACACTAAATGAATTTGAATAATTGTTATCTTTAAAAAGGGAGTTTTCATTTTCTAGAGCACTTTCATACATTTTAAAGAATCCTATAAATTTTCCTAATTGTACCAAATGATTATTTTCCGGATATTCTTTTAATTTAAGTAGCGTAACTTCTAAATAAAATAAAAACCTATAAATATCCGAATGGGTGAGTGTATCTGCTTTTAATTTTGAATCTGAGTTCATATTTACCATTAAATAGTTTTGAAAATATTTAATTGCATCTTCCATTTCACGTGTAATAATTTTATTCTTAGAATTAAATATTTTAAAAGCAGTTTCAAACAAAATATCATAAAAATCAAAATAACAACTTCTCATATCATGAGTATTCCAATCTATAACATAAGATTTTGTTTTGTTTTTAAGAATATTTCCTTCCCAAAAATCCCCATGCGATAATGCCCATACTATGTCTATATTAGAAGAATAAATTATCAGTTTATTTTTTATCACCCAAAAAAATTCGATAATTATTGCATTTTCCTTTTTAAAATCGACTGTATCTATTGAATGTTTTTCTATCAACTCCTCAATCAAGTTAATTAATTTCTGTGAATATTGATTTAAATTTATTATGTTTGTATTTGCGCTCGAAATTATTTCACTAATTAATGGAATAACATCGACTTTAAAACTATTAAAGTTTTTATATTCTATATTTATTGGTTTGAAATTTATATAACTCTCTTTTATATATCGCGAATTTATATCCCATTTTAAAACTTTGGGTGCTAAACTACAGTTTTGAACATCAATCTTATTTAAAATATTTTTTTCAATTTCATTCCTTGACATTATTTCAGGAAAAATGGTTGTAACTTCCTTGGTTTTAAAATTTATTATTTTATACTCTCCTAGTCTCGTAACTAATAAACTGTGTCCATTGTATTTGGTAGTAATTGTTCGAAATGAATCTTTGTCCATATAATAACTATATTTACTGATTAAATATTTTATAGTCAATTGAGCAACTCTTAGTATTCTTACTCTAGGTACCAAAAAGTTTATTATCTTACTACTTGTTTTATACTCAAGAAATATGAGTGGTTTGGCTTTAAAATAAAAATAATAAATAAAATATATTAAGTTAATTTCTAAGTTGATATATAAAGAATCACTGATAAAAAGATAAGTCTGATCTATTGGATCAGATAAAATATTATCTAGATAATTTTTTATTCTCATCATTAGTACCTTCTTAATTTAAATCGTATTTTCATTCAAAAATTAAATAAACTGTCGTTTACAAAGGCTTGTTGGACAACGAATAAATAATACTTAGCTTATCAATTTTTTTATATTTTTTAATAACATTATTTTTCCTTTTTTTAGATAATGCTGATTTTGCAATCAATTCCTCTTCAACGAGTGAAAGGTTAGCTTGTCGAATTGCTTCCCCCTGTAGATAGAACTGTTCGACGTCTTGAGATTTATGTAAAGCTAACATTTTTCTTTTAAGATCACGCTCATCTTCTGAAATATCAACTTTTATCTCCTCAATGCACACTAATTCTGAATTTGGAAACTTAACATCACTAGATCCTAAGGGCTGAAAATCATTGTATTCAGTCCACTCGAACACATTAGTGTACTCCATTTTTTCACATACAGACTTAACAACAAAGCTTGTCATATCATGATCTCTATGACCACCCTCTATACAATGAACATAAATCCGCTTTGGTTTTAAATCCTGGATTAACATAAAAATATCTTCGGACATATTTTCAATATACCTATGTGTGCCCCTATCAGGATACCCTAAGCAAAACATATCCTTTTCTAAAATGTTTATTAGTGATAACCCTTGGACCGCCTCTAAGAATCTAGTATTGGATTTTTCTTTGGATTTGCTTAAACTTAAATTCCAGCTTTCACGGCCATAACCTGTCCCGTTTGTAGTATATATAACTTTAACCCGATCTCCATTTAAACTATGACGATGTAACGTAGTTCCTAAACCTAACACCTCATCATCTTGGTGTGCAGCGAAAACTAAAACGTCGACATCCCCTTTATATTCTTGTGGCATCTTACGTCCTAACATTTTATTTGGATATCGGTAGAGACCTCGAATATACTCCACTAACTTTACTACTTGATCATTAAAAATAATTTTAAGTATACCTATAATAATATTAATTAACATTTTAGGAGCTGCATTTATAGTTATTTTAATTATTGATTCCATTCTATTCACTCCCCTAATTATAGTATCTACGTAGAATTACCAATTCGTAAAATAGATGCTTTACTTAATGGAGTTACTCAAATTACTGATTGGTCTAACTTTCTTTCAATAGTAGTTAATTTGCCTTTATTTATTTTGAACACTATATCACAATTTTCAATTGTGGTTAGTCTATGGGCAATGATTATTAAAGTCTTTTCGCCTTTTAATTTATCAATAGCTGCAATAATTTCTTTTTCAGTTTCATTGTCTAAAGCCGATGTAGCTTCATCCATAAAAATAATTTCAGGATTATGGTATAGAGCTCGAGCAATACCGATTCGTTGACGTTGACCGCCAGAGAGTCTTACTCCCCTTTCTCCAACCGCTGTTTCTAATTTATCAGGTAGAGACTCCACAAATTCCTTTAACTGTGCCTGCTCTAGTGCTTTCCAAACAGCTTTATCATCAATTTGATCATTTGGTATTCCAAAGGCAATATTCCCTCTAACGGTATCATCCGATAGAAAAATTGATTGAGGTATATATCCAATATTTTTTTGCCATTTAAGACCAAGTTGGTGTATTTCCATTCCATCTACTGAAACGGTTCCTTTTTCAGGACGAAAAAGTCCAAGTATAATATCTACTAATGTTGTTTTTCCAGCACCTGACTCCCCAATAAAAGCTACTGATTGACCGATTGGAATTGTTAAAGAGATATCTTTAATTGAAAATTCATTTTGATTAGGATATCTAAAAGAGATGCCTTTTAAATCAATAGAATTTTTAAAAATTCTCTCCCCACCATTAGTAAATCCTATTTTATAATCTTCATTTTCTATGACCTTATTATTTGGGAACTCTCCTTTATTCGTAAATAAATCCTCATAAATTACCGATAAAGCTGGTTGATTAAATCGAATGGCCGCAATCATAGCAATTACACGGTTAATTGAAGGCATTAGTCTAAATGCTGCCATAGCAAATAAAGCCATCGTCGATACAATTGTTGATAAATTAGTTCCTTCGAAAATAATGACAAGCATAATAATAAGAACGATTGATACGATTAATGTTTCAATAAATAGCCTTGGTACCTGATCAAACATCATTATGCCACGTTTAATAATGGCACTTTTTTTACTATATACTGAATATGACTCTACAAAGAATTCCTCTTTTCCTGATACTTTTACTTCTTTACTTGCCCCTAATCCTTGATTAACCCACTTAATCATCATGCCATTAGCATGTTGCAAACCTTTCCCCATCTCGCTCATTTTTTTACGATAAGCTTTTAAAAATAAATAAACGCTTCCGCTTAATAAAACAGACGCAACAATTGTCGCCATCGGACTAGTTATTAATAATAATACTAGTATACAGAATATTACGAGAAGTTCTGTAAACAACAAAAACCCAGATATAATAATTTGTTGAAATACCTTGGATACTTCTTCATTTACATTTCTTAATAATAATGCAGTATTTCTTTGTAAATGAAATGTATAAGGTTTTTTCAAGTATTCGTTAAATAACATTCTTGATAGTTTAATTTGTTGATTCATAATAACCCTATTCTGACAGTATTGAAAAAATAGAATATATGAATTTTTTATTATATAAATAAAAAGTAAAACAAAAACTGAAAAAATCAAAAAGGAAGTGGTAGATTTAAAACCAATTAAATTGTACAAATATTTTAAGATTGCTTGTTCTTTTATAATTGTTGGATTTGTTACAATCCCGACAAAAGGAACAATTAATCCTATTCCTATTGTTTCGAACATTGCAGATATGATCATCATAAAAAATAAAATTAACAACTTTTTCTTTTCCTTATTATTAAAGAGCATTAATAATTTTTTAAAAGTATCGCCCAATTTCCTTCCACAACCTTTTCTGAGAATGTCCTATTAACTATTCCCAATATTATTTTGCCATTTTAAAAAATCAAAAACAGTTTTATATTCATGAAATTTTTCTATTTCAATCCCTAATTCCTTTAACTCTTTAAGTAAAATTACCCATTCTTTTTCCAAATGTAGTTCAGTATCTACATTTTTTCCTAGCAATGTGCTCATATCAACACCTAATACTTTCGAGAGTTTCTCTAGTACTTGGATGGAAGGATTATCATTTATTTCTCGTTCAATATTACTCAAGTAAGACTTTGAAATTTCGGCTTTTTTTGCTAGCTCCGATAATGTTAATCCCCTCTTTTTTCGGGTTTCATGTATGATTTTTCCTATCATATTCTATCCCTCTTTTACTTTACTAAATTCTTGTGAAATTACATTTTTTAGACAATCTATTACCCTAAATTGTTCATCCTCAGTTAAACTTGATCCAGATGGAAGACAAATACCTGTTCTAAACAATTCTTCTGCTATATGCTCATTTTTACCATGAGAATAATAAGATGCATTTTCAAATAAAGGCTGCATATGAAGCGGTTTCCATACAGGCCTAGCCTCAACATTTATATCATCTAATGCTTTAATTAACATTTTAGGTGAAACTCCTGACCCTTTATCAACTGTTAAAACAGTGAGCCAACGATTACTTTTAGTGTTTATTAGTTCAGGCATGAAAGATAGACCCGGGATATTGGAAAGTTCTTTAAAATATCGTTCAAATATAAGTCTTCTCTTTTCTACCCTTTCATCCAAAACTTGAAGTTGAGCTCTACCGGCCCCGGCTAATATATTACTCATTCGATAGTTATATCCCATTTCACTATGTTGATAGAAAAGAGCTTGATCTTTTGCCTGAGTAGCCAAAAAGCGCGCTCTCTGTAGGGCCCCAATATCATTTGAAACAAGCGCTCCTCCACCCGAAGTTGTAATAATTTTATTTCCATTGAAAGAAAAAATTCCAAATCTTCCAAAGGTTCCACTTGCTTTACCTTTGTATGTTGATCCCATCGATTCAGCCGCATCTTCAATGATTGGAACATCATATTGATAACAAATTGAAAGTATTTCATCCATTTTTGCACATTGGCCATATATGTTTACCACAATTACAGCTTTTGGTAAGTTATTTTCTAAATGTGCATCTTGAAAAGCTTTTTCAAGTGCTCTCGGAGACATATTCCATGTATCCGGCTCTGAATCAATAAAAACTGGCTGGGCCCCTTGATAAAGAATCGGATTTGCACTTGCTACAAAAGTTAGACTTGAACAAAAAACTTTATCACCTTTCGTTACGCCTAATAAAGAAAGAGCCAAGTGAATTGCTGCCGTTCCTGAACTAACGACAACTGCTTCACTGGCTCCTACGTAAGAGGCAATCTCTTTTTCAAATGAATCAACATTTGGTCCTAGAGGCGCGATCCAATTTGATTCGAATGCTTGATTAATATATTTTTGCTCATTTCCACTCATATGTGGAGGAGAAAGATAGATTCTTGATAAATTCATTAAAAACACCTTCTCATTTAATTTTCTATTCCAACAGATAACTTTTTAATTATTCTTGCAGGACTTCCAACAGCACAACTGCAAGGTGGAATATTTTCTATAACTGTTGATCCCGCTCCAATGACTGACCATTTACCAATCTTTATGTTAGGTATAATAGTTGCAGAAGCTCCTATATGTACCCCCACATCTACTTCAACATTTCCAGTTAATGTTGCATTCGGTGAAATATGAGAGTAATTACCAATCGTATTATCATGTTCAACAACTGAACTAGTATTAATTATGCAATGATCCCCTATCCTTGCCCCTGTATTTATAACAGCCTTAGGCATTACAACAGTTCCATTCCCAATAATTGCTGATGGACTTACGACTGCTGTAGGATGAATAATCGATAAGTATTGGTCTAAATTTATATTTAACATGTTTACTATTTTGCTCCTAATTTCATTATTTCCGATTGCAATGACCACTTTAACTTGATCTTTAAGGTACTTTTTTATAGCAGTTAAGGGACCAAATACCATACCATTATCCTGTACTTCAACATTAAACTTATCATCCAAGATAGCGATGATTTCATGATTTAAAGAATAAGCCATTTCCTGAATGACTTTGCTATGTCCACCATTTCCTAATATGATTATTCTCATATTACATCACTTCAATTGATCCTTTAAATTTTTCCATCGTAACTTGCCCTTGCTGGCTAATCCCCTCTTTCTTTATCACTTTGATAAACGTTGAGAATAAAATTTTCAAATCTACAATAAAATTGTGATTTTTTACATACCAATTATCAAGTTTAAATTTTTCTTCCCATGTAATTGCATTTCTTCCGTTCACTTGAGCCCAACCAGTTATTCCCGGCTTAACGTCATGACGCAGCATTTGTTCTTTCGTATAAAGAGATAAATATTCCATTAAAAGCGGTCTAGGTCCTACTAGACTCATCTCACCTTTAATAACATTTATAAGCTGAGGAAATTCATCTAAGCTAAATTTTCGAAGCAATTTTCCAAAATTAGTTAATCTTAATTCATCTGATAATAGCTCCCCGTTTGAATCCTTTAAGTCAACCATCGTACGAAATTTATATAAGTTGAATGGTTTTCCATACAATCCTGGTCTTGCTTGCTTAAATAGAATAGGTGACCCCATTTTGAATCTTACCATGACCCCAACAATTAGGAGAATTGGAGAAAATACAATTAATATCATGAGAGAAATAGTTAAATCAATCATTCTTTTCATATAAAAGGCCCCCTATATAGGCTTACTTACATTTGTTTAGTTTGAGTTATTTAGGGTCTGTATTTTGCAAATCATTTCATTTACAAAATCCCGTGTTATTAGATCAGCTTGTTCATTACCTTTTTTGTAAAAACTTTCAAGAATCTCTTTTAGCTGCTCCTGATTCAATTTAATTGGTTTCAAGGTTTCCTCCTAATTAATTTGAAACAATTAGATTCTTTGATTTAGGAATTGATTGGTCGTTATCTGAAACTTTATCATAACCATTAGGATTATTTTTTTGCCAATTCCAGGCATCATTGCACATGTCGTTAATATCCAACTTCGCCTCCCAATCCAACTCCGCTTTTGCTTTCAAAGGATTTGCATAACATATCGCTGCATCACCTGGCCGACGTTCCTTTATTGTATATGAAATTATTTGTCCAGAAGCCTTTTCGTATGCTCTAACCATTTCCAGCACGCTAAATCCCTTACCTGTTCCAAGATTATATGCATTTATTCCATTTTCATTTTTTAGCCTTTCAAATGCTTTTAAATGACCTTTTGCTAAATCAACAACATGAATGTAATCCCTTACCCCTGTTCCATCCGCTGTTGGATAATCATTTCCAAAGATACTTAATCTCTGTATCTTTCCAATTGCTACCTGCGAAAGATAAGGTACTAAATTATTAGGAATTCCTTTTGGGTCTTCACCAATCAATCCACTTTTATGCGCCCCCGCAGGATTAAAATATCTTAACAAAGTGATGCTCCAATTATGGTCAGAGTTATATATATCCTCCAGTATCTCCTCTATCATTTGTTTTGTTCGACCGTATGGATTTACTGCCCCCAACGATGTCTCTTCAGAAATTGGTACTTGTTCTGTAGAACCATATACAGTTGCCGATGAGCTAAAAACAAGTTTTTTCACTTGGAACTTATTCATCGTTTCACAGAGGTTAACTGTACCGACTACATTATTTTGGTAATACTTTAGTGGTACTAAATTTGATTCACCAACTGCCTTCAGGCCAGCAAAGTGAATTACAGCGTCAATTTTATGTTTTAAAAATACCTCTTCAAGCATTTTTAAATTTAATAAATCCACTTTATAATAATGAAATGATTTACCTGTTATTTCCGCCACTCGCTTTAAGGCATCAGGTTTACTGTTTGAAAAATTGTCTAAAACAATAATTTCATAGCCTTTATTCAAAAGCTCTACACAAGTATGGCTACCAATATATCCCGCTCCACCTGTTATTAATATTTTCATAACTTATCCCCTCTAGTTTTCCGTAAGATTATTTAATGGTAAATTTATTTTCTTTTACAAAATAAATAACTGACTGAGTGAAATTATATGGGAGTCGAATAAAACTTATTAATGTCAAAAGAGAGTCAATTCTATAAATACCTCATGCTATATGCTCTTAAAAACAGGTCCATAGCTGTTACATTTTTGATTCGCACAAGTGTCCTGATGATTTTTTGTAATTTACTTCGCTGATTTGGAATGTTAAATATCTCCTGAACTGTGTCACAATGCATTATTGTACTTATCATCTTCCTTCGATTGGTGCTGCTTAATGAACAATCTGGCAAGTAATAGTTAGTAAAAACAAATGTAAGTTCATATTGGTAATAAAGACACATTTTATTAATAGAACCTTTGCCAGACAATTCGTTAACTAGTTTTCTCAGATTCTTGTAAAGTAGAGTTTGAATTTCATATTTATTATGAGTATAACTATTAATTAGGCTACCAATATTTTGATGATATTCATAAAATGTACGACTTTCAATTGAGCAACATTTTGAACGCTTAAAGTACGAAATGTTAAACAGGGCATCCTCACCCAAATTAAAATCTACCCCAAAATGAATATTATTAAGTTTTATAATTTCACTACGATATAACTTATTACAAGGAGAATATGCTAACCCTCTGTCTAGTAAATTTACAAACAAGTCAATTAAAGCCTTACCTCGAGCACTCAACAGTTCATCCACTGTAAGTTTATTAAGGGTTTGAGTATTCTTGATATTCTTAATTCCACAGATTACAATATCAGAATTGTCCTGCTCAATTCGAGAAACCATTGTTTCTAAATAGTTTAATGGTAATGTATCGTCACTATCAGTGAATTGAATAAATTGCCCTCTTGCAATTTTCAATCCCATATTACGTGCATACCCTGGTCCATGGTTTTCAATTTGTATAAACTTTATTCTTTCATCTTTATGAGAGTAGTCTAAGCAAATTTCCTTACTCTTATCTGTTGAACCGTCATTTATGAGAATGACTTCAAATGATTTATATGATTGTTGAAGGATGCTTTCAATGCATCTTGATAAATATTTATCGGCATTAAAAATTGGTACAATAACACTTACTAACCCGCTAACGTCCATCATTTTCCCCTAAAAGTAATTTTCCCAAAACTTAAACCTCCTCCAAAACCTTATAAATCTGATCAATCATACACTCCATTTCGAAATCATTAGCCCTTAATTTTGACGTATTTTTATATTTCTCAACTGATTTATGATCTTCTGCAATCTGAATTAGTGCTTCATTTAAACCTTTTTGTGAGTTTTCAACTAGTAACCCATACTTTCCATTATCCAAAATTTCCTCTGGACCCCCACACTTTGTCGATACAATTGGGAGACCTAAAAACAATGCTTCTAATAAAACGATACCAAACGGTTCACTAATCGCAGAATGAATATAGATATTTGCATCATTTAAGTAAGAATATGGATTTAATTGCTTACCTAGAAAAAAAATAACTTCATTAATATTCAAAATTTGCGTTAACTTCTTTAAGTTATTTTCTTCAGGCCCGTCACCAATAATATACAATCTTAGCTTATTATTTATTTTATATCCTTCGTAAAATGCACGTATTAAGCGATCAATTCCTTTATCCTCATGCAACCTAGCAATAGTTATGAGGTTAATCATATTCTTATCTATAATTAACTGATAATCCTCATGCATTTTGCTAACAATCTTATCAGGTACAACAGCATTGTAAATTTTATCAACCACTGTTTCTGTTTGAGTTACATCTATAAATGATTTTTTGCATTTTTCCGATACAGTGATAATGCGATCAAATTTGTTATAACACTCTGTTTGTTTTCCTTTTGTTATGTGACTTTCGAGCCCAAAGTTCTGATAACCCATTTCGCCATGAATCCATGCAATCTTCTTCGAATGAGTGTTTTTAGAAGCTGCCACAATTTTCTCAGGCATTCCTGTTTTAAATGATATTTCAATATCAAACTCCTCATTAAATAGTTTTTTGTAAAGAAGACGCGGACTAACGAAACGTAAAACTCTGTATATGCCTTTATATTGATTTTTAAATAAAAAAACATGCTTTACCGAATTTGGTAATGCATGCTTAAGCTCCCCACCGTCAAATAGTGTTCCAACAGTTATACTATACTTGTTACAATCAAGACTATTAATAATGTCTATTAAAAGTATTTCAACTCCACCCATTACCATTCGATCTAATAAAAATAATACTTTTTTCTTCATTACTTTAAACCCACCCTCCTACTCATTAGGGTTTTTACCGGATTTAAACTCATAATTAATTGTATTAACCAGTTTCCTGGCAGAGATAGTAATATAATTAATTTACTAAAAAAGGTAATTTTTTTATTTAATAGTTTATTAATTGGTTTTTTGACAATATCTTTTGTTAGTTTTTTTGCAGTATCTTCATGGAGACTCGTCCCATTTGTCGCATTTCCTGCACATATATCGAACAGCATCCTACATTTTACATTTAACATTCTTGTTTCTAACAATTTATCATATGTCATAATATTTTTTTCATTAAAGAAACATTTTATTTCCTCTATTGCATCAAGTTGATCAAACTGTTTATTATTAAATCCTTTTCTTAAAGTACTTCCGTCACGCTGGACATAATAATATAAAGGTTCATCAACCGATACAATCTTATTAGACTTTAAAAATAATTTATATGTTGTAAAAACATCCTCATATATTTTTCCTTTTGGATATCTGATATTATCAAACAATTCTTTTTTATAAAGCTTATCCCAAGCATAATCAAATAGAGATTTACTCCCAATTAATTCTTCCAATGCTTCCTCAGAAGTATAATGAATGGTTTTTTGTGTGTTGGTAAACACTTCTCTATTTGAATATTTTCTAATATGACCGCACACCGCTATATCACAATGTGTTTCTTTATATAAATTGTATAGCTTTTCATACATTTCTTCATTAATATAATCATCACCGTCAATAAAACCAATAAAGTCACCAGTTACTACTTCTAATCCCGCGTTTCTTGCAGAACTAAGTCCCCCATTTGGTTTATCGATTACTACAATTCTTCTATCGTTCCTTGCATACCTATTAATTATGTCTAAAGTTTTATCAGTCGATCCGTCATTTACAATGATTATTTCTAGGTTTTTATATGTTTGTGAAATAATAGATTTTAAACAATTTCCGATATAGTCTTCGATATTAAAAGCAGCTACTATTACACTTATTTTCATCTAAACCCTCTCTTTATGCTCAATAATTTTGCAAAAAACAATATGAACATGCTATTTTTTGTGCTAATAATCCCTTTTAAAATATAAGTTAATGGATCTGGGGTACTGCAATTCTTTAAATACTTTTCCTCTTTTATCAATACGTTTTGTATAAATGCTAATTTTTCTTGCTTTGTGAACTGACATGATTTTTTATATAAATCCATAATACCTGCCATAAAATCTTTTATTAGAATCCGATCTAGCATAGACTTATTTTCATCTAGTAAACCCCAATATTGTATAGTTTCTTTTATTTTTTCTAATAATGACATTCGGATTTCTAAACGATTAGGTCTAAACTTGGAGACTAAACCTTCTCCTAATGTTACCCTGTAATTTATTAAAGCTTGATTTAATAATTTAACAGAACTTATATTCTTTGCGACTAATAAATTAAAACTTAAATCCTCTCCAATATCTATATTATTAGGAAAGTATATCTTATTAAGCTTTATGTAACTTGTTAGATAAAGCTTATTCCATGGTGCATTAATCATTTCATTCCCAATAAGGGAGATCGCAACCTTTCTAAATTCTTCTTTCGTGTTAATCTGTACAGACTCATTTATAGGGCTTTTAAAAGACGAGAATTGACCATCCTTTACAATGTTATAACCATATATCAGCATTTGAGTGTTTTCTTCTATTTCAGATGTTATAACATTTAAAAAGTTATCACTGTAATAATCATCTGAGTCAAGAAAGGTAATATACTTTCCATTCGCTTGGTCAATTCCAAAGTTTCTTGCATAACTCACACCAGAATTTTTAATTGTAAATAGCTTAATTCTTGGATCACTAATGGCTATCTCTTCACAAATTTTTAGACTACTATCAGTTGATCCATCATTTATGACAATAATTTCTATGTTATCGAAAGATTGGGTTACAATACTGTTGACCGCTTGTTTTATAGTGTTCTCGGCATTATACATTGGAATGACAATCGTTAGAAATGGTATTTGCATTTAATTTTCCCCTTTAATCTTAGCAGAGTGTATTTTATGTTGAAAAAATACTAGTGTAACCAGTACTACTACTTATTTGGAAATAAAAGAATGTTAGGAAACAGATTAAAATTCCAAAATAAATTAAATAATTAAAACTTAATTTCTTAAATATTGAAGTAAGTTTTGGAATTACTAAAACCCCAAAAAGAGTAAAATAATCTGCTATCCTAGCAATAAAAACATAATTATATGAGATCACCATAAGCATGGAACCAATTACATAGAGATTCACTAGATGGTCACTATTAGGATATTTAGTTTTTAATGGTTTTCTCCAAATATATAAAAGGACTAATGGAATTATAAAAATGATAATCCTCAGAATATTAACCCCATAATACCCCTCTGTTAAAGAATTCAAATAGGCACTATACCTAGTATTGACAAGCATAACTGCTAAAATATTAACAAAAGTTCCAAATGAAACTGCAAATACTATGCAGGAAACTATGATTAAGAATGTCCACTTTGACCAAGCTCTCCTTTTATAAATAAAGTAAGCTGGTATTAAAATTAAAGCTGAATAATGAAAGGTTGCTGCAATTAATACAAAAATAAAATACTTTTTAAAATCACCTTTATATACATATCTTATTGCCCAAAATATTATACTTACTGCTAAATATTGTCTCATGATATTAAAACTAGTCATGTAATAACCTACACAAATAAATAGGAAAATACTTAACTCAAACTTCTCACTAAATTTTGCAATTGTGGAAACAATTAATGTATTGGTTATGACAGCACAAACAAAAATAAGAAGTTGTGGTTGGGAGGATATCTTATACAATAGCCAATTTAATAAAACAAAACCTGGTTCTAGGTTTAAAGAAAAAATTGCTTTAAAACTCATATTTCCTATATTTGAGTACTCATTTCTATAGATCCATTCATCACTATAAAGTGCATTTAAATATCTCAATCCAGAAAAGAGTATTAATCCCATTAAAACAGTAAATACAAAAAGTTTATTATTAATAAATTTGCTGTTCTTAACAAATCCAAACCTTTTTGCTAACCACCCATAGCAATAAGCAAAAAATAAAGTTAAAACATAAGGTATCAAGGTAACCCACCCTTACTGGAGCATTCATTTTCATCGCTAAAAAAATCGAATTAATTATGTTATCTTGTTTGGACAAAATTAATTCGATTTTTATTAATTATTTTTCATATTATCCAAAAAGTTATTGTACTCATAGTCTTAGAATCTTTTAATCTCTTTGTACTAAATCATAGTATTTACTAGACTATTTACTACTTGATTTACGTCATACTTTTTTATTAAACGATTAGCGTTTAATGACATTCTTTCTAAGAGCACCCTATCTTTATATAGTAATTCGATTTTATCCGCTGTAGCATTAGGATCGTTAATCGGTACTAAAAATCCATTTTTATTATCTTTAATTAAATCTCGAATACCTCTTATATTTGTACCAATAACTGTTTTCTCACATGCCATTAGCTCCATTATATTTCTAGGTAAACCTTCTCTTTGTGATAAAAGAATACCCATATCACATGCTATAATTAGCTCATTAATATCATTTCTAAAACCTAAAAAAGTTATATTATCCTCTAATTCTTTAACCTTTACACTATTCTTTAGACTTTCAAGCATTGGTCCATCGCCAGCGCAGATTACTTTGACGTGAATCCCTCTCTTTTTAAGAATTTCGACTGCATCAATCATTTGCTTATGATTTTTATTTTGATTTACTTCAGCAATCATAAGGATTACAAAGTCATCTTTACTTAAATTCAATTTTTTTCGAATCTCTTCCTTATGAAATAAGTTCAAGTTATAGGATGCAAAATCTACTCCAACACCATGGATTTTATGAACTTTGTTTATATTAAATTTCTGAGCTCTCTCATAGTCTTCGGAATTCATAGTTATAATTGTGTCTGTGAAGTTACTCATCATTCTTTCGATAGGATAATAAATACACCAATTTAAAATTGGAGCACCTTTATAGAAATGAAAACCGTGAACTGTATAAATCGTTTTAATCTTAGGAAACTTTGCCTTTAGTAGTCTCCCGTAAAGTGCGGCTATTGGAGTATGAACGTGAACAATATCATATTTATACTCCGAATTTATTTTTATAAGTGATCTAAAAGCATTTAAATTTTTGAAGTGAAATGGATTCCTTGTAAAAGGAATATCAAAAACCTTAACACCTTTTTCAGTTAGATTTTTATCAATTTCAATATCTACTGAACAAGCACAGTCAACAATATTCCCTTCACTTATTAGTTTTTCAATATGCGGAACTAAAAAGGCATTAATGGTTCTACTTAAAGTTGTAATATATAATATCCTCTTCATAATTTTACCAATTTCCCTTTTTAAACCATTTTGGTTCTATTTTTCTCTATAATACTTGTAAGATAATTTAACAAATCATCTCTTAAATCATCACGTTGTAATGCAAATTCTGTAATCGTTTTGATAAAGCCTAATTTTTCTCCTACGTCATAGCGAGTGCCTTCAAATTCATATGCATAAACAGCTTCTAAATGATTTAACTCCGCAATCGCATCTGTTAGTTGAATTTCTCCTCCAGCTCCAGGTTTCAATTCATTTAATATTTCAAAAATTTTTGGACTTAAAACATAACGGCCCATAATCGCAAGATTTGATGGGGCCTCTTCTTGTGAAGGCTTTTCAACTAAATTTTTAATTTTGTGTAAACCTGTTCCAATTTGAACTCCATCTACAATTCCGTATCTTGAAACCTCATTATGTGGTACAGTTTGAACTCCTAATATTGATGAATTGTACCGATTATATTTGTTAATCATTTGGCTTAAACAAGGTTTGTCAGCCTGTACAATATCGTCACCTAACAATACAGCAAATGGCTCATTACCGATAAACTTTCGTGCACACCAAATTGCATGTCCTAATCCCTTTGGTTCTTTTTGACGAATATAATGAATATCCACTAATTGAGACGACTTTTGAACTTCTGACAATAGATCATATTTCCCCTTATCCAAAAGGCTTTGTTCTAACTCAAACGAATAATCAAAATGATCTTCAATTGCTCTCTTTCCTTTTCCCGTAACAATGATAATGTCTTCTATACCAGATTCAATAGCTTCTTCTACAATATATTGAATCGTTGGTTTATCAACTATTGGTAACATTTCTTTCGGCATTGCTTTTGTAGCAGGAAGAAATCTAGTGCCTAATCCTGCTGCTGGTATAATCGCCTTTTTTACTTTCATTTATATGGACACTCCTTTAAAATTAGCCTGATATTGAAAGTATTTCTACTGCTTTTACTTCACCATTCGAAATATTCAGTAAATTTAACTTGAGAATTTCCTGATCTATTGTGGAATACGTTAAGATTAATTCATTGATTTCATCAATATATAATTTTGATGTTTTTCCGACATAAATTTTGGGGTATATTTGCTCTTCATACACTTCTTCCTTATTCAATAACTCTTCGAAAAGCTTTTCCCCCGGGCGTATTCCAGTAAACTCAATTCCTACTTCATCAATTGTGTTACCGGAAAATTTTATTAAGTTTTTAGCAAGATCAACAATTTTTACAGGCTCACCCATATCCAATACAAATATTTCTCCTCCGTTAGCTAGGGCCCCAGCTTGAATCACCAGTTTTGATGCTTCAGGAATCGTCATGAAATACCTAACCATATCTGGATGTGTTACTGTAATTGGTCCACCTTTTTCAAGTTGTTTCTTGAATAAGGGAATCACACTCCCTCGACTACCTAAGACATTTCCAAATCGAACAGCAACAAATTTAGTTTTACTATTTCGATCCAAATGTTGAATCATCATTTCTGCTAATCTTTTTGTTGCCCCCATTACACTTGTTGGATTTACTGCTTTGTCAGTTGAAATCATAACGAATGTTTCAATGTCATATAGACTAGCAGCATTAGCAACATTCACTGTTCCAATGATGTTATTTTTAACTGCCTCTTCAGGATTTTGCTCCATTAATGGAACATGCTTATGTGCGGCAGCATGGTATACTACATGTGGTCTATGTTTTTTCATTATTGATATCATCTTCTTCTCGTCTTGAACGTCTGCAATTTCTGTAATAAACTCAATTGAAGTATTTTCGAATTGCTCTTTTAATTCCATATTTATTGTATAAATGCTGTTTTCTCCATGTCCTAATAAAATTAAAGTAGTTGGATTAAACTTTGAAACTTGCCTACATATTTCCGACCCAATTGATCCACCTGCACCTGTAACTAATACAACCCTGTTTGTTATTGAATCAGAGATCATTTCAATGTCCAATTCAACAGTCTCACGCCCTAATAAGTCTTCAACCTGGACGTCACGAAATTGGTTTACGGATACTTTTCCAGTCATAATATCCTCTAACATAGGTAGAATTTTTGTTTTTGCTTTTGTTTTAGTACATTCTTGTAAAATTTTATTTAACTCTTTTTTTCTTAAGGACGGAATTGCAATTATTATATTGCTTATTTCTAGTTTATTTACATAATGGACAATCTGGTTTACCCCGCCCACTACAGGGATTCCTAATATATGTAAATTTTGTTTTTTTACATTATCATCGATAAATGCTACGGGAATTAATTCTGAGTCATAATTTTTTAACAATTGTCTAACTATCATCGTCCCAGCAGCACCGGCACCAATAATAAGTGTTCTATTTTTATTCTCTGTATTCTTCTTAAACGAATCTGTGTATATTCTCCAAACTAAACGAGTCCCTCCAATTAACAAAATATGCAGAAACCATGTTACAGTTAGTAGACGGAGATACATTTCGTGCATTGCCAGTTTCTGTACGATTGCAGCGCAAATAATTGAGTAGGTAATAGCTTCAAAGATAATAATTAATTCTCCTATGCTTGCATATTCCCAAGCCTTCTTATATAGCTTAAATATAAAAGAAAAAAAATGATGGCTAAGTAATAATGTGATTGAGCTAATAACCATTGGTGCATTGAAAACTCCAATTCCAGGGTTTACTAGAAATCGACTAAAGAAAATTGAAGTTAATACAATGAATGAATCTAAGAAAATAATAAATGAAACTCTTTGTCTATATGTCACATTACTTACTCCTTTTCTATACGATTTTACCTAAAATTTTTAAAGTCTTTAACTATTGGATTTTCTAGAAAATCCAATAGTTAAAGACTTTAAATTAAATAATGGGCATCTAACCCACCCTCACATCACACTCTCGACGACTTGCGTCTAAGGTATTACAAACCCACAGCATAACCGAGTGCCTTCATTGATAGAGGTAAGTAGACATCACCTTTTCAAGTTCTTTTTGTTCTCAATAAAGAACTAATTTATATAAAAGTAAAAAACAATTTTTAGCAATATACTCTTATCTCTTATTATTAAGAATGATTCCAACTAAATTTGAACTATCGGCTAAATGTTTTTTGGCTTGAATAAGATCATTATTTTCCGATTTCCCATACCGAACAACTAATATTACACCATCACAATAGTCTGAAAAAATTTTAACATCTGCGACTTCAAGAACAGGTGGAGTGTCAATCAAGACCATATCATACAAATTAGTTGCAGTCTCAATTACTGTTTTCATTAATTTTATACTTAAAAGATCAGCCGCATTGACAGCTATTGGACCACTTGTTAATAAATCTAATCCTTTAATTTCCGTTTGAATTATTGCATCTTCTAATCTGGCATCTCCTGTTAATACGCTACTTAACCCAAATGAATTGCTGACATTAAAAGCATAAAATAGCTTTGGGTTTCTTAAATCGGCATCAATTAAGAGAACCTTTCTTCCTAGCTGTGTTAACGATATTGCTAGATTAGCTGCAGTAGTTGATTTTCCCTCATTATAATTTGGAGAAGTAACAATTAAAGATTGTGTTTTACGCCCCTCCATTGTTCCTAGAAAATTAGTTCGAATTGTTCTGTACTCTTCAGAAATTTTACAATTTGGACTTTTAGAAGTTACTAGATTGATTTTGTCTATTTTGTGTGATAATTTTCTGCTCTTTAACTGCACGATAATCCCCCTTCAAATTATTAAATTTACTCTCAATCTTACTTAACGAAGTATTTTTCTTATTCATTTTGGAAACAGTGCCTAAAACAGGAATTCCAATTAATTCCTCAACACTTTGCTCTGATCTCACCGTGTCGTCCAATGAATCTAATAAAAAAATGAGAGCTATACCTAAAACTGTTCCTACTAGAAATCCATAAATGCTATAACTGCTATAACTATCGTTAATAGGTACAGTATTGACTTCTGCGTATGATAAAAATTTAATATCTTTAAATCCTAATAAACTTGGCATTTGATTCATAAAAACATTCGCAGTAGTATTTGCAATTTCTGCTGCTAATTTAGGATCTGAATCAACAACAGTTATTTTAACTACTGATGAACCATTTATACTTTCAGCTGTAATTCCTTTACTCAAATCATCTGATGTTATATTCAAATTCAACTGATCAATAACATGTTTAAGTAATGATTGCTCTTTTACCATTACCAATAAAGTGTTCATTAAATCTGGTGTCTTTGCATTTACAATTAATTTAGAAGATGTTGAATATTGTGGAGAGGTAAAATAGAACGTGTAGATTCCACCTAAACTTGAAAATAAACCAATAGATACTAGGAGTATCCAAATACGTTTCTTTATGATTCCATATAATTTTTTAATGTTAAACTCATTTTCCATACTTATCACCACTTTTTTCAATTATTTTATTTACATTTCTATCATTAGGATCTATTCAATATATAGAACGAATAGTAAATATTTTTATTATACAGAATTTTCCAAAAACAAACAAAGTTAATAATCATTAATTTCGTTATATCGAATAGTATTTTTTGATTAATAATTTATATTTAATTGAAAATAGATACTGTCATTCCATCTGAATTTTCCATTAAATTGGTATTCAATATAACGAACACTAAATCAAGCATGTTTGCAATAATGTAACTATTTGTCTATATTATTAAATATTTCAACTTTATCGAAAACTCAAAATTATCATAATTATAGGTTAAATTTTAATTCTTTATAAAGAACAAGTCAATAATATTCTCTTAAATTTACATCTTTTTTACTAACTTAAAATACGGTTAACATAGAGCTATTTAATTATAAGTTCCTATAAAAAAACTCTTTAGAAGTTAAAGTAAAGTTCTTAAGTTACGTCTAATGTCGTTTTCTTTATTTTAAAATTGGTATAAATACCCATTTTTATTGTATTAATTACAATTTATCCGAACTCGATTAATCCTTAGTTCCGTATTTTTATAATATGTTAACTGATTAGTAATATTAATTATCGGAGCGTATAAATTATTAAACTCTCTGGTTTTCATTTCATATTGCCATATTCACTGCTTAAATTTTAAATTTTTTAGAGCTATATGTTACGCAGATTTTTTTAATTAATATATTTCTTTTCATTATATGTAAAAAAAATACTTTAGTAGACATTAGTGTATTTTCTACTCTATTTTGTTAATTACATATTATTACTTAACAATACTCGAAAGTAATTTATAGGAAAATTTGGTAATATTCCCTAGTCTCTTTGGGGATTCTAGTTTTAGCCTATTATGAAAGGAAGTTTTAATATGGAACAAACTCTATACGAAAAATATGGTGGAGAGGAAACAGTAGGAAAAGTGGTTGACTATTTTTACGATGAATTAGTGCTAAAAGATGAAACTGTCAATCACTACTTCGAAAAAACAGATATGGATAAGCAGCGTCGCCATCAGACAAAATTTATCAGCTTTGCTTTAGGGGGGCCAAACAAATATTCAGGAAAATCAATGTCAAAAGCCCATGAAGGAATGAATATTCAACCTGAGCATTTTAATGCAATTGCCACTCATCTTCATGATGCTTTAGCACATTTTGGGGTTAGTGAATCAGATATAGATCAAGCCCTAACAAAGGTTGAGTCACTTAGAGATGATATACAGTATAAATAATGTTTATAACGAAACTACTGCTTAATTTAGATTGAATATAGTTTTCTTTACTTACATGGAGTACTCATTATCTAATGACTCTATACATCAAAAGACAAGCATCTTCAGTCAGTTTAAATATTTTACATAGGACAAATTACTACTGACTGGAGATTTCTTAATTACCCTTAGTCTAAGGTACTATATAACTTAAAAAGCGCGGAATAACACTTATTTCTAACCTAGTATTCTTTTCTTCCATAAAAAAAGGGAGATTTTCACCCCAAGAGTAAGTTTTGCAGAGGTATAAATTACTTAAATTAATTAAATAATTTAAAAAACCCTTTATAATTTATTCATTAAAACAGCGATTTACGAATTTCTACATTATACGTTATTTTACTAAAGTCAGCAGACTTTAATTTGTAAGTGCTTGTTGCTCCGTCTACTAGTTTATATCCCAATTTAATTTGACTTCTATAATTATGGTTAATACCTTTTGTAAAGTTTGCATCTACATAAAAATTACCACCATTAAAAACTTTTCCACCTGTAGTATCAATTGTACAAATTGGAGAAAATTCTACGCCTCTATTATTAGTACCTCCTGTAGCATCGTCATAATAATCATAAATTACTCCTAATATTACTTTAACATTAGTAGAAATCCCAGCATCTATATAAACGGATCCTTGTACATTTATACATGATGACATTTCAACAAATTTATTCTTAAAAGCTATCTCGTTTGAGATTGGTGACTGTAAATCTGAAAAATTATACAATATATAACTTTGAAAACTTGTTAAATTATTAATAACATAATTGAATTTTGATCGTAATTTATACACTGAATCTTTTGATAAGGACAGCCCACTTTTATATATTTCCATTCCTTCAAAATAATAACCTGTACCATCTGATCCATTTATATCAATTAAGGATTTTAAAGTTGTAAAATCACTTGGTGGCATACATTCCTTCAAAATCACACATCCATTTGGATAATGATTGATATCGCCACTATCTATTTCGATAGGATTTATAGAACCTGTTTCTGGACCTTCTCCCAAATAAGTTCTCCCTTTTAAAAAAAGTCCTCCATTTCCAGAAGGAGCAGTAATCGGAACATTTTCTATAATTATTGGATTAACTCCATAAGCCCATCCTTCGTAATCGATAGTCGTTGTTTTTTCAGGTTGTGCTAAAGGTTCATAAGCTTCTTGATATAAATTAGAGATTTTAACCATACCTTTAGTGTGAATAACAATAAAATTATTAAAATTATTTTTATCTGCACCTAAGTAGCCTGTTGCCACATGAATATTTGAAATTGAACACGGGTTACCTCCAAACCCAAATCTAATACCAACCCGATTATAGAGTAACTCAACATCATCTGCTTGAAATAAATGACTTGCCGATTTAATGTATATTCCATAATGACAAGTTGAGAATGACATATGTTTACCACCACTTCCAGCGCATGAAAATCCTGGTGATTTAAATCCGTAATCGTAGCCATGGATGTATACATTATAAAAATGGAAATTGTATTCGGCAGATCCATCAATTTGGGCTCCAAAACAAACTCCGGTTGGAACTTCAGTGTAACCTTCATAAGAATAGAACTTTAAATCCTCTACGTAAAAACAAATGCCCGGAGAAGGATTTCGTCGATCATATATAAAATCTTGCTTATTTGTCTTTACTGTAGTGGATACATTTTTAAACCAAGATGGAGATAATCCATCATTTTCTCCTTTTAATTTTATTGTTATACTGCCTGATATATTAGTTAGGTCTATTGGATTAAAATAATATTCACCTTTTGGTAAATAAAAAGTAAACTCACCATTCGGGTATTGTGTAATTAAGCTTTTTAGAATCGTTGAATTACTTGCAGCAAATGTGCTATTTCCTGATTTTACCCCTAAAGTTTTTAAATTAATCACTAAACTAAATAGTTCATTCCGATTTGAAAACAAAATGTTACCATTACTAGATCCAATAAATAATTCATTTGTATCCGTAGTAAATCCAAATTCACCAACGTCCAAAATAGGTAAATTTGCTTTAAGACCTCTACGAATTTGTATTTTTTGTGCCATTAAAAATTACCTCCATCTATATTGTCTAAAGGAGTGTCGGTAAAATTTCCCCCATCTACCTTCTGATCAAAGTTCACATCAGTAAAGCTACCACCATCAATATTGAGACTAACTGCAAACAAAGGAGTTTTAATACTTAAATATTTTTGGGAATTTGAAACTAAAAAAATACTTTTCTTATTTTCTATTGCTTGTCCAATTTTAAGAAAATAAGCCAATAAATTTTGACCTCCATTCATTGAATTCTACTTAAGGTATAATATCCTATGAAAAATAATTCTTAATTGTCTACATAAATGTCTATTAAATAAGGATAATTAGTTTAATTTTTTTACAAAAAAATACTAAGATTGTTCATAAACCAATGTTCAAGGTTTATTAGATTAATCTTAGTATTTTTTAAAATTAACTTTCTTCTATTTCCAAAACGCACCCTCAAACTCAACTAAATCGTGATACGGGTACAAAGGTTTCAATAATCTTGCTTTTGTCCATAAATCTGTTGTTTTTTCTAAAGCAGATAAAGACGTTTTATAATTCTCATCAACTGTAATATATTTGACATTACCAAGATGCTGGAGTGAGTACCCAGTTATTTGTTTAAAGAAGGTTTTATTGGCATAGTCCAATGGGTCACCCTTTACAATGTAATTTGTAAATAGTGGTTTAAACGTTTTTTGGACTCTTTGTGACTTTGCATGAAGTTTTTTCGAACCATCATCTAATAGTACACCTAATGAGTTAAATGTAACCCCCTGTACAAATAGATGATTTTTCAATTTTTTATCATTCTTAAGTTGATAACCTACAAATTGTGCCAAATAACCTCCAAAGGAATGACCAGTAACATATACACTTGAATGATTGTTCTCTTTTTTATTTAATATTGATTTAACCCAGTCATATGCTTGCTGTGCTTGTTGATCTACGACAACTGGTGAACCATTCTCAGGAGTTTCAAATTCAACTAATCTTTGATAAATATTTTGTAAATTTATTTTTTTTAATCCACTAAACGCAAATATTAAACTATTATTTTTATTATTTTTTAATGCTATTGCAGAAAATCCAATATTACCAGATGTAATGGAAACAAGCCTATAATCGCTAAGATTCTTATGAACTTGAGTAAGTAATGGAACAGCAATCCCTTTATGTTCTCTTAAGCTTTTGCCTATTTCTTTACTTAGAAATGCTTCATAAGAAAGCTCAGATGCTGCTAATAATACGCCATCTGGAAGCTTCTCTAGCTCTCTTTGCTCTTGTTGGCTACATCCGGTGGTCGTTGTAAAAAAAGTAAGTACTGTAACGATAAAAATAACTACACGAAAATTCATTAGTAATCTAACCTCCTTTTGACAGTCTCTTTCTTCCATATTATGTCCACGACCATATGACATGTTCATCTTTTCCCCAAAAAAGTAAAAAAATATACATAAAATTATTGACAGTTTTATTTTACAGATGTTATCATATAAATTTTGATATTTCATTTATTAATGTTATACTTAAGTTATAAGAATTTTCGGAGGTGGGTACATTGTTCAAAATTGGCGATCAAATTATTTACCCAATGCAGGGAGCTGCAGTAATTGATTCCATCGAAGAGAAAGTTATACAAGGTGTAACACAACAGTACTACATTATTAACATACCATCCAGCAATTTAAAATTGATGGTCCCTCAAGGGAAGGTGTCAAATACGAAAATTCGTTTAGTCGAAGACAAAGAATATTTAAGTAATGTATTAGATGACTTTTCAAATGGTCTTCCTGACGATTCCTTATCTTGGAAACAAAAATATGATACAAACATGAAAAAATTAAAGTCTGGCGAATTACTCGCTGGTGCTCAAGTAGTACGTGATCTAACACTTCAAAGTAGGGAGAAACCTTTAAATCCTAGTGAAAGAGAAATGCTAGACATGGCTAAACGCATGTTTGTTGGTGAACTTAGCCTAATTAAAGGTATATCGCAGCTTGAAGCAACTGAATTAATTGATTCTGCATTAAAATAAAGATTTTTTAGGAAAAGGAGCTTACTTTAAGCTCTTTTTTTTGGTTTTCAAACTTATTAGTTACTTTCATGAATACCTAGGAGGGCCAATTGATCAAAATAAAGTATGAATATAATTTTGGGTCCACCTTTTGTGTTTTTTTTGGTAAGATTTATAAATTTATTTATCAGTTTTAATACCATTTGTTAATTTAATACAATTATAAATGAAAAAACGGCAGATATTTGCAGTTTTAAATTTTTTTCAAATTTTTCTTTTTTAAATAGTTTATTTACGATTGTGGACATTTTATTTACCGCGCCATTACCACTTCTCCAAAACAAAAAAAGACTGCTAACAAAAATGCTAGCAGCCTTTTATTCACTCAGAAGTGAAAATTATAATTTAACTACGTTTTCAGCTTGAGCGCCACGGTTACCTTGAGTGATCTCAAAGCTTACTTTTTGGCCTTCTTCAAGAGATTTGAAACCGTCGCCTTGGATAGCTGAGAAATGTACGAATACATCGTCTCCACCTTCAACAGCGATGAATCCGAAACCTTTTTCTGCGTTAAACCATTTAACTGTACCTGTGTTCATTGTACGAACCTCCATATATACCTGTTTTTTTACACTTAATGAGTATTGTTAAGAAAAAATACACACATTAGAACAGGATGAAAATTCGTCCCTTTTAACACATGAATTGAATTAACCAATTTCTTATTAAGTATGTTCCTATCTTAACATAAAATGAAATGAAAAACAAATTGTGCACGAAGATTAATTAAATTTAGTAATTTTATTATAAAAAATGTGATTTTTTACTTTTCGTTAGCAAGTATTAAACCAACTGGTAAGTTTTTCTTCATAATACTACTAAAGTAACTATTTGGCACTGGTTTGTTCCCTACATAAGGAGAAATTTCAATCGTAAACCCAGGTCGTTTTTTTGCAGCAACATACCAGTCTTTATATCCACCGCCTCCACCTTTGGCAGGAGCGACCAAACTATACCCTGTTTGTTTTGATAACTTTGTAGCAATTGCCTTATCTCTAGCCATTTGAGTTCCTGTTTGATTATAATGCCAGAAAATAATATTTCCTGATGAGTGGTATGCAACTGTATTTTTGAATGAATGTTTATTAGTGAAATCATATAAAGCTTTAGCTTCTGGTTCACTTAAAGCCTTAGTACCTTTATAGTTATCAGGGCCGGGCTTTGACTTATTACCAGAAATTGTACTCCACCCAGCTGGATATTGTCGATTTAAATCTACACCACGTACATTTGCCTTCCAAGCTTTAAAATTCTTGCTACCATTATTTAATTTAATGACCTGATTTGGATTCTTTGCACTGCTCGCACCTTTTTGTACAAGCATTACACCATCAGGATTAACCATAGGTACAAAATAAATAGACGTTTGAGATAATGTTTTTCTTACATCAAAACCTGAAATTTTCGTATTTTTTTCATACGCACTAGCGTATTGATCAAGCATTTCCATTATGACATTCGTTGTCATATGCTCACGAGCATGATGCGAACCATTTATACTAACTTCAGATTTACCGGTCCCTAGCTTAATCGCATATAAATTTCTACCATCTACCGATTTACCAATTGTTTCAACTTTAGTGAATCCTGGATACCAAGCATTCAGTTCCTGTAAATCCGCTGTCAATTCTTCATATGAATAATCACCATTTGGGTCAACATAGTTATAGGTTTTTAACGAAATATCTGCTTTAGGAATCAGTCCCTTAAGTCCTCCAACTTTAACGACATAATAAGAGGAATAAGCTGAATCAATTACTATTTTTTGCTTAGCAGGTATGTTAACCATTGTTGGTTTCGGATCACGCGGGAAGACAATTTTAGTATTTCGCACTGCAACACCCGCCGTAATTTTAACAGGCTGTGTCACGATACTAATGACAGGCAAAGTCTGATTTGGTAAAGGAATTGTTTTATTTTTAGCAATATAAGCAGTTTGATTAGAATATTGGATCATTAAATATTGATCCTTTTCCCCAGTTTTACTAAAAACTGTATTTGCTTTTACTGTTCCTCTATTCACTAATTTACCATTTTCATTTAATAATAGAGGTGTATCGTTGGTTACTTTAAAAACTTTTGTCGTTGGGTAGATTTCCCATGGTGTTGCATCTCGGACCGCACTTTTTAAAATAGTCCCAGCATTTCCATTATAAGTAACATAGTAAAGATCATTTTCCGCTTTATCCACTTTTAACTTAACGTTTGCTGGAATTGTTATAGTAGTTGTTGTCCCAGTTGTCCCGCCGGTTGTTCCGCTAGTTGTCCCACTGGTTATTCTGCTAGTTGTTCCACTAGTCGTTCCGCCAGTTGTTCCACTAGTCGTTCCGCTAGTTGTTCCGCCGGTTGTCCCTCCAGTTGTTCCACTAGTTGTTCCGCCAGTTGTTCCACTAGTTGTTCCGCTAGTTGTTCCGCTAGTTGTTCCGCTAGTTGTTCCGCTAGTTGTTCCGCTAGTTGTTCCGCTAGTTGTTCCGCTAGTTGTTCCGCTAGTTGTTCCGCTAGTTGTTCCGCTAGTTGTTCCGCTAGTTG